>JAALOO010002318.1_pt1 | contig 10729 bp, 7 predicted proteins | sample 7257641 | NCBI WGS metagenome assembly JAALOO01 (sample SAMN14085613, study PRJNA598686) | mite metagenome | biome: ENVO:01001000; feature: ENVO:01001002; material: ENVO:01001226; isolation source: single female mite from University of Michigan culture on fish food culture... ... | reverse complement strand
CAAAAGTAAAATGGTTCATTTTCCTTTCTTTTCGCTAAGAAATCACTAAAGTTATTTGCATAGTCATTCGTACTGATGCCTGTAGTTAGCGGAGCAGTTTTTCGCTCATTATAAGCTTTTCCCGCTGGGTTACGTTTTCTGCCACTTATCTTCCAATTACCAGGTCCCCATCCCTTTCCGGTAAAACCAACTTTGTATCCGATCTGCTCGAGAATATCTGGAAAAACAGTATAATCCAGTGGAAATTCACTATCGTGCGTTCCCGCGTCTTCGATCTGCCAATCGTTCATTCCGGTCAAAAGTGCGGCTCTACTCGGACTGCACCCGGGGGAGGCAGCAAAAGCATTTGTAAAAAGAATGCCTTCTTTTGCTACGCGATCAAATGCTGGGGTTTTTATCCATTTTTCACCATATATAGAGGCGTACGGGTATGACTGGTCATCGGAAATAACAAATAGAATATTTGGGAGAGTTTTTTCTTTATGAAGGCTCTCTCTAGCATTAGGTTTCGAGCTCTGTCCAAAATTGTAGAACGGTAAGAAAACAAAAACAATAAGCAGGTTGATTTTTACTATAGCTACGGTTAAATGTTTATGATTTATTATTTTAATTCTCATTATTTATTTTCTTCATCTGTAATGGATCTTGAGCTGATAAACTTAAAACGAAGTTCAGAATCGCAGGTATTTTCAGAAGCATTTCCTTCCCCTTGGTCGTATTAAAAAAGTTATCCGCTTGGCAATCATTGATTACTAAACGACGGCCCAATTATTAAAGATAAGTATTTTTCAAGAGGATATAGGATCTTATGCATGTATTTCTTAACAACCAATTTTTTTGAATGCATTTAGGGGAGAGAATTTGAAGAAAAATCCCGGAAGCATTAGAATTTTCATACGTTTGAATTATGGCAATAGCAGTAACCAAATAAATATTTTTTTGTCACCCGAACGTGATACCTCAACGAAAGTGGGGTTAATATTTATTGTTCAATTTTAATGCTATTATAATACTTCAATTAGAAATGATTAAAAGAGCTACTCTTTTAGCCTCTAATCATCTAGCCATTTCCGCCTTGCTAATGTATGGTTCATTTGTTAAAAATGAGGGCGATGTTTTTTCAGATATAGAATTCTACGTTTTCTTAAACCCAGGTGACGAATTTGATTCTCAAGATTGGGTAAATCAGATTGCTCCTGTTTCTACTTTTTTTTGTGAATGAATTTGGTACGCACGTCGCTATTTTCAAATCATTGATAAGAGGTGAATTTCACTTTCTTCCAGTCAGTCAAATCGAAATCATTAAGTCTTGGTCTGGACTTATTTCGTTTGAATATTACGAACAAATGTCTTTAGTGGACAAGGACGGTAAATTAGTGGCAGTTTTAAATACGATAACTAAGGTTAGGCCTAGTCGAAATACGCCAGAATCAATAGTTTGGATTGCTAATTCTCTTATCAATGGATTGTTGTTTACAAGAAATTTACTGCTGAGAAAAGAAATAGCGCATGCACACCAAAGTTTCTTTTATCTACATAAATATATTCTTTGGCTGATAAGAATTTCGGTGGACTCGACGGCGCATTGGGAAAGTCCAACCAAAAAGACTGAGCAGGACTTTCCTCTCATTTGGTATGGGAAGTATATGGCTTGTGTACCTGCCTTGGATGAGGCAGATCTCGCTATTTCGTTCCAGGCCTGCACGCAACTTTGTGACGAGTTATTTAATAGACTGCAGGTGTCTGATAGTCTGATTGAAATACTAAAGCAAATAGAAACTACATCAAAGTCCATTACCAATACCTTAAAGTAAAGGTTTGTGATGCTGCATTCTGCACAGATTATAATTAAGCACGATTATCAGTAATCATCGTGCGTGATTCGGAGGTAAATTCCCGAGCAAAGAGGACAAATGTTTATAATAAGAGGGTAGTCATTATCATTTTCGGCGACCGATTTTGGCGTTGAGAATAAAAGTTAATTGTGTAATCCTAGTTGTTAAAAAGTCCTCTTTGCATTCCTAAGTTCATAGGGACGGAAGAAGTTTTTAGTCTTTATTTGTAATTAATCCAAATAAAAAGTAGTTTTGCTGAAATAGTTCGACGATGCGAACCCCTAAATTTTTTAAAAGAAATACAGAGCAGCAAATAATAACAAGGTTTATTGAAGGTGATGAACAAGCGTTTGCTTATTTATTCAATCAATATTGGCAAATAGCTTACACGTTGTGTTTTCGATATACGAAATGTCATTCAGATGCAGAAGATGTTACTCAGGAAGTTTTTAAGACATTATGGGAAAAAAGAAATGAGCTGAATATTCACAGTAACTTTGAAAGCTATCTTATACGATCGACAAAAAATCGCATCCTAAATTATTTTAGAGCGCAACAAAGCAAGCAGTATCATGAAGAAATGGTTGCACGTAAAGCAGAAGTTTCTGAGTCTATTTTTAAAACTGATTTTTTATTACAAGCCGAAAAGCAACATGGATACCTCGTTGGTCGTCTGCCCCCCAGATGTCGAGAAATCTACATGCTTAAATATGATGAATCCCTCACAAATCAGGCTGTTGCCGAGAAAATGGCGGTCAGTATAAAAACTGTGGAGTACCATTTACAACAGGCTAAGAAGATCCTCAGAAGTAAATTGCTTCAAAATTCCGATTTTTTGTAAATAATTTTTAGGGTTTGCTCCTCCGGATGTGTCTATTGAGTATACAAGGCCCCAAAATGAAAAAGGAGGAAAAGGAAGTCGGACCCGAGCTTTTGAAAAAGTATATTGAGGAGAAATGTACTCCTTTCGAGTGTCAACTCGTAGAACGGTGGCTTGAAAATGGTGATCAAGAAATGCAAAGTCCGGAAATTTTCTCAAACATCAACTCCAAATTACTTCAAGACCGTTTATGGAAGGCCGTAGTTCCGAAGCAAAGCAAACGGATCAAAAAAGAATATGTATCACCCTGGATGGCAGCTGCAATAGCTCTTCTGGTATCAGTAATTTCCATTTGGTTATATAGCGCAGTAGATGATTCTACGCAGAATAATAGGTACACTGTGCAAATGCTTCGAGCGGAACCGGGCCAGAAGCTTATTGCAAACCTTCCTGACGGTAGCGAGATCCAATTGCGCGCTGGAACCAGTATATGGTACAATGTACCCTTTGATGAGCGTACGGTGGTTTTGAGCGGCGAAGGAATGTTTGATATTGCTCATGATGCTGAACACCCATTTACCGTAAAAACAGCCAAAGGGAGGGTTCAGGTGTTAGGAACATCATTTGTAGTCCGGTCATACCCTGAATCCACAGAGAGTATGGTTTCGGTACGTGATGGCCTAGTGGCCTGCAGGCCTCGAGAGGAACGTATTTCTCTTAAACTTCATAAAGGTGAATCTATTCGGTTCGATAGGCAGACTATCTCGGATAAAACGACCATTTCTATCGAGGAAATAGACCTTTGGTCCAAAAATATCCTGTCTTTTGATAATACACCATTCATTCAAGTGACGACTGAACTACAAAGATGGTTCGGTGTGCAGATACATCACGCACCTGACTTGGAAAAACTCGAAGGAACCTTCCGTGGCAAATTTGTAGAGCCTTCAATTCAAAATGTTTTGGAAAGTCTATGTTTTAGCCTTCAACTTAAATATAGAATAGATAAACAAGAGATTTATTTATACAAATAGTACCTATTGATAAATATAAGCTTTTACGTTATGTCTCCTTAAGTAAAAAAAATCAATAATAAAAGAATCCGGCACCCCATCGCCAAACGTTGTGCCGGAAACAATATTAACAACCCTTAAGCTATTAACTCTATACAAAAGTATGCAAAGTATCATAAAACCCATGGGAATTGCCCGTGTCCTTCTATTTATTTTTAGTTTCTCCATATCAAGTTATGGTCAATCTGCTTTCCAGGAAAGTCGTGTGACAGTGTCTTTAAAAAATGCATCTGTTGAGCAAATTTTACAGGCTATTGAACAAAAAAGTGCAATAAGTTTTTCCTACTTTTCCCATCAATTCGATAATACGAGAAGAATCGATATAAATGTAACCAATGAGTCATTAGCGACGGTCTTGGAGGATCATCTAGGGCTCCATCCCGATAGCTACCGGATAGATGGTAGCCATGTCAGTATTACGGCGCAGCCCCGTACAGCGGTTCTTCAGGGACGAATAACAACGGCCGATGGAAGCCCCGCTCCGTACACAACCATCAGCATTCTAAATGGGAAAGCGGTTATGGCGAATGCTGATGGTTATTATCGTATAGAGGCAAGTACCGGGCGCAAGGTTATTCAAGTTAAGCTATTAGGATCAGAACTCCTGACCCGCGAGATTCATATGAATGCGGGTCTAAATACCATGGATTTTGAATTATCTGCCTCAGCCGAGCAGCTTAGAGAAGTGCAGGTGATCGGCAATAAGTATCAGATAGCTGCCAAGAAAGAAAGTGAAAGTGTCGCGCGTATTGATGTTCCTTATTTGCAAAATCCACAGGTCTATAGTGTAGTTGACAAAGAACTTATAAAAGAGCAAGTAGCCATTACCTTAGATGAGGCATTTCGAAATGTTCCAGGTGCCGCACCTTCTAAAACCGGGGCAGGGATGCCTGCGTTCTTTTCGCGTGGTTTCCAGACCTCAGAGAATTTTAGGAATGGCATGGCGACGTATTTACGTACAGGTATAGACCTTGCAAATGTTGAACGTGTAGAAGCAATCAAAGGTCCTAGCTCCACTTTCTTTGGTGCACAAATGACTTCGTTTGGTGGAATAATAAATTACATTACTAAAAAACCTTATGAGATATTTGACGGCGAAGTCGGTTATACTGCTGGTAGCTGGAATCTAAACCGTTTGACTGCTGATATAAATATGCCAATTACCGAAAATAAAGATGTACTTGTTCGGTTCAATGTTGCGCGTCAACAAGAGAATTCCTTTCAATACCAGGGTGGGAATTCATCGATGCTTTTTGCGCCAAGCATATACTACCGGGTGAACGATCGTCTAGATTTAACATTAGATGCGGACTTTTCCAGTAACAAAGGAGTCACGCCGGCAGGTTGGTTCATTTCTAATAAATTGCAGGAGACCAGCTTTCAAGATCTAAATCTTTCATATAGAGAATCGCTGAATGATAATTCGCTAGTTAGTAAGCAACAATCAAGTAATATACTTGTTCAGGCAAATTACAAGATAACTGACAAATGGATGTCAGAAACTAAATACGCCTGGGGAAATGGGGCCTATGATGATTTGTATATCTTTGACATGATTTGGCAGAGTAAGGATTCCGTAGACCGTATCTTACGCACATTTACCGATGAAAATACGGCTAGACATAATTTTCAGCAGAATTTCAAAGGAGATTTTAAAATCGGTTCGGTTCGTAATCAAGCCGTCATCGGAGTAGACTGGGTCCGGAACTCCCGTTATACACGGTATGATGGACTTGGTTATGGTGCAAAGGTTTTCGAGTCGGTGGATTTAAACCATATTGCCGACGCGCCAGTAATACGCATAGAGGAAGTTAATGCTATTCTTGCAAAACGGAATACCGGTTTTAATCAGACTAATCAAGATACGTATGGTGCTTATATTGCGGATGTTCTATCTTTCTTAGAGCGGTTTCACCTCTCCCTAGGCCTCCGATTCGATAGATTTGTAAGTGGCGGGACCTATAATACGTTGAACAGGCAATTAATAGGTGAGTATACCCAGAATACGTTTTCTCCCCGAGTAGGATTTTCTTTCGAAGTACTGCCTGAGCGGGTATCTGTCTTTGGAAATTATTTAAATGGATTTAAGAATATCGGTAATCAAATACAGCCAGATCAAAGTGTTTCGGTATTCAAAGCACAACGCGCAAATCAATTAGAGGGCGGAACGAAAATCGCACTGGGTACAAAAGTAAATGCTACACTTACCTATTATAATATCAGTGTGACAAATAGTGTCATGAACAGAATAGTCGATAATATGAATTTTTATTTCCAGGAAGGTGAGCAGAAGAGTGAGGGATTCGAAGCAGAGCTAATGAGTAACCCGCTGCCTGGTCTTAATATCTTGACCAGCTACGGATATAACGACAATCGTTTCCTAAAAGCTAATGCCAGTGTTGAAGGAAAGCGGGCACTAGGTACGCCTGAACATGTAGTAAATTTCTGGGCTTCTTATGCCTTTTTGCAAGGTTCGTTAAAGGGATTAGGCATCGGTTCGGGTTTTACATACGTATCAGATTCTTTTTTAGATGCTTCAAACAATTTTATATTAGATGGATATCATTTGTTAGATGCCACAATCTATTACAATCAGCCTAAATTTCGCATCAGCGTAAAAGGCAATAATCTGCTGGATAAACAATATTGGATCAGTGACGGCTATTATGCTCGCCCGCAGCGCCCGGCTAATTTTTTAGCAAGCCTATCATATAGATTCTAGTCCCAGATAAAGTACCTCTCAAGCGTTTTTGAGGAAGCTCGCTTGAGAGGTTTATGTGAAATAGTATCTAAGAATAACCAGAGTATACTGCTCAGAATCAATGGTGCTGGGGTGGTCGAGCGGATAAAAACCTCTGTAAGCTATAAACCAGATACAAAACTGCATACTGATCGCTAGCGGTATGGGACGTTATACAACATCAGTTCTCCATCATAGTGCTACCAAATTGATGACCGTAAAAACGGGGGAAATATTCCCTAAATCAATATGCTTCTACCTATTCTACAGGAATAAAAAAGAAACTGGCTATTACAGCACTGCTCTTGCAAGGTAATGACTTTTTTATTCTTGACGAACTATTTAACGGAGTGGATATTTAAAGTAACATTATTATCACTGAAATTATTCATGAATTAAAAATACTTAACAAGGTTGTCATTCTCTCTTCACACATTTTCTCAACTTTGAGTGACACTTGTGATGAAATCCATTTACTACACAACGGAAATTTTACCAAATCTGTTAAAAAGGATAATTTTCAAGCCTTGAAATCTGAAATGAAAAAGAGGACAGCTGGAAATGCGATAGAAAGGCTAGGACCTACCTAACGACTGGTTTTTATGGGGCGATTTAGAGCCAACAATAGTTGTAGGGTAGAGCGGCTTGAAGTCATTGATTTGTTTTCTTGGTTTACATTTTATAGCTATTAACGAAAATACCGATTTGAATATCTATTTAGATTAAGTAAGTTTGTGGAGGCAGTCGAGTACGTAACTGTTTCTTTTTATATCATGTCTTCATGTAGCTTATGCTTAAAACTTCAATAAAAAGAGGGATATTTTTACCTAGTATCATTTTCATTGCCACCGTCTCTTTAATCTCGGTTTTCTTTCCAGACTTAGCAGAGCGTATATTGAATGTTGTTCAAGATTTTGTTTTTGTCAATCTCAATTGGATCTACGTTTGGGCTGTTACCATATTCGTTATTTTTCTCATATACTTGTTGTTTAGTAAATATGGGAAAATACGGTTGGGAAATAATGATAGCAAACCTGAATATTCGTTTTTCTCCTGGATTTCGATGCTATTTGCAGCAGGAATGGGCATTGGGTTGATGTATTTTGGCGTGGCCGAACCAATGCAACATTATTCCTCAGAAGCATTCGCTTCGAACAATTACATTAACCGCGAGAAAAATGCACAGCTTTATACTTTTTTTCACTGGGGTATACACGCTTGGGCGATCTATGGAGTAATCGGATTATCTTTATCCTATTTTGCGTACCGCTATCGTTTGCCACTGTCCTTGCGTAGTGGGTTCTACCCACTTTTAAAGAATAAAATCCATGGAAAATGGGGTGATGCTATCGATGTTTTTGCACTCTGCAGCACCTTCTTTGGAATTACAACTACGTTGGGCTTTGGTGTTGTCCAGGTAAATTCAGGTTTGGAAATATTAGGCATTGTACCTGATACTAGTTTCATGTATCAGGTGATGATTGTCAGCGTCTTAGTATCTCTTTCTATATTTTCTGCTGTCAGTGGTGTAGACAAAGGAATTAAAATCCTGAGCAATATCAATATAGTAAGTGTTATCTGCTTGTTGCTATTTGTGTTGTTTGCCGGTCCAACTGTTTATCTTATCGGTAGTTTTACCGAAGGGTTGGGGAATTATATCAACAATTTTTTTAGCCTTACCTTTAACACCCATGTTTATGAGCAGGAGACATTGCCCTGGTTTTACGACTGGACAATTTTGTATTGGGCCTGGTGGATTTCCTGGTCGCCATACGTAGGTCTGTTTATCGCAAAAATATCGAGAGGGCGGACTATACGGGAGTTTATTGCAGCCGTGCTGATTATACCTAGTGTATTCAACTTTTTTTGGATGACTGTTTTTGGCAATAGCGCTATCTGGTTTGATCGAAATGTAGCAATGGGTAAATTAAGTGGGCTAGCTTCCAATCCAGACGCACTGATGTTCCGTTTTCTTGAATATTTACCATTGTCCACGATAGCAAGTTTTGTCGTGATTGGTATCATCCTTATTTTCTTTGTTACATCGGCTGACTCGGGGATTTACGTGATGAACAACATTGCGACGAAAAATGCTAAAAAATCTCCGAAGTGGCAGATAGCACTCTGGGGTATTTTACTCGCGGTATTGGCATTATTGCTCTTAAATGCTGGTGGGCTCAATGCCCTTCAGAGCATGACGCTCATTACCGCGCTACCCTTTTCCATTATTATGCTCTTGTTTCTCGTCAGTTTAATGAAGGCCCTGACGATCGATGGGGAGTATTACGATCGCGCCTTTTCTGTTGCAGCCATTCCGTGGTCGGGTGAATTTTGGAAGGAGCGATTAAAACGAATTGTTTCCTTTAAAGATCGATCGTCCGTTAATCAGTTCATCCAAACAACGGTAAAAGAAGGCTTTTTAGAATTACAAAAAGAGTTTTTATTGAGCGGGATCGAGACTCATATTAATTCAGAGAAAGACCCAACACGAATTGAGATTGAAATACAATATGATCTGGTGAATAATTTTATTTACGGGGTAGAATGCCAGTCAAAATTAATTTCAGACTACCTCCGAAATGAAGATAACCTCCCTGATCTTGACGAGGATACCACTTATTTTCCTAAAGCTTATTTTGGTGATTCACGTGAAGGGTACGATGTACAGTATTTTACAAAAAATGAGCTGATTTCTGATGTGTTGAAGCATTATGAACGATTCCTAGATATCATCTCCGAAGAGCGTAACGAAATATTTATTAGTAGCAATGCCAATAAGGAGAAAGAATAGGGCGTAATCATTGAGAGACTACGCCCTATCAGCAACAAATTTTGAGCCGGCTGCTTTGTGAAATAATCGCTAATGTTGCAGTTTTCCGTCTAACCAATGTATTATATTGAGTAGAAACTGTGCATTTTGAACAGCGCTAGGGTAATTCATACCCCTTTTGGCACTTTTGATGCCTTGAAGCTGTGCGGAGAAAGGGGCGCCATCACCAAACACAACAATTCTCCCTTTGCCGAAAGATAAATATGCGCCATTCACCAAACCTCTGCCGGAAATATAGGGTATAGTATCTGACAACCTTTTTTTGATCTGAGACACATCGCTCGGGAGATAGATACGGTAATCATCACCAAGGACCGAAATTACGTGGGCTTGAGGTGGAACAATAAATCCCGTTCCACCCCAGCACATAATGCTATCTATTTCCTTACCCCGCGCGCTAGTAATCTCATTTGACATAAGGGTGTGCTTTCCTTTTGAGAATACCTCCGGTAGGCCATCCCTTCGGATTGCAAATCCATTAATGATGTTAATCCCAAATCTGCCCGCTAATTCATTGACCGATGCACCACAAGGCATGTGATCTGTTACCATAAATAAACTTCCTCCACCGGCGACCCATTTAGACAGCACATTTATCTCATCTTGAGAAAAAGCTGATCTAGCGGGCAAATTCCAGTCTTCCATGTCATACATTGCATTTACCGTCACATATATTTTTACATTTTTTAAAAGTTCGAAAGTCACTTTTTCTGCGCTGCTTCTTATTTTATAGCCGTCACTTGAGAGTAGCTTCCCAAAACCGGCATAGGCTCCCCTTAATGTTGAAGCATTATTATGCGCTTCGTCAAAGATAATTATAGGGCCACTCGCTGTTCTGTATTGTGGGGCAGAAATGGGATAATGAAAAGCTTCGTCTGCCACTTGCTGCCCCATTCCACTTTGAATCCAACAAAGTGAGGCCAACCAAATTAAAAAAAAATGGCGATCGGTTTTTTTTATGCTCATCGGTTTCTATTTTGTTTTAAGCCATATATCATCTTCAAAACAGGTAACCTGGGAGACCTCAGACCCATTTAATAAAAATGTCATAGGGAAGGTACCGTCTTCATTAAGGAAAAAAGATTCCGATCGGGGCGTAAAGGTAATCTCTTTATTGTCCCAAAGCTGGTTTAAGGTCAGGCCATTTGCGGAAGATCGGATATCTATCTGCATGCTACTGTCATCTTTCAAGCTATAAACACCTTCGAGCCGTTTAAGCTCTGCTGCTGAGAGCTGTTTGGTTGTTTGGGGATTAAAGTCGACTTTTACGGTGGTCATTCTTCCTAAGATCTTAGCAGAGGTAAACTGACCAGAACCGTCCTTTAGAAATTCTACTTTATGACCTTCTTTTTTTGATTCAAAATTTGTTTCATCGATCTGGACAAGCTCATATTCTTTACTATCCCATAGCTGTTTCGCAAAAAGAGCACC
>JAALOO010001895.1_pt1 | contig 10734 bp, 9 predicted proteins | sample 7257641 | NCBI WGS metagenome assembly JAALOO01 (sample SAMN14085613, study PRJNA598686) | mite metagenome | biome: ENVO:01001000; feature: ENVO:01001002; material: ENVO:01001226; isolation source: single female mite from University of Michigan culture on fish food culture... ... | reverse complement strand
GCAGCAGCAGCAGCAGCAGTATTCCTAAGCTCCAAAGCTCCAGAGAAGCAGCAGTTGAGGGAAAGATGCATTTGAGTGTAAGTGTATTCAAATGAGCCCAGCTCTCAACTCACTTTCAACTCTCTCCGCTGCTCATATTGAAATTGAGAAAGAGTGAATTGGGGAGAAAAAGAGCATATGGGTGAGCAGCACTTGGGCCAAATTGCGCTTCAGTGGACGTTAGTTAGAGAAAGAGAGAGATAGAAAGCTGCAGGAGCAGTTGTGACGCAACAGCAGCAGCAGAAGAGGAAGAAGTGGCCAGATCCCCAGTTAGTGACAAAGTGCCAGAACTGTTCCACTGTCCTTGGTAATGGAATTAAAAGCAAACGGCACAAGATGCTCCGGCGCTGCATGTGTGCCAAATGCACCAAAAGTGGCCATTTGCAAAGTGCACTGCAGCAAACAAGCGATGCTGCTGCCACAGCTACACACACACACAACTCTTGGCAACCGTTCAATTCCGCCTGTGCCAAGTGCCATCTCTAAATTGGCCAATTCCACTCACTGCCATTTCATGGCGTGGGGTCTTGTTGAGGTCTTTGAAAGAAGAAGCTTCCAGGAAAGAGAAAAGGGTGAGAGAGGAAAAGAAAATTCAACTTTAAACCAATACAACAATAACAAGAAGAGCGACGAGAAAAAGGGTTGCTGCTGTGCTGTGTGTGTGTGTGTGTGTGTGCAACATCGATTTTGTAATTTGCCATCAACAGCAGAAGGGCACAGATTCCTCCTTCTCCAAATTGGGCATCATCAGAGAGAGACAACAATCGAGCGAGACTCGATCGCTAAGAGAGGAAAAAAGGAAAAGTCTCTCACCCAGAGCACCTCGCGCCATCTTCAGTCAAACACAATTTGAAGGAGGAAGAAACAATAGTCGGATGCGACCAACTTGCAACTTTGCAATCGACCCAAAAACATATCGGAATAAAAAGAAAAAGGATTTACAACAGAAAAAAAACGAGAGGCAGCATCATCACATCACAGGCAGCTACCACAATCGACACCAGCACAGCCACAGCCATCGCCGTCGTCGACGAGAACATTGACAATGGACAGTGCGCAATCGATGAGTAAAACTAATCGAATTAGACATTTGACAAGTTCGATTATGCTCAATGCCCATTGTTGTGGGCAATTGAGATGGGGAGATAGAAGCCGCAGTTCTCCGAAGGAAGGAAAGGAAGGAAAGGAAGTGCACAGAGGCACTGCTCCTAATTAGTGGCGACACTTGAGCATAAGTTTGCCAGCCAAGGCGTTGTTGGCATCAACAGAAGAAGTTGTAGCAGTAGTAGAACTGGCAGATCGATGTTTTCATCAACTGCTGAACAGAAGGAGAACACACAACTACTACTGTGAATGGTGGTCAGAAGGGGGAGGAACATTAAGACCAACTCGACAACAGCGCAGCGGTAAGACTGGGAAAAGGGGGAGCTGATCGAGAGAATAGGAATCACTAATTGAATTATCACTGTGCTGAATGAGTGCAGCCGTTTTCGGCAGAAGCTAACTGACTGACTTACTGCAACAAACAAAACAGAGCGACTTTGGCAGAAGAAGGAGAGAGGATGAGGAAGAAGCAACAACAGAAAGGCTCCACAATGCGACCAAGTCCAAGCGCAAAGGCAAACAACAGCAGAGGAGGGGAAATAGAAGTGCAGAGTCTGCACTGCAGACAAACACAAACAAGAGTGAGAATCGCCACTAATTTACCCAAACTAACTCGGTAAAAGAAAGAAGCCACACACTAAGAAAAAAAGAGAGAGACTGAGTGGCCGACAGTGATCAAAGTAAACACCAAATACAAACTGAACAGGGAGAGGGAAAGTGAACCAAAAAAAAGAAAAAAACAGACAGACAGACTGTGTTTACACAGTCAAGGGGACAACAACAACAACAACAGACTGATAATTAATAATTGATTTGCTGCACCCAAACTTAATTGGCTGAACTGAGGGTCTCGATAACGGTACCGCTGAAAACGGATCTACTCCGAAAAAAATCGAAAAAAAGAGAAATGTGAAAAGGGGAAAGGACTACTGCAAACAGGCACTACCGTACCACTACTGTACAACTACCGTAAAGCTCTAAGTTCCAGTCACTAATTGTCATGCTGACGTACTTGAGGACGAACGCCACAACCGGGCAACGGTAGGCCGTTCTCGCCCAGTGGACAGGGCGCATCCAGACCGGGTAGGCCCTGGGCGGTGGTGGGGGTAGTGGTGAAGAAGCAGTTGAAGCAGAAAGAGAGGAAAGAAGAAAGAAAGAAAGGAAATAGGTTAGTGAATGAGGTAAGAGAAAAAGAGAGAAGCAGTCGCTGAATCGATATGGGAAGGAAGAAGAAGAAGACGAACCCGATCGCCTCGATCGCCCTTCTCGCCACTGGCGCCCTTCTTTCCGGGCTTGCCCTTAGCAACCGATCGGCGGTAGAAAAAGATGATAGCAGAGGAAAGGAAAAAAGAAGAGGAGGAAAAGAGGGAAGGGGGAAAGGAAAAGCAAAGAGCAAAGGTTAGTAAGTGTGTGTGTGTGTGTATAATAACAAGCAGACAGTGAGGAAGAGGATGATGCTCATCGGGGCGAAGTGGACAGAGCAAACAAAACTGAGTTGCTGCTGCTGCTGGGCAACGACAGTGACCACCACTACCACCAAAGTGGACAAATCAAACACACACTAAAAAGAACTCTCAAAATAACTCTCGACTTCTGGCTAATCTGTCGATAATGGCCACTATAACGAGCTACAGAAAAACAGTGTGTACAAAAGATCGAGAAGTGTGTGTGTGTGTGTCCAAGTAGAAGCAATTGAAACTAGTGGACGAGACGCGGGTAGTTTCAGTACACAAACGTAAAAAAAGTGATGTTACCCTCATCAACAAGAAGAAGACAGTGTTGCAAGACATTGCAATCCACAATGTACACATTGCATGCACACACCTCCTCAGTCTGGAAAGAAAGAAAGCAAAAGTGCCTACACTACTTGCCTACAATGTCTGCTGCAATCATCATCATCTCTGTACAACCCAAAAATCACAACTCTGCTAGTGCATGACAGTGGACAGCAAAAGAGCCTCCTCCTATAAAACTGAACAGCTAATTCCACGGCTTGATTACCAGCAAAGAGTTGGCAAGCAATGGACATTCATTTGACGGCCACTTTGGTCAGCAGCAGTAGCAGAAAAGAGTGAGCGACGATGCTGAGGCTGTGCTCGCTTCAGAGGTGATGCTGGTGGTGGTGGTGGTGGTACACCGATGATCACATTCAGCCTGTCAGACAGACAGCACAGAGCTTGCACTAGTCGCTGAAGAAAAAGAAGAAAACAAAGTGTTACTGGGTAGATTGTTTCGCCCAGCAGTTGTGTGTGCCCAAAGAGGCATCACCAGCAGCATCAGCACTCTTTGGTGCACTGCTGGACGCTGCCAAGGGAAGAGCCAACAGAAAAGGCAGACATCAGCAGCAGCAGCAGTGGCCAGCAATTTGCCATTGGCTTCGCTCTTCAGTCCGGCGATAATGCATTTAGTCTCGGTCTGCTAAGGTGCCGCCAGTGAAAGAGTGTACATTCGGCGACAGAGGCAGGCAGGCAGGCAGGTAGGTAAGCTGCAATCTTTCTCTCTCCTTTCCTTGTCTCGCCTGTCTGCCACTCTCGTGGTCGACTGGTCACTCAAACGACCACCATCAGCACTGGCACTGACACCACCACCATCCTCTACCACCACCACCATTTCTGCTTATTGAAATATTAAAATGTGTGATCACTGGCACAGCAGTGCAATAATTAAATGGCAATTTAGAGTGGGCTCACACCGTGGCTCTAACCACATCGGCACTGAGTTGAACTGCCGGCTCAGGTAGTGCGATGCTATGGTAGACAGGCGAGCCATACACACACATGCACACACTACTGCTTTGATTGATTGACAGTTTAAAACAATGCACACAGTCGAACGATGCTGTGGCTGCTGATGATGATGCTGATGATGCCGATGCGACCTCGCTGTCCTGCTCTTTTCTGAACACTGCATGACCTCTAGATTCAACGGCAGCAGCAGCAGATTAGGCGCTTAATTTGTCGCTAATTGGCAGTGAAGCACATCGGATTGCTGTCGCAAAAAAACTGAAGAGAAAGAGATGTAGAAAGCTGATTCGGACAGACTGAGGGGTCGTGGCCTTTCTTTGGCACTTCACCTGACACTGGTCAGCAGCAACATCTGATGATGCGCACAGCGGGAGCCATCAGCCACCACTACCACATACAAGAAAGGTACAACCGCTCAGAACTGACTGTTTGACTGTCGTTCAGAGTACTTCTTGCTGTGTGAAGTACTAGAATTGCACTGCGCAGTGCATCACTGCACTGCCCGATCAATCAAACTGTCGCCTGCCTAGGCTAGCAAACAATTATAATGCAATTATCAAAAATTATCATCTCATTAGAGACAGCAATCCGATCAGTGAGAGGTGAAATGAGATAATGGGATGAGAACGGCAGAGACAACAGCACCGCTTGCTGCAGTCGATTGATCAAGATGAAGTAGCCGATCACCGGTGATGATGATCATGATAATCATGCTGATGATGCTGATAATACTGATGGTGATATTGACTCAGAGCAAAACCTGAAAGTCTGTTCATGCGTCCACCATGAAACTGATGGGCAGTAGTGCAAGTGTGGAAGCCCAGTGTCCCAGTGTGCTTGCAAATCTCACTGAGGAGCAAATCAATCACCAGAGTCAGTCAACTGGACGTGGTCAATAAAGTTGGCAATGGCAAGGCAATGGCAATGGAAGCAGGTAACAGGCATCATCCTCACTACCACTGACCAGAGAAGTAGGCAGCCAATGTGCCAGCTGGGAGGGAAAAGGGGAGAAAGTGAGTGAGCACAGCACGAAACAAATTCGCCAATTTAGAAACTGCAGCAGCAGAAACCGTAGCAGTGTTGGCAGTAATGAAAAATTTAATTTAATTTCAGCAAATAACAAGCCCATGTTTGTTTACTGAGCTGTACATTCATTCGTTCATTCACTGCCTACTCGGGTTCGGTCGCTCCCTCCTGCATGCAATTCGGGCAATTGCTGGTCGACCGTGTTTCCCCACCACCACTGATGCTTGGCACCATGGCAGTGCACCACCACTTCACTTTGCATCTTTGTTGTCCCTTTTTTCCTTTTCCTTGTCTAGCTGTGAAGCGTGTTCTAATCATCCAGCAATTCGAAAGCAGCCAGTGCGCTTACAGTGTGTTACAAGCACACACGTTGAAAATTGTTGCGAGTTTGCGAGTTTGCGAGTTTTGCAGCAGCAGCAAAAGGACTGACTGAACATGGACAGCGCATTTGGAACAGAACAGCAGTGCAGCAGTGGTAGATCAAACAACTCGAGAGAAGCACTCCACTGCGCTAATAAATAAATCATACAATTTCCCGTGAATGAGACAAACGGATGGCGGATGGGCGCACAAATGAAGTCCCACACAGCAACAGCAGCTATCCAAGAAGACCAGTAGTGGTAGCAAAAGTGGTAGCACACTTGGAAACAGCAGCAGCAGCCTCATTATAAATTGCATCCATTTATTAATAACGCACAACTTATGCTAACTAACTAACTAGTTCCTCGGAATGGCAGTGGTAGTAGTGAGCCCACACTGCTCCCTCACTAGTAGTCACTGATAACGGAATACAAACACACGTCCGGTACCGACCGTCTGGTGCTGTGCATGTCAATGGGCCCACTGACTGACTGGGCTGAAGTTGTAGCAGTGCAGTTGCCGGCGGCGGCAGTTAACGTTGACGAGCTGCAATAGCACTCACACACAGACTGCTGTCTGACAGCCTGCAAAAGATTAGAATGCAAATGAGAAACAGGCCTTCCCTTGGACACTTTGGTTAAAACACACACACACAGTGTGTTTGTATTTTAAAGGGGGCAATAAAGGTGCTGTAATTAATTAATGGCCGATAATTACAGTCGATTGAAGAGAAGGAAAGAGAGGAAGAGCAGACAATGAACAAACGTGAGTGCAGGCACCAGCAGCAGCAACCCGAGTGTCAGCGAGCCGTGCGTGTCCAGAATTGGTGATGGTCAGCAGAAAGAAAGGAAGGAAGGGAGAAAAGGAGAAGCTGCCCAAAATAAAAAGAGTATGCATGTAGTATGAATGTGTGCTCGCCTACCCAGCCAGCTCAGAGTGCTCTACTCACTCAGGCAGATGATAAAACAAACAAACACATAACGCACTCACACACTCACACTCACACTGCCCGAGCTGAGCTTTGTCTTTGGCAAGAGCAAGAGCAGCAGCAGCAGTGCCAACAACAATTCAGCCCAGACAATGGTGGGCTAGAGCAAGGGAGCGAGAATGAAAAAATGAAAAACAGCAGAAAAGGAGGATGAAACAATCTGCAAAGTGTGTCCGGCGGACGTTAGCCTCGCCTGGAAAAAGCGACAGACACCCTCAACAAGCGAGCAGAGCAGAGTGTGATCAGCATCATCAGGCAGGCAGGTAGGGATGTGCTCGCCTCCGCTCAACTCATCTCCATTCTCTCTATCTCATTCTCTCATTTGCGACTCAATCTACTGAGCACTCACTCTGTCGATTTTCCATCAGCAAGTGAAGCTGATTAACCTGACTAACCAGCAGCGCACACTCTTCTGGCACCTGTAATGGCGGCTGCCAATGCCGATGCCGATGCTGTTGCACACTAAGCATCGTCCATTAGCATCTTTGCACTGCCACCACCACCACCACTACTATTCTGATCTACTCTAGGCCAGCTGCTTCGACGGTCAACAGCAGCCTCGGTGGTGGCGGCATCAGCAGTCAGTCAGTCAGGGTTGGGCATCACCAGCGGCCAGTGATTAGCACGTTTGTCGAGGAGCCCCTCATTGTGTGCTCTATGCTCTCTCTCCCCTCTTATGCATGAATGAAAATGATGATGATGATGATGATGAAAATGTCACCTGTAAATAGATCCACAGTGAACTAGCGTTGGCGGACAGAGAAGAGTGAGGGATAGGGGAGAAGAAGTGAAGGTCAGCTAGAAAGAGAAAGAGTGCTGGAAATAGCTAAGCCAGTGAGTCGTCCACGTTGAGTAAAACAATCAGCGAAGTTGCTCGCAGCGGAAAGGATGTGCTGCAGGAGAGCTGGTCGGCGGACAATAGGGCTGCTGCTAATGGCCGAGCATTAACTCTCTGCCTGCACTCTCACAAGGCTTCGATTGAGCCATGCTGATTCGATTCGCAAAGCCCAAATGAGCAACAGTAGATGAGCTTGAAAAAGAGTGGTGCTTGCATTAAAGTTAGAGAGTGGAAAACTGGAGATGACAACGGCTAGATGACTGGGAGCACAATGGCCTGGCGTTAGCACAGCCACGACCACGAAGTCTACGACGACGACGACGACGACCAGTGATCACCATCGATCATCATTCTGGCAAAGTGTGCAGCACAACCACACACACAACCACACACCGTCACCGCGCCCAGTTTTAAATTTAATAATCGCACACAAATATGCTCAATAATCGACAATGAAACGGCAGAAAATGGTCAGGACAGCAGCAGCAGCAGCAACAGGCGAGAAAGAAAAGGAAAGAAACAGAGAAAAAGGGAGAGGGAGCACGATAAAACTAGCAAATTTGCATATTTTACAGGCAGAACAAATGGACAAGAAAATGACTGCCAAGTCACACACACAAAAGTCAAAGTACGACCACACCAGTTTGCTGCTTGGCAGTAGATCATCAGCAAAAGACCTGTATGCAAGAGTGTGTGGACAGTGTCCACGCTGTACTGCAGTTGACCTCGACCGGGCACTATTACCGACGACAGGGCGACAAAAGCAACAACTATCTCAACAGTGAGGACCATCAGCAGCAGCAGGCGCGACAACTGCGACAACTGCGACAGCAGGAGCACTTCACTTCATTTCGATGTCACTAGGCTCAATTACTCGCCACTCGTAGGTGGCACTTGGGCGCCAGCAGCAGCAGAGATTGTCATGAGGATGGCCAAATGACGACGACGACGACCACTGCTCTCCCTAAAAGTCATCAGCAGGAGGGACAGTGCGGACAGTGAGCACTCATCGTGTCATTCATTACGGGCCATTGCAGCCAGCTCAGCGCCTAATTATAAGTGACAAACCAAGCAGCAACGGGCGACAATCGAAGATATATCGAATCTGCCAAGTGTGCCCTGTGTCTGTGTAGTACACAGTGGAGAACACAGTCGCCAAATTATACACCTTCTAAATTGGCGGCTAGTCTATGGTGGTGGTGGTAACATTGGTGGCGACGGCGATGGTGCTGAAAGAAGCAACTTCAAGAGAAAGAGAGAACACTGAAAGACAACACCGAGCCAGAGAAGACAAGAGCAGTAAGCAAGAAAAAACCTGGTTTAGGCTTGGGTGCTGAAAAAACAAACTCACACTTTGCTGAGCTGCTTAGATCTCTGCACCTGATGTGGGGGAGAGGAAAAGAGAGGGAAAGAGAGGGAGAGAGTTGCCTCGAAATGATTCGACATGAAGTGTGGGATCGAGCAGGAGAGATGACGGGGAGCACAGAAAGTCAAGGACAGTGGCACTGAGGCTCAAACAGACACACAAGGAAAGCGATGAATAAAGTATAAAATAAATCATCAGTGACACCTCAAGACAACGAGTCGACAGTAGACAAGTGCTAATGGTAAGTGTGTGTGTGTGTGTACCAGCTTAGCCAGCCACTATTCGATCGGTCGTTTCTCGTACTTGCCCGTTCTCCTTGAGCTCTCTGTCTGGTCAACAGCAAACCAACTAATGCAACTAGTTCTACGTTAGCTTAGGTGCTCTCAGTACACACACAACAGCAGGTAGAGACAATCTCTCTGTGGGGCTAATTCACAGCTCCCAACACACAAGCGTAGATGACATTTGCACTTAATTGAACAGCTCCGCTAATAATAGCTAATGGAATAGATGATGCTCGCTGATACGCTGTGGAAAGGTAGAAGAGAAGTAGAAAGGTAGGATGGCTAAGACAGGCGGACAGAGACGACGATGACGACGGCTTCTGATGGCCTTTTCCAAGAAACAGATAGCTCTAATAAAACACACACACACACATAGACTGGCTGAGCCGCAAACAATTAGCCGCCAATCAGTGTGGCTCAATTTGCTCGGTGTCAGGGGAAGGGGAGGAAACAGTAGCAGCAAAACAGAAGCGCCACAATTTTCATGCCTAATGCTCAAGCTGGAGCAACGACTGACGTTTTTTCAGTGTAAGCTAGATAGGCAATTAGTGCCAGGCAATTCTCCACAGAAAGACAGGGCAAATGACGTCGGTCAGCTCGAGCAGTCAGTGGGCAATTATGTCATTAGCCAGAAAAAAGAGAGAAAGAGCGACGACAACGAACTGGCAGAAGAGCAGAACAGTGCCACCATTTTTGACATTTTGATAGGGCAGGTGAAAGGTGGAAGTGGTAATTGTGGCAGCGGTGGAAGCAGGTAGGTAGCTAGTGAGCATGACAGGTCAGAGGTCAACGGTAGTATCTGTGTGAAAGGTACAAAGCAGGGAGATAATGCAGGGCAGATCAGTGGTGATATGAAACCATCAGAGAGGAAGATCAGTCTTTCCGGTCAACAGAGCTGGCAGAGCAGAGTGGGAAGGGCAGTGAGGACAGCCTTCGGCGCCCATTCCCTTTCGGAAATAGAAATCCTCACCGGACAAAAAAGGTTGTCGTCGGGCAATTGTCGCCCCAGTGTTTCGCTTTGATGCGCACAGTGCCCCTTTCTCCTCATATTCGGGCGCTGGCACAGTGTCTCTAGCGACTCGGGCGACACTATCGGCGGCACCATCGCCGCCGTCGCCATCTATCTCTCCTAGCTCGCGCCTGACCGCCCATCGCATCTCACCTGTCCATCAGCGGTGCGGCCATTTATCATTTCGGCGAAACAAAAGCGGCGGCAGCAAAGCAGCAGCTTTCGTCTCCACCATCTGATGAACATCTGAACCAGCGACGACGACCAGCATCCGAATCTATCCGCCAGGCAAAATCAGCCTGATTTTTCCTGCCAGTCTTTTCATTTTCATTGGCAAGCGTGGAAAGCATCACTACCATTACTATCGCCATCATCATCATCATCGAATGCAATCACCAGCCGAGCCAGAGTGTGTGACGCCTGTCAGAGGAGCAGTGATCGGAAAGAGTGTGTCCGTCAAAAAAAGTGCTGGCCACCACCACTACCATCAGCAACATTAACAGCATTACTCTCCCTCTCTCTATCCCCTCTCATCGGCCACAATGGACTGACTCGCCAACTAACCAATGAACCAGCCAGCACACTGGATGAGCCAATTAATTTTATTAATGGCAACAATTAAGCGCGACTTAGTGTCAATATTGGCGTTGCTGGCTGCTGCGGTGGTGGTGGTAGTAGTAGTGGTGCCAGCGACTACACATCATCATCATCATCATCAGTGGCAGCTCAGTGGAAGTCTCAACGGCAGCCATCGCTCACTCGGGAGCCTCTTTCCCTTTTCGGACACAGTCGGAGAGTCATCAAACAAATGGACAGCAGCGCTCACAACTTGCTGCTGGGCCAGCCAGCAGCTAGCCAGCAGCATCAGTGTAGTCGCTGATGATTAATTGGGGCTAATTAATAGGGGACCGATTAGCATCGCCAATGAGAGAGAGAGAGAGAGAGAGAGAGAGAGAGAGAGAGAGAGAGAGAGAGA
>JAALOO010002317.1_pt1 | contig 10738 bp, 1 predicted proteins | sample 7257641 | NCBI WGS metagenome assembly JAALOO01 (sample SAMN14085613, study PRJNA598686) | mite metagenome | biome: ENVO:01001000; feature: ENVO:01001002; material: ENVO:01001226; isolation source: single female mite from University of Michigan culture on fish food culture... ... | reverse complement strand
GGAATAATACGAGAGCCAATAAATGAGAAAATTCGACTCACTCTCACCTTAAGTGTTTAAGAAAACAATAGTAGTTTAAATGTAAAAAACTAATGTTTAGAGACGTTCAGAAAAAAATATTATTTTAGATTAAAAGATATTTTATTCAGTTGAATATGTGCTTCTAAATTAAATTACACAATTTCAAATTTTCTCTTTTTAGTTCAACTCATTACCATTTATAATCTGGATGTATAGCATAATTTATGTTTAGCATATTTTAATTTAGTTAAAACTTTTCTTATTATGACTGAATAACAGTTATCATCATCAAACATTTAAATTTTAAAGTTTAAAAAATAAATTTTTGTGCTGAAATAAATTGCCAAGTTTTAAAATGATCCTCTTTTAATGTTCTTAAAGTTGGACATATAATGAAAATAATTTCTGGTAAATACTTTCTTCTTTAATCCTCTTCTACTTTCTCATTAAAAATCATAAGTCAGGAATCGTTGCTTCTACTGAGAACCTATTAAAAGAAGCTTTGCTTGTCTTTAATTAATGTATATTGGTATTCCTCAAGTGCAATTAGAATTCTTGCTCATAAATATTTATGAACAAAAACTGTAAAAACTTGCAACATTTTCTAAATCTTGTACAATGTATTTTTTATTTTTTCCTTTTATAAATATTTGTGGCTTTTAAAACAAAGTTAGTGATATTTGAAATAACAATATAAACACCAAACAGCACTACCCATTTATTCTAAACAAAAGTTTTCTAGATATGTACAAACAGAAAGTACACAAACCTTTTTTGAACACAAATTCTGCACTTTTCGGAATTTTTGGTGTCTGCACTCGTAGCAGAGGAAATTCTAATTAATAACATTCATTGGAAAATGTAGGCAAAAAATGTTTTTGTTATTAGCAAAAATGTGGCCGCTTTTGTGTTTGCGTTTACAGAAGGTAAATGAAGAAAAGAGAGAGAATGTGTTGTAATTAGTAGGAATTTCGGTTAATTAGGAAAGGTGGCGGTGGTAGTGCCGGTGATTTGTTAAAAGAGTTAAAAGATTGTGATGATAGGAAGTGTACACATCTTTGCCCCATTCGGACACTGATGAAGACTCATCTGTCATTTGCAGTGTTTCCCTAATGAAGCACTGGGCATTCAAATAATTTTGCTTGATTGAAGGCACTATCACAACTTTACTTTTCACTGAGTTGCTGAGAGATTTGTTCAATTTTATTTTTGTAAAAATATTTTAAAACAAAAAATCGTTTATTTACAATGGAAAAACATTTCACACTGGACTTCCCTCCAACTTCAACGTCAAACTATTAAACGATAAGAACAGCGTTGATGCAGCCATCGTTTTCAGGGTTGTTCGTCACCTGAGCATACTTTCCCCAAACAACCTTTCCGGATTGTGTCACCAGACCAAGTTCAGAGATGTTAACTTCAATCACAGTACCTTTTGTTATAACGCCTAAACTGGTGTACATTGGACTGGAAGGGTTCTTCTTTACTCCGATTATTGGCAGGTGGAAGGTGGCTTTTAGTTCAGGATGAGTGACGTGAGCAGTCTTGAAGCGGAGAGCCATCGGGCGGATGAACCGCTCGAATTTAGGTGGTTTACGAGTAAAGGCGTCTCCGACGTAGCAAACTTTGGTGACCATTCTCTTCCAAGACTTTTTCTTGCGCTTGCCAGTTTCTATTGTTCTGTAAAATGCAGACAAGTTAAAAATTTAATGTAAAAAACTTCCAAACCTCCACTTACTTAAAAACTTCCATATCTGAGACAGCTTTAACTTTTGGAATCGGGACTTCCCACTTTCCGGCTTTTTCCTTTCTTTTCTGCTTAATCATGTTTGAAAGAACCTTTGCGCGAGATTGATTCTCACGTTCCAGGAGATAGTGCGGCACTGCGCCTCCATCACCAACCGGTGTGTCTTGCTTTTTGGACTTTTTCTCCTCATGAGCCTTGAGGGTCTTTTTCATCTGCACCTTCTCGGTGAACCGTTGACGGTTGTAGATTTTCGCCTTGATGCCTCGCAGTTTCTTGGCCTTATCGGCCGCTTCGTGCACCTTTCGGGCCTCCTTCTTTCGCTTACGTTCCTCATAATCGAGGCGACGACCGAAACGCTTCTGATGAAGCTCAATGTGCTCGTTCTGTGGCATGGCTGCTTGTTGGAGTCGCTTTTGGGCTGATGAATGTCAGTTCACGGCACAAAAGTAGAATAAAATCCGATAATTTGGGATGTTTGGAATCAGCGGCGATGTGCACCGGCTGAAGCCAAAACAGAAAAGAGAGAGAAAAGTGCAAAACACGTTGCTCGACTGGTCCTTCGCAGAGGACGTTTTTTAGATTTTTTGAATTTTCCGCTTGCGCCCTGAGATGTCGCCCATGTGTTTGTTATTGTCGGCAAAATGTTGTTTCTGCTTTCCTCTTAACCTAAAAATATGCCGATTTGTCTGCGATTGCATTGAGCCGTGACGCCAGCTGACGAGTAGTTTTGCTCGACTTGCAAAGCTCTCCGGATTTCACTGGAGCTATTTACCCGGATAGTACTTCAACTTGGAGATGTGTTGTGCTTCGACCATCTTTTAGTCACTTGGAAATTACCTAATTCAAACCTCTAATTCAACAGGTTTCACAGCTGTGCTTCCACACTTTGTAACATCTTTGTGTTGGTGATATTTTTTAAACATTCCATGTCAAAATGCATGTAAACATTCTATCTCTTATGTTTATTAAAAACTTGATGACAAAAACGCCGTTATTATTCGGCCAAATATAATCTTCACATTGTGCAACTTCTTATCACTGTTAAAACTTTTAAACAAGATTGCCTTATTGTATTTGTGAGCTTACTCTCCAATTTATTACAGTTAAAACTCTTCCAAGGTAAGCAATGTAACTGTAAACAACAGTGATTGTTTTGCCATTTATATTTTTTTCCCTAGTATTAAAAATCTTTCAGCAAAAGTCAAGATTTGTCAGATATTTTGCATTTAATATTGAAATATTTCAGACTGACATTTTCCATAACAATAAAACAAATTGAAATTCTGCAACAATATATGCGCATCGTGTTATCAAATATTATAACAAAAACATGCAAAAAGGTTTTTTGAAGCCAAAGTAGATTAGAAATTGAAAGGAAACTGTTTGAAACAAAAGCTTAAAGTGTAAGGAAATGTCAAAGTTAAGAGGATTATAGCAGCGAGCAGCAAAGGAAAGGAAGGTGAAATGGACAGGTGAAGAAAGGTGCAAGCAAGGTAAAGCGGAGGCAGTGCAGGTGGTACAGCGAGTGTACAGTGGAACACAGTAGCTGGATTGGTGAATTAATTTATTGTTTCAGTTGCGCTTGACAATCAATCTTTGCGCTGTTTTAGCAGCGCTCACTTCATATTTTCTGCTCCACTAGTCACACTTGGCTTTCAACTAAAACACTAAAACCCCCAAAAAGGGTGAAAAGATGCTCTCGTTCTCTCTTTGCGTGTACCACGTACCGAAGCATCCATGTTAGCCACTGTATTCTGCCTAATTAACACTCTTCATGATCCATCGCTTTTGTTATATTTTTTGTTGCTTCATCACTTTTCCCTTTCCTACTCCCTTTTATCCACTTCTTGTCTGCTGACAACAGCAATTTTTCTCTATCTTGCATTTTAATTGCACTTCGCTTTACGACCATTCACCAAACCGGGGCACTGCTGATGATTGAGTCGCCGATTTTTAGAATGTAAAAGCGAGAGCGATAGCAGTAGCCTGGAGAATCACATTTTTCACTTTGCAAACAAATTGCTCTCATCAAACAAACTGTGCTTCACTCGAATAGATAGCACTGCCCAGTGTTCAGTGAAATGTCATCCATTTAGTGCTGCACAGTGCACAATTTCACTAAATCATCTTCACTTCTAAATGACCTTGTCATTCAATTTGGTCTCCTCTTCACTTTTCGCTTCTCCCAATAGCCCGATTTTCAATCCTCCTACCCTTGTCTCCTAACTTTTCTCATCGTTTTGCCATCAATATTCTTCTTCAAAAGTTTATCTAAGTCTTTGTCATTTTCTCGCATTAATTAAGTGCCACTTGCCGAGAGTAAGGCGGACTAAGCTTTTGAAGATAAATGACAAAAACGAACAATGAAAGTGAAGTTTTTAGTTTTAAAATTAAGATGAAATTGAGTTTTAAGTTAAAAGTTTTTTTTACAAAATGTTTAAAAATAATAGCTGTCAGTTTAATGATATTTTTTCTAAAGACCTTACACTCAAAATGTAAAAATTTTAAGTAGCGTAATTTAAAACTGATATTTTCGCCTCTGTTTGTCACTAATTTTTCTGCCTGAAACCAAGTCAATTTATGTGTTTCCAATTTGTCTCTGTCTTTGCAAAGGTCATTCTACAAAGCAGTTTACTATAACTTATTGTTTTTATTTTCACTAAATTATTGACAAGGAAATAAATTATCACAAAGAAGTGGTGATCTGATCTAGCGATTCACTTGAGTCGCTAATTTTGGTTTCACTGAAAAAATAATGGAAAAAAACTGCTGGGGTTAGCGAGGAAAAACAGGACAGAATTGCCATTAAATTGAGAAGTTTTTTTCTGTAATTAGAATTAAGACAAGTGAAAGATATATCACGATTTAAGCAAAAATTCTTTTTAGTTTTCCTAGTCTTCAATTAAATCTCTTCTTTCATCTGGCTTGCTAATAATACGGCTATTCAAAGTAATGTTTTTACTAGAAAGGACAGTTGAAGATCACAATTAATTGTAAATTATCGAAAAAATAAAAAGGAAGCTTGAAAATAGTTTTCGATTCACGTAATTTGTTTGTAGGTCAGCAATTGTTTTTGTGCCCTGATTAATGATGTTTAAATTATAAATATTTCAAATTTTTTTAAGTTTTTCATTTTTACTTTGACAAATGAAATATTATTCTAGTTAACTTCAACCGCATTCAAGTTTATTGTTTATAAGCATGTACAATACTGACAATCTTATTAAATTAGTGGTGTAGGGCGGGCACGTGGTCCCACAGTGGTCATTTATTCAGATGTTGCATGTTTTATTAGATGTAAAAAAGATCATGATAAATAGTGAAAACACAAGACTTGTTAAAAATGAATTATTTTTAGATCGTTTTTGAAAGTAGCATAGTTCAAGAAGCTTTTTATGTGAAATCACTAATAGTACAAAAGAATAATTAGAAGTACTATTGTATTCTTATTGATAATTTAACACTTATTGTTTAAATAAGTTAGTTATGTTATTGATAATGTATATTTGATTTAAAAAAACTTTTATCAAATTATATGTTGAATATGTAATGAGTTTTGCAAGGTGTTCCGATTTTTACTACACAATGAAAGCATTTTTTCTTTAGTTGTCTATGCACAATTATTGTCAAGAGAGGGAGTCGAAGTCCCTTGTGACGAACCGGCATGACGAGTAAATAAAAATTTTTAATTAGAAAAACAAATTTTCTTGACTTGTTGTCTTCACTTGTCACTACCCCACTGAGACTTTTCTGTCGACTATTGACACAAATTCTCAATTCAATCTGCATTGCCTAATATTGACTATTTGTTTTATTGTTTCCCTCTTGTATGTCAATACTCAGTGGCACACTTGTTTGACTTTGACACTTGATCAAGGTTTTTGCTATATTTTTAACATTTAGTTTGCAGGTACTTGCGTATTTTGCTGTTTTGTATAAATATTATATTCAAAAGTTAAAAAAATTGCACAAAAATGCAACAATCAGAATGATTGACAATATAACTGTATAATTAAGGTGTGGCAAGTTTGGCGGCGTAGTCACAAAAGGGTCAGGGGGAAAAGTTTTTTCTCTTCATATATAAAATTGAATTCCACAAAAATTGTCAGTGTATGTAAATAATTAGCAAAACATTAAATAGTTTTAAAGTAATTTGAAATTTTTTTTTAAAAAGGTATTTTTTGACAAAAACCAAATATTCAATCACTTTAAAAGCATTTATGCATTCGATAACTCAAATGAAAGCTCAAAAACTTGCGTTTAAAAATGACACACTGATATAGTTAATCACAATAAAAAGTTTTTGAGATAAAAACGGTATCTCATTCATTTTTTTAATTTATTTTTTGTTAATTTTATCATTTTAAAGTTTTTACAAAATTAAACAATTTAGTCAAAAACTTTGTTGACTTTAATTTTGTTGAAGTTTTCATTTTTTTATGTTGTCATTTATTTTTTATTTGTTTCAACTAACTTTAGCTCATTTATTTTTTTGTTGCTTTTTCTATTATCAAGGCGTCTGACAGATATTGAGATTGTAAAAAATAGCAATGCAAAAAATGCTAATGATGATGCTTACTAAAACTAAATTTTGCATTTTGTGCTTTTTTCTTTTATAACAATACTTTTTGAACGATCTAAAGTTTTAAAAAAGAACATGATAAATTGCCAAAAATTTAATTTTTAAATCACATTTTCTAATGTCAAAAAAATAAAAATTTAGTACCGGTGTTTTGATTAACCTTTAAACAGAAAATAATTTTTTAAGTGGAAGTTAAAAATATTTTTTTAATATACAAAAAACTAAATAGATTACGTATTTATAATCGACACTAATATGGCACTTTAAACGGTTACTTATTTAAACTCAAACACTAATGAGGTCGTAAATTATTTGTAATGTGCTGCAATTTTTATAAAAATTTGTTTCTTGTTCTTAAAGTTAGTAATGTTTTTTAGTGAAGTTAGATTTTTGTGAACACTCTAAAGTTAAAAAAATATTGATATAAAAAATTTAACATTTTCAGTTTTTTGTTTTACTTGTTGCTGAGTAAATATACAAAATCACTTTAACATTTATGAATAGCTAACCAATCAATTTTAATATGAAAATTTTGTTTTAAGTATCAAACAATAACAAAAAAATATTTAGTTATAAATAACACTAAGTACTACCTAGCATAACTTTAAATTTTTTGTATGCTAATTTTTGTTAAAATTTAAAATAGTTTGTAAAGTAAAAAGTTTTTGTTTATGATAATTTTAACTTTGTTTTTAATTTAAGTTTGTTTTGTTTTTGTTAATTTCAAATAGTTTATTCATTACTATAGTTATAATTTTTACTTTTTTGTTTCACTAACTCTTTTTGATTGTCGATTTTTCTTATTTCAAGTCCACTTTTATTTGTGTCAACTTTTTAGCTTTTGGTTTTAACTTGAACTCATTTTTTACTTTTTTGTTATGGAATTCCTGATAGACTTTTCAATAAATTTTTATTACTTTTATTTGATTGAATTGCAGTTTAAACTTATTTTTCATCAATTTTAAAATACAAAAAAGTAATGAAAAGAATTTAGTAAAAAATAAAAGTGTACTTAAAAATTTGAAAAAAATATTGATTGAAATCTAACAAGGTGTTCAAAAAGGTAATCATCATAACAAAAGTAGATAAAAATTTGTAAGTTATTTGATAACAATTTTAATTTTTTTAAATTTTAAATGCTGTTTTACTATTTCAATTTTTTGATTGAACAGTTACCGTTATTTTTTAGATTTATTTTTGTTTTTAGGTATATTAGCATGCTTGTTAAAAGTTTTCAAGTCACTAGATTTTGTCAAGATACTGCTTGTTGGCTTTACTGCAGTGCATTTGCTACGTTTTGTAGTTTGATAAGTTAACATTTAGAAATAAAAATAAAACAATAGATTCAATCGATCATTTAGCTGTCTCATTGACTTTTAATACTTTTTTGCTATTGTTTTGAATAAAAAGCATTGCATAAACAAATTATTTCATTTACAGATCAAAAAGTCAAAAAAGTTTTGCTTTGCAAACCAAAACTTGTTGAGTTTTAACAAGAACATTACTAATGCTGCATTCTAATTTACATTTACAAGCTAATGTTAAAACAAAATTTTTAAAATGATGTTATTAAAAAAGTTTGTTTTGAATTTTTTAAACTCATGGCAAGTTTACTAATGTTTGAAACAGCATCTATCTATGCACAAACAAATTTTACATTTACAACAAAAATTTAAAGATTTATTTAAAACAAAGATTATTTTCAAAACAAGAATGATTGCGCATTTTCAACAATTGCCAGAAAGGATTAGGTGAGGTTAGTTTTCCATTTTGTTTTTTATTATCATTTTATTCGCATCCACCAATTTGTATTTATTCAACCAAAACATTCATTTGTAATTTTAGTAGCCATTTTTGAATGTTAAACATTTATAAAGTAATCTAATTACATTCACATACAAATTTTCACTAACAACATTAAAATTAAAAACTAGATTTTTTGAAAAATTTTTCTTTACTATTAAACAAACTCAAAAACATATATTTTGATATTTTAAACAATGCAATTCTTATTGTTGAAATTCAATACAAAATGGTTTTTTTATTTAGATTTTTTGTTGCACAGGAAATATAAAAAGGAAATGACTAGTAAATTGACTCCAATTAAATGGTTATGACCACTCTAAAACATTTTTTTCAGAAATAAATATTTAATTGTCAAAAATATTTTTAAAAAATTAATCTATTTTTAAAAACATTTTAAAATTTGTAAAAATAAAATTTTTTGACATACAATTAAATTAATTTTTTCCTTTTTAATTTTTAAATTATTAAATTTTTGTTTTAAAAATGTTTTAAAAATCCACAATATTGTTTATTGTTTTGCTGATAAACAAGTCAAACAGAACTGTTTTTTAATATTTTTTAAAAATTTGTTAACATTTTTTAATTGTTTTGTCTTATTTTTATTAATTTAAACCAGCAACTAACCACAAGTTCAAAACATAACAATTTTTTAAAATTTTAAAAATGCTTTATTTACACATATTTTATTAAATGTTTCTTTTTTTCAATTCTAAGCATACTTAAATTGACTTTTTAAATTGAAATCTTGTTTTAAAAAGTTAAAACTGCTTTTTATTTTGCTGTACTTTTAAATTATCCATTTTTAGCAAAAAGTGTTGCTTGAAACTAAAGTTATACTTTGTTTTAAAATGTTAATGGACTTTCTTCTGTATTTCAAAATGATACAATATAAACAAAAAGTATACAATTTTTAATATTGAACATTGCTTTTTAGTAGATTTTCAAAACAAATATATTGTTTGTAATTTTAATTATTTAAACAAAAACAATCTCGTTTTAAATAAAAACAAATTAACAAAATTAAAAATCAAAATAATTTCCTGTTACTAGTTTTTTAGTAATTTAATCTAGTTTTAAGCTTGTTGTTCAAATCAGTTAATTTAATTTTGTTTTTTTATTACAAACCATGACTTTTATTACATTTTATTGTTGCTGACTTAATTAATTAAAAGTTTGTAAGCATTGTTTTTATTTTTTGGTTTACCATTAATTTGGGTTAATTTTGCTTAATTTAATTTTTGACTGGACTAAAACTACTTGAACTTTGAATACTTTGCTGATTTGTTTAATTTACTAAATGTAGCCTTTTTACTAGTTAATTTTATTTGACATTTGCGTAAAAAACTTTTACTTTTTAAAAATTTGGTAAATTTTTGCTGAATAGTGTATACTTGCACAACTTTTTTGCATCTGGTTCATTGCCAAGCATCTTTTAAAATGTATCCACTTTTGCCTCATTTTCATGTAGTTATTTTTGGGTTTTTCTGTAGGTCGTCTGCCTAATAACTCAACAACTGCCAAACTGTTTGTGTCGAGTTAAGACGAGCACTTATTTTTAGAGCGCTGTAAATTAAAACTGAAGTATGAAAAAGGATAGCAAACTATCATGTTCCAGAAGAAAAATAAAACGATTGAATATTTTAAACAAATTTTTAATGCGGTTTGCCCAGATTGGAAATATTATGATTTAATAGCTTAGAATGGTGACTAAGCAATACAGATGAATTATTTATTTGTTATCATTTTCATAATGCTGGTTTATCTGATTATGATAATAATTGTTAATACTTTGTTGCTTGTCTTTTATGTGAAAAAGTGAACTGTCAAATGAGTCAGAATACATCAGTTTGTATAAAATTTTGACTTTGAAACATTGAATCAGATTCTTTTTGTCAAACAATTGCCAACTTAATTTCAAAATTTATTATATTGAAAAGGAAATCTTTTTCCTTTTCATCTTTTTTAGCACAGAAAAAGTCATCTACCAAAAGTCTCATTTGTTGTTGTCTGAAAAAAGCCATAAAAGATACATAAAAGCACGGAACAGGGAGGCAAAACAATAAAGGCAGCTCGTATTTTATCACAGGCAAGCACTAAAAAAGTCATGTTGCTCATTTTTTCTTTTCTTACAACTTTCCTAAACTTTTGTCTATCTTGGTTACTTTCTTGCAATCTTAGTCAATCTATAACAATAAAGCTGAGATTTAATAAAAAAAACTTTCACAATAAAAAAACTTTAATTTTTTACTGTGCCTGTTTTTGAATATCACACACTCACACTCACAAATACAGTCAGCTGATTGTCAGGCCAAAAATCAAGTGAAACCGCAAACTGCCAGGCAACCAAGTTGCTGACTGAAATGAATAGCAAAGTAACCAAAAGTGAGTGACTCTTTTGGCGGTGACCACCATCAGCACCGCCAGGACCGCACTCACCGCACACCAGGCCGACAAATGGACAGACGGAAAGTGTCGGAGAAAAGAGCAATGATCCAGTGGTATTACCGAATTACAATAGAGTCACAGAGGCAGAGAGAGAGAGAGAGAGAGAGAGAGAGAGAGAGAGAGAGAGAGAGAGAGAA
>JAALOO010002316.1_pt1 | contig 10739 bp, 12 predicted proteins | sample 7257641 | NCBI WGS metagenome assembly JAALOO01 (sample SAMN14085613, study PRJNA598686) | mite metagenome | biome: ENVO:01001000; feature: ENVO:01001002; material: ENVO:01001226; isolation source: single female mite from University of Michigan culture on fish food culture... ... | reverse complement strand
TCTCTGTTCCCTCTTCGCCGACGTCTGTCTTCCACTTTCTACAATACCCCCCCCCCGTCGTTGTCTTCTACCAAACTCACACCCTTTCCTGATCCGCCCACAACTCCCTCTCGCCACCACAGCTGACTTCAACACTTCTTCAACCCCCCCCTGGCCCGATTCCCTTCCGTTAGCTTAGTTAAGGTGTTGCCACTCCTAGCCATAGTTTGCATCTTTCAGTTAGGTTCCATTAATAAAGTTGCTTGTTTTCTTAATAATTTAGGGAGTGATTGTCTCAGCCAGTCAAACCTGAGTCAAAAGCTTCTAAACTTGGATACACAACGTGATCCACAATGAGGCCCACAATAGTGGTCAAGGACATGTACGCAGATGAAGCACTACTACTACTACTAGCCACAGTGGTGAAGAAGCAGATTGCCAACAGAAACGACCTCGAGGGGGAGTCCAAGTTCCAGCTCAAAGGCTCTCTAAGCCAGGCACCAGGTAGCTTTGCTTTACAAGTGCCAACGCCCATCGTCTTTAACTTTATCTTTACCAACCTGAGTGGCCTCATTCACCTGGACACAAACACTTTTTGTCCTGTTCAGCATAAAGTTGTTTGTCAGGCAGAGCTGCCAAAGCTGCTACCACCTGCTTTGACCAGCGACTGCAAGCAGGAGAAGACCACCGGCCATCATTGCACGCACCTCCAGTGCTGCATCACCCTCAGGCACCAGAACAACAACAAGGACCACACTACCCAAAAAAACCGAAAGCTGCCCTCTCTACAGAGTTCAGATGTGCAGAGAGGATACCACTTGACCAGACACTACCTACTCCAAACGGCGGACAATTTAAAGGTTTTTTTTCTTCTAAACACTACTTTGCGAGCTAGTAGCCTACTACTACTGGCTAGTCGCCTAATAATACAATACTCAATCAATCAATCTCTCTTTGCCCCCAAACTGTCGTACAGTGTGAGCTTTTTTCCCTCTTTACAAAGTCAGTTCCAGAACTGACCAGTCCACTTTTTTCCACTTTGCCTCGCTAGTTTCCGCTTTTTTTCCACCAGCACTCACCTCCACTACCGACTCTACCCGTCTACGTTCAAATTCCCGAGCTAACAGGGCGGGGCCGGAAACGCCTACTACACGCCCCTAGGTACATGTTACAACCACCTCACCCAAACGGGGATGGTTTCAGCCCACTTGTGATCTACTGGCCAAGTTTCATTGTCTTCCCACGACCGGAAGTACCCTAGAAAACCGACCACATAACCTATACGGAAAAGCGAGACTAATACTACACCAAAGTTTCACCCCCCCCTTTGGTGTAGTAACAAGAAAAAGAGGGGAGTCGACTTTTTACCACCATTTTTTTTGACGCAGCCATCACGCCTTGAGCGCCTTGCACAACAGGCTCGAGCACCTTTGCACCGGGGACGGCTACTCCATCAGGTGGGCGTGTCTACCAAGTTGGAGTTTTCAACCTTCTCCTCTAAATGAGAGAGTTTTCCAGTGACCTTCTCTGCTCTGACGGCGGCGGCCTCTGCCTTGAAGGACATTGGCAAGGCCTATTAACGATACCTCTTGCCCGGAAGGTTGTTTCACGGTTACCGCACCACAATCTGATCTGGCCTCCCTTCTCTACTAGAGCCGCGCCAGAAAGGAAAACATGAGGCTGGACTGCTACTTTTGTTTTGCAACTGCTTGGCGCTGGTCACTGAGACGTATTGCAGGCCCCTCAAAACATTGCCGGCCCGGCCTTTGCTCTCACGCTTTCGCTCTATTGTTCTCTCTCTTTCTCTCTCCCTAAGACGTTTTTTCCACCTGACCAAGCAGCAGAAGCCAAGATGGCCTCCGCTGGCGCCCACCTCCGCTTCTCAATGCTTCGCCTACTCGTTTTGCTCGTGACCACCTGGTGGTGGCCTTCTCCCCTCACCTCCTCTTTTCTACCAACTCAACAGCTTCCCTTGCTGGCTGGCGGCGGAGTAGGAGGAGGAGAAGGCCACCACTTTCCATTGACGACCTCCGCCAGCCAGTTAGGCCTGAAACAACATCAAGTCACAGCAGATGGCCTCCCACATCTTTCTCCTCCTCCTCCTCCTCACCACCAGTGTGCAGAGCATTAAAGAGGGCACAAGAGCACACGAGGCGACCGCCTCTTCAGGCTTTTGCTCTATTATTCGCCATGTGTTTTTGCTACCGACGCCGCCGCCGCCATGGCTCATGTTTGTGGCACCAGGGCAAAGCGGGGTAGGATCGGCCCCTGGCAAAGAGGACACCCCTGCAGCCCTCCAACATGAAGCAAGGAAACAGCAGTGGCAGCAGCAATGCCTCAACCTTTACTTTCCAAAGTTGCCTCAACGTGTGGGGCGATTCACTCTACATCTTCCTCTAATCATCACCCCCCCATCCAACAGGTCAACTCTTTGTATTTAACCCCACCAACAATTAATCTGTATTTTAACAACAATACACTTGATTCTATTCCATTTTTCTCTACTTCAATACCTCAATTGGAATATGAACATAAACTTTATTTTAGAATTATGAGTCATTCTCTCGCTCTGATTGACTGTCACTGCTACACACACGCACACACACTTTTTCTTCTTATCAACTTGGGCCAAACACGGATAATAAAAGGGCGTCAAATTTCGCTCCCAGCTTTCGGTGAAGACACATTCGCCATCTAATCCTCTCGCTCTCATGCTCTCGCTCTATTATTCCCTCTCTCTCTCTCTCCCTACGACGTTTTCTCCACCTGACCAAGCAGCAGCAGCAGCAGCCAAGATGGCCTCCGCTGGCGCCGCCGCCGCTTCCCAATGCTTCGCCTACTCGTTCTGCTCGTGACCGCCATCCTGGTGCCGTCGCCGCCGCCGCCGCCTCATCCTTCTCCTCCTCCTCCTCTCCACCAACTCAACAGCTTTTTCAGGCTGGCTGGCGGAGGCGGCCTCCATTGACGACCTCCGCCAGCCAGGCCTGAGAAGGCAAAGATGCCTCCTCCAAGGTGAGGAGGGCACATGAGCACGAGGCGACCGCCTCTTCAAGCATTTGCTCTATTATTCGCAAGGCGCCTCCTTCTCCACACCATCTTCTGGTTGGCGGCGCCCGCGCCAAGAAGGTACTGCAGCAAGAACACACTCACGCAGTGCGCGCCAACCCTCTGAAGCTCTTCTTCTTCTTTGTCTTCTTTTTTCTTTCTTTTTTAATAAACTGAATCTTTTGAAACACTATCCCCTTAAGAGTTGATGATATGTTTTAGAGCTCTCTCTTTTGGGCGCAGAAGAGCACACAGAGCACAATCTCAGAATCGCCTTTCTTATCTCACCGGCATTGTTTCTCGCTTTCAGCTCTCTCAATGAGGACAGTTGTACAATCTAATGTTTTCTCTCTCTCGCTCTTTCACTCTCAGGCAAGGCAATCAAAAGCAAACCTTTCAGCACCTCTCTTTCAATCTTGGACAGACTCTCCTCCTGCAAGCCACCCTCAACTGATTACCCGCCTCACTCAATAAGCTTTTCCCGGACGACCCAAGTCAAAACACCAGTCATATTCCCTCCCGACAATCAACGAGGAAATGTCTCTGTCAGACCAGACACAGTGATCAGACTCAGATTAAAAGTACCCATTCCAAGAAGGCGCCAGGCTCTGATCACATCACCTACCTGATGCTGAAAAAGATTAAAAAATACCTAGCAACCCCTTTGTCGTCCCTTTGTCGTCCAAGTGCTTCCAGCTAGGCCACTTTCCCTCTTTGCTGGAAAAAGTCATACCTCATGATTCTGCCAAAACCAGGCAAGAGCGACTACAACTCAACCTCAGCAGCTACAGGCCAATCACCCTGATTTCTTTGCTAAGCAAACTTTTTGAAAAGTTTATGCTTGCAAAACTACCTGGAAGAGAACTCGATCATCAGTCCCCATCAGCACGGCAATTTCTCCAGGGAAAAAGTCAACAACAACAACAGCGCTCTCTAACATTGTTTCTGACATTGTTGAGGCAAACAAAAGGCACCGCTGGACAGCTCTAATTGCCATCGACTTTTCAAAGGCATTGCTGACTGTGCTGACTGAAACAATCGAGAACCCCCCTCTGCCAATACGACGCTCCTCTCCAACTGATCAGCCTCATTCGCAGCTATCTGAAGGACAGGTCTATCTCCTATCCTATGGAACGTACTATTAAACCCTCTGCTTTGTCTCTTTAACTCTCCGCACATTCACGTTTACGCCGACGACCTGACAATTATCTGCTCAAATGACTCGGTACATCAATTGAACCATAATCTGCAATCAGCTTTGAGCCTAGTGGGAGAATGGTCAGCGAGGAATCACCAATCAAATCAATGTCCAGAAAACTCAGCTGATACATTTCCACAATCAACCAGACATCAATCCCGTCACCTTGAACGGCGAGCCAATTGGCCGCGTCACCCAGATTAAGATTTTCGGGCCAACTTTTGCAGACCAACTTTTGCTGAACAAACTCGAGTCATTCCAATATGTCCCCTTCTGAGAAAGGGTGCCATCAAGGCCTACCGGACCACCTCCAAGGCGTGTGTCACCTCAATCACTGGCGTCGAGCCCATCTCCGCCCACCTCCGCAACAAGCAACTCAGCTTCAGAGTCAAGCACAACATTCTGACCCTACCTCAGAACGTCTCGCTTGAAAAGATTCCATGAAAGAAATTCTCGGCTTTAGCTCTACTCGAGGCGTACAACGAGACAAATCACACCTTTAAGAAATTTTTCCCAACAATACAGGACATCCTCAAATACCTCAAACCCAACTACTACACCACCCAGTTCATTACCAATCACTTTAATCAGTACCTGTATAGATTCGGTCACTCTCAGACTAGATTCTGTTCAGCCACCCCTCAGCCATCCAGCGAACATCTTCTTCTTCACTGTCCTATCTACGATGATGAACGGACTCGCCTGAACATTAACCTCACTTTATGATTTCGTTTCTCAGCAAACACAACTACAAATTATTCTCATCTTTATGCAAACATATTTATCACCACATCAATACCACTTGAAACACAATCCCATTCTCAATCCTAGTCCCCTCTAACAATCTATTGTCCCCCCCCCCACAGCATGTAGTTTATTATTGATCTCATTATTAAAAACCTTTTTTTGCGAGCAAACATCTGCACCAGCGGATACTTGTCTTGATAAATTTCTTCTTCTTCTTTCACTCTCATGCGTTTCTTCTTCTTCTTCTGATGCCACCGCCGCCATCATCATCATCATCAGCAACAGCCAATATGGGGCTTTCTCCGCCGGTGCCGCCGCCGCCGCCGCCGCCGACGCCGCCGCTTCCCAATGCCCAATTTGCCTGCCATCATTGCCATCTTCTTGAAGTCGCCGCCGCCATACACTGCTGTTGCTGCTGAAGCTTGGTGGCGAGAGCTAAACACACACACACAGACACAATTGAATCTGTTGATCAGTTGGTCAAAACAGCGAGAGAGAGAGAGAGAGAGAGAGAGAGAGAGACTACTGCCATTGCCACATTTAACGTTGCCACATTCAAAAGCCTCATGTCGCATGTCTGCTTCCTTATCTTCCTTCAGTGTTCTATCCTTTGCCCTTTAGTGGCCATCTCATCCTCTCACGTGCCCACTAATGGCCACCTCATGTCTACCACTTGCCCTTTTGTGGCCATGTACTCATTTTTCGCCCTCTATCTTTCTTTCTCCCTCCTCACCGTTTGACCATGCGCTGCGCAGTGTTCTCGGCCTTTCCATCTCGCCAGAGCACATGCTCTTAAGGTAAGCCTCAGCAGCCCATGTCTTCAGTAGTGTGTTGAGCGCTTTCTGTGTCACACCGTTTCAAAATAAACCCTTATCTCGCCGTCACCAGGTAACCTCGGCCGTCGCCAGGCCACCCTCTTCTCCCTTCTTACCCGCCGTCGCCAGGCCACCCTCTCCCTCGCTCTCTCTCTCTCTTTAACCGCGCCCAAGCAGTACCAGCACATTTCCAAGCAGTACCAGCACCTTCCCAGCAAGCCAAGCAGTACGAAGCAGAACCAACCGACTTTCCACTGAACAAACGCAACTCTGCCCCAACCCCGATTTGTGCTGAAACAAATAAAATGACAACAAATAAATAAAGATTAAACGATAGAGATCAGATTTTCAACTCTTCTCATAGTCCAACAACAGCGTGCGCAGGCCACCATCAACACGGGCCGTGTTTAAACACACTGGTCTTTAAAAGTCGTCTACACAAGGTGCCAGTGCACAACTGAACAGAGAAAGAGAGAGAGAGAGAGAGAGAGACTGGCGACGTTGTCACACACACTGTCAGCAGCGGCGTCAGCAACGATGGCAGCAGCAGCAGCAGCAGCAGCAGCACACAGTGTGTGAGTCACGCTCCACTGCAATCACTAGCCGTCTTTTGCTCGAAAACTCTGTTTTCCTACACTTTGCCTCGCTAGTTTCCGCTTCTTTTGCGCCAGCACTCACCTCCACTGCCGACTCTACCGATCTACGTTTAAATTCCCGAGCTAATAGGGCGGGGCCAGAAACGCCCACCTTGGCACTTCCGGTGCATGTTACAGCCACCTCACTCAAACGGGGATGGTTTCAGCCCACCTGTGATCTACTGGCCAAGTTTCACCTCCACTGCTCGACGGGAAGTTCCCTAGAAAACCGACCACATAACCTATACGGAAAAGCGAGACTAATACTATACCGCTAAAGAGCTGGTATAGTAACAAGTTGAAGGAGACCGTCTTTGACTTTTTTCCTTTCACCCAGCCACCACAAGGCCAGCAGAGCCGAGCAAACTTTGCACCTACCACTACTCCATCAGGTGGGCGTGTCACAAAATTGGGTTTTTTTCAACTACAACCTCCGAGAAGCATCTCCTATTAAAGGGCGGCATTTCCACCTCCCAGCTTTCGGTAAAGACACATTTGCCATCTAATCCTCTCGCTCTCTCGCTCCATTGTTCTCTCTCTCTACGACATTTTTCTCCACCTGACCAAGCAGCAGCAGCCAAGATGGACCTTTCACCGCTGGTGCCCCCATCCCCCGCTTCCCAATGCTTTGCCATCTTGGTGCCGTCGCCGCCGCCTCCTCATCCTTCTCCTCCTCCACCAACTCAACAGCTTTTTTCAGGCTGGCTGGAAGAAGCCTCTCCATTGACGACCCTTTTTCAGCCAGCCTGAGAAGGCACAGATGCCTCCTCCAAGGTGAGGAGGGCACATGAACACAAGGTCGTTTCTTCAAGCCTTTGCTCTATTATTCGCAAGGCGCCTCCTTCTCCACACCATCATCTGGTTGGCGGCGCCGTTTTCAACAAAAGTTTTTTTTGAGTAAAGGAAATATCAGCGTGGGTAAAGGGGGAACACTGCTGCGGCAATCTGGCAAAGAAGGTACTGCAGCAAGAACACACACACACACTCCAACCGTCACTTTTCACACCCATCCAAGCACGCACCATAAGTGGCAGTAGTAGGCGCCACCGTCTCCTGTCTGCAGTGCAGAAGCTCATTACCTTCTTCTTGGTCGTCGACCACCCTTCTTGCCGCCACCCCCCCGCCATACCACCATCCTCCATCACCATTTTTTATCCACTTGTAATTCACTTGATCTTATTTTGCACCTTTTTCCAATAAACTAAATCTTTTAAAACTATTCTTTAAAGTTGAGCCATTTTGGAGCTCTCCTTCTATCTTGGGCATTACTTCTCGTTTTCAGATCTTGTTGCCAGGACAGTTGCCGTCTAATCCTCTGTAGCCCGCCTGAGTCAGCAGCCAACTTGACAGTCAGTCAGCCCCCTTATCTTTGCTCAATTGCACTTACGTGGAGCTGACGGATTTGTGAGTGTTATCAGCGAGTGCATGTTTTCTATCTCTCTACTCGTTTCTTCCAGTCTTTTCTCTTTTCTTTCCCTCTTGTTTCCTTTTAACCTTTCCACCTTCTTTAGTCTATCACCCATTCGACCCTTACTCATGTTCTCTCTTTTCTGGTCACTTCTGACCACCCCCTGTCCTTGCATATAACGGGCCCTCGATGTGAGGTGCCAATTGCCAGTTGTTTTTTCGTAGGCCGATCGTCAGCCAGTGTACACTCGAAGCGCTCCGTCGCTCTCTGCACTGAGCCCCAATCCGTTACCAATCATCAATAAATCTACCCAATCCCAACCAACAACTCGCTCTCTCAACATCCCCTCTTCCACTCTCGTCCACTCGTCATCGTCTTTGTCAGATCAATCACTCGCTCGCTCTCGTTCAATCGTCAACGCCAACAAGCTTCGGCACACAACAACCGCGTTTGCTCACTATTTGAGCCAGCCGGCCACACTCCTTTTCTCTCCAACGTTTTCTCCCTGTTGCCCATCAGCAGCAGCCAATATGGGCTTTTCTCCGCTGGTGCTGGTCCCTTTGCCTGCCATCCTCTTGCCAGCCTCCTAGGCCGCCGCCATCGCTTCCATTCCTCCTCTGCTCCTTTGCCTCTGGTTTGCCTCCTTTCTGCCTTGACTCTTGAGTCTTTCCTCCCCTTCTCGGCGTCTGGTCTCCAGGCCACACACACACACACAAGGTCCACCACCAGCAGCACCTCCTAAAGTAGCCTCCTTCACAACTGCCGATCGACGCTAATGACATGGAGGCAGGCGAGGAAAAAGGAGGAAGAGGAGAGCAAACTCTCTAGCAGAAGAAAGAGCAGCTTCACCAAGTTCACTGACCACCGGTTGCACAGAAATATCAGCACAAATAGCGGGCTGTGTTCAGGCTGTACGACACAGCCAACTGGCGGCAGGAGACTACACAATTGGAGAGAAAGAGACTACTGCTGCCTGCTGAAGAGGGAAGGATGTGATTAAAAGAAGCTTAAGTGTGTAGCACGCTGCTCACAGGCACTTGGTCACCATTTTCTCCACTTGTCCTCGCTAGTTTCCGCTTCTTTTGCGCCAGCACTCACCTCCACTACCGACTCTACCGATCTACGTTTAAATTTTCGTCCTAACAGGGCGGGGCCGGAAACGCCCACCTTGGCACTTCCGGTGCATGTTACAGCCACCTCACTCAAACGGGGATGGTTTCAGCCCACCTGTGGTCCACTGCCCAAGTTTCACCGTCTTCCACCGACCGGAAGTACCCTAGAAAACCGACCACATAACCTATACGGAAAAGCGAGACTAATACTATACCAAAAAAACTGTTGGTATAGTAACAAGTTGAAGGAGACCGTCTTTGACTTTTTTTCTTTCACCCTCTTTTCATCCTCTCGCTCTCACGCTCCATTGTTCTCTCTCTCTACGACATTTTTCCCATCTGACCAAGCAGCAGCAGCCAAGATGGGCTTTTCTCCGCCTGCCATCCTCTTGACAGCCTCCATACTCAAGGTCGCCACCGCCATCGCCGCCATCGCTTGCATTCCTCCTCTGCTCCTTTGCCTATGGTTTGCCTTGACTTGATTATTCCCTCCTCCTCTTTAATGGCTGAATCTGTAGTCCGAATTGCCCAGCCGACCATTGATTTCATGCCACCGACTGTCCGGCGGTGCTAGTCTCTCGGCGTCTGGTCTCCAGGCCACTGACACACACACAAATTCCACCACCAGCAGCACCTCCTAAAGTAGCCTCCTTCACAACTGCCGATCGACGCTAATGACATGGAGTTGGTAGTCACCTCCAGTTGAGAGAGTAACTGACATCATGACGGCTCTCTCTCTCTCTCTTCCTGCGGTAGGTGAGTAGCAGCCAGGCGAGGAAAAAGGAGGAGAGCAAACTCTCTAGCAGAGGAAAGGAGCAGCTTCACCAAGTTCACTGACCATGTTGGACAGAAATTTCAGCCCAAATAGCGGGCTGTGTTCAGGCTGTGTCGTACAGCTTGCTGCAGCTTCACGGCTGGCGGTGAGGACTACACAATTGAATCGTTTGATGGTTGGTCAATGCAGAGAGACTAATGCTGCTGTTGCCATTTGAACATTATTGCCTACTGGAGGAGGAGGAGGAGGAGGAGGAAGGTTGCCATTAAAGAAAGATGCACACCTGACTGAGCAAACATTTTCTGCCACACAGCAGCACGCTGCTCCCCGGCACTTCCTCTGCAGGCACCCTTTTCTCCACTTTGCCTCGCTAGTTTCCGCTTTTTTTCCACCAGCACTCACCTCCACTACCGACTCTACCCGTCTACGTTCAAATTCCCGAGCTAACAGGGCGGAACCGGAAACGCCTACTACACACCCCCAGGTACATGTTACAGCTACCTCACTCAAACGGGGATGGTTTTAGCCCACCTGTGGTCCACTGCCCAAATTTCATCGTCTTCCATCGACCGGAAGTACTCTAGAAAACCGACCACATAACCTATACGGAAAAGCGAGACTAATACTATACCAAAAAAACAGTTGGTATAGTAACAAGTTGAAGGAGACCGTCTTTGACTTTTTTCCTTTCACCCTTTTCTCCATTTTGCATCGCTAGTTTCAGCTTCTTTTGCGCCAGCACTCACCTCCACTACCGACTCTATCGATCCACGTTTAAATTCCAGAGCTAACAGGGCGGGGCCGGAAACGCCCACCTTGGCACTTCCGGTACATGTTACAGCCACCTCACCCAAACGGGGATGGTTTCAGCCCACTTGTGATCCACTGGCCAAGTTTCAACTGCACTGCTCGACGGGAAGTACCCTAGAAAACCGACCACATAACCTATACGGAAAAGCGAGACTAATACTCCCTACAACCCCTAAAATCCATCAGTTTCTCTATTTCTCCGCACTCACTCTTTT
>JAALOO010002315.1_pt1 | contig 10739 bp, 10 predicted proteins | sample 7257641 | NCBI WGS metagenome assembly JAALOO01 (sample SAMN14085613, study PRJNA598686) | mite metagenome | biome: ENVO:01001000; feature: ENVO:01001002; material: ENVO:01001226; isolation source: single female mite from University of Michigan culture on fish food culture... ... | reverse complement strand
TATACAATATACAACATGCAGTCCTTAATACAAGGTTATTGCTTTGATGAATTGAGTGCAAACAAGAGATAAACCGAATAATAAATGGCACTGGCAGACCAAATTCGACGCGCTGCTACAAATGGCGGCGGCCTGCACACTGATAATGTACCTCAATTTCCGCCTGACATTCAAGCTCCCAATAGATGCAAACGAGCGATGGGACACTTTCCACTGTGCATTGCTAAGTTTTCAATGCACTACAACTGTGTAGAGCAGTGCGGTTCTGTGTTTGGCTTCACCCGAATTGCCACAAACATGACGAATGCCTAGCTGCTCAGTGAACGCCGCAGCGGACATTACACTATTGGTCGGTGCTCGGACAGACGGCTGGAGAAGGGAAGAGAATGGTCCTAGTAGTCTGCCAAGAGGATTGGCTCTGGCATGGAGCCAGACACTGCCGAACAAATCGGTACATCCAGTCAGACGTGTCCTTGCAGTGTTCCACTGCTGCCCTTAATTAAAAATACTAAAAGACTAAATGAAATGAAATGGTGCTCGGCGGCAAGCCAAATCGAGTGCTGCAAAATAATAATTAACTGACAACAAAGTCACTGTGCTTCGATAAGGCGACTGGCCCTCACTCACTCACTCACTTACTGCTCCTGACTACAACGGCTCTCTGCACCAGACACATTTTGCGGCAGACTTGAGCTGCTGATCGAAGGGAAACGGCGGTCGAATGCGGCGAGCAGTGTGTGTACGATAACGAGGTGCGAGATGGCAGAGATGGTGTGCCCAGATAGTGACCATCTGATGGAGCCACGAGGAGAGGAGGGCAACGGCGACGAGCAAGCGGGCACCTAATCGCCCAGTCGACAGGAACATTCAGGCGACAGATCGAGGAGGAGGAAGAGAAAGAGGACAGACACCCGAGCGAAGGGAACACTGGTCGTCGGCGACTGCCAGAGCCAGCAGTGTTCACCAGTGCACAGCACCCGACACGGGCCGCTAATAAGCTTAGAACGATAAACTAATCTAGTGGCACGTGTCATTAAGTCAATGCTGGCGTGCCAAAATTAAGTCTTTAATTTTTGACTGGCACATCGAGCTACTGCTGGATGCAAATTGAATCCAGTCAGTTTCTCGACGGCTAAAACTGTCGCTGGTCGCCGAGAAGTTTCCCTGTCTTGTCTTGGAACAGCCCAGTTTTCTAATTCATTTGCTCAAATGCTCAGTGCAGAATAAGTAAACCATTTTGCCAATCATTCAACAATTGGGCATCATCGCTGATGTGTCTTCTCGGCGTCCTCTGCAGTCGTTGCTGGTCGTCTGTGTCCTCAGTCGTCGGATGTAACTGCAGCAGATCGAACTGACTTTGCTGCCATGTTGTCCCAGTATCTCTGCGTAATGGACGGATGCGGAGTGAGTGAAATGCTGTGGACGGAACGAATGGAGCAGCACTGCTTCAGCATCGACTGACTGTGCACCGACCAGGCAGTCTCGACACATCTCGACAGCCACGACAGTCACGAGCCTGACAGGCGCGCGTCCTCTCTTATCATTGCAGCCATCTTCCGCTCAGTGTGTGGATGCGGTCTTAGGAGGAAGCAAGCATCGTTTTGCGGTTCAATCATATGCCCTTCTCCCTCTCACTGTGCCACTAAGTGTGCTTCCTCAAGCAAAACTTTTTGATAAATTTTTGTCAACTTTAAACAAACCAATTTTTGTTTTAATGCGCCAGGACTCCTGCTGGCTGCCGTCGCTGCTGCTGTTGCTAGTCTAAGCAAGAGTGTGTCAAGTCAAGTGCGCCAAACGCTCTTTCAGTGAATGTCGTCTTCAGCAGCGGTTGCAGTTCAGCACGGCAGTGTTTGCTGCAACGCAGTGCTGCTGTTGCTGTCGATAATGGCGATAGTGTCAGCGACCAGGCAGGACAAAGTCTGCAAGTGCCGATGAGCGTCGCAAGAGGATGCAAAATGCAAAGATGCGCCACCGAGCGCCATCGTACTGTCAATTAATTTCTATTGTCTCATACCTTTACCAACTGGCAGTTCCAATCTTAGTCACCATCTTTGCATAATCTTCCAAGTCGGTTAGTGCAGCGTTCTTAAGTCAGTGCACTCTGAAGCACGGTCGCATTTGCATATTATCAGAGCAGTTTCTCATCACACCGAAATTCAATTAGAATCATTGCCGAGTTAGCTCGCAATATTAACTTGGCCCTGTTAGACATATGCAAATTCTGGTGTGCTTCTCTAATGTGTGCGTCTTCTTTTTTGGCAGATATATTGCTCTGGTCACATTGAGTCCTGTGCACTGCCACTTGACGCACTCTGATTCACCCAAACCCAATTTAAAATGGCCTCCAGTAGCTATATAAGCAGATCATCTTGGAATTAGATTACTTAGCAGACTGCTGAGATTAATTTACTTACATACACTTCACTGCTTCTGTGGCTCATTTTAATTATAAACATAATTATATAAAAAGAAATTATAATTAATATTTTCATTATAAATGATGCCTTTTTGCTGCCTGACAGTTTTAACTTTTTTATCTAGATACTCTCATGCTAACTTAGAATTCAAAGTTACATTGTACAGGCAGCTTTGGGTGACCACTGGTGCCATTTTAGCAATAAATTTGTCATCAAGTCAGACCACAAATCAAATATGGACTATGCGAATTTTTTTCATTTGCAGTTTTTATTTTTTTCACTTGTAAATGCATTCCATTGTGGCAGTTACCATGAGGTCTGCTGAGTGAATGATGACCGCTGTAAGTGTGCACCAATACCAGGAATGTGTGCTACTCTATTCATGTTTCTGCCTTCACTTCAACTGACGCTTAGGTGCTTTTGGAGCTACTACCCAGAAGTATACCACACAACACAGTGCAGATCGAATCCACTGGCAAACCTTCTCATTGCATGCAGATATGCCGATCAAGGTAAATTAGTGCTGCTGAAAGTGGAATTTAATTCTACAGTTTCACTACCCAGAAAAAAGGAAGACTTCAAAAGTGCACTCTTCAGTGGAGTTATGCCAAAAATGTGTACTTTTTTACCGTTAGAAGACGAAGAAACGAAGCTAGTGGCCGAGTGGCATCAGTTGGTTGAATAGCTGCCAGCAGCAGACGCAGAGTATGATCTAATCCAAAAAGCGCTAGACCAGAAGAGAGGGAGAGAAAGCCCCACGAGCAGTGAGCGACATAATTAAAAAGGCGCTCAAATTATTGAAAACGAGCTCCGAATTCTTTGGCCGATTGGAGAGTCAGCCTGCTAGGGGTGAGTTTTTCACTTGATTATATTTCTATTTAACCATATATTAAGCAGCATACTGCCAACATATTACCCAAAGTATATAGACGTGTGTACAATGCCCTGGCGGTGTATTAACGCTTCTATCTTGGTGATTACCTCTAACAATGGCCTAGCCACAGGAATACCTAAATTCTTGTTCATTGCGTTTTTTATTGGCGTTGCAAATAAATCATCAGAAGGGCATCTTTAAAAATAAACTGCAAGCAATTGACGAAACGGTGCACTCGTGCTCAATGGCAAATTTTTTTGGGGTGTAATGATTAATTTTGAGGTATGCATAAATGCGTCCATGTTTGGGTGTTAGTGTGAATGTGTGGAACTGTTAACGGTGCTAAGTGAAGGCGGCTGTGGCTTGAGTGTCGATTACGACAAAAAATCGATTCGCCGATTGCGGTGCGTTACAAAATGGCGACTCTTGGTGCTCGCTTGGGGCAGTGCACACACACATACTCACATGCACAGTTAATCTAATGGCAGTACAATTAATGACGATCAGTGAACATGCATCCCGCCTGTAAAGCTTGTGAAGCCTGCTCCTAATTGATTCGAGCCATTCTGCCGCGCTCGCTCTTTCAACCCAGCGCACTGGTGGCCTAACCCCGAGATGCGCACAGCACAGCGAACCCAGCCATTACCCTCATTAATGGCCCGAATATTCATTGCTCTCTCCACACATACACGGCGGCATTTGATTAATGCACATTTTTGTGGCTTAACTTGTGGCTATTAATCCCAGGGGTTGGCCGCCGACTTTCTGAACTCTGCCGAACTCTGCGTTTGTGTCCAAACAGGACTCCTCGCTTTTCCTGCACAGCTTCTGCAGACGGCACTGAGTGGTAAGCACCTTTTTTCGGTTTTTTAAAAAGCACACATTGGGCCCAGCACTGGGCGCACTCAGTCGGAATGTCGGGCCGATTGCTGTGCAGTGCTCGGTGGCATTCAGTGGTATTTTGGTTGTCGCTGGGTGGCATGGGGCGGCGTAGACGGCCGTTTCACTGCAGTTTCAGTGCAGTGCACACTGGCTGACTGACTCGCTGGTTGGCTGATGACACGGCCAGAGCATCGTCGCCTGGTGTGGTTGTCTCATTTGTTGGCTGCCGCACTTGTGCTTGTTAGTGTGGGCTGGCCATGGTCGGCTGTGTGCCCTGTGCCCGAGTCTGCCATGTTCGCATAGGGGGAATTAATCAAAGCGCGTCCTCCGTAATGATGACACTGATGAGGACGATAATGGGCCGATGATGGCAGTGATGTGCATGACAGCGACCGAGAGTGGCCTTCTGTCCGACGAGCCCTTTCCCGGACTGCTCCATTCAGAGCAGCAGTACAGACAGCCTTATCTGTCACAGCTAGTTGGACCGACACCGTTTCAATGACTTATTATCGCTCCAGCAAGAAGCATTAATGTCAGCAGCAATGTTGGCAGGGCAGCCAGCAGTGAATGAGTGAGAGAGGGAGAGAGAGGACCAGTGAAGCCAGCAGCCACTAGCCAACAAGCAAATGAATCTATTGACAAGCGATTCGACACAAGATTCAGGCGGCAGTACATGCGTCCATTACATATGCTCTACTCGCCGTCGCACTTAATCACGCCGATTGCCAGTGAGCACGGCCACTGACGCACAAACCCGCAATCTCGACTTGGCCACCCAAACTTGACTCGTTCTCCAGTTAAAAGGGAAATAGAGAGTGAGCCTTGTTGGCGCTGGTCTCCGAGACGATCACTTTGCGTGTCACGCCAAATTTGTCAATTTGCGGGCCTAAATTAAAAGAGCTGTTAGCACGTCATCCAAATTCATTAACTGCTGCTTCACGCGGACAAGCACGCAGCGAGCACTGGGCTCGATTAAGATCGGCAGCAGTGCTGGCAGGAGCAGTTACGGCAGCAAGAGCAGCAGTAGTACGGTCAGCCAAGTGCTACAAGCTGCACGGAATGGCCAGGACGAGCTGCTCTCCTCCGTTCTCCTCCATTGTCGTCTCCATTGCGGTAGTGAGTAAACCCAATTAGACTAGTTTAATTAACTATGAACGCCCTGAACGTGTAATTAAATTTTATGGAGCCGCGCAGTAGACCAAACAAGTCGACAAATGATGCCATTGAATGAAGACAATGGTCACAATGCTGTGCTAGAATGCTGTGCTGCATCCATGGTGCGCGCAGTGGCAAACGCCAATGACAGTGCACTCCTCTGCTCACATATGTTCGATACATCGTCTGCGCTGTCAAATGATAAATTACTTAGCGCTTTCGATTTTTATCTCTTTGCTTTGTTGTCAGCTTAAATTAATCTACAATTAACTTTTCAAAAAGTCATCCTGAGGAGTAGTAGCTGCCTTCTTCATCTTGCCCTTTTTCTTCTTTTTCATTTGAAGTTAATAATAATTTTAGCTTGTGTACATATAAATTATAAAATTAAATTAAACAAAGTCGTAAATTGAATTCATCATTGAATTTGCTTTGTTCTGAAACATTTTTACAAATTACAATAATAGTCCGGACCTTTTGGTGAAAAATGGAGGTGGTGGAGAAAAGGCGACTCATCAGATGTGCATTGCAGAGAAAAGTGGTTTTAAATTTGCCTTGCGTGTCTGCACAGAGACACAGTGCTGTGATGCAGCCATTGCAGCGCGAGTCAAATGCAGATGAAGTCTGTTTCACCTGCAACTGTGCTTGCCTTGCCGTATCATCTAGTCAGAGTGGAGTGGTTATCACTGCCCAGTAGAGCACATCCAACTGAGTCATCGGCAGACAGACTGCCAGCAGGACGGTCATTGAGTCTTCTCGTCTTTGGGCATAATTTCGGCAGCAGTCTTAGAAATGAGGTGGCACAGCAGTAACTCTAAATTCGATAGATGATTGCGCTGCATCGTCCAGGCGCCAAGAGGCAGCCAGATGTTGCAGCTCTTCGCTTATCCTCCAGCATCGACGGCACGCTTCGTCTGCCTCTGAATGGCTGGCAATGTGCTCCACAAAGGCCGACCGCAAGCCGGTCCAATGGCTGGCTCTCTGTGGCTTTGTTGCCTTATTATGTTTACTGCAATATCGCGCACATTACGGCAGAGCACACTCTGTTCCTACCGATAATGAGGTGATTTCTATTATGATTCACCCTTATTGGCGTGCAACTTAATTCTATTTAAATTAAATTTAGCTTTGCAAATCTTATTTAGACTCTATTGATGTGCAGTGAAAGATAATCGGACACAAAGCGACACTTGACAGTCACATTTGGGACCACTTGAGCAGTCAGTGGCGTTACATAAAGACCGATGGCTTATTTATATGCAAATCAATCTGGCCACTCAGCTTGTTTGCACACACACGCTCTTACACACAGGGACACGCATCAGCATCGAGTAACATGCGCCCAATGGCAAGCGTCATTGTGCCATTGTCACCCTACCGGCGCCCAAGTCGATCGATTTCGGGAGAATGCTTTTAATTAGCAGGCAACTCCTGGCTGACTGGCCTGACTGGGCTCTTTCACCGAGCGGTGCCATCTTCAGCCGTGTTCATTGTGCAAATGTGCAATAATATCAACGGTCGATTTGCTCGCTGGCGCGCTCCAATTGAATCGATCGCATTTCGGCCGTCTAATTGGCCAATTGTTAGCCAGCACGGCAATGACAATTGGTCTGCCAGGAAAGCGGCGGCGGCGGCTGCAGCAGCAGCAGTGAAGATGCCACCAAAGTCGGTTGCTGCTGCTCTGCTGTCCAATTGTAATCCAATTGTCAGCTAATTGTTCGAAAATGTTCCATTTATGACTATTAGTGTGGTGGCGGTGGGCAATTGTCAGCCAGCATCTAATCAGTCATCATTATCGGACATATTTGCCCTCTAACAAGTGCAACTCTCGCCGACGCCGCACACGGTTGCTCCTGATGAGCCTGGCCAAGGCTCTCGCTCTCGGGCGAATTTGTTCCACGTTCCATTGGCAAGACAATTGCCCGCACGGCCACACAGCTGCCGAGTCTAGTTTCGATTTAATCGAAAGACATCGTCCGTCGCTATAGTTCACAAGGATCAACAAGAGACGATAATGGCGCAACGTTAGCGTAATAACAGAAGAAGCTGTAGAATATAAAGATGATGCACAGGGGCACTTCAGCAAAAGAATGGCTAACAATTCTTTATTTCCTTTCTGTTGCGGACCCAAATAAAGGCAAATTATAGTGCTAAATTATATTTTCCAAATAGAATCGACTAGGAGCAACTCAATAATAGTACCCCTAATCGGCGTTTATTGCTCTGAACAAAGTCTGCAGACTATTTTCAATTGTTTCTTTGTCTGTCTGGAGAACGGCAATGAACACGCCGATGGCACACAAAGCGTTCGATATTAATTTGCGCTACACTGAAACTCTCTCTCTCTCATTTCCGATTTTCACTGTCTATCTACAGATTTTAAAGTGTCGTTCTTCTCAACACACACTAAAGAAGTTTAAATTACAGCACCTTTGTTAATTAACTTGCCTTTCTAGCATTTCACAGCAGGAGAATCTTTGTAAGAAAAGATACTTACTTAAAGATCTTTACTGCTAATTACATTCAAAGGCGACAATTGATTAGATAAATGAAACTTTGCATTCGCTGTGCCTTTCCATCTGTGATGCTCTCTTTCTTTCCTTACGCTGTTTTACTGCTCCTCAATAGCGGTGACCAAAACCACTGAACCTACTAGGGTAATCCCCTTGAATGCTGCTCGATTAAAGCATGAAAATGAAAGATGAAAAGACCGAATGTATTGGAAGATTAAAATTGGCTCAGTTAATAAATTGCCATTGTTTGCCAGGCGCGATTAGAATGGCATTGTCGACATTGATGGTCCGTTGTAAGCCATAAGCCCTACCAGATAGGTCTAATCATGATTGATGACGCCAGGCAATGGCATGTCTTGCCTGCTGCCTGTTTGCCGCCATGGCTTCAAACTCTGAGACTCATTTAACCAGCTTCCAAGCTGTGCATCTTCTTCCAAGCTATCTATCACTGTTCGAGTGATGGTTAATGTTATTAAAATTCAATATTAGGGCACTCTAATTGAGCCACCAAAGTGAAAGCATTCCAAATGCACCAACCCGATCAAGTTGGAGTTTGCTGACATTCTTCAAAAAGGATCAATGTTTGAAAATGCACTTTTAGTGATGTTTTTATTTATTGTTGCCTGACTTTGGCTTGATAGTTTGTGTGCTTGAAAATGAACTCAAGTGTAGTTAATTTCATTACTTTACTTGACTATTGTTTGGCTGTTTACCATTACCAGCGTTTCTTCCTGGTGGGCATTGGTCCTCGCATTTAATAGGCTTCATTTGCGACAAGGCGACGGGTGACTCCCGCTGATTGAGCAAAAGCAATGATGCTTACTTGCTTTCCTCCTATCAGCAGGAGTCAAGTCAGATTGACGCTAATTTGTCGTACTTAGGCACTACTTGATTCCAAATGCTTCTGCAGGCATTGCATCGCCAATTAAGTGGGCTGATCTGTTTTGATCGGTGCACTTAATCGCCAACAGTGGTTAGGCTGATGCCGCCACCAAGTGCTAATCGGCGGTCAGTTGGCGGCACTGGCAATGTTTTAATAAATCATCACTTGCAGGCACAACTTTTAGACAACTTTCAGAGTGCACTGGTGATTTTGTTTTGTGGTGCGATCGTTGGTGATCGAATTTTGAGTGAGGCAAGAGAGCTGAGCTGAAAAAAGTGGGCCTCACAATTGGAACCTTGTCCTCGCTGCACACGACCCCGACCAAAAGTTGGAAGTGCGTTGCAGTGGAATAATTGCAGGCAGAGTGAAAGCGCTCTGAAATGGAGTGGCGCGTCCAGTGTGCTACCCCATCGAGCTCATTCATCTGCCCGAGTAATGGTGACATTGACAGTCGTCCTCGTCCTCTATCGATTGGTCATAATGTCACTGCAAACTCGTCCAGGTGTGCGCTCCTTTTGGAATGCCTTGCTGCCACTGCCGCTGCCGCTGCTGCTGCTCTTGTCAGTTTTGCTCGAAGCTGTGGCCCTAGCCCTCTTCACCTTTGTTCCAGTCGCTACTGCGCCTGAACCCCCACTGTGCAAGTCCGATCGGTTAGTTTATTTGGCCCCAGTTCAGCGAATGCTTCCACATGGGAACCTTTATCCCTCACTTAATCTCGAGCGCTCTCGTTCTCATATCGCACAGTAGTAGTAGTAGGGCAGTACTTGCTGGCAGCCTCGCTAGCAGCCTCGCAGCTTCTGTCACACACCGTCACTGAGGCTCATTCAATTTCTCTCACTCAACAGTTCAGCAGCCATCCCGAGCAGCGCTGCGATGAGATATGCCGTTTGAACATGTTGAGTTGAACATATTCAAAGTGTAGCAGAGGGAAGATTGTCGATGTGAGTAGTAGTAGTAGTAGTAGTAGTAGAGCTGCGACACCTAATTAACTGTTCGAGCGGCGGCATTGCCCATGAAGGTGAGTTGGACAGGTCGCTGGTGGAATGTCTCATTGCACGGAATTGACAGAATGACACGCACGTAGAGGACAGGGTGAGAGAAAGAAGGAGAGAGAGAGGGAGAAAGAAGGAAAGCCTGCCGAAGTGCTCCTCCATCAGAGTCGTCCACTTGCTCCATTGATAGATTGACTATCTCTGCGCTGTCCGATGCGTGCGCCGCGACCACTCTCCTCTTCAGTCCGCATTACGTTTTCACACTGCCACAATTATCCTAGGTGACAGTCATTATTCTTTGCAGCTAACTTTCAGCACTGCGGGAACACAATGCAAGCTAAACTTCCGTTAGGCACATCGAACTTGTCAGATTCGCTGCATGTGCCCGGTGTGCGAGGTGAAATAAATTGAAAAAGGGAGCTCACTTGCACTGAAGCGAACGTGCAGCACTGCGTGGTGAGTGCACCACACCTTCATTGAACACTTTCGGGATCAGAAACAATGAACTAGAGGATAAGTGGTCAGAGAAAGAGAGAGGGGAAGGGAGAGAGGCTGCATCGAGGACACTGTGCCAGCACGTTGAAGAAAGAAGCATAGGTATTCTCTCCGTCCGGGCGATCGATGTTTCCATAAATTTTCGCCTCCGTCAAGCACACACCACCACCACACACTGACCACTCTCAGTGGGAAGAGAATAAAAAGTGGTTCAACTGTGCTACACTTCTTGGTCCCTTATGGACTGCGACCAGGCAGACTAACAATTGCTGTGTCGTCGATTATATGATCTCGCAGTCTCACGCAGAGAACTGACACTTGCCAAAGCCTTTGAGCAAATGCTGCTGCTGACCAGTGCTGGGGTGAGTGCTTTTCATTACTGTCAATTAGAACTGCCACCAACTTGCCACTGGCAATTGACACTACCTGACCCTGGAAATCGCACATAATTTATTGTTGAGCATAAATTTCTGCGGTTTCTCTCTTTCTCTCTCTCTCTCTCTCTCTCTCTCTCTCTCTCTCTCTCTCTCT
>JAALOO010000207.1_pt4 | contig 10741 bp, 8 predicted proteins | sample 7257641 | NCBI WGS metagenome assembly JAALOO01 (sample SAMN14085613, study PRJNA598686) | mite metagenome | biome: ENVO:01001000; feature: ENVO:01001002; material: ENVO:01001226; isolation source: single female mite from University of Michigan culture on fish food culture... ... | reverse complement strand
ATTACCCAAATACGTTAGGTCTTTCTGAAGTCGGTCGAGTGTGGCCACTGCTGAGCACTGATCAAGTGCACCATGATACCACACGCTGTCACTCGGCAATTAGCTCACCATTAAGTGTGTGTGTGTTTTGAAATAGCCAAGAAGTGTATTTACAGGCAAATAGAAAAACGAGAGAAGAGGCCGCGGTGGCGGCAGCATCAGCAACAGCATCAAGAGCAGCAGCCAAACAAGTGTTTGTTTGTCTTGTTCTTGTTCAAAGGGAGACAAACGGCAACATTTCTATCTTGACAAGATGTCAGACAAGCGACTTAAGTCTATTTACATTTACGAATATGTCTTCGGAGATGTCGAACACAGTGGTGAGAGTGAGACAGAGCTTTGCGACAGTGAACAACAACAGACAAGCCATATATCATGTGAATGGCACGGGGACCAGAACCCGGCGGACAGGCCCGATAAGGGCGCATCTGGCCATGTGCTGGTCGATAGCAATAGAGGGACGCATTGATCGACGACGATCATATCGCCCTCGCCCTTGTCTTTGCATAATCGCAGCACACCGAGATGCTGTACGCTTTGAGATTGAGAGAGCGAGGGAGACCACATTGGGAGAGGCAACAACAGCACAGGCGTCTTCTGCTCTTGATTCTAGAGGCGCACAGGAAACTCGCCTCTCTTCGATTGCAGTTTCCAGTCTCTTTGCCCCTCTCTTCCTTCTTTGTGGCTGTCGCACTGTTTGCCCACAAGCCAAAGTACACCAAAGTGAGTGTAGTGCTGCGGTGTGGCTGCCGCCGTTTCTCCACTGCTCAGCTAACCTGCCATTGTCATTGACATCGCTCACTGACTGACTGGCGTACACTCTCCACCAGGAGTGTTTGCATATTGGATTTGCACAGCCACTGCTGTTCACTGCTCGATCGATTTGGTGTTGAATTTAGCACGACAAACGACAGCGACGGCCGCAGCTTCTGTCTCGCCGACAGCACTCCCTCCATCTCCTCTTCCAAACACCGAGCAACACCAGGAGTCATTATGAAGAAATTAGTGAGACAAGCAAAATAAATAAATCAAAACATGCTCTCAATGTTTTATCGATATTTTCCTTCCGAGTCAAGTGTCTCTCTATCTTTGTGTGAGTAGAGTCTTTATGATCACAAACTGAGAAGTCTTCTGAGCACTTTCAGATTGGAGGAGATAAAGAAATGCACATAAAAACTTATTTGATAATAAAAAATAAAAATGTCATTTTCGAAAGAAACAGATTTGTAGAGCAATATTTGGTGGTGACAATGAGGTGGGCAGCACTATGCACTACTCAGCATGGGTTCTCTCATTCTCCCTGTTCCGGTCACTGCATCTTCAAATTAATGAGTGCCGCCAGGCGCAGTAACAACACTGTCACAGTCCTCTCAACACTGAACACAATTATCTGCACTCGTAACGCGTTATTAGCATCTTCAACGGAAAATGATGAGATACTTTTTTTTGCGTTAGCAGTTTACCAATACCACCATGCTGATGGGCTTTAGGGCTAATCACCGAGGGCCTACTAATGCTAATAAGCAGATATGATCTAGTTTAAAGTGTCATTCTGCCGAGATCACTGCTTAGCGACGCAGAGAAATAGAAAGAGAGAGTAGGTTGAAGCTATGCTGCCAGAGAATGCTCGCTTATTAACGATTGCAAATTACGACCTTAGAAGGGTGTCATAGGCAATCTGCAACATGGCGATCGTATTTCATATCGTAGCAGTTGAATGGCCAAAAGAGCGTATCGTCGACATGGAAAAGTAGAATAGAAAGGAACTTGCTTGCATTGAATTCAGTCGTCTGTTACTAAAGGATAATTACCAACTAATTACTGCACACACACACACTTTCTATTCGTCACAGTACTGCGCGAAGAATTTCGTCTAATGCCTGAAAATACACGGGTGGCGCTGGGCGAGAAAGCGACCTTTGAGTGCACTCCACCACGAGGCCACCCCGAGCCGGTGGTCTCCTGGACGCACAATGAACAGCGAATCGACCTTAACAGTGGCCGCTTCAAGCTCGACGGTCACAACCTGGTGATCAGCGACGTCGCACAGAAGGACCACGGACGGTACCGCTGTGTGGCGCAGAACATACTCGGCGTTCGTGAATCACCGCCTGCCATTCTTCGAGTTTTGGGTAAAAACCTTTCTTTTGACAAAGAGCATGGATGGAGCACCTGATCACCAAGGCATGGCCACTAATTACCGAATTACCGTTCTCTCTCCCTTTCTTTCTCCGAACGGTCAGTCAAGCCATATTTTATGCGAGCGCCCGAGGATGTCACTGCCATGTCGGGAGAGGACGTCGTCTTTCACTGCAAAGTCGGCGGCGACCCTGAGCCGATGATTACCTGGAAACGAGACGACGGAAAAATACTGAATGCTCGGTAAGTCGTACTGGCTGATCACTTCACACTAAATCGCAAACATAAATCGCCCGTTTTAGATCGCAAATACTGGAAGACAAGGCGCTGAGGATAGCGCACGTTCGGCCATCAGACGAAGGGGTAAGCATGATTTGTTGCAAACCACAGAAAAGGGCACATCTCTTCATTTTGCACCCTTTTACTAATCGTGATGTTATCCCCCCCCCCTCCTCAGACGTATGTTTGCGAGGTGGAGAACACTGCAGGGCAGATTGCCTCCTCAGCTGTTCTCAGTGTAACCTGTAAGTGTAACTGTGAAGAGTGCTGATTAATTGCCTCTTCTGACCACCACTCGCTGTGTCTTTTTTCCTTTGCAGCACTTCCTAGCTTTGTGACATCACCCAAGAACGTCCAAGTGACCGCAGGCAATGTGGCCAAGTTTGAGTGCTTGGTCAGTGGTAACCCTCAACCGGTGTACTTCTGGTCGAAGGAGGGCACCCAAGTGCTCATGTTTCCCGGCAATACGTATGGCAAGTTCGCCGTCTCCAACGACGGCACGCTGAGCATTGCCAATGCTGAGAAGGAAGACCAGGGCTTCTACATTTGTTCTGCCGTCTCCAAGGTGGGCTCGACAATCAATCGAGCGCACTTGTCCGTGATGGTGCTCTCCGATGTGCCTCCTCCTGTTATTCGACTTGGTGCTGCCAATCAGACACTGCCACAAGGCACTAAAGCTTTCCTGCCTTGCGAAGCCACCGGCTACCCTCAAGTCACGCTGAAGTGGTTCTTCAACCAGAAACCCATCTACAACGACACTCACTACACCATAACAGCCAACTCTCTGCACATACAAAGTAAGAAGCGATGATGAGCGTTTTGAGCGAGAGTTTTAACAATCTGCTTGTTTCATTTGTAGATATTCATCAAAGTGACACCGGCATCTACACTTGCCTGGCGTCAAACAGCAACGGCATGAGCACCTGGAACTCGCAACTGCACGTCGAATCGCCGCGGAATCCCAACATCAACTTCCACAAAATGCCCGATCCGTCCACCTTTCCGGAGGCGCCCAGCCGTCCGGTGGTGGTGAACGTCACCGAAAGCACCATCACACTGATGTGGCACCGACCGGGCAGCAGCGGTGCCTCCAACCACCTCGGCTGCATGCTCGAGTACTACAGTCCCGACATAAAGAGTGGCTGGGTGGAGGTGGGCAGACGTATTCACAGCGACGTCCATACGGTGCACAGTCTGCGGCCAAACACTCGCTACATGTTTGTGGTTCGGGCGGAGAACAAGCACGGCATCGGCCTGCCTAGTCCTGTCTCCGAGGAGATCACCACCTCTGACCCGTACAGCTCGCAGACAATGGCCGATGTGGACATCAACCAGGCGCGCTCATGGCTGAACGACGTCAGCATTCGCCTTCGTGACCTGCGCACCATCAGCTCCGTCTCCGTGAAGCTGATTTGGTCGGTGGTGGGCAACTCGGAGCTAATCGACGGCTACTACATTCGCTACCAGCACCTTAAGTCGTCGAGCATTGAGCTGCAGAGCAACAAATTTAACCTGGTCACCGTTTTTGGCGGCTCCTCCTCCTCTTACATACTCACTGATTTGCGGAAGTACGCCGTCTACCAGTTCTTCATTGTGCCCTTCTTCAAGAGCATTGAGGGCAAGCCGAGCAATTCGCTGACGGTGCGCACCTACGAAGACGTGCCCTCCTCTCCGCCGCTCTCGCTCAGTGCAAAAGCGCTGAACTCCACCTGCGCACTGCTGACGTGGGCACCGCCCTCTGAAGAGACCCAGAACGGACAACTTCTTGGCTACAACCTGGAGATATTGGAAAACAGGACACTGCTGTACGCCAATCTCACCTTGGATGTCTCTCTGAACTCCATAGTGTTGTACAATCTCTCGCTGACGTCCTTCTACTCTATTCGCGCCGCCGCCTTTACAGCTGTGGGCACTGGTCCGTACAGTGCGCCCCTCAGCTTGAATGTAGAGTCAGCGTTGCAAAGTATGGCCAATGGCGATGAAGGCAGCATTCACCAGCAGCCCTTTGCCTACCGTACAGTCAATGAGCTCTGGTTTTTCGTTTTTGCTGCCCTCATTTTCACCATACTAGTGATTATTTTGGTGAAAATTGTGTTTGTGTACACTCACAAAAAAGCCCACAAAGGCTCCACTTATGAGAAGGCGCACAGTCTGAACGAGAACTACAGCGACAACTTTCCCAAATATGACAGCAACAGCTCCAAGTACTCCAGCTTTCCGGATAACAATGAGTACGCTGAAGTGAACGATCTGAAGAACTACAATGAGAACCAGGAGAAAATCACCCTGATGCCGTACGCGATGACGCCGCTGATTGAGCAGAAGGGCAGCAGCACCAACAGCTCACGCACCAGCTACAACCCCTCGCCCAGAGCGGCTTTCCTGGTGGCCAACGAGAACGAGCTGGCCACTGAAAGTTTGCTTAATGAACGCAAAGCCAACTACAGTAACGGCAGCAGTGGATTAGTGAACATGGCCAATAGCGTCAATCGGGCCAACTTTCTCCATCGAACTAATGGGGCGACCGGTGGCGGTGGACCGGAGCTGGCAGTGGGCAATAAAAGGCTGCCGCCGCCACGAGCGCTCAGTCAGATGAGCAACGAATACGAGAGCACCAATGATATTGAGCTCCCCGGCAAGGGGAATGTCCACTCGCTGGACGCCTACGAGGATAACTTAAGTGTAAGTGCTGCAATTTGCAATTTGCAATTTGCAATTTGTAAAGTTTTCAAATTGTTTTTCATTTGTACTAATTGTGCTACCATAATTGCTCGTCACACAGGATTTTGAGAGAAACTCCTCACTGGCAAGCGAGTTCAAGAATATGCGCAGTATTGCCTCAATCAAATACTCAATGCACCCCGATCCAGGACGACCTTATCTGGAGTACAAGGACAGTCCGAAGCTGTCCACCTTTGCCGGTGGGTCGGCTGGAGCTGGTGGCGGGAGCGGACACCATCAGCAGCATCCTCCCTCCACGCGAATCATCCTCAATCCCTGTGACTCTGTCGCCTACGAGTCCACTGCTCTGAACGGCAGCAGCGGTGGCCATCGAAGTGGCGACAGCAGCTACTCTTCAAGTGAAGTCAATCACTACCTCGTCTCGGAGGAGCTGTGCAAGCTGCCGATGAACAACTTTAACACTGATTTCAGAGGGTCAGCGAAAGGACGACCACATCAGCAGCAGCAGCATCAGCAGGACAGTTTGCCGATGCGCTTCAACCTGGACCACTCGTTCACTCACGCCAACGGTGTTTGGGGCGGAAAGCGGCCAGAGTTGAGCATTCATGATCAGTTTGTGAAGAGTAAGGTTCACAGTAAGAAGCGATCAGCTCGATCTGTAGTCAACGGCGATAGTGATCATCGATAAGACTGTCACACACTTTGTGACAACAACTCTCACCTATTACCTCAACACTCAGACACCACCGAGAGGTTGGTTTTGTTGTTTTGTTATCTGAGCACTGTGAAGCAAGACATCATCATCATCACCACTATCACCACTAACACCCCAGCGTAGGACATATCATCCCCTGCTGTACAGTGTACATACTCACCCGCCCACCGTGTAAATGCTTGTAGATTTCCCACTCGCTTTCAGTCCTTGCATAATGTTCCTTTTCACTTTTTGTATTATATTCTTTTGTACACAACACTACCCGCCAAATGTGATCGTTTACAACTTCTTTTTGACAACTAACTGGTAGTCAACTTGTTATTGCATTTACACCTCGCACTATACTCACTGTGCCAAAAATAGTCACTAATAAAACTTTGATTCTTATTTACAAAAAAAATTGCCTATAATTCTTGATGAGTCATTGAAATCAGTCAGCTGTTTTAGAACTTTTAGACAGTGTCAACAGTTGCTTTACGAAATAATCACAACAATAGTAGAGAGCAAATCTATCTTTCAAAAAGCAACCACAAATGTTCAAGTTGTCATTATTGAGATCTAGTGTTGGGTGTAAAAAGTATCCAATCTTTTGCAAGCAACTCAAGCAAACTAGCCAACTTCGTAGTCTTAGCACCATGGGTGACGTGCCCAAAGAGACGCTTGAAAAGCTTGAAGCAGGCTTCGCCAAACTGCAGGGAGCAGCCGACTGCAAATCGCTGCTAAAGAAGCACCTCACCAAGGAGATTTTTGAAGAGCTGAAAGGTACGAAAATGAACCGCTTTTTTCTTTTCACTAAACTCAATCCCTTTCACCATAGGCAAAAAGACGCAGATGGGCGCCACCCTGCTGGACGTGGTGCAGTCAGGCATGGAGAACCTGGACAGTGGCGTGGGCATGTACGCTCCGGACGCCGAGGCGTACACCGTCTTCGAGAACCTCTTCAATCCCGTCATTGAGGAGTACCACTTTGGCTTCAAGGCCACCGACAAGCACCCGGCGTCGGACTTTGGCAATGCCGACTCGCTGTGCAACCTCGATCCAAACAGCGAGTTTGTCATCTCCACTCGCGTCCGCTGTGGCCGTAGTCTCAAGGGTGAGCACTCTCTCTCTTTTGTCCTTAAACTTCCCAACTGACACCACCCACCACAGGCTTCCAGTTTAACCCGTGCATGACCGAGGAGAACTACAAGGACCTGGAGACGAAGGTGAAGGGCGCCCTGGAGGGGGCGAGCGGCGAGCTGAAGGGCATCTACTACCCGCTGGTGGGCATGGACAAGACGAAGCAGCAGAAGCTGATCGACCTGCACTACCTCTTCAAGGAGGGCGACCGCTTTCTGCAGGCGGCGAACGCCTCTCGCTTCTGGCCCACCGGTCGCGGCATCTTCATCAACCTCACGAAGACCTTCTGCACTTGGATCAACGAGGAGGACCACATTCGCATCATCAGCCTGCAGGAGGGCGGCAACCTGAAGACGGTCTACTCGCGCATGCTCAAGGGCCTCAACTACCTCTCGGGGAAGCTGGAGTTCAACCGCTCCGACCGCCTCGGCTTCCTCACCTTCTGTCCGACCAATCTGGGCACGACCATTCGCGCCAGTGTGCACATCATGCTGCCCAAGCTGGCGGCGAACAAGGCCAAGCTGGACGAGGTGGCGGAGAAGTACAAGATGCAGGTGCGCGGAGAGACTGGAGAGCACTCCGACTCCTCCAGCGGCATCTTCGACATCAGCAACAAGCGCCGCCTCGGCCTCACCGAGTTCCAGGCGCTCAAGGAGATGCAGGAGGGCATCCTCGAGCTGATCAAAATTGAAAAGTCCCTCTAAAGCGGCTCTTATCGTCGGCAGCTTAACAGCTTTGCAGCAACAGCCACTGCTGCTCCTCACCAGGGCGCAGTGATTCAAACGAATAAAAATTATTATTACGTGAGATTACAATTTTTTCAACTTTTCCATCTACCAATCCTATGGTGTGTGATACATGGGGGATAGAGGGAGTTTAGTTGATCGACATGATTATTATATCAAGTGGTGACACATTTGTGTACATATCAAAACAAAAGGGATAAATTGCAACTCTGCCCATCTAATACCACTGAGGGGCGAGAGACTAGTCGTAGAAGGTTTTCTCAATTTCCTTGACGTCGTTGTCGGTGATGAAGTGCTTCTCTGAGGCAATGTCGCGGATTATTTTGGTGTAGTTTGGCGAGTAGACTGCCCGATTGTACGCCACCAGACGGGAAAACTCGCCCGACACTTGGGTGAGCTCAGAGGCAAAGCTGCTCAGTCCGCTGGGAACTTGTACCGGCTCAGCAGTGGAAGAGGAGATGACGCGCTCGATAAACTCCAAAATGCGACGCTCCATAACCGAGCGAATGCGACTGTTTGGCGTGGCGAGTTCGTTGATCTGATACTTTAGCGACTCAAGTTTCTTCTCGTCCAGCAGAGGAGCCCGGGTCTCGCCAACTTGGTACTGCGTCAGTGCCTCTTCAATTGACTTGATCACCTGGAGAGCGACATTAGTCAGGATTGACTTCAGTCCTTCCGGTTTACTGTACTGCAGCCGAACGGACTTTTCCTCATTGGGGCTGATGATAGCGTCCAGCTGGCGCTTCAGCTCCATTCGAAACTCTTTAATTGACTGCAGCGGTTCGCCAATGGCGGCAAAGGTGACCACAAAGACGCTACTGATCAGTGTCATTTTGAAGACATTCTCACGAATGGCATCAATTCGATTGCGAATGAGCAGCAATGTCTCTGGGTAGTCGTCATCAGGCTTCTTTTCACTTTCTTCATTCACACAGTAGCAGCTTAAAGATGGTGAAATGCATTTAAGTAGCTCAATGTAGGATGCAGTCAGTATTTTGTTGAACAGATTCTTCAGGTTGGTCTCCTGTGATAGATCAAGTGCTTCGTAATTGCGTTTCAGCCACTGGCTGGTGTACTCGAGAACATCGATTTGGTATTCTGCAAAATGAATGGAATTAAGAAGTTGCTTAAATAAAATAAAGCAGTTAAGAGGTACATACTCTGCGAGGTTTCCAACAGTGTCTTGAACTTTTCACGTTCGTACTCCACAGATGAGAGCTGAATGTGAGGGCGAAACTGTTGAATGTAAAAATTGGCAAAATCCATGCGCATCGTGGTGAGCAATTCAAATATTCCTCTGAAAGACAAGACTTGTAGCTGTGGACTTCAAATGAAAATAAAACAAGATACTCACTTGAACAGCAAAACGAGGTCGGTTGTCTGAGTGAGCTTGCGGATCATTTCATCACGAGCAGGACAACAAAGTCGAGAACACACTGAGAGAACATATTGCGCATATCTTTGTGACTCAAAAATGCCATTTTCAGCTTGCTGGTTGATCAACTCAAGATCCAGTATTTCATTGATTTCATTCTTCAGCTGAACATGTTGCGGCATGAGAAAGAGCAGCAAAGTGTCCTTAATTTCGCCCAACAGCGAAATGGCTTGCTTGTAATTCGGAGGAGATTCGTTCAGCTGTTTGGAGAGAATGTCCCAGAATGCTTTGTGCATGTTCTCGCGAACTGCCTTCTCCAGGGGACTTTCGTCTTCTTTCTTTTCAATCTTAAAGTCCTTGTTGAAAACAATTTCATTCACCAGTGAAATTCGGCTCATGTCGTTGGCCGTCTTCATGATCTCTTCGAACGACACGAAATTGGGAGGTGAAATGCCTAGAGCCGGCAGAGCGCCGTTGAATGTTGGTCGTTGTCGCTTGTTTTCCCCCGATCCTTGTTGCTCTGCAGGCTGCTGATTTCCTGGTCGATCAGCTTTGTTTGAACTGTCGTTAGTGAAACCATTTTCCCGCTTTGGATTAAGCGTTTCCTTGATGGTTTCAGAATCAGCTTTGGTTTCCATGTAGAAAATATCACTGCCCTCTTTCGTCTCGTTAGAAGAGCCGGTACTTTCTTCTTTGTTAGGCATAATTCTGCAAACAAACAAAACATAAGTAAACAAAAATCATTCACAGCTTATTTAAGCGCTAGCACTTACAAAGAACAAGTGCAACAATGCACCACAGAGAAGTCAAAGTACGATGAAAAGTAGAACAGTAGTTAAATTTAAAAAGTAGGTCATCGACGTAAGAATATTGCAAAAGGCGCACACTTGGAATGTTCTCGCTGATTTGAGAGTGGATGAAGCAGTGCACTGGAGAAAATCGGAGAGAAAGACTGCACCAGTAATCGGACAATTACTGAGAGAGTGTGAGGAAATGAGTCAGCTGTCAGAAGAATCAAGTCGTAGTGTGTTTTGACCAACTGCGTATCAGAGCTCAGTGTGTGTGTGTGCAAAGGTACAATGCACCTTAGTCAAAGTGCCCCAAGAACGCGGATGAGGTGAGTGAGAGAGAAAGATTGAGAGAGAGATTGGGAGAGAGAAAAGGCGGGAGAGAAAGCGAAAGCAAAGGGCGACAGAGAAACCAGTCGGGTAGTGAGGCAGCTTCTCTTTTCTGGACGACAGACAACGGCAGCAGCTTCTCTTCGGCGTCTGCTGATTTCCCGTTTCATTAAAGTGTTCAATTGAGATCAGCGGTGGTAAATTGGTGGTGAGAAGACGTTATTGCAGCTCCAAACTTCAAGCACGGATCGGCAATATAAAAGTGTGCAGAAACGACCAATGAGAGAGGTCCTTGGAGTGACTTCCCTAAAAGTCCAGCGTACTTGGAACGATCAGCTATTACTTTTGCTGCCTTCAGCAGACGCCAAGTGAGGAGCTCTTCTCTTCCTCCACTCTTTGACGGTTCACTCAAACACAAGCACACACATCCCAATCCCCCCGACCACTTTTCCTCTGTTTATATTCTCCCGTCTGTTTTTTGCTGCTGTTTAATTGGTACTACCATCTAGCGTGTAGTAGAGTAAAATGT
>JAALOO010000941.1_pt2 | contig 10750 bp, 7 predicted proteins | sample 7257641 | NCBI WGS metagenome assembly JAALOO01 (sample SAMN14085613, study PRJNA598686) | mite metagenome | biome: ENVO:01001000; feature: ENVO:01001002; material: ENVO:01001226; isolation source: single female mite from University of Michigan culture on fish food culture... ... | reverse complement strand
TAGGATGCGTGTTCACTCGAGTTGACACTCGTGCTGCAAACCCATCAATAAACAGTAATGTACAAATTGGAAGAAGAAGAAGTTAAGAGTGTTAGCAAAAAGAGAGAAAGAATAACTTGAGAAAATAATGATAATGTGTGCTTGGGGTGGCCGTGAGTGCGTGCATTTGTGTGTGTATGTGTGCTCCTTCAGAAATAAGTCGATAATAGGAATACAGAGAAAAGCGGTGTATACTAGACAGGAGAGAGACTACAAAAAACTACTGGGTATAATGTAAATGGCCTAGGAGCTTCGCCTAGTTGCTAACGGATATTTCGCTCTTTCCCGAAGGATGCTTGGCGCCCTTGTCCACTCCGCCGCCACTGCCATCACTGCCAGCGTCACCGCCGTCTTTACCTGCGCCGCCAGCAGCCCCTCCACGTCGCCCACTCTGTCCGAGTGGTTGTTGTTGCTGTTGTTGCTGTTGTGTGACTATATTCTGGTGCAGCTGGTGACGCTGCATCGCCTGCTGCTGACTCTGAATGTCGTAGTAGGTGATGCCGCCGCGGTACAGCTCAGGGTAGCCAGACGGTGTTTGCTGTTGTTGTTGTTGCTGGCCAGCATTGCTGCCGCCACCGGCACCTGTCACTGCCGAGCCACCGTTACCGCTGGCCACAGCAGAGTTGGTGGTGGGCATGGGAACGTTCGGGTAGCCGGCTGGCAGCTGAGGCGCAGATGTGGCACTTCCGGCGCCAGGCACCGGTGTCGCAGATGGCGGCGCTGCGGGAGGAAACTGCGGATATCCGGCGGGATAGGCGGCCTGCAGTGCCTGCGCCGCCGTGTACGCCTGTCCGCCCGGGACGAGAATCGAAGAGGGACTGGCGACGGCGGGTGGCTGCGTCTGCAGGTACCGACTCGCCTCCGCAGACACTGCCCCGGCGGCATTGGCGGGCGTCGTGTTCAGGTACCGACTGGTGACGTGCGACTGGTGGCTCTGGTGAGTGTGCTGGTGCTGCTGCTGAGAGGCGGCCGCGGCGGCGGCTGCAGCTGCCACGGCAGCCGCACTGAGCTGCTGTTGGTAGTTGGCCGCCGCCTGTAGCTGATAGGCGGCCGCCGGGTGGTGGTAGGCGACGGCAGTGGCCAGATCGGCCGTCGTCAGGTAGTAGTTGGCCGCAGAGGGAGTGCTTCCTGTGCCGTCAGTCGTGAAGTGGTACGCCGGCGCCAGACCGAGCGTCGGACCGGTGGGACCACCTGCGGCGGCAGAAGCCTGACCAGTGGCCGTGTTGACGTACCAACTCATGTTGCCATCTGTGAAAAAATAATTTTAGTTAAAGCATGTAAATAATTTCATCAGTTAATAGATTACCAAGATGAGATGGAGCCAGGGTGGGACCAGCAGACACCGGGACGACCTGCGGACCTGCAGGGCCGTTGAGTCCAGCCGGCGTCAGTTGATATCCGTGAGGTGGGAGTGTGTGGTGCATGGGAGCGTTGCCATTGTTGCCACTATTCACCATCATGCCATTGGCGTTGGCCACCTGCTGCTGCTGCTGCTGCTGGTGTTGCACTTGCTGAGACTGTGCAGCAGATAGTTGTTCCGCAGCTGAAACCGAGTTCACCGGTGCTGTTGCTGTGGGCGCAGCTGATTCGTAGTAGTTGCCCTTGCCTGCGACTGCCGCAGAGACATTGGCATCATTCTCCGAACTCATGTTCATAGTGTACTTTTGTTGTGGCTGTTGTTGCTGTTGAGACTGCTGTGAATGAGACGGTTGATGATGGTGAAGTTGCTGCTGTTGCTGGTGTTGAGTGGGACTGACCGAAGCGTGAGGATGTGACGGCGGTCCTTGGTGGTGGCTGTTGTTGTTCATCTGCTGTTGATTAGCTGGCACATTGCGCTGCTGCGTCTGTTGCTGTCGAATGGAGGAGTATCGCTTCGGTCGAACCTCTCCACCGGCATCACCGTAAAGGTCACTGTTTCCTAGAGCTGAATCCTCCTTCTCGCGACTGTCACGGTTGTCTCGGCTGTCCCGATTGTCCCGGCTGTTCACCGGTTGTCCACTGAGCAGGGGCTGTTGCTGCTTCTTCGGTGGCATCTGCTGATTTGAGGCGCCGTACGGCTGTTTCGGGCCTAGCGAGCGCTGACCACTGCTGCTCATGTTGTTATTGCTGCCGCCACCACCACTACTACCGCCGTTGTTCCAGCTGGAATTGTACTCCTGACTGGTGCCGTACTGGTTACGCGAGCGAGAGTATCGTGAGTTTTCAAACATCTGACTCTTCAGCACGGGCACAGCCTCTCGGTGGTGGTTGCCTCCTGCTGCAGCGGTGGCGCCGGTTTGCTTGCCAGCCGAATGAGCATTGTCCACATCATAGTTCGGCTCTTTTGAATAGTCTGACGAGTCGCGATGATGGTGCTGCTGCTGCTGCTGTTGTGAATGGTGGTGGTGATGAGTATCTTTGTAATGGCCGCCCTTGCCCCCGCCGCTGCTGGCGGCAGACGGCGGAGGGTGCTGATAGTAGATAATCTTGTTGTTCTTTACCTGTGACTGCGACTGCTGCTGCTGCTGGTGATGGTGGTGGGGCTGCTGCTGCTGTTGCTGGTGGTGATTACTGCTGGCCGACGAATGGTGCTGCTGCTGTGGGTTTGGCTGGTCAGCAGCCGAAGCCGAAGCACTGGCAGCGTTCACTGAAGTCGCCACAGTCAGGTTCGCCGTTGTGGCGCCCTTTGTCGGAGCCGAAACCAGCTCAGGAAAGTCCTCATTGGTGAAAAGCTCTTTGGACGACTTTTCGGCAGAGTAATGATGCGGCTGCTGCTCAGAGCTGTAGGACGATGACGGCTCAGTGTCACGGCTGTTCCGGTGTTCGTATGCACTGTTTTGCTGCTGGTGATGGTGATAGTCACCGCCGCCGCCGCCAGATCTGCACATGCGATCTTCACGCTGGCGATCATAACCATAGCCATTGTCAGAGTGACCTCTCGATTCACGCGCCGGTAGTCGTTCAGTGTTCTTAGTCGAAGCATACCGTCCACCTGAACCAGCCGCCGGACCCGAGCCTGAACCAGTTTTGTTGGTAAAGACTCGGTTCTCGTGAAGGCGGCTGGAGGCAGGACTGTCCGCATAAGAGGACTTGCCAATTCGTTCGTTGTTGTTGTTGTTGTTGGCCTGTCTGCCGCCCGAGCCGATGCTCGAAGCGTAGTTTGCCTCCTTTGAGATCACTTTGCGGTCCTTCGGTGAGTGCCGAGTGCTGTCTCTGTTGTCTCTGTGGTTGTCTCTGCTGTCTCTGCTGAACACCGTGTCCTTCTTTCCCGAGCTGGCCATTCTCTCCTCATCTTCTCGCAGCCCCTTCTCGCGAGGGCTCATCGGCTCCTGGTGCGGGTGGTGGGGATGATGATGCTCGCTCTCCGATGTCTTACTCTCCCGTGGAGACGTTCTCACAATGACCTTGCGCAGTGATCGCTTGGCAAAGCTGGATCCATTGGAGTCATCATCGGTACGTCGTGAGCTGCCACCACCAGCACCACCGGCGCCCGCCGAGCCACTGTACTTCTGAGGCCCCTTGCCGTACTTGCTGCGACGCTGCAGCTTGGGCGCCTCCGTCTCGTCGCGAATGTCATAGCCATAGGAGTTGATCAGCTCCTCGCGCGACTTTGGCTTCTGGTCGTCCACGTTGAACTTGTCGTGGCTCCAGCGGCCCTTGCTGTCCCACAGTGCCTTCGATCGACGGGTGGCAGACGTCTCCAGAGAGGAGGACGAGGTCTTTGAATCGTCCATTGAAGCGGACTTGGCGACACCGCCGGTCGAAGGGGAGGAGGCACTTCCCCCGCTACCACCACCACTGGCACCATCGCCACTCTTCTCCGGCGTCTCTGCACTGGGCGAATTGGTGCCGTCCGCCTGCTGCAGCTGTGCCTTCTCCTTCGAGGCCGTCTTTGAAGTGGGCGTCTGTTCTCCAGCTGCACTAGCGGCACTGGGGGCACCACCGCCCACAACAGCCTCCGCCTCATCGTCGGCCATCTCATCCGAGCGCAACTTCATCGTCGCCATCTGCCGCTTCTTTGCCTTGAGGCCCTTCTCACCGCCTCCTTCAGCGCTGTGTTCCTCGCCGTCGGCAGCCTTCGCCGAGTCAGCCGTCTCCTTGGTGGCCTTCTTCTCCGTCTCCCCGCCTCGATCATCGTGCTCGTAGAAGGGACCCTTGCGCGGAATATACTGAGGATTGCGCTTGTCTTCAATTTCGCCCTTCACCTTTGCCACCTTGCCGCCCTTGGTTTTTCCGCTCTCAAGACTTTCCGATTCCTGGAAAAAAGTGAGTTCAAAATAGAAAACAACAATATAAGCATACCTGGCCGTCGCCATTCTCGCGTTCATCTTCAAGGACGACTGCTCCGGCGGCTTCACCACCTTCGGCCTCTTCCTCTTCCCCCTCCTCTTCCGCTTCATCCTCCGGCAAAGGTCCTTCTTCGGCTTCGTCAAAAGACTCCTCCTCGTCATCATCCTCCTCCTCCTCGTCCTCCTCTTCATCTTCAACGTCATCGGTGGCCTCCTCGAGGGACATCTCATCCGATGCGTCCTCATCCTCCAGGTCATCATCATCAGACAGCTTACTGCGCTTCTTTCGCCGTCGTAGGCGACTCAGGACCTGATCCTCAGGAGCATCATCAGGCAGAGCTTCGACGTTATCATAAGAGAGCGAGGAAGAGGTGGTGAGGACATCTTCGGCGCTAGAGCTGTCTTGCTTCTTGCTGATTTCCCCGACAATTTTACATTTATCAACGTCAGCCTTGTCGGCCTCCACTTTGGAGCTGTCAACTACTGTCTCGGCAGAAGGGGAACAGAAGACAGTTTCCTCTTTATTTGTGGTGTCGACAGTTGTTGTTGCAATCGGCTCAGGAGGAACGTCAACATCGGGAGTATTTTCAAATTCGGCAAGGTCCTCCTCGTTGGCGCTCTCGTACTCCGACTCGCCAGCATTTGAGGTGGAAGTGTTTCGCTGCTCGGCTTCGCTTTCCTATGGCGCGCATGGAGAAAAACAATTACATTGTTCAGTCAATCAGATCGATTCAAAGGGTGGCAAAAAACAAAACAATACAATACAAAACAGGGAGACTAGAAATAAAATTAAAAATTCTTACCAAAAGTTTAGCTTTAAACTTTTGATCCTAAAGTATTAACGAGCAAACAAAAGAAAATGGTAAAATAAAAGTAAAAACAAAAGATTCAAATAAGCAATTAACTAGCAAGGCAAGGAAAAGTTTGCAGGTAAAAGAGGAGGCAAAAGAGAGTATGGCATGCGAAGAAAGAGATAATGCGCAATATTTACTTGATCAGACAGAGCAGCATTGGCAGTTTGATCGTCGTCGATCGTTGGCACTTTCACCTCCACCACGTCCACCACCTCTTTCTCGGTGGTGGCTGGGGAGGGTGAAGTGATGCTCTGATCAACCGCTGACACCTTCTCCGGGACACCCGGAGCAGTGTCGCCAACTTTGATGACATCAGACTGAGAATCGGGGGTGGCCTCGGTGGGCGCTGGTGAGTGGATAACTGTGGAAGTGGTCTTTGCCTGGCTACCCTCGGCGGCGGGTTCAGGCAGTGATGCATTGGTGTCGGTGATGGTTTCTGCAGCAGGAGCTGCAGCGACTGCAGTCTCCAAAGTGTCTCCCATTGTCGAGTGTGCTGAGAGACAATAACAACAATGGCGAGGTGCTAATTGGAGGAATCAAGCACCGGCGTGGTGAGCTCAGGTGCTGGAGATATTGCTGGTGATGGCGGTGGTGATGGTGGTACCAGTAGTGCCTGTCGCACTGTCGTAGCCGTGACTGTGACTGAAAGGGGTGATCCACAACGACGACCACGAGAAGTGATCCAAAATAAAGGAAACAAAAGGTGACGGTGGTGGTGATGATCAGCAAACAAGAAGGCTGGAAGAAAAACGCAGTGCTGTCTGGCTGGCTGGTAAGGGCTGGTGGCGGCGGCAACCAAACAACAAGGCTGGAGCGGCGGTCCACTCGAACTGGTCACTTTTTGCCAGAATGCCGAGGGGCCGTTTGGGGTCGTGATGCCCCACTCATTTGAGGTTGTCTGTCCAACTCTCACTGTGTCTATGTGCAAGCAGTGCCCACTTCAGGTTGTCACGTGACCACAAGTCCCCTCGATTGCAGGCAAAATCTGAAGCAGGCAGCTGCTGTTGTACGTTTTCTACGATCGACCCCGCAAAGATTCTGCTCTCTGTTTTGTTGTTTCATTTCATTTTTCATTTCACCCAACTTCGTAGCGATCATCATCTTCAGAAGAGTGCAGATTGGCGTTCTACACCATCTCTTTCTTTTGCCCACCCCATCTTCAACTAGTAAAGGTAAGAGAGTAATCAGAATGGCGATGTTGCTGGTTGCTGCTGCTGCAGCTTCATTGCCTGATTAGCCGTTTCAGAAGTTTTAGCACTAGGCAAAAGAGCACCCTTTTCTACTTGACCCCACTTTAGATTTTTTTTTCGAAGCACCACGTTTCACATTTCAAAGTTTTTTTTTTACTTTTTGCTGTTTTGATATTTAATCTGTTTCACATTTTTAATCTCATTACAATTCCATTGCGCAGGATTAAGGTCACGATGATCGGATCATGGCGTACCAAAAAAGTACCGCGCAATAGTACAGCAGAAGGTGAAACAGCCTCCAAAAAGACATTTTCTCAGCGTGATCTTTTTCTTCCGAGAGGTAAGATAAACAATTCTTTTTACTGGATTAAAATGTTGCTCTTTTTTCTCCATTGCAGATATCCAAGAAGTGCAAGAAGATCTCCCACCCACTTGCAAGTTCAAGGTCCCCAACACTAATGAACTTCACAAGCTAGAGCTCGTAGTTAGTCCTGCAAAGGACTCAATGTGGTGCGGTGGCAAATTCAAATTCATCATTGACGTTCCAAATGACTACAAGTATTCGGTACGCATCATTTAGTGAGAAAAACTGCTGAACTGGAGCCTAATCTTATCTAATACACTTTTTTTTCAGCCGCCCAAAGTTCGCTGTTTGACTCGCATCTACCACCCAAACATCACTGAAACAGGCGATATCTGCCTAAGCATTCTCCGACTCCACTTTGACGAAACTGGCTGGTTGCCCACCCGCTCGCTCAAAGACGTCGTCTGTGGCCTTAACTCTCTGTTCACTGTACTGTTATTTAATAGTTTGATGATGCAATTGTGACTAACCATTTTTTCTTAACTCTCCTCTTCACCTGACAGGATCTGCTGAACTTCGAAGATCCACTGAACAGCAGTGCCGCAGAACACTACATGCGTGATCCAAAGGGATTTGCCCGCCAAGTCAAAGAATACATTAACAAATACGCCGTCAACTAGTGATCACTCTTTTTTATTGCTGTTGTGTTGTTTGTTTCATAGTCATCTTTTCCTCTCAATGCAAACTCGGCCCACTGTGTTTTTACAATGTGCAACGACGGATTCAACTTCTCCTGTACAAACAAGTTCATTGCACTTGTAACTAAGATAAGATGTGCAACTGTTCCTGCATCACACACAAACAGACGGAAACACCGCTTTTTACTATTTGATTAAAACATAATTTCAATTTACGCTGAAGTTTTTATGCCACCCATCCAACGAAGAAAGCAAGATCTTCACTATACAAACAACACTTGAACAACTGATCGCACGCAACTCCTCTACACCTGCTGCTGCTGCTTGTAAATACGCTGAATGATAAAATAATAAAAAAATTCAACAACGACCACGACACTGACCACCGAGTTAACTGAATGAGAAGTTTTTGAGCTCCTCCTTCTCGCGTTCCTCAAAGTCCATGTCCTTCTCGTAGAAGGCGAGCAGCGCCAGTGAGATGGCCGCCAGGACGATGCCCAGGTTCTGCAGCGCCCAGATCTGAATGAGCATGCGAACGTTCTTCCTGGAGGCGTTCTCCATGGTGCGCTGCATGGCCTTCATCACGTCCACCAGTGCCATGTAGAGGAAGAAGCCGCCGGCCAGTGCGAAGATGTACGGACTGGCGTCCTCTGCCTCGTCCCCCAGAAAGATGCCCAGCGCCAGACCAGGGTAGCAGCAGCAGGCGGAGAGGAAGATGTAGACAAAAGCCTAAAAGGGAAATTTTTAGAAAATGCATTGTCGTACATAGCACTAAAAACCTGCCTGCTTCATGCTCATGCCCGCCCTGATCAGCACTGCGAAGGTGCCCAGTCGGTGGCAGACCTCCTCGAGCATGACCGCCACGCTGATGCTCATGCCGGCGAGGATGTTCCGGTCGAAGGCGGCGCCAATGCTGAGGCCGTCGATGAAGTTGAGCAGCGCATCGCCGAGGACGATCATCCAGGCGACCGTGTCGATGGTGATGGTGTTGGCTGATTCGTGGTCCTGCCGACGGAGGGCCACACTGGAGACCATGCGCTCCTTGAGAGGTCGGTGGATGCCGGGGTGAATGCCGCGACTGGAGTTGATGTTCCGCTGCTGCTGGTGCATCATCATCGTCGGTATGGGCGGCTGAATGACGTTCACCGTGGAGAGGCACTGGGCGAGCTGCTCGCGGGTGCTGCTGATCAGCGCCTCCTTCACTGTGCTGGTCACCGTGCTGTACGCTGCTGTGTTGGTGCTCACTGGGACCGGTAGTGGCGAAAGTGTTGCTGCTGCTCCCTGGGCAAACTCCGACGTCTGCTTATCCGGACTGGAGGAGTGTCGGCGTGTCAAAATTCGACGGCTCGTGACTGCAGCAGGGTGAACCACTGCTACTACTGATGTCGATGAAGGGGAGGTCATTTCGGGCAACTGTTGCTGTTGCTGTTGTACAGCAGCCACCATGATCTGTTCGACGACTTCAGTTGGTGTGACGTTGTGCTTCTTATTTCGACTGTTGCGACTGCGATGCAGGTCATGGCGGAAGGCTCGGTGGTGCTCTTCGTTTTCCTCACTCGAGGACTCGCTGCTGCTGCTACTGCTGCTGCTGCTCGTTGCGTACTTGATCTGGTACACGTCACCGCCCTTGCAATTAGTCAAAAAGTCACTGTTTGAGGAGGCCGCTGAGGAGGAGGAAGATGACTTGCGACCTTGTCCGCCCATCTTCGATGTTCCACCGATCATACCGCCATTACTACCCAATCTCCCGCCGGCCATTCGTCCATTGCTGCCCATTGCGTCGAGGTAGATGTCACCATCTCGATATACGGCACCTGATGAGGGCACTCGCTTCCGTCTGTTTTTGCCGTAGTACGCTTTGAAGATCTTCAGACACATCTCAATGAAGTAGAAGAGGTATATGCCGCCAAAGATGAAGGAGGTATTCCAAAAATAGGCGCGATACTTGTCGTCCACTATGTCAAAGGCTTGTGGAAAGAGGTGGAGGATGGCACTTCCCTGGTGAAATTGAAAAGGTAATGAGTTAATCTTTTTAAGAAAAATTAAAGTTCACTTCAATCATACCGCCAGTCCACCAACAGCTAGTCCTTCAAAGAAGGTGAGAATAGTGGTGCGTGATGACTTCTTGAGAAAGGGCAACAGCATCAGCCCGCCCATAGAGACGATGATGGATATGGTGACGAAGAGGACGCCAAAGCCCCAGACGCGTTCAATGCTCGGCTCCACCAGTTTGATCTTCTGATTGAGATGAACGTCAATGAGCTTCTTCGCGTCGGCAATGCAGATGGGACGTGACTGGCGGAAGAGCAACAGCGGACAGATGCGCGTGATCGCCTGGTGGAAGGCAATTGACTTCGGCAGCATGTCCATCATCTCAGAGGCGGACAGACAGTCAAAGGTGGCCGCCTTGCACAGCTCGCGAAGGTGCAGCTTAGAGTCAGGTATGTCTTCACAGCCCAGGTCTCGGTCGTCCATTGGCAGCACTCGATTCTTGCCCCTCCTCAGTTGAATGTCATGCAGGTAGTCCATCAGTCGCTCAATGCGAGACTCATTCCTCATCAGCACTCGATGGGAGGCGTCGAGGACGATGTGACCACGGAGAAAGACAAAGCGGACTAGCTTCACAATGTCCGACATGTTGGTGATGGTTCCAGGGGCGTTCTGACTGACTGGTGCGTCTGCTGGCCCACTGCTCGGTTGGCTGCTTTGCATCTGCTTTGACTCCTCAACGGCTGGTTTCAAAGTGGTCGAGGTGGTGGTGATGGTGGTGGTGGGAGTGCTCTGCAGAAAGCTACTCGTGACAGCTGTGGACTGAGGAGTCGTGGTGGTTGAGGTCGAATCGACGACGTCCACTCTCCGACTTTCTTCCTCCATTTCATCCTCCACCGGGTAATCGACATCTTTACTGCTGTTGGCTAATGTGCTAGGAACGGCAATTGGAAAACTCTGTTTGGAAGCAATTGTGCCTAGAGTTTGACGATGCAAAAGGAGAAAACAAGAACAAAGAAGTAGGAGCTTGACTGGGGACGGTGCCATCTCAGATCAACAAAAAACTCGGCGATGAACTTGAACTAAAAAAGGCAAAATAAAAGTGTCTTGCTGCTAAGTCGCACAGTCACGAGTCGGTGTTGTGCTTTGGTTGGGTGAAGTGTGTGGGTCTAGTGCTCTCACGCAGAGTCTCGCCGATAATCGGTAATCCCTTTCACTTAGACTGTGCATACCTCGATAAGAAGAAGAAGACGCAGACACTCGAAGAGTCGACACTCGCCGCAGCTGATAACAGAGAGAAGTGAGGCTTGACAGCTGAAACGACACTAGCTAAATGTAACAGGCAATGAAATGTTGGCTGATAAGTGGCACACCAGCAAAAGTGTGTTTAGTGTCTTTGATTTGGTGC
>JAALOO010001822.1_pt1 | contig 10754 bp, 10 predicted proteins | sample 7257641 | NCBI WGS metagenome assembly JAALOO01 (sample SAMN14085613, study PRJNA598686) | mite metagenome | biome: ENVO:01001000; feature: ENVO:01001002; material: ENVO:01001226; isolation source: single female mite from University of Michigan culture on fish food culture... ... | reverse complement strand
GCTGCTCGACGACCGTTGTCTGCTGCTCGACGACCGTTGTCTGCTGCTCGACGACCGTTGTCTGCTGCTCGACGACGCCCTGAATCGGCTTGCGGACCAGCATCTGGTGGAGGGCCATGGAGGCGAGCGAAGGAATCTCCGGGCCCAGGTAACAGCGAATCATGCGAATGATCATCGGGAGGTGGTCGGCGAAGAGGCGCTCCAGGGAGAGGGCGTACAGGTCGTGGCCGTCGTAGCTGGCCACCAGGTTGTACTGGCGGAGGAGGATGCGCGGCGAGTTGTTGTAGGCGTAGGGCACCTCCTTCGGTGGGCGGCCGCAGCGGTCGGGCATGATGAGACAGGGCGGCAGCTTGGGCAGGACGCCTTGCGGCCCGTCGTTGATCTGCTTCATCTTCAACGTGGGCAGCTTCATTGACCAGAGCTGGTTTTTCACCATCGCCAGCCTGTGATCTAGCTGGTAGGGGCCGTAGACAGCGGAGAGGATGTAGACAATGTCTCCTACCTGGGCGAACTGCAGGTTCGACTGGCGGTTGTAGATGGTTTTGTGGGGGCGGTTCAATGGGGTGCGGTACGTGAGGACCTTCGTCTTGAGGTCGATGCATTGCTGTGGAGGAGTGAAAGTGGAATGGGATAGGATGGGATGGGATGGGATGGGATGGGGTGGGACGGTTGGGAAAAAGGGTTAGTTAGAAAAACATAAACCAAAGAAAACTGCTCCATCTTTTTGCCACTCATTCTTTTTCTTTCTACTTTTCTCTTTCTTTCTTTTGGCACTTACCACCGTGGTGAGAATGTACGCCTCATCGACCGTCCAGGTCGGAAAGACGGCCGGCATGTCGTCCTTGCTGACCATGCCAATGTAGAGGTGGTCGTCGTGGTAGGCGACAAAGTCGCCGAGGGCAAGCGGCGTGTCCGGCTTCTCCACCAGCGACAGACGGGTCCAGAGACGGGTCGGCCAGTCCAGGCGGAAGACGGCCAGGTCGCGGTTGTTGTAGGCGCCCAGGCTGATCTCCAGCAGGGCGTAGACCGCCTGCCGCTCCCGGTCCACCGTGACGGCCTGCCAGCTGATGTAGATGGCCATCTCGATGTTCACCACCATCTCGTCGGGGTCGGGCAGGGCGAGCATCGAGATGAGGTCCAGGTCGCGGACGGTGGTGTGCAGCGGCAGGGAGCTCTCCCGAGTGCTGGGCGGCCCGAGGGTGAGCAGCGAGCAGTGGCTGGGCCAGAAAAGCAGCACCTCGCGGTGGTTCTCGCTCCAGGGCAGGGCGAGGGGAATGAAGCCGCAGCGGTCGGGAATGGCCTTGTTGAAAGAGCGAATTCGCTGCCAGGTGTAGCTGTACAGGCAGAAACGGGCGAGCTGCATGCGGGTGTCGTAGGCGACGTAGTAGAAGGCGTACAGGTAGTTGGGCGTGCAGAAGGACGCCTTGATGCGGAAGGCGAAGGCCGCCCGGCTCTTGCACTGCATCTCCTTCGGTACTGGGTGGAAAAAGGGGGGGGGGGCAAAAAAGGAGGTGACGATTAGGTGGTGGTTAAGGGGTGATGAGGAGTTAGAGAGTAGAATAGAATTGGATTGGATCTCTTTTGGACTTGGTCGTCACTTTTGGGTGGACAACTGACAGGTGTATCAAAAGAAGGAAGGCAGCTACTTACAGTCAGTCTGTATGAGGTTGCAGGCTCTGTAGCGTGGCACCGTCGGATCGTTGGTCATGTTGTAGTAGCGAGAGCTGCGCGGCCGTTGCGGCAGCTTGAACGGCCGAAAGCGGGTCTTCCGGGGCATGCCGATGCGTTTCGCTTTCCGTGCCATCTTTGTTCTAGTTTTTAGGATATCCTAAAATCTCAATAACAGTAATAGTCACTTTGTTTCTTCACTTTGCGGGCTGTGTGGTGTCGCTGTCCAGGTTACGGTCTCTGCAGCCCCTACTTCAGCTCCTCGCAGCTACGATGGCTGTCCGGGCGAGTGAGTGAGTGAGTGAGTGAGGGTTCTGTGAAAAATGACAAAGAGCGAACGCGCTCTCTGCTGCTGTGGCAGAAAAAGGAAAGAGTGAAAGAGTGGAGAAAGACGGCGTTGTCTGGTTAGCGTGCAGATTGTATGTGCCTAGACAACTAATGAGCTGCCAACTGAACTAGCAAACTACTAGCACTGCTACTGAACAGAACAGAACAAAACAGCAGCAGCAGCAGCAGCAGGGACTTGTTGGGACGATAGTGACCTGATGATCTGATGGGAACGAGAAGGAGGAAGAGGGGGAGGAGAAAGTATGAACCTCAAAAGACCACTTACCGAAGAGTCAGGACAAAACGTCAGTGTGCTGTTGGCTGGAAAGAAAGTAAATGGTGACGGTGGCAATTCCTTCCTCTGGCTCCTAGTTGCTCAGCACTTCCTGCTCAGAGGCAGTAGAAACAGAAGCAGCGGCGGCGGCGGTGGCGACTCCACTCTCTCCCGAAGTCTTCAAGCGCCCTCTCTCTCCTGACAACAACAGGGCTGTCTTGGGCTGTCGTTAGGCCGTCGTCAGTGGCGGCGGCAGAAGAAACGAGAAGTGCCTGGCGGGGGCTATTTTGGCTCCCCACTGCGCCATGGCTGGCAGGCAGGCACGTTGACTGTTTCGCGCTCTCTGGAGGGCAGCCTTGCCCATGCTGGTGGGCAGTAGCAGTGCCCAAGCATATCTTTATCAGTGTACGTGTGTGTGCATGTGTGCGTTCCTTTAAACTGACACACTGTTTCTCTCCTTCTCTCTCCCACTTTTATCTGTTGTTTGAGCACATCTATTGCTTTCGCTTTCTTTCAGTGGCCACCTTTCTATTGGGTGAAACAGTAGGCGAGAGAGAGAGAGAGAGAGAGAGAGAGAGAGAGAGAGAGACCTGGTTCAAATATGGCGGGGACACAAGATGGTGTGATTGTTTTTGGAAATTACGCTTTTATATAGTCAAGTTAGAACAGTTAGATGAGCTGATGCAAATACTTTCAGGGTATTTAGTTAGCAAAGTTGCTGGTGTTGGCTGGTTTTGGAGGTACACACATGTGACAAGCTGGTGGCCAGCTGAAAGTTATCTTTCTTACGCGAGTTGCAAATTCTTTGACTAGTATGGCTATCATATTCTTAAGTTGCTGCGCTCTTCACGCAACTTGGCAAATTCAGCTTCTTCTGAATAACAAGTGCCCAAGAAAAGTGTGCAGCAGTCTGTTGGTTGAATGCACCAGATGATCATCATAATCCTGTCGCAACCGACGCCGACGCCTTTGCGAGTGAAAACTAGTTTGTGGTGTGTTTGCAGTGATCTTTTGGTGTTTGGGTAAAAAAAGAATGAGCGAAGAGAGGAGAGAAAAGGCGAAAGGTCAACAGTCAAAACACAGAAAGAGAAAGAAAGAGATAGAAAAGAGAGGATAAAATAGAGACGTTCTTTTCACTTGGAAACCCATCACTGGGAGTTGGTATTATTGTTACCACCAAACGGTGTCGGGCGGTTTCCAAAGTGCATCTACGCATACTCGCACAACTGTGTTTTTGTGATGCTCTGTTTTCAAAGACACTTGAGCACTGCTTATAAACTTTATAAACTGTTTGAGCACTCTAAAAAAATACCAGTTTTTCTTTCTATTACTTTCATCGTTTTAATAAACTTGCCAACTACTTAGTTTTTGTATTGCGGTGTATGTCAGCTACTTTAAAATCAGAAAACATCATTTTCATTGTTCGATTTTTTGCCTTTTACTTTGCATTTTGCATTCAAAACACTCTGCTATCATGTGCCACCTCTGCACCGATGAGTACATCGCCTACCGTGGCACTGAAACTTGTCCCATTTGCTCTACCGAGTGCGGATTCATTGTGAACCGAGCCGCCGAATCCTCGATTCCGCTGACCACCGTTGCCGTCGGCTGTCACCAGACGCGAATTACCGGGCAGTTTAAGCAGGTGCTCGAGTGCCATCACGCCCAGCTAAAGGCCCGTTTTGACAACCTAAAAGTTGTCCTGCCGGTGGCCAGCACCTCGAACTGCGAGAACCGCACTGAAATGTACCAAGATGTGCATTTTTTCCTTCCAGAGTACTACTGAGTGACTGACTGAGGATGATGATAATGGTGATGGTTATGAACATTCACAAGTCAGTGTCAGTAAAAATCACTTAAAAGTGTTTAATTGAAACATTCTAACACAAAGCAAACGTTTTGATTTGGTTTAACTTGTACTATTCAGTCTATCTCTCAGCCTTATCCTCATCAATTGGGCGCCACTGCACTTCATCGGTTGGAACAACTGCTGAAAAAAAGTGCCAACAACTTGGGAGCTACTTTGAGGATTTACACAGTACGAGCTCTCCCCAGTTCATCCCAGTACACACACATTGGCTGCTGCTGCTTCACCACTGCAAAGTGGGCATCCCGGCACTCCCTTTGATCTAGTAGTGCCCCAACACATACACACATTGACAAACACTTACAACAGTCACAATCAGACAGTAGTGGCAAAATAGCACCACCACCACCATCAGCGACGTTGCTCTAATAGTCTTATTATTATCATCACCACCACCACCTCATAATATGACTAGCAAAAGTGACAGCCTTTACCCTGTAAACAAACAACTGGGCCTTATTAACTGATAAACAGTTCTATTTATCTTCTAGTCATCAATAAACAAGTTGTGCTTGCGTTTGAACAAGCAAACAAATCTGAAAAACAATCGTGTAGTAGTGATGATGATTTATTCAACTGACAATTCTATTTGTATGGTCATAAACATTCATTTACGTTTTCATTCATTTCACTTTAGTTTTTAAAAGTCGAAAGTAAGATAAAAATTTGTAAATAGTTTTATTGGACAATAATTTTAGGATATTGTAGTTGTTGAAGTTTGTAAAAAATCGAAAAGACACTTTTTATCAAAGCAAAGTTACGTTTTTCTCTAATTTTGGAAAGCAGCATGACCATCGACACACCGAATCATATTTAGCACTTTTCACCACCTACTGTTCTTCCTTTATGGATTCAACTGGTTTGCCGGTGCTGGTAAAAATGCCCTTTTTGCCAGACCCAGGTGTTCCTGACCGAAAATTCTCGTGGTTTAGAAAGCAATGGCGGTCCAGTAGTCTGAGCAGCTTCGTCGTGAAAGGGCACCGCGGACACTGGTAGTCCTTCTCCTGGTGACAGGTGACGTAGTGGGTCCAGTATCGAGAGTACTCGCTGAAAACGATGCCACAACAGGCAAACTCCTTGATGTCCTCGTGAACGGTGTTCAGATGTCGGGTTAGATCCACGCTAAAAATGGAGGGAGAGGAAAAAATCAAAAGGTTAGAAATGGGCTAAATTGTACAAAGCAAAAAAAGTTCCAATCAAGTTCCTTTACCCTCTTCTGAACGTTTCCATGCACATTGGCGTTGCCATGCAGATGATGTCCCGTCCGTTGTGTGCCTGGCGAATGTGGAAGTTCAGCTCGTCCTGCTCAAACATCCTCATCCGATCGGGACAGTTCTTGATCACACATGGCTGGCGACGTGTGGCCGCCTGGATCACTTCGGCGGTGAAAAACTTGGACTTTTTAGCCGCAGATTGAGATGGGGATGGGGATGGTGATGGTGATGAAAATGATGATGATAATGATGAAGGAGGTGGTGTTGGTGTGGGTGGTGGTGGTGATGTGATGAGTGGTTGTGATTTTTGAGGTGACGCTTGAACCTGTTTAACTCGTTTCTCTGTTTCGGCTATCCCCTCTGCTGGATCGTTGTTTTTGAGGCTGGAGTGGTCTTTGGAGCCATCCTTTGGAACATTGGAGCTGGTGTTGGTGTTTTTGCTGGGGCTCAAGCCGGTGCTGGGGTTGGGGCTATGGCTGCTGTTCTTTGTGGTGTTCGGAGCAGTGCAAAGACGTTTGTGCGACGTGCCAGTGTGCTTTGAATGAGCCGTCTCATGTACGGAAACTGCTGCGGTTTCTGCTGCTGCCCCTGATTCACTTTCGGGTGTTGATCGTTTAGGCTGACCGCTGCTAGAGTTTTGCTTTGCTGGTGAAGAAAGCGCCTGTGATTTAGTCGCAGTGCTCTCCTGTTCAGGTGGTAAACAGATTAGGAGTTAACAAACTTTCACATTGATAAATGCTGGCGCAAGTGTTTACCTTTTGATTGTTCGGGTCATTTGGGACTGAGACTACCACCACCGCTGCCGACTGCAAGGGGGCATCACTGGCCGAGCTTGGTTGATCCATCACCTGTTTCTTATCAGAATTGTTTGCCAATGATTGGGAAGTTGCCGGTACCGTTGTTTCATTTGAGTTGCTGCTGCTGTACTGCTGTTGCTCCTGAACAGCTGCTGCAATTGCTGTTGTTGTCTCCTCAGTTTTAACAATTGAACCCGTGTCAGCAGTTGCTGCAGTTGATTCAATGGCTTTTAAATGATCAGAGTGAGTATCTGACTCTGTTTTAATTGGAAAGTCGATTTCCATTTTAAGGATAGGATTCGCTTGGTAGTTGGTAGCTGAGTTTGAAGAAAGCCTGGTGATGCTGTTCATCTGAAGGCTTTTCTCATCCATTTGATTGGCTGTAATAGCTGCTGCTGCTGCAGATGTTGGTTGATGATGATGTGTCACTCCGGGCAAATTCAACAGCAGATTGTGGACCAGTGCTTCATCTAAGGGTGGCGTTTCGGCCATTCGAAATTCCTGCTGTTGATTGAGGAGTTTAGCGTTTGAAACGAGCCACTGCACTAAAACGGTGTTGTTCTTCACCATTGACGTGAGGAGGTCAATCCGCTGCAGCATCACCGCTTGGAAGGTTTTCTGATCCATCATTGGGAGAAGTTGTTGTTGTTGTTGAAATTTAAAAATGGTAAAGACTGATGGTGATTGTGGTGATGAAATGGACAAAATGACCGTTGCTAACTGAAAAATATGGACGAAATGGAGAAAGGCTGAAGAGAAACGTTAGCGAGTGAACATGTGCTTGGTCAGCAGTGATAGCAGTGGTCAGTCAGTAGAGTAGAAGTAGCTGATGGTCCCAGTGGGCCATAAACTCGAGGGAAGGAGGAAGACAGCACTGCTCTGTCCCCTTAGCCACTGCGGTAGCCACTGCAGTAAACCTCAAAGTCTCCGCCTATCTAGGGCATTTTGACAAAGTCAGCTTCAAGAAATTAAGACGACACTGCAAGTCTACTCAGTAGACCGTCTACTGCAAGTCACCAAAACTGGTCAAACAACTGTGAAACACAGTGGCTGAGAAAAACCTTTTTGAAAGTTTAAAAACGCGCCAGACTTTTGGCGCGGCAGTTTCTGGTGCGCCACTAAATCGTTAACCCTGCAAAAAGTGCTTGTCCTGGTCAGCAGCATTTTGGCTTAGCTTAGCTTAGCTTAGACAACTGAAAAACAGTGAATTGATAGGCAGATAACAGGTGACAAACACCACTTCGGACTAAGTAGGCAAGAGGTGTTACATTCTTTCTAAGGGTTGAACTACTAAACGAGAATAGTGCCAATCAGGGTCAAAAGTGGTGGTCTGAGTGTGGCCTGCAGCAGAAACGACGGCGGCGGCGGCAGCAGCACTGCACACCAGCACTTTCATGTGCTGTCATTTGGCTACTGCCACCACTGCCACCGCTGCAGACTGCTGCGGCTGCTGCCGTTTGTAAGTAGCTAGTGACAAGTGTAAACAGAAGACAGGCACATAGGCACAGTCACTTTCTCTCTTTCTCTCTTTCACACGTTTGCTGCCTTCTTCTTTTGTGGTGTTGTGCACTGTCCACTGTGCACTGTGTGTCTCTGACTCTGCTTCACAACTACTTTTACAAGTTTTAACTCTTTGAATCAACCAGAAAAACTTATTTAGTGTTCTTCTATTGCTCTACAAAAGCACTCACTTTTCTCTATTCTTCTTCTTCTTCTTCTTCTTCTTCTTCTTCTTCTTCTGACAGCAGCAACACTGCTGATGCTAAAGATGAAAACAGAAATACGCGTTGACGGAGGCCGTTTTCGGCTGGACAAGAAAATCGGAAACGGCTCCACTGGATGCGTCCTTAGAGGTAACTGACTGACTGACGAGTTTTTAACTATTCTATATTCAAAATTCTCTAATTCTAATTTTTGTATCCTTTAACTAGGAACTGACCTGAAGACAAACGACGCAGTGGCCATCAAAGTAGAGTCACAGGAGCGCCGTTCACATCATCTGCAACACGAGCGAGAGTGCTACGAAGAGATGGCCGGCGAGTGTAAGTATCATTTGCTTGTTATCATAACTATCTTTAACATCATGATCATCATATAAATCATATTCATTCTTTTTGTCATCCCCAATTCTTCACAGTGGGCATTCCTCGCGTGCGCTGGTTCGGTCAAGAGGGCGACTACAACGTCCTGGTGATGGACCGCGTCGGCGAGAACCTCAATGAACTTCTGCAGGACTGCAGTGGAAAGTTTTCCCTCCGTACGGTGCTCATCCTTGCTGGTCAAATGGTAAAAGAAAATGGTTAAAAACTTGATTTTTTAGTTTTAACTTTTTTTTAAATTTTGTTTGCAGATTTGCCGCCTCGAATCGCTGCACCGGCACGGCCTGGTGCACTGCGACGTCAAGCCGAGCAACTTTGCCGTCGGTCGTGGCGCCCAGGGCAACTGCATCTTCCTCATCGACCTCGACCTCGCCCGTCGCTACCTGGACCCAGCCACAGGGGCGCACATTGACCAAGCGAAGACCAGCTACGCCGGCACAGACCGCTTTGCCAGTCGAAACACTCTCCGCTGCATTGGTAAGCAAACAACCCCTGGTTTCAGCTTTTACCACTTTTTGTACTGTGTTATTCTGAGTTCTCATTCCGCTTCTTCTTTTTCTTTTTCTTCTTTTTTTGTCCCCTTGCAGCTCCGAGCCGCCGAGACGACCTGGAGAGTCTCGGCTACACGCTTCTCTACTTCCTCAAGGGCAGCCTGCCTTGGCAAAGTTTGGGCAAGCGGTACTACAACAGCGATGCAAAGCGGCGAGAGATCTGCCGCCTAAAGAACAACCCGGGAACGCTGAAGCAGCTGCTGCAGGGGGCGCCGCCCCTCTTCTCTACCTACCTCAACTACGTGCGCAACCTTGCCTTCAGGCAGGAGCCGGATTACGCCTACCTGTGTTCTCTCTTTTGGGAGCATTTTGAGCAGCGGCAGTTCTCCTACGAAGATCTCTGGGACTGGGATCACCTGGCGATGATGGAGAACACCGACCTGCAGGCGGTCACTGAGGAGGACATTGACTGGACCAGTCGCAGCTACCGACGGTCGCACGTTCTTGAGGCGCTGGGAAAGTGTACAGAATCTGCAACTACCACTGCTGTTTCGGAGACTACTGCAGTTGAAGGTGCTAAGGAGAATGGAGATTCCACCACTTTGGAGCCACAGATTATTCCCCTTACCTATGAAACACTGCAGGAGCTGCTTTAGTTGCAGCATTGATTGAAACTGCAAAAATTTTTATTGATTACTCTCTTTTTTTCTCATTTTACCTGAACTTCATTGTAATGGCTTTTATTTTAAACAGTTTTGTACAGTTTTCTTCACTCATCTATTTTTTATTTTTTGTTCTAAGTGTAAATATCAATTTTTCCTTTTTTTCTATCGTTTCTTTTTCCTCATTTTACTAGAAACACTGCTGTAGTTTTGGTTCTGGGAATTGAATAACCAAAGAGCGCATTTTGCCTTTTTGGCATAATAGCTCTGAATAAAAATGAGTCTGAAAGAGCAGCAGCTAAAATGCCAAGATGGCAGTCAATTTAAATACAATTTCTTCTTCTTTTAAAATCCAATTTGTGCTCCAAACTAGAAAACTATAATGAAATCAAAGAGGCAAACACAGACACACCATTTTGCTCAATTGGGCTCCACTTTGGAGCAGCGACGCTGAGGTGTACTTTGACGGCAAAAACTTTGGTGCCTCTAGTGCTTTGGTCTAGTGCACTGCTCTAAATAATTACTCAACGCAGCCGTCTACCCTTTAAAACTGTACAACAGGAGCATATGTGCAAATGAGAAAGCCAACTTTTTCCTTCCCTGCAATAAAAAAACAAAAAAAAAGGAATGGCGACGAAAAGAGCCTGCTGGTGCCGACAACAGCCCAGCACTGGAGCACCGAATATGGTACAATTCTTTAGAGGGTTCCAGAACTACTGCGTTCAATCTGCTGCCGCTGTAACTGTACAGCAGCAGCATTTGCCCGTGCTGAAAAGAGCTCTATAGAGCTCAATGGAGGCTAAAAACAAAAGCGACAGTGGCCGTAGCCGCCAGTAAAGATGGCAACCAAAAGGAGAAAAAGAAAAAGAGAAGAGAAAAGGAAAGGAAAGGCGCGTGAAAGGCTGCTGGATCACCCTATACTACTACTCATCATCATCATTAGCACCCGACTGACTAAGTTGCATGCATGCAAGCAAACAGGCATTGACAAGAACACAGGATCAGTTTCAGTTTCAGCAGCCAGCACTCAGAACCACTCAAGGCACTGACTGGGCTACTGGGTACTGATCTGCAAAATGGAAGCTCTAGCTGGCTGGCTGGCTGGCTGAAAACAATAAAAACAAAGAGAAGAAGTATAATGAAGTGTAATCTCCTATGAACAAGGGAACGTATAGAAAGTGAACTGGGAGAGCTAGTCAGCTAGTCCGTTGTCGCCATCGTCGTTTTGGAACTCAAGGCAGGGGAGAAAACGTGAGATCAAAGGGCAGGAGATGAGATGGTTCTTCCAATTGCAAAGCTCAGAGAAAAGAGAGAGAGAGAGAGAGAGAGAGAGAGAGAGAGAGAGAGAGAGAGAG
>JAALOO010002312.1_pt1 | contig 10756 bp, 8 predicted proteins | sample 7257641 | NCBI WGS metagenome assembly JAALOO01 (sample SAMN14085613, study PRJNA598686) | mite metagenome | biome: ENVO:01001000; feature: ENVO:01001002; material: ENVO:01001226; isolation source: single female mite from University of Michigan culture on fish food culture... ... | reverse complement strand
CTTTGTGTTCTTACGCGTATACACGTAAAAAACAAGCAACTTTTTCTCTCTGTGAAGATGCTGCTGCTGCTGCTGTCAATTAGGAGAAAAGACTGCTGCTGCTAACGACTCTGGCAGCAATGATGGTCATCACCGAGATTAAAGTTGGTGGCGGTGGTGATGAAGGAATCAAACCAATGGCCGCCAATCGGTTCGCATGCTAATGTGATTGCTTGGCTTCACTGCAAACTAAGAAAAAAATCTGCTGCAACAGCAAAAACAATGTTGAGAAGAAGAAGGCTAATCAAATTAGAGGAGCAGATCTCACTGATCAGACAGTCAGACAGGAAGGAAAGGGAATGAACACCCAAAGAGTAAAGAAAACTGCTGCCCAGTGATCAGAGAGCATCATCATCATCATTCCCCGAATCCAAGCTCGGTAGCACCAAATACCATTTATTAGCCCCCGTAATGGGAATGGCAGCAGCAGCAGCAGCAGCAGTAGCTCGCTGATGAAATTGATTCATCACTGATCTGTCGCCTCATTAGCTGAAGTGCTCAATGAGAAAAAAACTGCTCTAATCACATGTTTTAATTGAGACAGCTACTGCTGTTGCTGAAAAGCGCAACTCTTTGATTCAAAAATTATGAAAAGAAAAAAAATAGACGCATAAATCATCCATTCATCTCATCATCAATGTTCAAAAACTTGATTCCATTTCATCACCGGAAAACAATGAAAACTGAAATCCAATCTTTTTAAAAATAACAAATTTAAAAAGCAATTAACCATTTGAATAGAAACGCTGTTTCAAGTAGTTGTCCATGTAATAATAATAACAGGGTGGGCAAACGGTTTTTAGCATGAGCTGCAGAATTGATCAGTTCAGCGGTTCAGTTTAACAAAACAAAAAGACTGCGGAACTACAAAATACTAGCTAACTAGTTTGCTTGTTTGCCTGAATACATTGCTCTATTTGCTCAAATATGGACTCCTCGTCAATAGAACTGGTCAGTCGATTGAATACAAAAAAAATGCAGTGGATACTAATTATTGCAACGACCACTAACCTCTTTGGCGCGTCGTATGTAGATGATTGAACGCAACAATGCTAATGATGAGAGCGGCTGATCGGAGGAGGAGGAGGCTGAAAACGGCGCCTGTTGAGCGGGTGATGTAAGGTAGGACGCCGATGAGGATGATGATGATAAGGAAGAAGAGGAAGATGAAAGCGCTGAAGAAGAGGAAGAAGAGGAAGAAGAGGAAAGGGGCACCGAGTAGTCGTCCGGGTCCTCCTCCTCCAGTATCTCGTAGCCTTCATTGTTGTCCACGCCGAGAATCTGTGTGCAAAGAAGAAAGGGAAAAAGGAAGATCAGTTAGATTCGATGAATAGCAAACAGTGAAACGTTGGGTTGTATTGATTTAAAGTAGCAGCAGCAGCAGAGGGTTCACAAAAAAGGTAACACAAAGAGAGCAGATGAAAGATGAGTCTAATTGGAGTCTGAAAACACACTGAAAAGAGTAAACAAATGAGGGTACAAGAAGTGCCAGGTAGAGGAGGAAGAAGAAGAAAAATTAGCATCAGCCAAATGATAGATGAGCTGGGAGAGAAAGAGAGAGCGGGGCTGCTAATGCTCACTATACCAGCACAAAGTAATTGTAATTGCTTGGGCGAGGCAATTCTGTGGACTGTCCTGCATTTGTGGTGCACTTGTGGCAAACCAGGCTTAATCGCCGCCGCCACCGCCAAAAATCAAGCTCAGGTAAAAAGGAAAAAAGATCGGTGCACCGGAGGATCTTCTCTTTCTTCAATCAGGCCGTGTTTCACCGTGATTGACACGCAACTGATCTTCGCTGATCGAGGGTTCAATTACCCAGATTGAAGGTGCAAGCACACACACACACCAGGCACACGACACGCCATTTCCATTCCATTCCCTTCGACACCACTGGTGGTCCACAAGGTGTAGGCTACAAAAACAAAGAACACCACTGAAAACCCTCAAATCTAAATTCAGCTGAACTGATCAGCCGGCGTCTGCCTGAACTTTGAGTGAAGGTGAAAGACAATACAACAGCAGTGCAAGAGTGCAACAGCAACAGCAGCATTTCGTGACATTTCCCAATCTCTAAGCGTAATCGCCCTGCACAATGACCACCACCACCACCATCACCACCAGCAATTCTACCGCTAAAGTGTACTTCAGTTGGGAAAAAAAGTGCTCCGCAGGCATCGAATTTTTAGTAGTACAGCTCGCACTCGCAATCGATGATTGATCCGACCAACTGTGATTGCCCCCCTCTCTTCTCCTTTTTTGATGGCTAATCTTGGTGCTTCAGGCAATCTTTCTGAAGAGGACAAGTCGTACTGCAGTTGCTCGACAACAATAAAAAAAAATTACAAAAGAAAGGAAACAAGCTCTAATTGCATTGGATATATCGAGTGCAATGAGTGTCGACAAGTGAATGACAAGCAAGCACTGACCGAATAGGCACTGACCCAGTTGATGATGATGAGGATGATGATGATTTGACAAATAGGTTAATGCCAATTAGTGGAGTGAAAAGAGAAAGAGATGAGCAGATCGGCCTGATTTACACCACAACAAAAGAATTTATTGATTTAAAAGACTGCCTAAATGATGCTGCTACAAAGAGACTGATTCAAAGAAAAAGTGAAACAACCAAAAATAAACTACTGCTACAAATAATTTTACCAGCTAATGAAAAAAAGAAGGAAAGTGAGCTAAAATTGGTCGGTCAAATCCGCTCCAATTACAAAAGAAAAGAAAGAAAAGCCAGAAATCAGGGCACAAAAAGGAAAAAACAAAACAAGCCAAAACAGCTGCTGCTGCTGAAAATGACGGTCAGTGTTGAAAAAAAGGACGCACTCAAAAAACTGAGAAAGGTCAACTCATGACCAACTCAAAGCCACTCGTCAACATCAAAACATCAACTCACCTGTTGAAAGGGCTTCAACTTGAACCAGGTGATCTTGGTCGGCGGCGGAATGGCCTCCACCATGCACTGCAACCGGACGGGCTCATTCTCAATGCCGTACTGCACCGAGGGACTTCGAATCAGTGGGGCACCTTAAAGAAGAAAAAAGAAAAGATATCAAAATAGAGACATTAGTAATGCTGTCAAATTTAAAGGAAAAAACGAAAGAGAAAAGAGGCAAGAAAACACAAATTAAAATAAACTCAGAAGCGATCAAGCAGTCTTTAGAAGGGAAAAAGAAGAAAAGAAAAAAATCGATTGTCTAAACAAAAGAAGTGTAGGAAAAAATGCACAAATCAATTGAAAGCCAGTGATTGTGTAATAAAAAGAGAGAAAAGCTTGCACAAAAAGGCCAAAAGTGAAGAGTAAAAAGAGTGAAAAGTGTGTAAAGGAGGAATGATTGCCTAAATTAAACCATCCAGCAAACGCTGACAAAAATGCTCATTTCAGAAAAATATTTGAAAGTATCACCGGGGAGAAAATGATAATGATAATGACAACAGTCAAGTGTAGACAAAAAAAATTTGTCCATTTCCAGGCAACGATCAATAACATTTGAGCAACAACAGCATTTGATGATGGTTTGCATTTTGTCTTCTTTTTCTTCTTCTCTTTCGGGGGTTAACGACATTCGATAAATAATAATAAAATAAAAATAACCGGATCAGTGCGGCCTGAGTGAAAGTGAAGAAGGTACAAATCACTTTTCAAAAGCGGCAAATAGCACTTATGCACAAAGCCACTAAATAGTAGTAGTTGTCCTCTTTTCTCTAACAGTAATGATGTGACAAACGGGAGAAAAAATAGAATAAAAGAAAGGAGACAAAAAGGTCTAATTGATTGTCCCTGCACTTCTTCCTTCCTTTCTCCCTCATAACTGACAAATGGCCATAAATCGGCAATCAATCGTCGATCACTTTTGCAGAAAAGAAGAAGAAAGGGAGAAAGTGAAGCTGCTGTCCCAAACTGTCATTTGCCTAAGTGCTCCCTCTAAATAGCAGAAAGATATATCCGCCACCAACAACAACTACCAAACAAAAAGACGTACCTTTAATAAAAACCAGCGTCTCCCCTCGAAGCTCCTCATCAAAGACGGCACTCTTTCCAATGCAGCGGTACCGCCCAGCAGAGTCCACCTCCAGCGTCGGACTTGTCTCGCCCTCCAACTCCTGCCAGTGCTCGGTGAAGGTGGCCATCGTTCTCTGCTGATGATCATCATCCGAATCCGAAGAGCTGCTGCTGCTGACCACCATCCTCGGCACAAACTTGCTCCAGGTGATGGCCGCCTTGGGGTAGGCGTCAATGGCGCACTCCAACTTGACGCTCTCCCCTCGCCGGCCGATGCCCACTACCGGCTCGGGAGTTTTGAGGAAGCGCGGCTGAAAGGCGACCTTCACCTCGATCTTCGCCCGGCTGCTGCCCACGCTGTTGGCCACCTCGCAGGCGATCACCGTGCCGTGAAACTCCCGACCGACGCGTCGAAAGACGAGGCGAGGAGTTCCGTCACCGCTGGCGCCCACGTCCCCCTCCGCTCCCAGCGGAACTCCATCTCGGCTCCACTTGAAGGTCATCCGCGAGGGATTGCCCGCCGCTATGCACTCCAGCGTCAGGTCGTCGCCCTGGCGAACGTAGCCACCGCCGTTTTCCGAGCTACTGCTCGAGCTGATTCTCAACTCCACTTCCGGTGCGTAGCGAACCTCCAGCTGGATGGCCGCAAAGCGAGGTCCCTTCAGGGCGGCATTCTCCGAGCGACAGGTGACCCGCTGGCCGTCCAGCGCTCGACTGGCCACCACGGTCCACTTGAGGGCGGCGTTCCAGCGCTTTCCGTCGCTCAGCTTGGTGGTGGAGTAGGCGACGCCGTTGGTGATGGCGTTTCCGGTGCTGTCCATCCAGGTTAGCTGAAAAAGTTTAAAAAAAAGCATTTAGGTAAGAAAAGGGGATAAAGTTGTTTTGTGTGTAAAAAGCATTAAGATTAGCTAGCTAAAATTACATCAGAGCAAAAACTAGATCATGTTCTTGCAGTGTGTAGCAAGTTCAGCAAAAACAAAAACGGCTGTAAAGAGAGTGCTCCTAACCGCTAATTGGACACGTGGGAAAGGAATGTAATGGTGGCGGTGGTCCCATCCCAATAAAAGTAATATCAGCTTTTTTTGCGCCAATGATCAAGCCGATCATGGTGGTTCTGGTGTGGTCCCAGTGTGTCAATTCGACGATTCATTTCCCAACGCATGTAATTACAAATTCTGCATTTCTTTGCGCAATCAACGTTTTTGCACATTGAAGCAAAATTTGCAAGTGAAAAGTTGGCACAGAGATAGATAAAACTGCCGAGTGAAGGGTTAAACTGCACTTTTAATTGCCCTTAATTTTTGTTTTTGCAAAAAAATCTCATCTAACGAGTTTGTATGTGATTATTGCTCTGGTATATCTCTAATGTCATTTAAAAACTGCCCAATCATCATGCGGTGTTTTGACCCTTTTCAACATCAGCATCAGTTTCAGTTTCAATATCATTTCTAGTCAAATGTAATTTACTCAAAGTCATTCCAAAGCTAAATGTCTCACCAAATTGAAAACAGTTCAACTACTCTTGTAACATAAACTTTGAGTACAAGTTGTCAATTATTTAAAAAATTAATAATAACAACAAAAATTCCTTTCATCAACTCGTGCCATCAACGGGTAATGATTCTCATTGTCAAAATTAAAAAGTCTGTCGGCAAAATTCAAGTTGAGCTGAGAGGAGTAATCAACACTGCTCTAAGCACATTGTCAAGCACAAAAAATGACAGTCGTACACACTATCGTACACACACACTTCAGTCAGTAACCGGTACAGTATTCTCAGTCTCGGAGGCAATAATCGTAAAGATTAAATATTAACCGAGAGTCATTACACCGTCAACCGTGCACTTCATTTTTTGTCATTTCATTTCATTTCAACGCCTCACTTTCAACATAACACAGACAGTCATTTGAATATTTGAAGAGAAGGTTTTTACCCCAGAAAAAACAAGGCCTGATTACGACAGTGCACTAAAATTGAAAATTAAAAATTTAAATCGATTTAACAAAAGAATGTGAGCTGTTGTGTAGTACCTTCCAGAATTAGATTGCGTCAATAAATTATTAAGGAGACTGCTGTGACCTGCTGTGTCACCACCTCTCACTGTCACTTCTCGCTGCAATCAATTGCCACTTAAAATTGGCAACGATTGTCTGCAAAAGAGGGGAAAAACGGTGACCCAAAGAGGTGGATTGACCCAAAAGGGAGGCAGGTAGAATTGGTGTTTGTGGGGCTGAATTGTCTCTGCAAAGTCTGGATAAAGCTAATGTTTCAGTCATCTGTTTCAGAGTGCAGCAGCACTCTGAAAGATAATGTTGACAAAACTGTGCCGCCTCTGGAAATGTCAACCAATCTGCTCTTTCCTCCTCTTTTTCTCAATCAAGCAATCAACACTATTGGCATTGAAGTGTCATCGACGGAAAAGAAGTAGGAACAATCGACTCATTCTTCAGTGCAGTGAAAAAGGAAAAGAGTACTGTTGCCGAGAAGGAGCATTCTGCCCCAAACGATCACAAACAACAAAAAGGAGCAAAGTTCAGCGCAAAGACAACATCGCACTAAAAATAGCGACACTTTTAAAAGCCCACTCAGTTGAGCACCCCAGCTAAAGTTAGCAGTATCGAGCAAACTAGCCAATTGAACTGAATTGAATTGAATTGAACTGGAGTGAGCAATCGGCACAATGAGAAGAGCAAGCAAACTTGTGTCAACAAAATGGCGGTACAAAACGGCGGCGCTCTTCTGAACTAGTGAAACAACAACATTTGTCTGCTCTGTAGTGATAATCCAAATTGTTTGGCAAACAGAACAAAACAGAAAAAAGCGCCAAGAGCAACTAATTGAATGAAAAACTAAATAAAGAAAAAGTAGGGGGAAAGTATAAAACACAAACTTTGAATACGACACCACTGGCTATGATCAAAGTTTTTTTGAGCAAATGAAGCAACCTTTTTTCAAGTCTGAAAAACGTTACAAATTGAAATTCAGACGTCTGAAAAGTCTGCCACTACAAAGTTCTGTTAAAATATAAAATCTACAAGCAACTGTTTTCTTCCTGTTCGATTGATATTGCAAATGCACCAAAAGTACACCAAAATAAAAATAAAAAAAATAAAAAATGGCAGTGATGGAGCAGTGGGAAAAACTGAACTAAAGCAAAACTTGCGTCAGTAAAGTTTTTAGCAACGGAAAAAGAAGAAGTAGAAGCAGAAGGGTTAATAAATCAAGCAAGTAGCAGAACAAAGGCAATTAATTTTCCTCAACGAGTTTTTTTGCCTAAAAACTTTGTCTGCAAAAACAAAAACAAAAAACACTTTGTTCTGCAGACATGTACATGCAGTCTGCACAATTTTGAAAACAAAAACATAAAAAAGTGCATTTTCTACTTACTTCAGCTGGAGGGCGGCCACCGTGGGCCTCACAAGTCAGCTCAATGGTCATTCCGGCGGTGGTTCGCAGGTGATGGTCAAGGTTTGAGGGATTCGAGGAGGAGGTCAATGAGGCTCCTGATCCCGCTGAAACGAGCATTTCACCACCATTGCTTGAAACATTTCCTTGTGTTGGAGTTTGCGTCATCACAAGTCCACTGTTAGCTGAACTTCCGGCTGCTCCACTGGACTGGACCACCTGGGCATGAGAGTGTGCATGGGTGACCACGATAACGGGCGCTTCCGGTGGCACCTGAACGGTGAAGGAGGCGCTCCGGCTGCGAATCCCATGAACGCTGTCCAGGGCGCCCACCTGGCACTGGAAGACGGCGTCATCCTCTAGCGCCACATTCGAGATCTCCAGTGAGTAGTCACCTGAAAAAACAAAAAAAAGTTAGATTAGAGCTTTGTGGTAGGAAAAAACGGTGAAATACGATAACCGGAAACGCAAGCACAAAAAATGTGGTAGCACTGGTAAGGAGCCTGTCGACAACATCTAGCAGCCGCAGCAGCAGTGAATGTATCAACTCGATGATGATCTTGACTGCTGAAAGACAGTCGCTACCACTGATACTTTCCGCAAGATTATGCACATATTTTAAGATTAGCTGCTTCACTTGGTAAGTTTGCTTTTGCTGCTGCTGCTGCTAACAGAGGCGTAATTGGATAAAAAGCTGAAGCTAGCTAGGTAATCACAGATTCAGCGCTGCGTTTGCTCCTACCACCACCACCAAAACAGATAGCTTGTTTTTCTCCCTTTTTTCTTTTTCATGAAGTTCTGCTGCTGCCTTCTCTTCCCTTCTCTCCCCGCGGAATAGCAATTGACCAGTGTGAAAGAAAAAGGAGGAGAAGAAGGAAAGGAAAACAATAGCCAAGTGTTTGGAAATAATCGGAGAGCTAGTGTGTGTCTCGCCGATACACACACACATAAATAATTCATCTACGAATTTATTCTCTCCTTCTTTTTCTTTCTTTTCTCCATTCATCGCACGGCATGGTACAGTACAGCCTAGAATGCATTATTTAGTGGCAGGGCAGTTTGCGTGGCGGGCAACGGTCTGCTCTGTCTGCTCTGTCTGGTCGCCTGTCGCACGTTGCACTTTTCTTTTCTTGCTTTTCTTAGCTTTTTTACCATTTTTTCTGCTTTTAGGGTAAGAAAGAGAAAGAGAGCAAGTCTCCAAATCAATTTCCAAATAATTTTTTTTCTTTTTTCGGCTAGGCTCATCAAATATTGAACTGAAACTGTCTGTGGGTGAACTGTGTGGTCAATGGGCAGATTTAGCTGTGTTGTATTATATGGCTAATTTTTGTTGACTGCAGTGCGCACACACACACACTCCATTGTCACCCAAGAATAGGCACTCCATTTGCACAAGGTGTCCACTTCAATTTGGCCAACTATTTGGTGGCCAATTAGCTGGCTAGTCTTATTCCTTTTTTGGTTAGATTCAAAAAACTTTTCAGGAAGGCAGTTTAAAGTAGCAGTAGTGTTCCTCTGGACCGACAGGAAACGAGCAAGCAGGCAAACGGTGTTGGTTAGTTGCAGTGATTAATCAAAGGAAAAGGAGAAAAACTCCTAAAGAAAGGACCAAAAGTTGTCCACTGATTACGGTGTTGCTGCAGCAGTCAATGGCGCACAACTCTTGGCAAATAAAAATAAAAGGACGGCAACACTATCGCCATGGCCCATTGAAACGATGCTAAACTGTCCTGTCTTCCAGGAAGAAAAGTAGCAAATGGCCACCAACCAAAAGAAACAGGGAAAAAGTGAACATAATAAAAAGCGACCTTTATATACACAACCTTAGAACCTTGGCACTTCCGGCGACGAGAAAAGCTGCTGCTGCTTTCCCCGCATTGACTTTGGGTAACTGTTCCAGAAGAAGAAGAAAAACTGCATCAGATTGAATGCAGATTGCACAAAGTGCATACAATGGCCGGATATATTACCAGCCCAGAACTGAGGGGAAGCTCGGACTGCCTCTGCCTGCTACTAAAAACATGGCTCGATTACACACAAAGAAGAAAAAGAATAGAAGGAAGAAGAAGAAGAAATGAGCAAAAGTTTTCTTCTCTCCTGCTCTTGCTCAACATAAAGAGGACAAGTCAGAAGAGGACAAGACAGGGAAGTAGAAAATTAAATTAAAAGCACAGGCAGGCAGGCCAATGCCAATAATAATTGGCGGAGATGCGTGTGTGTGTGTGCAACGCTAACGGAAAAACAAGGGCCCGTTTGTAACAGTGCAGAGTTCGATTTCAATATAAATGCAAATTGAAGCATCAGCAAAAGCAGCAGAAGTAGCATCAGTAGAAAGTGCACTGCACTGCTTTATGACTGGGAAAAGGGAAAAATATAAGTAAAAATATAAATATAAAGTCAATTAAAACAAATGGCAAACTTGGTGGATTGAAATGTTTGCTGCTGCTAAAAAGAAGAGAGAGAGAGAAAGAAAGGCGATCAACCTCAACAGCGGCGGCGGCGGCGGTTCTACAGCCGAAAAGCAAACAATGGAGGCAAAAGAGCATTTGGCAAAGAAGGAGAAGAGGAAAGAGAGAATGGAAACGGAAAAAGACAACCGAGGGAGAGAGAAAGAATAGTTGGTAACACTCGCAGAGTAGAAAAAAGGAAAGAACGAAAAACGGGAGACAAATTAATTTGGAGCAGGAGCAGGAGCAGGAGCAGGAGCAGGAGAAGCTCAGCGAGCGCAGCTCAATTTAAAGTGAGCCACCACCGCCGCCACTCTGCCGCTGCCGTCGATCTATAAATACCAAAATGACATGGCCAAATCGGAAATCATTACGAGTGCCCAGTGGCAGACAGTGTCTCAAATGGCTGTGCACAGTCAGTCTTCTTCCTTTCACTCTTCTTTCTGGTAATAGGTCTGGGCAATTGATGAAAGAAAGCAGCAGCAACAGCAGCAGCAGCAGCAGCAGCACAACAGCGGTGATGCGGACGCCAGCTCGCTTAATTTGGACTCTCGCCGATGTCTCGATCAAAGTCTTAAAACAATTAAAGGATGAAACAAGGGATTGCTGAGAGAGGAGAGGCGAAGAGAGGAAAGGGAAAAAAAGAGAAACGAAAAGCAAGAAAAATGGCAAACAATTTATCTCTGCCTCTGGTGCAGCAGCAGCAGCAGCAGCAGTTGTACAGCCAGCGCCGTCGAATTTGAACTGATCGAACGCAATCAAAGAATCGCGCCTGAATCCAGTCAGTGTCCAGTGTGTACAGTGTGTGTGTGTGTGTGTGTGTGTGTGTGTGTGTGTGTGTGTGTGTGTGTGTGT
>JAALOO010002311.1_pt1 | contig 10757 bp, 2 predicted proteins | sample 7257641 | NCBI WGS metagenome assembly JAALOO01 (sample SAMN14085613, study PRJNA598686) | mite metagenome | biome: ENVO:01001000; feature: ENVO:01001002; material: ENVO:01001226; isolation source: single female mite from University of Michigan culture on fish food culture... ... | reverse complement strand
TTAACAATTTTTTTAATTTATTGAAATTCTGTAGAATATTGTTATTTCAGCGACTGACTATAGGAATTTATGCTATTTTTACCATTTTTATTATGCAAATTAGCCAAAATCCTCTTTGCAAGTAAAATTGAATTGTCATTTTCTTTTCTTTCCTCATCAAACTGCAATCGCTTCACTGTGCACTGCTCACCTGTCGTGTTTCTTCTATCTAGCCAACACCCAGCTATCTTTTTAACAGTTTTATTAGTCTCTTTTATTTTTTACTAGGCAAGTCTAAAAAGTAGAAGCTTTCGTTTATTTGTTTTTTTCAATTAAACAATACAACGAGTATTTTTATGGCAGGTGAGGGTGGCAATAAAAAATCTTCAACACACCAAAAAGTCAGTATTTGTTTTTTAGTTTGACAATTTTTAGAAAAGACATTTTAGAGGTAATTACCACAATAATTACAGCACCTACACTGTTTTTAGCTCAGTTGACATGCCCTTGATCTGTGTACAGAGTTGTAGTGAAAGTGTGGGTTTGTGTGCCTGAATTATTGCGCAGACAGTTTTATGAGCAAATCACCTGTGTGTCAATTGTTTTTTCTGGTACACATTGCCTGGTGCCTAAGATCACCTTATTGCAAAAATTACAGTGACTTTCCATTTTCTCTCCAGTTATCCTTTTTTGTGGTTCACTTAAAGTGTTGCTATCAGATCGTCAGCTTTCCTTTCTCAGCAACAGCTTGTTGCAATTATCTAATCTGCAGGTGTTAACCCGTTTTGGGCACCACCAGAGTAGTTTTCTTTCCCCATCTGCATTCTTTACGCAACCATAGAAGTGGCGTGCCACCCGAATTCAGCCAACTCACGCCAAGGTCGACTGGTGTGTCCGGTTTTGCTCTGCACTTGGCGCCTGGTGCGTTTGTTGCGCCTGACGTGTGCACACTGTGTTTGAAGGTGTGACTTGACGGTCTGACCATCTTTCGCCTATGCCTCAATAGCTTTCGCCCTTGAACTTGAGCACTTCTTTCTTTCTTCGGGTTACTGCTGTTCGACCTCCAAGATTACCTTAGGCGTGTGTTGTATTGTGTGCTCTTTTGGGGGTAAGTGTCATCGCACTCGGCACAAGTGCGCTGAAGAGCAAGAAAGAGAGGGCAAGAGAGCAAAAAACAGGCGAGAGCAGTGAGAGCGAGTGAGTGCGCTTGCTTGGGGCAGGACGAAGAACTTGTCGCCTGTTGTCCCCTGCTTTCTCTCTCCCTCTCCTTCCCTCTGTCCCTCACCTCTAACCTGTGCACTGAGGGCCAAGACCTCTGGGAGACTGTTTCCCAGAGACCTTTCACTTTTGCCGGCAAAAGACGACAGAAGGTGAGAGAGGGAGAGGAAAAAACTGTGTGTGCCTTTCGTGAGAGCCTTTTAGTCAATGAGATTTCATTCGGCGCACTCATTTGTCTGAGGGATGAGAAAGTGCAAGTGACCAGAGATATTGTTAATTGCATCAATTAAATGGACGAGTCTGAGAAAAAGGAAATCAGTAAGTGAAACCAGTGAAGATGGCCTAGAATTAAATGTAGAGCAGAATTGACTTGCATCTGAATCTGTTTATCAAATGCAAGTTTTAAATATTTTAAATTGGTTTACTTTTTATCACTAGATAAAATACTTCTATCGCGGAAATGGATCAACGCTTTGAGTGACACTGCAGTGTTTGCCGACATTAGGTATTCATAATGGCCATATGTTGTCAAATTTACTTTCGCTCACCGGATCAGTACTATTATCGCTACTATATTTTCTATGATTGATCACAGCAGGCGGGCGGCCTTGAATGTGCTCCTCAAGTGGGCCCGAGTGGTCGGATCAGTGATCAGGACCACTGAACTGCCGGTCGGCACACTCTTGAGAAAGATTTTTACTGTCCGGTGGCTTTCCCTTTTGCCCACACTGGTCATTGCCACTTTGCTAATTAATCTCACTTACACTTTGATATCGTGTGAATTTGGCCCCTAATTTGTTTGACGTTGACGCATTTGCGCCTTCCTCTAGCCACCACTAACACTGTGTGATGTCCATTGTCCTTGCCTCTTTCGGTGAGCCCCCAGCATGTCGGTCAGTCACTTTCTGAGCACTTCCCGTGCGCTCAATGCCTATTGCCTAATCTCTATAATTAATCGCTTCCAGCATATGCAAACAGATGCGTTGTTGTCGCTGCTGGACCAAAGATTTCTGGTCACCTTTGCACTTTCATTCTGAAGTCTACAGAGATTGATGATGATGATGGTGGCGGTGGCCGTGTCTCAGTCGTCTGCAGTCGTCTGCAAAGTTGATGCTGCCTGTGCTGGACGTTGCCTGACTGGGACCCTGTTGCTCGTTGTTCTCGCTTGATTAGTGCTGAGGACCTTGTACCCACCTGTGTGCTGGCATTGTACTTGTGCTTGTAATTGCCGACAATGGCTGTCCCTTGTCCAGCAGTGTCCGAGCGGGCACACAAGGTCCATTAGCGCACTCGAGCGTAAAGGTCAATTTGTCACTTGTCACTGGTCCCAATGTTGTCTAGTGGACCGTGCCTACTGCGTCTACCTTTCTTTAAATAGGCCCGAGCAGTGGTAATCGTTATTAATCGGCTCTATGTCCTCGCTAGGGGCCTAGCCTAAATATTTGGCCACTAATTTGACAATGTGATGTACATGGCAGTGGTACGATTGATCGATTGATTCATCCCTCTAAAATTCAACTGAGAATAACCATTGCCAAACAGTGCAAAAAAACATTTGGCGGCCGTGAAAGTCACTTGGAGTTTGAGTTAAGAACAGGAAACTTCTTGACATTTTTGCGCTGAAATACTTTTTATTTCTAAACTGTTCACACTACTGCTCCACTGCTAAGTTCAATGACTAAAAGACAAAGTTCACATCTTGGAGAATGGTTTGGCGGAGTGCGACCAGTGTGGGCCATTCTCTTTTCCCATCTGCTGATGATGTCAATAGCAGCAGCACCTCAGCGTGGTGCACTAGCAAAACTGCTGAAGGTCGTCGTCCTTTTTTGCTCAAACACACTGTACGATAGTAGTCGGTGTCACTGGTCTATCAGACACACATGCCGAGCATTTTGTCGGCGTCGGTCTCTTTTTTTGTTGGTACAGTAGTGTGAATGCGTTTTTGTGCACTGTGCTGTTTGGTGGTGTTGCTGCTACCACTGATTGACACTCTCGATGTCATATCTTACGTGTTCAGATTTTTTGCTGTTTACACTTCTGACTTTTGGCTCCCTGGCTGATTAGTGCGTGCACTCACTATGACAGCAGTACGAAGGAAACTGGTGGGTGGCGAGGGAAAGAGACATTAAGAAAGGTCATCAGGGTCAAAATTCTAAAATGCATCACCACTTTAACTTTTCTGGGGTCATTGCTTTGCTTTTAATAGAAATAATTTTATGTTTCTACCTGTGTTTATCGGCAATTTCTATTCAAACGCCCGCGCATTTTACAATGGCTTCCCATCGATTGATTGGCAAGTTTCTACTAGTGGACACTGGTTTGTGCACAGGGAAAGATGGGAAAGGGGATTGAGTGCAAGGAACTTTTTGTCAATGGACCCTTCTTTTCTCTCTTAATGACTGGTGATTAGATTAGGTGCTCTCGGTAACGACCAGGCACTTAACACTCACTAATTAGATCCTGGATCTGACAGAGCAACCTACCTTCTACTCTCTCTATATTGAAACTGTCCATTCTCTCGGCCATGCTTTTTGAAGTTCATCGGCACCAACTGGTAGGCGGCGGGCAATCAGTCACTGCTCACTTAGTGTTTGCTCTGTTTCTTGTCTTCTCACTGCTTTTCCTGGCACTTTCTCATCTATCGATTCAGTGAGCACTTTTTGACGCCTGCTCCTTCTCTCTCCCTCTCTTTCGGTGTGTAAGTGCAATGTCAATGACCAATGCACTCAACACTAGGCGCCACTTGTTCTCATTGCCGTCCATTGTCTGTGTGTGCTGACTGCCAGAACCGAGCCAGGACTGCCAGTTTCTCTCTCTTCTGGCAGCAGTGCTGAGGTTGAACGTCACCATCCCCCGGCGGATGAACTCTGCACACTCAGGCTCTGGTGATGGCGATGGCGTTTGGGTAGAAGAAAAAGAAGAAGAACTGCCTCGAAGGTTCACTGACACCGAAAGGCAATGAAGCACAATAATTAAAGCAGTTTAGTAGAGTAAATGCGTTAGGAGGTAGGAGATGCTCACCGAAAGAGAGGGTAGCAAAACATAGGGGATGACCTATCCTACCAGTACGCTTCTCTAACCCGTCTTATCTCTACGCTTTGCCCAGTGGTCAGTAGTAGTGATCTGATGGTTGCTGCCTTATCTCTTGAACATCAGATAAGGTCACTGAGGGTATTGCTCTGACTGGCTCCCTCTGTTTGATGTGATCTGCTGTGTTTTAACTTAAACATGGGCATTCACGACCACCAGATCAACACTGATTTGATCAACGCTAATTAAACGATGCTCGACATTTATGAGCTAATACCCCCCCCCCCAATGTGTAGGTAGGAAGGACAACGGCAATTGGTGGATTAACTTAATTGAGGGGTTTTGGGTTTAAAGTTTTAACGAGTTGATCTTTAAACATGCACTGTTGCATACTTGTCAGAGATAATGGGTGCATGTGAACGGTGAGAAGACGATGCGGCTGATAACATGCTCTGTTTTGTCGGCTTTTTGTTTTCATTTGCTAATTAATTAACTTTACTAGTTTGTGATTGGTTCTTAAAGTTAGATCACAAAACGGAAATTAAATTAGCACTCGTGCCATTTGTCTTTTACCTCCTCTGCAATTGTTCTCTTATCTCCCTCTGCCAACTCATTCTTGCTCACTTGTGTGTTGATCACAAGACTGTACAATGAAAGAGCAATCACCCATGAGTGTGTCTGTTGGTTGGGTGCCGTTGAACTGTAGCTGTTCTGCACATTGTACACATATCTCCACAGTCGCCCCCTTCCAGTGCAACCCACTCTGCAGTTAGCCGGTGCGTCCATGTTTGCTCTTTCTCCGATTTTGTGGGAGAAAGAAGTTGGAGGCAGTTGGTAGTGCAGTGTGATTGGCCTAAATCAGGACACACTGGTAAACAAACAGTGACTACTGCTGTACAATTGCTGGCAGCTGTACAGTGGTAAATTTGTCCAGTTTGCTAGTTGTCATCGTGCACTATTCATCACTGACTACTGCAAATGCAAGTAGGCAGTTTAATGACTTGAGATGACCTATTCATAAAGCAACCTTTTTTAATTGATTTTCATTGTAAACATAGCGTAATGATTAATTACTGCCCCATTAATTGGCACATTAAGATTGGCAGTGATTGTGATGATGGTTATTTATCAAGCTGATGGAGGTCATTGATCGTCCGAGGAGAGGGCGATAAGGGGGTAAAATGCTTTTTAAGTGGCTCTAGGTTGATGGTGCAGTTTAGTCTAAAGAATGTGGCGGAATTGATGGCAAGCCTTGCAAGTTTTGCTGTGCCATTCGGTAGGATTTTGTTTGCGCCTCAGGCAAAAAGTCACTTTCACTTGTCGTTCTCCGTTCACCTCTGGCACTTGGCCGCCACCCCAGCTACCACGACCACTGCCCTGCAAGCGTGACAATGAACTGTGCTGAACTCTGTGCTGAGAGCACACAGTGCCGAGCTGCTGCAGTTCAATGCCTTCCTGCTTCACTGAACATCCACTGATGATGATTGTGGTGCTGATGAGCATTGCAATTGCTGCCTGCCAGCCAACTTGCCTGCCTGCCTGCCTGCACACTGCACTAATCCAAGGAGATGTTAGTGACCCAGTGATGCTGGCAGAGTTGTAACTGCCTCTTAGTGCAATCACACAACCATTGCACTGCCATTCCTGAACAAGTCCAGTGAAGCCTGCTGATGCTGCTGCAGTGTCAGGCGGTCAAGAGTCAGGTCGATGCACGAAAACAATAGCTGGTTGAGGGTAGGTTCTCCTTCGATGGGGTTGTTGTTGTTGTTGGCTTTCAACGCCAGTAATGCTATATTTATGCGGGTTTAAAATTTTTTATATTAACCGTTTTTAACTGAATTTTCTTATTAACAATTTTTTAAACAAGAAAAATGTAGAGTTATAAAAATTATGAACAAAATCAAGTTTTATTGGTCATCAATTTGTAAAAAATTTTAAACTAATTTAATTAAAAATGGCACTAGTTTGAGTGATTGGTGTGTTAATTTTTGTGTGTCAATGACCGAACGGTGTAGATGGGAAAACTAGTGAAAGAGCCGATTGTTTTGTTCGCACTGTTCACCTGTTGGGGTCAAGTTCACTCTTGTTCTCTGCGCCCTGTTGGGTGTGAAGCCAAACTTTTTGTAGGGGTAGCAGTAGTGAACCAGTTGTGGGAGCAGTGCCCTCTCTCTCCTTCTCCCCGCTGCACAACCCCTATACAGAGTGACCGGTTTGTGACGCCTGGGGAGCCATCATGTCAAAGGCCAACCTGAAAGGCCCTTTTCTCTACCCTTCGCCGAGTTTCGTCAGTCTTTGGCAGGTCGTTCTCTCTGCCATTGGCGCCGCCAATAGCCCCGCTTGTTCAATTGTCCAGTGCTCATACTCTTTGCTCTCTTTGCCGGACGCCGACACCGACCACCGACGCCATCATCACCGCCGGCCATTCACCCTTATCGCTTTCTTTGCCCCCCCCCCTCAGCAAACTGGTGTCCGTCAGCTGGGGGTCTGCACTTACCACTTTTGCAGTTGCAGTGACATTGTTGTTGTTGTTTGCACCTTTGCCCTTCCTTCCTCTGCTGCTAGTTGACCCTTCAACACTAGTTTAGTCACTTCTCGGGAGTCTACTTTTGCCATTACTCTAAATCACTTTTGCTCCGGTGAGGATTTTCAATTTCTCGGGCCTAGGTCTCTACTGTTCAACAAACACAGTCAAACACATCCTCCTGTCCTCAATTTCATTCCCATTGAGGTCATTATCACTAGGTTAGCGTTTACCTTAAAAAGAGAGTGCTTTTTTGTCGTTTCCACTAGGGTCAAAGGCCAAAGGGTGCTAAGAGGATCGGCGGAGGAGAAAGAAAGAAGGTGCAGTGAGGCGCTGTGAAAGGGAAAGGGATCCCGTCGTCTAACTGTTCCTTCGTCTTCCCCTTGTCAACCTCACTCTCGGGTCTTCTGACCTCTTGGGCTGGCAGAAGAAAAGAGGACGAACGGGATAACAGACGGCAATCAGTATGCTCTGCTTTTGGGCTAGTCTCCAACCGCTGCCCTTGTCCGATGTGTCTGAGGTCTCGGACAGGGCCTCTGGCCTGCGTAGCACAGTAGTTTGACATTGTCTTTAAGACGGCGACAAAATGGCTTTGTCGCAAACTATTTACTCCCTCTGCTGTCCATTGAGAGGTATTCACCGACTACAATGAGAAGGACAGCAGCAACAGCACATCCCTTTGACCCTTGACCCTTACGGCGCTGAACGTATACGTGCGCCAGAGTGAGTGTGTTTCCTTTGTGTGCTCCTTCTTCATTGAGGAGAACTTCTCGAAGGGAGCAGAAGATTGACCGGGTGAGCAGCAGCAGCAGCAGTCACCGTCTTGAAGACATTCGCGTGCTGACCGCCTTGAGCAGAGGTCGGCGACACTACTGCCTGCCTCCACTGCCCTCACTACTTACCTCTCACCCCTGGCACCACTAACCTTTTGCTGGAAAGTGGCCCTCTGCTGGCTGGATGTTCTCCTTCTTCTGCTTCTTCTCCTTGCTCCCGCACTAGCTTCATCTTCGAGGAGTATCCCCGCACAGGTCGGTGACTGCAATTGAGGGTACTGCTGATGTTGTGGTAGAGGCGAGTGCCACCAGGGGGACAGCACAACTCCAATGGTCGACCGAGGGGTAGAAGTGCTGCTGCTGCTGCTGCTCACACCATCGACCGAGCGACCAAGCGACCGACCTGGCCAATGACCTGCTGACTTCGTCCTGGCACTGGCTACATTGCCACTACAGGCAATAGGGCAAACGAGAGGCAGGCAAGCAGGCAGGCAGGCAAAGAGCTGTGCTTGTGGCTGTTGTCTCTCTCTCCTACCCTCGCTGGATGTGTGTTCACTAAATCAGCGAACCATTGTCGAATTTTCGAGCACAGCCTGCCAATCGGTCGCTTTCTCTAGCGGTGGCACTTGTTTTGCCAGCAACAGCAGCAGCAGCAAACAGCGGCGATGTGATGTGATGGGATGCACTGTCTTTCTGCTGCTGCACTTGGTGCCGCAGAGTTCACTGTCCTGTGCGCCTGCTGCTGCTCCTGCTGATGCTGATGCTGCTGTTGGTGCTTACTCTGGACTGAGACTCATTCTCCTTTGCTGGCTACTTTGTCATCATCAGTCCCCGTGCTGCAGTACAGTCGTCTTGGGCCTGGGCACTTGTCCCCCTGCTAGCTGCTGCCCTTGAACTGCAAAGATGTACTGAAGATGACTGCTGCTGCTGCTGCCTCTTCAAGAACAGTTCACTCCGTCAGTCCTCCTGCTCAGTGCTACCCTCGGACATAGCTGCCGATGCTGGTACCCACCGGTCGGTTTGCGCTCCTGCTATATATAGTCCACTCTGAAATCCACTCTTGATCGAGATTTGCTTCATTGTAGGGTCCATTGTGGGTGAACACTTCTTACTCTGTGTGTGTGTTTGTGTGTACGTGCTTTGCCAAATGGTGTATTCTCGGGTTGAAACACTGTTTCTGCTGTGAATGTACTAAATTGCTCTGAATTGGGGTTTGTAGGTTCAATGAACGGGGGAGGAGGGAGGGCACTCTGTTTTGCCTGGAAGCAGCTCAATAGAATCGATCGATGAGTCAAACCGCCTTGCACGGTAGTAACACAGAATCTATTCTTTAGTGTAATGTTGTTGTAGGCTGACAACAATGTAAGAGTAGTAGAGTAGAGCTGTACTGACAAACTGAATCACTCTTCGGAGTGTCGGCTGACTTTGCCTGCGTTGTCGGAACTGCTGCTGCGGCCGTTTGGGTGGGAAGTGAAAGTAAAGTACAGCGTTTTTCTGAAACTTTTAAAGTGTGCACTGAAAAGGTGAAAGTGCTGAAGATTTATGGGCAGTTTAGTTAACAACCCCTTCTCTGGTGTCAAGAGGAGGACAGACAGACAAGGCCGGCGGAGTGCGCTCGCTCGCGAGCAGCAGGGTCACGGTCATTTCAGTCACGTTCTCTGCTGTTCTCTGCTTTCGGCCTGAGGCCCTAGCTGTTGTCTGTTGACTGTTGTTGCCCTTTCTCTCCACCCCCTCCTACCGCTTGAACTGCGTGTTCAAATGTGTGTTTGCATTGTTTTACTGAAGCCATTTTAAAGTGTTGCCCTACAAACTCAGACATAGGGTCAAATGTCAGATGTGTGTGATGGTGGTGGTGAGGAAGAACGGTGGTCAAAAGTTGCCAAAAATGTGAGATAAATCATGTGTGTCAGTGTTGTTGCCTAGTGAGTGAGGGCCTAGTGTGGCCTCTGCAGTCTGCAGTCTGGTCCACAGTGACTGGGTCATCCTCACTTAATTGACTTTGTTTTTCGGTGTCAGTTGAAGAGTGCAACAACAGCAGCAGCAGCTTTGCAGCTGCTCCACTTGTGCTCTTGAACTCGGTCATTGTTGGACTGCTGAGTCACTTCTGCTGCCGTTGTTGTCGACTCGGGGCCAGCAGCAGTGACCGATTGACCGATAACCGAGACAGAGAGTGCTTTGCCGATAAGCGCGAGACCGCATGTGGCCTGGACTTGACTCTTGTCTGCGCCAGGCAGGCCAATTTGCCGATGCTCCTTCTTACCTACATTGTGTGCTGTGCTGTGGCCAGACAAGGCAAAAAGTGAAATGAAGTAAATGTCATATTTGGCCTTCAAAACTTGGAAGTGGTGGTCATACCGTCCACACTTCCATTGCTCTGGTGACTTGCTCTCTCCGGCGATTGTGGCAGCATGACTCGCCAAAGACGATAATATGTGGGTGCCCCCACTACAGCTTCAAAAGATACATTGCAGAGATATTCTTCCAAAGCTTGCAAAAATCGTGCGCTGGAAGGCACTCTAAAGGAAGTTGCGTTTCGTTGTGCTTCTTACTACTACTTTCTTGGTTTGGAGAGCGAGCACAGGGAGCGGATGCTAGATTCTATGAGTGCAGTGCAGCAACGCAGCCAGAAGAAGTGTCAGTCACCCTCGATTCTTCGATGCAGTAGAGGCAGCTTAGAACACGACCGGCAGCAGCATCATCAACTAGCCCACTACTACTCTACTCTGCACTCTAACACAGTGACCTTTGACCGGTGCTGCTCACTGCACTAGTGCCAGCGTGCTCTCAATGCTGCTACGTTGCAGTTGGGCGAGGTTATTCCAGAGTGGGAGAGTCAGGGTTACTGCCACTGAGGAGAGAGCGGGCACTGAGGAGTCTTGCGCCTTTCCTTTTGGGTTCGACAATGCTGCACAATGCGGCGGAATTCGACTAGGGGTTGCCGGTGTCGGCTTCCAGTACGCACACTGCCGCCGACACACTTCTGCCAATGACCTCATGCACTAGTCGGGCGGCACACGACGACGACGACCACGACGATACGCCATCACTGCCTGGGCTGCACCAATACTCCAATATTCTTTCCTCTGCTTTTGTTGGCGCCCCGCAACTCTGGCTGGTTCTCTCTTTCTGGTAGTGCGACGAGAACTGGCAACTGATGACTTTGGGGTGATTCGCCTCTCTCCATCCCTCTCTCTCTCTCTCTCTCTCTCTCTCTCTCTCTCTCTCTCTCTCTCTCT
>JAALOO010002310.1_pt1 | contig 10760 bp, 11 predicted proteins | sample 7257641 | NCBI WGS metagenome assembly JAALOO01 (sample SAMN14085613, study PRJNA598686) | mite metagenome | biome: ENVO:01001000; feature: ENVO:01001002; material: ENVO:01001226; isolation source: single female mite from University of Michigan culture on fish food culture... ... | reverse complement strand
TCTGTAAACCGGGGCTCGACCAGGGCCACCTCCCCTGTATACAGGGTAGCAAAGGCAACTTTGAGGGGTGGTAGTGAGTAAGAAATGAAAAAAAATTTTAGTTTTTAAAATAAAATACGCATACTTGTTAGTTTTGTTTAAATTAATTGTAGTTTTCCGAGAAGAGTGTTTTGATTACTCTAGTAAGCTACTTTTTGATCTATACTTTTTGAAATTTAAGTCAATGGTTTCACAGACAGCCTATCCTGACAGAAGCAAATGGCACTCTCTCTACAAAATTAGAGTTTCTACACACACTAAGCGACATAACAGCATTTATCCAAGTTGTTGCTAAAAAATAATAAAATTGTTTTTGTATTAGACCAGTACTACTGGTACAAAATATTTTTAAATTAATCAAAGAAAAATTTCAATACAAAAATAACTTTATAAGCACAAAGCCGCCACCATCGGCACCGATCTATTACATGGTTTCTTTTTGTACTTGTGAGCTATTTCCAACAGCTCATTTAAACGCTTGATGTTCTTGTTAATATCATGCCCATGAAACTTGTGAGTTTCCTCATCAAAAAACCGTTTTATCTTTTCCAGCTTAGTTTTGTTTGCTTCATCATTCTCAATCAGCGCTTTAACCTCTGGCACCCAGTCCATCGTCTCCTCCAGGTCGGCCAGTGAGGCCCTCGCCAGGTACACCTTAATTGCCTTGCCAATCTGCTCTGCTTTGCTTTTCAGCGAGTGGTGCGCCGCGACAGCCTTATCTAGCGAAACCAACTTTCCACTGAAAAGCCAAGGATTCAATTTTACATTTTTGTTCCACTCGTTGAGGGCGTCGGGTTTGTTGAGGTTGGCACTGCCGCCAAAGTAGTGCAGACTTGAGGTGGTGTGCGATTCAAACTGCGAGTCCACCTGCTGCTCGGCCGCCGTCACGGAGATACTTGCATCGGCCACCAGCTTCACACTGGCGCCAATCTTTGCCGAGATCTCCTGTTTGCTGCTGCTGCTCACGTAGGAGCTGTCAATCTCGGTGCGAACGACCATGCTGCCGCCAAAGCGACCCACGCTGAAGAAGTGCGTCCCGAACTGTTCAATGAACTCTGTGTAGTGCGACTGGTGGTGGCCAAAGTCGTCCGGCAGCTTCTCTACGGCGTGGCGAAACTTCTCCGACAGCGTGATGCGATCCTTCAGCTCGATTTCGTAGGCAGACTGGTGGGCTGAAGTCTAAACAAAAAAACGGTTAAAAAAAGAGGGTTTTTTTGTTTCACTTGTCAAGCACTTACGATCGCTACACTTTTTGAATTCTTCACCATGTTCTCCTTGATGGTCTTGTAGCCACCGCTGGCCGAGAAGCCGATGCTCTTAAAAACGCCCCCCAAACCTGCCTGCACTCCCAGCGACACCTTCAAGTCGTGCACCGTGGTGGACATGTCCACGGTGAAGTCCATGTTGCCCTCCGGTACCATGCGCACGTCCTGAAAGTCCACCGGCATGCTGTAGTGGGTGTGGTGGCCGGTTTTTTCATCTCTCGGCTCATTAGGATTTTTCCAGCTTCTCTGGTGCTCGCCCGAAGCGCAGCTGAAGCTGAAAACGGCGTCGGCGATGCCATTTGCCTGGTCGCTGCTTTTCTCGCCCATTGGAAAGAAGTCCAGCGTGTTCAGGTCGACGCCGTGTTGCATCGTGTGGCTGCCCGGAATAATGTCGTGTTTGCACGATTTTGGGTTCTCGTCGTGGTGGTGGTGATGGTGGTGATGGTGGTGATGATGATGATCTTCACCATTTTTTTTATCATTATCATGGTGGTGATGATGTTCCTGACCGCCATTTTTCTTATCACCATCATGATGATGGTGATGATGATGCTCTTCGCCATTTTTTTTATCACCATCATGGTGATGGTGGTGGTGATGCTCCTCACCGCCTTTATTGAGTCCTGCTTCTTCTTGATTGTGGTGGTGGTGATGGTGGTGACCCCCCTCACTATCATCACTGATGCTCACCTTTTGATCGTGATCCTGGTGATCATGGTGGTGGTGGTGGTGTTCACTTTTGCTCAGTTCAGCGTCGGTTGCATCGCTCAGGCTGCTGAGGCCAAGCAGGACTAGAAAAGCTAAAGAAAGAACAGCTTTGGGTTTCATGTTTAAATTTTTTTTGTACAATCTTACTTTTGCACTTGTTCTTAGGAACTATAATTCAAAGTATTTATACCCTTTTTTCTGAAAATTTGCATTTACGTCATGATTAGATAAATGTTAGTTGTTGTGCAGTTTTAGCTCATGTTAAAGATCATCATCATTTCTAAACAGTTTTAGGGATCAGTGACTGTCACCAAAAGGGCATTTGTGTATATGTTATGCAAACTGTTGTTTCTTTCTTGAATTGTTTGTTCAGTGTTTTAATTTAGGTTTTTTGTTTCTCAATTTGTAAAGTAGAACAAGGTTCATTAAGTTTGTTAAAACTATAACAAAATCATACGATTTTTATGCATTCATTGGTAGATCTGATTGCCAATGCTTTTAATGTCTTTTTGGCACTTAAAAATTAATCAGTTGACATTTAAAAATCCTACATCTACTAAATTATTATGCAATTTTGTTTTATCTAAGCTAAATTTTTTAATGTATAATAATTGACAAACCTTTTCTGAATTGAAAAATTAAAAAACATTTTTAGCTTTGTTGATTGAAACACTCCCCACTCAAAATGATCAATAACTTTAACAATTTGCCAGTTTAAATTATTGGCATTATTCAGCAGCTTTCACAACTTCTACACATGTTTTTTAAACATGTGTTTTTTTGTTTTGCAAATTTCCTATGATTAATTAGCAAATATTAATAAAAATTTTTTAATTTATTTTTTTAAAACTGCCCCAAAAAATTGTGGTTTTTGCACATACAAAAAACCTTGTTTGTTTAGCAAACGACACTAATGATTTTCATTTATTTATCCAACTTTCCTAACAAAAATTAAACTCTTTTTCACAACAACAACAACTAATTAGGCAACAGTTTAAAATCAGCCTTTGTGGGCAACATCAAGCAGCTCCGTCAGGCGCTTGATGTTCTTCCGAATATCCTTCCCATGAAAGTGGTGCGTCTCCTCATCGAAGAAGCGCTTCACCTTCTCCAGCTTCTTCTTGCTTGCTTCATCACCCTCAATCTTTGCCTTGATCTCCGGCTTCCACGTCATCGTCTCCTCGAGGTCGACCAGCGAGGCCCTCGCCAGGTACACCTTGATTGCCTTGCCAATCTGCTCCGCCTTGGCCTTCAGCGAGTGGTGCGCCCCCACGGCCTTGTCCAGTGGCTCCAACTTTCCGCTGAAGAGCCACGGATTTTTTGCCACACTTTTGTGCCACTCGTCCAGCGCATTCTCGCTATTGAGATTGGCACTGCCGCCAAAGTAGTGCAGGCTGGAGGAACTTCTCGAATTGAACTGCTGGTCCACCTGTTGCTCGCCGGCCGACACCGAGATGCTGCCCTTTGCCACCAGTGGCACACTGACGCCAATCTTCTGCTCAATCTCGTGCTTGCTGGTGCTGCTCACGTAGGAGCTGTCGAACTCAGTTCGAATGACCATGCTGCCGCCGAAGCGCCCCACGCTGAAGTAGTGCGTTCCAAACTGTTGGATGAACTCCGTGTAGTGCGACTGGTGGTGGCCAAAGTCGTCGGGCAGCTTCTCCACGGCGTGGCGGAACTTCTCCGAGAGGGTGATGCGATCTTTCAGTTCAATTTCGTAGGCGGATTGGTGAGATTCAGTCTAGAAAAAGAAGGAGATTAAAAAAGAGGTTGATAAAATTTCTTTTTTTACTTACCAGCGCCACGCTCTTCGATTCCTTCAACATGTTCTCCTTTGAGGTTTTGTAGCCGCCGCTGGCGGAGAAGCCGACGCCCTTGAAGGTGGCGCTCACACTAGCTCGCAACTCCAGCGACTCCTTCACCTCGTGCACCGACGTGGAGATGTCCACGGTGAAGTCCTTGTTGCCGGTGGGCACCGGGCGGACGTCCTGAAAGTCCACCGGGAGGCTGTAGTGGACGTGATGGCCGTGCCGGTCGCGGTGCTCATCGGGGTTCTTCCACGTCCGCGGGTCGGCCGGGTCGCAGCTGAAGCTGAAGACGGCGTCGAGGATGCCATTCGCCTGGTCGCTGCTCTTCTCGCCCATCGGAAAGAAGTCCAGGGCGTTCAGGTCGACGCCGTGCTGCATCGTGTGGCTGCCCGGAACGATGTCGTGTTTGCAGGACTTCGGGTTCTGGTCGTGGTGGTGGTGCTGCTGGTGGTGGTGATGGTGCTCATTATCGTCGTCCTTGTGGTGGTGGTGATGGTGGTGGTGGCTACTATGCTCTCCATTTTTATTGGAATCCACTTCATCAGGGTCGTGGTGGTGGTGATGGTGGTGATGTTCCTCGCCGTTTTTCTTATCACCATCGTGATGATGATGATGGTGGTGATGTTCTTCACCGCCCTTATTAAGTCCTGCTTCTTCTTGATTCTGGTGGTGGTGATGGTGGTGACCCCCCTCACTGTCATCACTGATGCTCACCTTTTGATCGTGATCCTGGTGATCATGGTGGTGGTGGTGGTGTTCACTTTTGCTCAGTTCGGCGTCGGTTGCATCGCTCAGGCTGCTCAGGCCAAGCAGGACTAGAAAAGCTAAAGAAAGAGCAGCTTTGGGTTTCATGTTTGAGATTTTGTACAATCTTATTTTTTGCACTTGTTTTTAGATGATAAACTTTAGATTACGGTTTAAAGTATTTATACCTTTTTTTCTGAAAATTTGCATTTACGTCATGACCAGGCAAATGTTAGTTGCTGTGCAGTTTAAGCTCATGCTAAAGATCATCATCATTTCTAAACAGTTGTAGGGATCAGTGACTGTCACCAAAAGAGCATTTACTGGATATGTTATGCAAACTGTTTCTTTCTTGAATTTATTGTTCAGTTTTAATTTAAGTTTTTTTGTTTCTCAACTTTAAACTTAGAGCAAGGCTCATTAGGTTTGTTAAAGTTATGACAAAATCATACGATTTTCAGATGCAAAACTGATTACCAACACTTTTAATGTCTGCCTGGCATCAAGGATTTAAAATCAATTGACATTTAAAAACTCAAATTATGCAATTTTACTTTTAAAACTAAACTAAATTTTAATTTATTTTAATTGACAAATTGCCTTTCTGAAAAAATGAAAAAACACACTTTTAGCTTCTTTGGTTGAAAACACACCTTCACACTCAAACTGATCAAATAAAAAAATAACATTTTTCATTTTTTCTTATTCTTATTGGCAATACTCAGCAGCTCTCTCAGGCTCTTCACGTGTTCCTTAATGCTCTTAGTGGAGAACTGGCGGTTGAGCTTCCCAAAGAATTGCTTCACCTCCTCCAGCTTCTTCTTATGCAAACTATCACCCTCAATGGACTTCTTCGAGTGGTCGTTCCACTTCATTGTCTCCTCCAGGTCGGCCAGAGCCGTTCGACCGAGGTAGACCTGAATGGCCTTCTTAATTTCCTTTGCCTTTGCCGCCACGTGAGGGTGCTGCGCCACCACCTTATCAATCGTCCGCAGCTGGCCGCTGAAGAGCCACGGAGTGTCGGGGACAGAGCGGAACCAGTCGCTAATGCGACTTTCTTCCGCTAAATTTGAGTGGCCACCAAAGTAGAAGAAGGAACTTACACTATGGCTCTGGAAGTTTTCGTCCACCTTCTTCTGCTTCACCTCTACCTTCAGGCTCATCTTGGCGACGTGCAGGAAGCTGGCCTTCAGATTGGCGGACAGCTCCTGGCTGGTCTTCTTTGCTACGTATGAGGAGTCAAATTCGGAGCGGAGGATGATGCTGCCGCCGAAGCGGCCCAGGTTAAAGTAGTGCGTTCCGAAGCGCTTCAGCAGTGCAATGTACTGGCTGGGGTGAGCCTCGAAACGATCAGGCAGGGCCTTCAGTGCCGAGCTGAACTTGTGCGAGAGGCGGACGCGGTCTTTGAACTCGATTTCGTAGTTTGCCTCGTGCGCTTGCGTCTACAAAAAAATAATAATTGAAAAAAAGAGTTTAAATTTTTAAACATTTTAAATGATTAGGTTTAACAGTACCAGCGTGACCGTTTTGTTCTTTTTCAGCATATTCTCCTTGGCCGTCTTGTAGGCACCACTAACCGAGAAGCCGATGCCTTTGCAACTTCCACCGATGCCTGCCTGCACTTCCAACGACTTTTTGGTGTCATGCAGCGAGCTGCTGATGTCCACGCTGGCCTGCATCAGCGCACTGGGCACCTTCCGCACGTCCTGCACCTCATCCGGCAGGCTGTACACTTTGCCATTTTTTAGGCTGGGATTGCTCCACTTCCGGCCGTGCTTGCAGGCGTAGGAGAAGACCGACTCCCGGTGGCCGTTCGCTTCGTTGCTGCTCTTCTCGCCCATGGGAAAGAAGTCCAGGGAGGAAAGGTCGACGCCCTGCTGCATCGTGTCCAGGCCGGGCAGGAGGTCACCGAGATTGCAGGACTCATCCTGAGGGTGGTGGGGGTGATGGGTGGTCTTGTGGTGGTGATGGTGGGTTGTTTCGTGGTGATGGTGAGGGTGATGAGTGGTTTCATCGTGGTGGTGGTGGTGATGACCTCCATCGTGGTCGCCGTGGTGGTGATGGTGGTGGTCCTTATCACCATGGTGGTGATGGTGGTCCCCATCACCCAAGGCAATCTCAGTTCCCTTTTCTAGCAATTTTCCGCCATCTTTATCTAGTACAATTGTTGTTTTGTTGTCGTCCTGCTGTTTACTCAAGCTGATGCAAACCGCCAGCAGCAGCAGCAGCAGCAGCCAAAAGATTGAAATAGAGTTTGGCTTCATTTTTTCAAAATTATTTTCTTTTGTTTATTGTCAAGAAGTGTTTTTAAATCAAAAAGTTTTTATATTTTTCAAGTAACTTTTTTGCCCTTTTTGGCTCAAGATCATAAAACAGGTGATACCCAATGTCATTACGTTAATTTTGTGCAATACTTTTTACTAATTAACCAACTTTTAGTTTGCATGAATTTGATTGATTGTTTGTTTGCTAAATTAGCAAATTAGTAAACAATCAATTAAACTTTTTTGGCCAATTTTCAACTTTGTGCAATTCCTTTTGTTGAGGGTTTTTTCTTTTCCTAATATTTTTTTGTAAGTAGAACAAGGTTAATTGCCAGCTTTAATAAAAAACAAAACAAAAACAAATAGCTAAAACTAATTTTTGTTTCTTAATTGCCCTTATTTGTTTTAGTAAACCTTTTGCACCCAAAACAAGTTTGGTTGTCTAAATGTTCACAAAAAAAACTTAAAGTGCAAAATGATGGCAGTACTACGCTTTTCTTTACAAAAAGAAAGTCATTGAGGGGCACTGAAGCAAAGTTCAGTCTTTCTATAAACACAGTTTACTGCATTGTCTGGACTGGACTTCTGGACTTCCGAACCTCAGAAAAAGATTGGCGGGTGAAAAGCCAGTGCAAAGCACCATCACCCTCTTTTTAAACACAAAGTCCAGTAGCTCAGATGATCACTGCTGCTGTTGCTTATCATTTGTAGTCATTGCACTCATAAAACAAACTTTTTGTACAAAGTGTGCACACATTGAACAAACACACTTTTCCGAGTCAGTTTAGATTGTTGATAAGAGTCGCCGTTGTTTAGGACAGTTGATTGCCTCTTTTAGTGGCTGTTTGAAAGTGGAAAAAACCATTGGCCATTACTGAAGAGAAAAAAGTATTTAAGATCGGCAACAACAGCAGTGCCGCAGCATTTTTTATTTTGTTGTGCACAAAACACCAACCACAAAAAAATGAAAAAACTGAACATCCTCGTATGCTCGGTCGCCTCGGTGGGCCATGTGAACAGCTGCATCGGCGCCACCAAAACACTGCTAGCCCGAGGTCACAAAATAACTTTCCTCCTAGAAGAAGCCTTCCGAGGGAAAGCAGCCAAGTTTGGCTTTGAGGAGACCATCTACCAAAACCAAAAAAGGACTACTAAAAAAGAAAATGGAGAAAATGGCAAAGATCACAAAGAAGATAATAATAAACAACAAAAAAACGCCGGCGAAGACCTCGCCCTTGCCCTGCACAACAGCGGCCTGATTGACCCGGGCACGCCGGCAGAGAAGATGACCCGCCTGCAGCGGCTTACTGACCTCGTCCGGGAGCAGTTTTACGGCGATCTCGACCGGGCGGTTAAGGAGGCAATTGACCGCCTGAATCCCGACCTAATCTGGTACGATTGTAGCCTTCTAGTGCCGGCGGTTTACTTTTCCGGAATTCCCTGGGTGATCAACTGCAGCATGACGCCCATCTTCTACGAGTTTGATCCGGAGCTGCCGCCGGGTGGGTCGGGTAAAAAATTGTAGGAATAAAATTTGATTTTACTTTAAAACTTTTTTTTTAATTTTTATTTAGGCCTGCCCTTCAATGACCGATCCGGTTGGGAAGAGTTTCACAACCTCCGACGAAAGATTTTTCAATCAGCCGAGATTAGTCAGTACTTTGAAGAAGTACTAGGTTATCGGTACTACCCAAAGGGTTGCCGTTTTCCGGGCACGCCTCTTCTGACTGTCTACGCAACGCCTGAAGAGCTCAACTACCCGGCTATTAAAAATCGACCAGACTGGTTCAACCTTGAGGTCTTTCAGGAGCAAACTTTTTCCAGCAAAACTCCCGTAGTTCCTCTTGAAAAACTTGTTCCAACGGATTTTTTGGCTGAAGACCTAGGTGGGCGTTTTAGCGGTAAACTGGTCTACGTCTCTCTGGGCAGCATGGGCAGCGTCAATTTGGTGCTGATGCGACGCCTAATTTCCGTCCTAGGCAAAACGCCGCACAAGTACATCGTCTCAAAGGGACACCTGCACGAGCACCTCAAACTGGAGCAAAATATGACCGGTGGGCGGTACCTGCCGCAGGTGGAGCTTCTCGGTCACGTCGACCTGGTGATCACACACGGGGGAAAGTGAGTAAAAATATTTTTATTAACTAAATTACAAAATTTTTTAATTTTTTATTTGTCAGCAACACTGTCACCGAAACTTGGGCGCAGGGAAAACCGATGATTGTTCTGCCGCTGTTTGCGGATCAATTCGACAATGCGCAACGGATTAGTGAGACAGGTTATGGAATTCGGCTGGACACCTACGGTTTCACTGATGAGGAGCTGATTGGGGCGGTGGATCGACTGTTAACTGATAAAAAAGTGCAAGATAAAATGAAAACGGCCGGACAGCGGATGCTCAACAGTGGAAGTAAACATGAACTGCTCGCCGACAAGGTAGAACAGCTGATGGCGGAAAGAGAAGTGGTGGGTTTAAATAAAAAATAAATGTGATAACTTTTTGTAAAAAAATTTAAAAAATTTAAAAACGAGTAAATTCGGTTGTGAATTTTTGTACTGATAAGCGGATTTTCAACTCTGCCCATCTGTGGACAGCGCGCTCACCTGCCGCTGGAAAAGTGCAAGTACCCCGTTCCAGTGTGATAAACTTGAAAAGTTTTGCGTCCTTGATGTTTTAAGTGTTGCTGTAAGTGTGAGTGATATTACATCTTTCAGTTTACAAACATAGCTTGAGTCTGATTTTTGTTGTTTTTCAAGATTAAAATAATTTGTTTTTTTGTATTTTTTTTGTGTGTAAAAGTTGATTGAATTTGTGTTTGTTAAAAAACATTTGTGCGTAAATCAAATAAAAACCATCATATTTGAAAAATGTATTTTTTGATTAAATGACATCATTTATTTTTGAATTGAATAAGCAATGAAGGAAAAAGTGTATAAAAATGCAATTTTATATTTTTTATTCATCATTAACAAAAAAAATCTTGGTATAAAAAATTATTAACGATGAGAAGGAATAGGAGTGTTCACAACATGTTTGCATTTTCATTCTTAACCGCTGGACTTCAACTATGTTTTGTCATTCTAATCAGCAACCTTTTTCAGATAACGGCCATCAATGCAGATAACAGTAATACAAAAAATACAAAAAACATTTTTAAAAATACTAATCATTGGTTTTACTTTACCAAAAACTAGAAACCGAACCAACTGTACAGCAGGAGACTTTGATTGGCCCTTACCTGAGAGAGCAGCTATCCAAATTTGAACGTTATCGACTCTAACACTTTTTTATGACTGAATATTTGAATAGATGAGTGGAACAAATTAACTTGGAGTTGAGGCAGTTACAGCAGCAGCAACAGCAGCAGGCAGTGCAAAGTGGAACAACTGTAATTGATGGCATCAGCAGCAGCAGTAACTCCTCTTTATCCACTTGATAAGTGGATCTTCAACTCTGCCAGTCACCCTCTGCCCATTTGTGGACAACACGCTCATTTGCCGCTAGAGAAGTGCAAGTACCCAATTTAAGTCTGATAAATTTATTATGATAAACATCTTTGAATTTTTTGCTGCCGTATTTTTTTTGTTGTGTAAAAATGATCAGCATTGAAGTAGTGTTCAGTACAGAAATATTAAAGAATTAATTGAACTAAAGTTTAATTTATCTTTTTTTATTATTCAAAAAAATTGAAACATTTTTTATTGTTTTTGTTTTTTTCTGTTGTATAAAAGTGATCAGTGAAGTAGCGTTTAATGCAAAAAAAACTTGTTTGTTAATTTAAACTGCTAACTTTGAAGGTCGTATTTTGATGAAAAAATTACTAATTTTCTGATTATTCCCTTTTTTCTCTGAATTAGTAATGAGACACAAAAAAGGTATACAGGGTGGGCCAAAAGTTCTGTCATCACTTTTTCCGAGACCGATTTTTCTG
>JAALOO010000978.1_pt2 | contig 10765 bp, 12 predicted proteins | sample 7257641 | NCBI WGS metagenome assembly JAALOO01 (sample SAMN14085613, study PRJNA598686) | mite metagenome | biome: ENVO:01001000; feature: ENVO:01001002; material: ENVO:01001226; isolation source: single female mite from University of Michigan culture on fish food culture... ... | reverse complement strand
GTATGTGTGTGAGCCTAGCTGCGGCCTGAGTGCAATGAATCAATCAAGTGCAGTGACAGTTTCACTGCTGCATCGAGAAGGGCCACTAAATGCAGTCGATTCATATTTTTGAGAAAAGTGTAAAAATTACGCTCGACATTATCGGGCCAAATCGATCGTTGACACCGATTCCTTGTTTGCATAGAGTCGCTAGTGAATGAAAAGAAAAAGAAAGCGAATATGATAGAGAGCATAAGAGAGAAAGTGAGTGAGAGAGAAAGAGACATCGGAGATGGCATTGACTGTTTCTCTGCACTGCTCCCTGCATTGCCTCCCCTTTGTTGCTTACACACTCAACGAGCACATTGCGCTTCGATCGATTTAAATCCAAACTATTTCCGTTTCCTGACACAATCATCAAAGCTGTCAGCTTATCGCTCGAGCTCAAATAATTGATTGGACAATAAAGCAAGTGAGCGAATGGCAAAATTAATATAATAAAGTAAAAATATTATTAGATGTACAATAATAATAATATTTTTATGTATATGAAGCAAAATAATAAATCAAGCGAAGCAGGGCACAGACTAGCAAACCAGTTGTTAACTAGACCAGGCCACCACTGGCCTACTGTGCTCTGACACGAACCTTTGCATGTGAGCGTCGTAGCTGTCTTGTTGAGCGACAACGTACACGGTCACATCCTTGAATCCGTTGTCCTGCTTCATATGGTTGTCATTGAAGTCGCCCACGTTCACAAGAACACTGGCCGTCGACGACAGTGATGGATATCCGCTGTCGCGAATCACAACCGGCACAATAAACTGCTTCTGTGATTCGCGGTCGAGCGGCACTTTCGAGTACAGCGCCGCCTTTCCTTCGCCCTTGAAGTCGCTTTCCAGGCGAAAGGTTTGCTTTATCTGCTCAGTAGCCTCTGGTGCAAGGTAAAATGTAAACGGCGGTCCGTTGCCTGTAAACAAAAGAAAAAACAGCAAAACAATCCGTACTGTTAGACAGAAGTTGCCCTGACCACTACAATTCAGTTAGTTCATCACTTGCCCTTTGTGTAGTCATCGGCGTCAATGGCGACCAGCTCGCCCAGCTTTGCCGGCGGAGAGTTCTCCATGATGGTAAACTCTGATTTGACCAACGCCGGAGCGTTATCATTGAAGTCGTCCACCCGGACCACTAGAGTGGCAGAGAGTTGAAGAAAGAGAAAGAGAGAACAATCAGCGTTATTGTCGGCAATGATGGCAAATTTAGCATGCAGCGTTCAGTAATTTAATAGCTATGAATGGTTCCTCTGGCGCGTGCATGACAAATGCCTTTCAAACTGGTCAGCGGCCAGTGCAGAGAGTTCACTGCTCGCTATGCACTTTGGCCGATTGCTCAGTGAGCAGATCACTTCACTGCATTGCAAATTGCTAAAGACTACAGGCTAAAAGGCGCAGAAAGGGCCTCTCACTCACCGAGAGTGGCCGTCGAGGTCAGCGGTGGCTCGTCAGTGTCGGCGGCGACCACTTTGACGATGTGCGTCGGCACAGTCTCCCGGTCGAGGGGCCGGTTCAGGCGGACAAAACCCTCACTGTCGATGGTGAAGAAGCGCCGTCTGTTCGTTTCCCCGTCCAGACTGTACAGCACTTGCGAGTGGCCGTTCTGGTCGGCGTCAGTAGCGGTGAACTTGGTGATAATTGTCCCCAGATTGGTATTCTCTGGCAGTGTCACATTAACGAAGCTTTGAGCAAACTTAGGCGTGTTGTCGTTTGAGTTGCGCGTCTTGATGTAGATCACGGCGACGTCTCGGTGCTGCGGATCACTGAAGTCGTCCCCCTTGTCGGTGACCGCCACTTTGAGGGCGATAAACCGCTGTGTGGCGACTTCGTAATCAAGCGGTCTTAGAATGCGTAACGAGGCACTTCCGTCTGAGTTGGAGCTGAGCTGAAAATGGCTTGAATAATTAGCAGTGGCAGTGGCGATGCCGGCGCCCACTGGAAAGTCGACGTCACGAAGACGCTCAAAATGGCGCGAGTGACGCTCAGCGAGAATGGCGAAATTGAATTGATTCGTCGCAGGCAGATCGTTGTCGTGGACGGTCAGTCGGGCGATGGTCGTCGCGGGTTTGCTGGTCATGCTGCTGTTGTTGCCACTAGTGGTGCTGCTGGTCAGTTCGCTGCTGCTGCTGCTGCTGCTCGGTCGTGGCCCCCGACCGAGGGCCACCTCTGAGTCGTTCTCCTCCACGTCGACGTGCCACTCGCGCCGAGAGAACGTCGGTCGTTCATCGTTTACGTCGAGCAGCTTTATGTTGACAAGTGCACTTGACTTTAAAGGACGAGTGAAATAAATGGCCACCAATTAGATTAATCAATGTGTAAGCCAATCGATATTAATATTTGCTAATCTATTTAGTGGCAGGCTCAATTTGTCTGCGCGCCACTCAAACACACACTCAGCCAGGGAAATCGCGAACAAGTGGGGCAGTGAGAGGGTGGAACAGAAAGGAAGAGAACAAGACAAACCGACTGACAGACCACACTCTTTTCGTAACATGGTTTCGGCTGACTTGAGAATTGCCTCACCCAGTGCCGTACATCAGGAAAACAGGGGTGAAAAAGAGTTTGATGATCACTGCTACGATATTTTGCAGGAAAAGCAAAGAAAAAAGGAAAGAGGAAGACATCCGAAATCAATTGCACCGCCAATTCATCATTCCACTACCCCCGATGAATTTCAAAGTGGTCTCTACTGATTTGTAATAATCAGAGTTTTGGCAGTTGAGTGCGGCAAAAAGCATTTCGGTAAAACAGCACCGTGCCGGTGCTTTTCTATTTTAAATCGATATCAATTTACGACTTAATGGCAATTGGCGCAATTTAAAATTAAAATGTTTTTAATAATTTTTCCCTAATTACATTGAAGCCGACAGTGGTGATGTAATGCTCGCGTCATCGTAAATGCTACCGCCTCTTTTCTTGGGTAAACACAAACAGTACAGCGCCTACAACAAAAGCAAACTAAAGGCGCTGACAGGAAAGACCATCATCTTCACAGTCATAATGAAGTAGAAGTGGCAAGTGGTTTCACCAGAATCGGGTCCGAACAGTAGAGTAGCTGCCAGTCGATCGACTACTGATGTTGCTGCTGCTGCTGCTGCTGCTGGTAATATTGCCCCCTCTCGCTCCTTCTGTGAATCGGTGATCGAGGCAACGGAGCATTGAGCATCAGTTCAGTGTATGCTCCAGTTATAATGGCAGGCAGTAGTGTACAGTAATGGGCTCCAACTCTGGCTCTGCTCGGCACTGCTGACTTGGCTCGCTTAACTAAAGCTGCGCGCGCGAGAGCAGTAATTTGTCCACAATCTGGCCGGGCCAAAAGGCTGCTGCTGCTGCTGCTACTCGGAAATCAAATTTGCCTTGCACTACTATCATCAGCCAAGTGGGAGCAAAAGCTCAATGGCCTAATCAAATTATTAAATGTTTTCATTCACATCATTCAAAGCGCAGTGTAAGCAATGCCATCATCATATTCGCAGTGAAGACAAGACACTTGAGGAGGGCAGACACAGAGAGTCACTTTGCACAAGCCAAGTTATTCAGTCAGACAAACAGACAGACAGATAGTAGTGCTCGGTTTTATAAATTGGCAATATTAATTTAAATTTTCCAATGCTCATTCAGATGATCGTTCTTTGCATTGAACGCACACAGTAGTAAATAAATAGATCACCGGAGGAAAAGCAACGCCAAGAGGCCACGCGCATAAACTGAAGGCAAACAGAGGCAAACAGAGGCAAACTTGGAGGAAACATAAAAATGAAAAAAAAGAATTTGAAAATAAAATATAATATATAAATCGGTTGCCCATAAATCATTGGCATAACTCAGCTCACTCAGTTAAACTCCGAATGGTTGAGAATAATTTTAATATTCTTTAATTCATACACTGTTGAAAAAAGAAACTGCATACAACTAAAGCCTTGATGATTACTTTGTCTGTCGATTCAATTTGTAAAAATGTTGCCAGTCTTTTGTCTTTTGCCGACATTGTGAGTAGAAAAATGAAAGAAAAAACAACGTGTCTGAGACACACCGCCAGTTAACGGAAGTACAAAAAGTAACTGTGTACCCTTCAGCCTTGAGATTAGAGTGTATGACATGTTTTCAGGTACAATGACTCAGTTTCAATTGACAGCTCAAATTGAATAAGAATACAATTGAAATACTACTCAATTGGGTCGGATTACTGACGCCAAGTGACAAGCGAACCAATGCACAAGCAAAAGGTTTGTCACCGGAACTAAAACGCAAAGTCGTGCAATGAAATAGTTTGCAAAACGAAAAAAAGTGTAACAAAAACGATCAGAAGCACGTTTGTGTCACCAAAAAACGACAACCAAGAAAGTGGGCAGTGAGTAGAAACGACTAATTAGCTAGGCAATTGCTTTGTGTTTGCGCTTTTGGGCGGAAGTAATCTGCCTTGCTTACTGCTTACGAGATGAGCAACTGCAAACTGAAATAGAAAAGGCGGCTAAAATCTTTGGTGCCTAAACAAAAAAGAGGAGGAATAGGAAGTAAAAGAAACCAATTTCCCAGTGCAAAAGCAGCCCTGCACATTTCTCATATATTGCCGCTACTTCAGTGACTATTCAGGCGTCTGTGACTGCCACAAGTGAGCTCAATGCCAGCTGAGTAACACTTTTTAATTAGCAAACAAGTAAATAATAATAAAGTGCAACGGATAAATGCACTGCTTCAGTGCAATCTCAGTGGAATTCATCTGATGTGGATCTCATTGGCAAGCTGACATTTTTCAGCAAAGCGACTTTCTCGCTCACTGTTGGAACATCTTTCCGGTACACGCACCACTGTAGTCGCACAAAAAAGTGGTTCAAGTAATCGGCTGAATCGGATTGAGCTTTCTCTTTTTTTCTTCATTGAACGGCAGTCTAAGAACCGATCGCTGCCACGCGCATCAGCAGCCACAAATGGTCGTTTCAATGAAAAAGGGCAAAAGTAAGAAAAGAGAGTGGGGAATGGCACTTTTTGGCAGAAGAAAAAGTTAGCAAACTAAACATGGCTTTGAAACATGGCTCTGAGAGCCAGGCTGTAAGCCCGAGTAAGCAATGGCCATATTGTCAAACGGAAAGCATCACAAGGCGAGCAAACAGAGAGCGCACTTGTAATCATAAATCTCAGCCGTAGACTGCTGTGTGCCGTTGGCCTAGGCAGGCCAATTAATTACCGAAACGAAGAAGAGGAAGAAAAAAGGGGAGGAAGGAAAAGAAGAAGTTGATATTGCCAAGGCAAATAAAAGTACTCACTTTAAGGCCTCCTCCGTCAGTGGCAGCCACGCGGATGGTGTAGTTGTCACGGCGTTCCCGGTCAAGGCAGCAAACGGCAGTGCTGATGTGGCCACTGCTCTTCTCGATGGCAAAGATGAGCCGCCCTGATGGGTCCACTTGGTTCTGCTCGATTGAGTAGGTCACCTGAGCGTTGCCATCCTGCAGAGGGTCATCGAGGTCTTCGGCCAACATCGTGGTCACGTGCTGGTGCTCGGAAGCATTCTCCGCGACAGCCACTGTGAAGACTGACTGGTTGAAGGTGGGCACATTGTCGTTGATATCACGCAGGCGAACCACAATGTCAGCGTAGCCTAGCGTCTTGCCCGTCTGCGAGCTTTTGGCGTAGGCATTCAGCCTCCACAGTGGCTGTCCGTGGGGCTGGTCTCGATCGAGTGCCTTCAGTTGAAAGATTTCCCCCGAAGTGGCGTTGATTGTGAATTTATTATCAGCTTTGACTCGCGCTGACTGGGCTATGCCCTCGCCGTCGAGGTAGTACGTCACTGGGGCGAGCACTTGACTGCTGTCTTCGCTGTTCAGTGATATCTGTGAGCAGTACAATGTGGCAAAAGGGAAGAAGGGTGATGAGAAGAGTGATACACAGCAACGGCAATTGACATGCTAATTCAATTGGCACTCGCAGTCAGCGGGAGCCGCCACTGCTGTACGAAGCCACCGCTCATGCTGTAACTGTGACTGGTTGTAACTGTTGTTGCTACAAGCAGGCAAATTAGTGCAATCTGACAGAGGCAGAGTGCCATAATTAATTTGGATCATTTTAAAATCGATTTGTGCCACTGCAGGCCACTGCTATCTCGGCAGGCCACCGACACAAGAGGCAGAGGCAGAGGCAGAGGCAGAGAAAGAGAATGAGATGCCGGCAGAGATGGGTCTGCTAACGAAGCTGCTGATGGCGTTGCTGATGCTCGTCCATGACAGAGCAGCTCCCTTGGCCAATAATGAAGTGCAGCAGTGTGCAGCACGCTATGGCGCCCACCGAGCAAAGCGGCTCTACAAAGCGACTACTACTTCTACCACTACTAATGCCACTGCTGTGATACATGCCTGTAGAAGACGTTTGGGCAAGTCGCGGTCATCCTCTTCATTAATTTCGATTTCAAACGTCGGTCTGAATGCTGCAGCCGTCTCAGCGGCGTCGGGAGATGTCAGTCGTCTGGCAGCACCGCTCTCTTCCTTCTTCCTCCCTCCTGGTTGATTCGATCGATCGCTGTAGTACGGCACTGTGCGGTTTTGTAAGGCATGTTGAGGCGAAGGGTGCTGCGTTCCGTTGGAGGACGCAGACTGGATCAAGGCAATGTGGTATGACTGAAAAGGTGTCAACGGTGAGTTAATTAACTGACCAATGATGCAATTGAAAGGCAAACTGAGGAGGAGGAGGAAAGGGAGGATAATAGGTAAACGAAATCCGCTGTCTGCCAACAACAACAACCACTGACACAAACAACTGCTTGTGCTTAATTAACAAACACACTTTTACGCGCTCGCCTCCCATCTTCACTGGCAGGTCCATTCGCTTGATGGTGATGCCTGTCAGACTTTTCTGTTCAGCGTGCGCCAAAACTGGTGGTGGTGCATCGAAGTTTCTAATCAGTGCTGCAGCTCTCTAATAAGGGCGCATTTAAAATCACAACTACTGAGGCATTTGTGCGCCCGACAGAGTGCGAATCAGAGCATTGCAATTTGGTCAGTGGTCATTGCCAGCAAACAGACAGAGCTAGCACGAGATAAACAAAGGAAGAAGAACAAATACTCACACTGCTCGATGCTTGATTGTTGTGGAATCGATTCGATCGAGGATGGCTATTAGCCATACTGCCGCTGCTGAGATTGCTTGCAGAGTTTGCCACTGTAAAAAAGAAAAAGAAAAGAAGAGAAAAGGAAAGATGAGATGAGACAGATAAATCATTACGGAGGCTATTATCACGATCCATTAGTGCGATCTATTGACGACGCGGGAGGGACCACACAGCACAGAGTAAGAAGTGAGACAGAGAGAGCTAAAACCGTACAGTACAGTACAGTGAGGCGAAGACTGGGCCAGTGCGCAGCAATTATGCTGATTGTTGCACTGAAACAGTGCTCAGACAGTGGTCGAGGAGCGCGCGAGTTTGGCACTTTTCAATTTAAATGGCAATGCAAGCACAGCCATTGTGACCATTGATTGTGACCAGCGCAAATCGGCGACAAATGGAAGCAGAGGGGAGGAAACAGAGAGCTAGAAAGAAAGGCCATCTTGGATAGTGGAGCTTCCTTGTTCAAATTTGAATTATGACTGCCATTTTGCTCGATTATGGCCATAGCAGCCAAACAGACCAATCAAAACAAATTGGTTAATTTTTTACATTCAAGTCCTTGTGGTGGTGATGCCGGCAACGATAGTGCTTGTGAGGCTTTTGTTTTGAGCAGTCCTTGCACTCAGTCGTTTAAAATTTATCTGAAAATAAATTATCCAGCTTAAAGATAATCGCTGGTGGAGAAAGGACAGGCACTGCCACTAACACTGAAAAACAAAGCAAGTGTCGGCAGTGTGGTCTTTTTTTAGCAACTCTAGCTGAGCTGGCGTTTGGGTGCAGCTCAGTACATCAACGCAACAATCGACTGAATAGCCGTACCATTAAGCTGCAGTAGCACTCAATTGACGATAGATCCGCTATGTGTATTTTGGCAAACCAACAACTGAACAGCGGTACTGAGGCACTGTGGACGAGCAACGACACGTCTGCACCAAAACCGGTGCAAATCGAGTGAGTGCGCCCAAAATTGGGTGCAAAAGGAGGAAGAAAGCGGTGGTCGTCGTCGCTGTAGTAGAGCGTTGCACAGATCGAGGAAAACTTCTTTGCAAAAACTGTGAAGCTATGCACACGCTTTATTAAACACAACAGTCGCTATTCGGGAATGGCTGCCTGGTAGTGGTGGTGATGGCGGTGATGGTGGTGATGGGCATGGAGAAAAGACAAAAAAGCAGGATGCAAAGCCGAGTGCCCTCGCGGCATGGTGCGAATCGATATTGTAATTAAGGACAAGCATTGCACCAACAACACTGCCCCACGCTGACTCGTGTCCACTGCTCCAAAGGGGTTAGGAAATGTGTGCCTGTGTGTTTGTGTGCCTCTCGCAGGCCGCTCGATTTACTGGTGGCATGAACAAGCACAAAAAGCAGTGAGTGACACAAAAACAACAGTCAAACAACAGCCATCAGGACAGCAACTTCTATTAGCCATCGGAGAAGATATTTAATTTCACTTTTTAATTAAATCCTCTAACTGTGAGTATAAGCTATTGTCGTCGTCACTGCTACTGCAACTTGGCTATCGACTGCAGCACTAGTCCGACGATGACCGGTGCCATTATGTGAATTGATATCAAAGTGCATTTAATTATTGCTCTAATGGAGTCACCGACACACAACGATGGCCAGCATGTACTGAGCTTACAAAAGTGAAAAGTGAAGAAGCATTCGGCCAGTGAAATCGCGTTTGCATTAATGATCTTAATGAAATAATCAAATTAGCTGAAGCAGAGAACTGGTCAGAATGACTACTTGTCCTGAACACGACTGCAGAAAAAACACACAAACACACACACACACATGCACTCATCCTACAGTCGTCAAAAAGAAAGAGTGGTAGCAGGGAACAAAGAAGGCACACCGCCACCCCTTCCTCTTCCCCTTCCCATGTCCCCTTTCTGGAGTCATCATCAAGCTCAGTCGGTGGACTTTCTGCTAAGCAAGTGCAATGCAGTTTATTAATTGGCTCGATAGAGGAGACTAGCAGGACATTAGCATGACTGCAAATTAGCTGGACGGCGGCAACGAAAGCAAAAAAGGGGACTTGAGAATGAATAGAAGCGAGCACGAATGTGCCAATAGAAGATGATTGAGTGTGTGTATGTACTTGCTTGTGCTCTCTTTTTGTTGCCTTCCCTTTCTCTGTCCACTCACTTTCAGTGTCCAGTCGGCAGAGGAGTCGGCGCACTTTTGGCTAATTAACAAGCCAATAACGCACCAATGGTCGCGTAAGACGTGTCTCTACTCTCTCTTTCTCTTTTTGGTGGTAGTACACCTGAAGAAAGACCACGACGACGACAACGACTTTTGGTGCCGGTTCGGAGAAGAGCAGCAGTGACAGTGAAGGGACTCCTCTCTGCCTGCCGTGGACACTCATTACCGGGTACCATTAGGCACTGGGTAATTGGCGGTCACCGCGGCGAAGCGAATTGTAACAAGCGCAAATTAAATTGCCACAGTGCTGGCTTGTTTGTGCGGGTTGTGTGTTTGCTTAACGAGATTACTACTGCGATTATGATCTAACATGACATCGGCTGGCAGTGAGCACTAGAGAGGGAGCGCAGGGAGTACTGTTCTCGCCTGCTGATGGTGACCCGCAGCACAACATCGACTGCAGAAGAGGCAGCGACAGCAGCAGTAGCAACAAAAACGGCAGCGACACATCGGTCGGTCTGTGTTTTGTCTGGTCTCATCTGACCAACTGGAACGGCAGCAGCAGCAACAGAAGCCACTGGGTCTAATGAAGGAGGCAGGCGGCGATAAGCACTTGGCCTATTTGCCGCATTGCTGATCGTCGATTATGGAGAAATTAGAATGCCATGCAGGGATGCCCATGCTCGGCCAGTTACCCCAAGACATGGTCAGACTGAACAACAACAGCGACAACAGCGACAACAAGTCACACTTCCAGTGCACGCCAAAATGAGCGCTTCCGCAATGAGCGACCAGTTTGGCCAGTTGTGGGTCATAATGAAAAAAACGGCGCCGTCATTTAAGCAGAGAATTAAACGAAAAAACAAAAGTGAACAAAAAGAGGACAAGCGAAAAGACAAATTTAAAGTTGTAACGCCGACAAGGCAATGAATGAGTCTGGTGTTCAGTTGATTAATTATTGAACGCTGCTGAACAGTAGTTGCTGTTGTTTTTGCTGTTGTAATTTTAAAACACGATTGAATTTGAACACTTGAGAGAAACAAAAGAGAGAAAGTGAAATGGAGAAAAGCAAACAGAGATGACGCCAAACAGTAAAGGGAGAAAGAGTAACAGAAGAGCATTAAACATCATCGGCAAAAGCATTCGTCTTTTCCATTAAACTAATTAGCGTGTTAACGGGTGCACACTGAACTCATTCACGAAGATCAGCTCACGAGGCGTACTCTGTGAGCAGAGCACTTCACTTCCTGTCCGTTTCACTTGTCACCATTATTCAAATGGTTTTGCCAAAAAGAACACGTAAGAGGGCGAGAACAAATTAACAAGCTGCACTCAAAGTGGCGGTAGTAACATTTGGCCAATTAAATCGGACATCAGTGGCTACTCATTAGCACTCACTTTTGCTTTTCCAATCGCTGAATGGGCCGCTTGCAATGCCTTGCAAGAAAAAGTTGGCATTGCCACTGTTACACCTGCTAACGTTGCCA
>JAALOO010002308.1_pt1 | contig 10767 bp, 5 predicted proteins | sample 7257641 | NCBI WGS metagenome assembly JAALOO01 (sample SAMN14085613, study PRJNA598686) | mite metagenome | biome: ENVO:01001000; feature: ENVO:01001002; material: ENVO:01001226; isolation source: single female mite from University of Michigan culture on fish food culture... ... | reverse complement strand
AGAGAGAGAGAGAGAGAGAGAGAGAGAGAGAGAGAGAGAGAGAGAGAGAACAAGCCGAAGGGCACGAACTGACTGCAGTAGACAAGTGCAAATTGGATTGCCGTTTGCTGGTGGCAGACAACTGGTTGGCTGGCATCTCCTCTTGTTCTCTGCTGCTGTGGCCTGATCATCATGAGCAGGCAGCCACTTTTCGCAATTTGCGCCTCTGCTGCTTTGTTTAGGCAACTTTGTACGCACTACCTGTCCCAGTGGCATTCTGGTCAGTCGTCAGAAGGACGGTGATTGACGTTGCCTTACCTGTTTACATTGCAACGGTAAAGTGCTGACTGGCACGACAGGACGCTCCGCCGTCAGCCATAATGCTGGTGAGCTGAGCTGAACATTGTTGTTGCTCAGGCAGCGCTGCTAACTAGCTGTTGATTATTTATAGCCGGCCATTCAATTAGCCATCATTCTGGGCGTTTGCTCGCTTACTTGTTGATGCTCTTCAGACGAGCGCAAGTGATGCGGCCAATTAACGATCTGCCGGGTTGCAGAGAATGCTGCGTACCGCTTTCTTCCTTACTTCCCTGCCTGCTTGCCTGCCTTAGTAATACTTTGCCCATCTTTGCAATTTTGCACTGAGTTTCCACGCTGGCAGCGAATGAATGGCACTGCTCGTCTGTGCTAGCTTGTCTGTACAGTGGCACTTGCAGTGCACTGCCAACTCCTGCGAGAGTGCATCAACAGCGTTTGCACCCAGGAAGGCTTGCACCACGACGGCATCCTCGGTCATTTGCATGAAAAACACATTTGACTACTTTCCATTTAGGTTCGATAGTGCGATAGTAGGCGGAGGACAATTAGCAGACATAAATCTACCTCCCAGTGGCTGACGGATTGAACTGATGGCCAGTTTCTGACAAACGTTTCAATTAGATACAAACTTGTCGCTGGTCGACTGAGAAGAGGTGTTTGCCACTCTCTAACCACATTTGCCTTGCACATTTATAAACATCACGTCATTACGTGCTGCTGTGTTTTGTCAAAAATTCTTTCTAAGAGAAGAACTATTATCGAGACAAGTGTCATTTAGCTAAACATTCAACGCTAAACACTATTAATTATCGCCTTTTGGCCTCAATGTACGGATGAAGGGAAAAGGGCAAAAAGGGCAATAAAACATCAGCGTGTAGGCGAAGGTACAAAGACACCATTTAGGCGTTTAATTATAGATTAGACGCACAGAATTTAATTAGCAATTTGACGTGCCACTTGGTTACTCTGCTGCAGTGCTAACTGTTTTCTCACCTCATTATTAATCACAGCGAGGCACGCAACGACAAATGTCAAGTCAGTGACACTGTGACAAATTTGTTAGCCTACCATTCTTTACTGCACCTCTCACTTCTTTGCTATCGCCCTTCTTTTCCTCTGCTTTTTCAGTAAAAAATAATTTTGTTTAAGCAAATCTTTTTTATCAGCAGCCAAGGTAGAGGCAGCAAAGAGTAGTGGTAAAGAGTCTGACTATAAAGTAAGGAAAGCAGCACCAGCAGAAGCCCCACTACCCTCACTAATGAATATTCAAATATGCACAGGCTCCATTTGACATAGTCAGTGTTAGTGTGCATTGCGTCTTAGGGCAATTGGCGCACTGCAACAAGCTGTGGTATTAATTAGACATGGCCTTGCTGCAACGGAAACAGCGGCAACATCGGACGGTGAAGCAGTCAGTCAGTGAGCGAGACCACTGACGCAAGCATCGTCTTTATCTTTCTTTCATGATTAAAGCTCATTACGGCTGTCATTAGACGCACTGACTGTCCGTTTTTGCTGGGTCATATATTTATTAGTTGACGTTTATCTCTTCCTATTGAGCCTCGCTAATTTTACAGTCTTACTTTTGATCTGCAAACTTGCACTGTCGTCGTGAATGAAGGTAGTGAGCCACTAACACTAATATAACCAGCAGGAAAAGAGTGATGCAGAAGGAAGCAGCAAAGATATGCATGGTGAAGAAAAATATGATATCACAATACAAATGGTTAATTTATGAGCCTAAATTAGACGTGAGCCAACCGACGAGTGAAGTAACGAGTGAACAAACAAAACGACAAAGGCAGTCAAATTAATTTAGTTCTTTCTTCTGGTGCTCGTCCTTTTCTTATTTGTTTTTCGAGCATTTTTTCTAAGAGGGGTTGATGAAGAGAAAAAAGTGATTAAATGAAACACGCTCGTGATAATGATACAAATAAATTAGCTGAGTAAGCAATCAGCACTTGTACAAAGCTTTGGAAGCACCATGACTGAAGGCACTGTTCACACTGGGCACTGCTCGAATCAGTACTGCATGTGCATTCTTATTAAACTCAACGTTAGTGAAGCTTCCCTTGAGTGGCACGCAACGCAGTTTGAGAATATCACAGAGACTATTCGCAGAAATTAGCGGAGATTTATGCTGGCAAATAGGCGCAAGAATCAGTTGCCGGTTGGTGGAGAACAGTGTGCCCAGTGCCGTCTGCTTAGCTCCCTTTTAAGTGCTTTGCCATATTGCTGCTGTGCCGTGTTAAAGACATTAAGTTTAGATGATAGAAGAACGTAGTCAAGTCATCTTGAAGTGTTCAACAGCTTGCTCTGCAGAAGGGTTACTTCTTCGGCACATAAATTAGTGCAAAAACGACGAAAAGAGCGTGAAAATGCATGCGCTAATTTTGACAAGCTCCCTTAGCTTTCGGGCCGCAAAGTTCAGTCTTGTTTGAGTACACGATGATGACTGCGTAATAATCTGTTTAAAGGCAATAAGCAATTTGGCAGAAACTGTACTTAAGGAAATAGACCAGACTGGCTTCTTTAAAATGCCAAATGCTGCTTTTTCTTTATGGTCATTTAGAAGGCATTAATTCATGTCCTTGCTGAAAGAGATATTTACAAGATGCACCACTCATAAAGGCGCAACTGGAAGACAATAACTCGTACTGTAATGAGTTTGCTCTAAAGGGCAACGGGTTAGCAAGTGAACACACACACATTTGCTTAGGCAAAGTGATCAAGAGCTTTTCAGTCAAGTGAAACTGCTTGCACTTTTTCTTTTTCATTTTCGTAGTCACAGTGCTGTAGAGTGCGGCATGGTTGCCACAAACGGCACAGATATCTGTGGCAGTGAAGACGTTGAGTAGACAAGCGGCAAATGCTGTGACTCTGTCATTAACAGCGCATAAATTTGACTTTGAAATGCATCTGCGAATGCGGCAGTTTGCGATCGACTGACAGTGTCTGGAAAAACACGTTCACGCCAAAAACCATCGCTAAAAAGTGCAGCAGTGTTAAGTTTACCAAGATTGTCAGCAGACCATTTCAAATGAACGAGGAAAATGCTGGCACTTGAAACTGCACAGTAGAGGACAATTTATATAATGAAAGATCATCATGATGAATAGCAGCATACACAACCACAGCTACAGTTTGTGCCAAAAAAGTAAATCTAATAATACGACTAATTAATTGTGCTAAAGAGCATGCTAATTTTCTCTGCAATCATTTGTTTGCATTACATGCTCAATTGAGGCTAACTTTGTATTTAGTATGCAGACATTTGCAATCGACAATGACATACGGCTGACAGCAGGTTAAAGTGTTTAAAGATGATTTCAAATCTTTGTTATTAGCCCAAAGTTGAAAGTTGCGATGAAGTCATAACAAAAATCTGAGTTATATTGAGACAGTGTGAAGCGATTGGATTTGCACAAATAATAATCAGCAGTTCCACTGGCAACAGTAGATTACTGTTGATTGCTTACTAATGATAATTAACATAATGAGTGAAAATGTGGCCAATGAATGGAAAAGGCATCATTTGGTTGCTCAAGTCAGCAAAACGAAATTGCAAGTACCAAAAGAGGATGCTAATGGTGGCAACGGTGGTGCTCATCTGCTCCATCAATGAGCATGATAGATCAAAATCAATTTGTTAGAGGAAAACCGGGAGAGTGCCTTTGTCACTGGGCCAAGTAGCCTGTCAGCTGAGGTGGGCACCATGTTGGTCGTCATTACTCACATCCAAGCCCTGATCGTTTTGACAGAGGTTTCATCCGCCAAATTAAGCCATACTTAATCCTGCAGTGAGAGCGTATCGCCAGTTTAGTTCATGATGCAGTCAGTGCTAGTTCATCGTGCTAGCATCATCACCATCCTCCTCATCATCCTCCGAAACCTCAGCAACACTCACTCACACAGACACACCACACTCCCAGTTTGCATCACCGTTTGCTCTGCTATTAATCACAAATTGCTTATTACTATCAATAGCAAGAACAGAGGCCAGAAATGCTGTCGAGGCTGCAATAAACTGCAGAAGTAAGATCGAACAGTGTGTGTACGGTGTAGAAGACAGTCAAATCAAAACATTTACATTTCGAATGCTAATTTATAATTAAACTGCAACACCGCAGACGCGCGCCGCAGTCGCTTCTCTCGCCTGTCAGACTCGACCACAACTGCTGCAGTGCTCATTGTGCCTCAAATGGCAGCATCATTTGTGAAAATTTATTAATAGACAATTTGTATGCTCAGGTAAAGAAAAGAGAGAGAGAGAGAGCGAGAGAGGGCGAGTAAAGCAGAGAGCAAGCCTATTTGCAAAGTGCCACTGCATCTCTGAGATCATATCAATTGGCGCGAGAATATTAACGAAATTAGCCGTAAAGGTAGAGCAAAATTGAGAAAGAGAGGAGATGCGTCAGCCACTTTAGAGCGGCAACAGAGGCAGCAGAGCATCGCAATTCCGATTACACCCTCTAACCTCCTGCCGAGCGCCCAATAGTGGCCACTGACCGCAAAAGTCTTCTTCGTTGCATTCTTCGTTTTTTCCCTCACATAGATTAATTTGGCCAATTTACATTTTCCTTAATTAATATTTTCTTGTTTTTGCTGGTGACTTAAAAGTAGTTGAAGCACACTGTGTGTGCCGCATTTGAGAAGAGAGTGATACTCAAACTCAACAGTAGATCACATCAAAAATAACTTTGAAAAGCAGGCAACAGGCAGCACAGATCTCTCAGTATGACATGAGTTCTAAGCGAGGCAAGATGAACAGAGGCTTGACCAGATGGAAGGAGGACAGTCATGATGGTCTCTAAAACAGCGACATTACATGCTCATTTGATTCGATAATTGACAAGTCCTCGTCACTGCGTATATGCGTCTTGAAAGAAGGCGAGCCAGTCAATCGCTATCGATTACACGGTAACAATTCTATCAGCCTGCAAATTGCACCGACATCTGTACTGAGAATGTGAGCATTGCTGCTCACTGCACCGGACAATGCTGATGTAATGCTGATTGACATCTCAAGTCAACGACTGAAGCCCTCTAAACGGACGTAAAGCGACGCGTGCGTGCCTGTCCATCGGTCTATCTGCAGTAAATTTACCTAATTAAAGCATAGACAAACGTTCTTTAGCATTCACTTTTTCCTCTTCGTTGTTCTTGTCGATGACAGCGTTAACGGCGATGCAGATACTGCTGCTGGCTGGAAGGTGCAACGAGCCATGATCAGTACGCACCTTCTTCGGCACTATCGCTGCTGCCATCATAATGAGCTATGCAAGTCGGGAGGTTGATTATTTTTATTACATTAATATACCATTTTTAGTTGCATGTAGACAAAATTAATTTTATTTGACTAACATCCTTATAAATTAACACACAGGAAAACAAAAAAAAGTATTTTAACTAATGTTTCAAAGTTTACACCAAAAAAAGTAGTGGCAATGGTTAATCAGCGTTCAAGTTTTAGTGCTTGAACAAACTAATTGTTTGAGTTATTTAAAATTCAATTAATTGCATGACTACCTCCATTACTCTCTACTTTATTTCTCCCTGAGCTAAAATGAATGCCTAGAAAGCCAGCAATCTTTTCCTTCAGGCTATAAAAGTATGTTTGTTCTTATGAAGCATTGCTGTCAATATCACTTTGTGAGCGCACGTGGACACGGAGACCACAGTTGAGTGTGTTATACTTCAATTAATTAAAGCCAACAAGTATCGATGAATGGAGGTAATTAGTAGAGAACAGCAGATAATTAGTTTGAGTCAAGAGCCTATTACAGGTAATTTGTTACTGCTCATTCGAGCAGTAGTGGGCAGCACACCGTTTTTGGATGCTGTGTGGCCAGTGCGTTTGGCCAGTCATCAACTCGACGTCTTGAATAGTGGAACGCGGATACTGGCAAATACTGGCTTGAAGACTGCAACTGGTCGTGCCAACACTTTAGCCATACCCGATTCTCTTTTGCATTTTTTAATTATTACCAATGATGAAGTGATTAGTGTGCGCCAGATAAAGCGGCATTGCTATGCCATTCAGTACAAAAAAGAAGAGACTTGCCCGCGTTGGCCACCCAGCGTCTGCAAATAGAATCTGTCTCTAGTTTAACCGACTTGTCGCTCGCCGTTTTGGCGGCTTTTCCGCTAAGCCAGTCGAAGATTAGCTAGAAAAGGAGAGACTCAAGAGAGAATGGGACCTCACAAGCAGTGTGTCAGAGTGACCAATTGAAACATGTTGCTTGTCCCCTTCTCCCGAGTAGTGTTTCTTTAGCATAATTCAATTAGTGCATGTTTGTTTTGTTGTTGTCACAATAGACACAGCAGCACTGCTCTAGACAATTAAATTGTTTCTAATTGAGTGCACTAATTCCTATTTAATTATTCTTTCTACAAACTATCTTTGTAAAAGCTTTTTTGGTTATTACTAGCAAGTCTACCGTGAATGAGATAGCCTGACAGGGCACCTTTTCTACAATACAATTGGTTTTAGCAATTTCAGTTGTCGACTAGCAGTGAAATGCTTTAGTGAGCTTCAGTATGCTGTTCAACTGGCGGTCAGTTGTGTGTTGAGCGTTTCAAGAGATAAACAAAAATGATACTTAATGGCGTTTAAGCGTTTTGAGCCATTGTCATCGTCATTGGCAATCAAACGCAGTGAATGGCGCTAGTTCAAATTGAATCATTCAAGTGCTCTTGGCGTCAAGTGGAAAACGTTATGTGTTCAAGTGTCAGGCAAATATTTGGCTTCTGAACAAAGAGAGCAATTGACTCGATTAGGCAAGAAGAGAAGGATCATCTGCAGGGGCCACCCGTGTTGTTCTCCTTCTTCTCGTCCACCTCCTTTTCCTCCTCTTGAGCTGCTTGCTGGACCTGCATACGTCCATTGACGCTTATCGGTAGCTTGACATCGACAAAATGACCGGATAAGTGATGGCAGCCTCAATGAGCAGCATGATGGGTCGTTCTCTCGCTGTACGCTCATCTATCATGGTGACACCGATGTGTGTGTCCACTCACGCAGGCAATTTGTTGAAAGTTTATTTAACACCAAAGAAAAACAGAGCAGGGCACACATCACTGAAAAGGCGAAGAGGCCGCAAACTGTTTCACTGCTGCAATGCTTCATTTACCGGTCAACTTTTCCGCTATGTTTTGCTATTGAGCTGGTGCTCTATGCTTCATTCACGGCTTTGAAGACCTGCAAAGGAAACACAGCTGAAACAGCTGCAGTGGTCAACTGTTTCATCTGTGCAGTTGTTGCTATTGAACAGGACACCAAATGTTGTGAGTCGGTAGAATGAACTTGACCGCTGGCCGAGTGCGAGTATCTGCAGGCAGTGTCGCGTACATAAGGTAATTTACCGACTGTGTTAATTGCTCGTAAAGTGACACAAACTTACAAGCTTCAAGCTGTGGTGTTGGGCAGAAGTTGAGAACAGTACAGCATGCTGACACATTGTGCCACACACGAATACTTGCCGTGAAAAAGTAAGCGCGAGCATAGTACCACTGGTGGTCAGCCTTCTGTCCACTTTGCAGCCAGCTAATTGAGTGAGCTTTGGAGGGTCAGCAATCAGTGCTTAATTAGACTCTCAATCATGCGGCTGCACGGCTGCTTTAAAATGGCTTTCACATTCTGTGAAGGCCACAAACGCTGGGCAGTATACGTTACTTCGCACTAAAACAAAGCAGACGTATAAATTAAGCATAGGAAATGTGACCACAAAGAGCAATTTATCACTCAATGCCTTGTTGCACAAATGTATTTGGACTCTTCTAGCAAAAACTTGGCAAAGTGCTTTGTCACCAATGAACTGAGCCGCAAAAAGAAGTACTGCTTGATTTAACATCAGAACACAACGTCTTGCGTTTTCTTTTCTGTTTTCTCGATTTGGTTAAATTGAAGTCGATTTTTGCAACAAATAGCAGTTTCAGTCTTAAGATTTATCTGTAAAATGAGCATGTGCCATTTTACTATTTGTTGTTTTTGAACTGGAGTTTACTCAACACCTCCTGAATGCCTAAAACCGACTATTTACCTAAGCAAAGTGCAAAAATTAATCAGTGTAAATATGTGAAAATTACTCTGTATATAAACTTCAGGCAATATAATTAATTTGCCCAAACTGGCTCTCTGATGAGAAAGAGATTGAGTCGACAGCAGCTAATTGAGTGAGAGATGAAGTGAAGTGAAGGTGCGTTTAGAATCTGCCCACTTGCAGGTCAGTTTGTCTTCTTTTCTCCTTTTCTCTTTTGCTCTCTTTTTCCAGACTCATTTACTGCAGTAGTCACCTTTCCTCTTCCCGCAGCCAATGAACCGTTTGTCAATTGTCTGTCGTGAGTGGAAGTCCGATGAAGTCACAGGTAGTGAATCAATGTGCTCGGCAGTAGTAGTCGACTTAATTGCATTTATCGGTGTAAATTTACGCGATCGTTTCAGGCTAAATTCAGGCAATAAATTTAAATTTGTACCGTCAGCCGACAGCATAGCTCACGAGTGCCGTTCAGTAGTCAGACTAGACTGTGCAAAGCAAACATTGAGTCCGAGTAGATGGTTATCTGTATTTGGCAGTTGTCCTGCTTACGGTGATACCGAGCAGAGGTAAGTGGTCACTTCACTACGGGGCTCCTCTTGACACCACCAGCACCAGCAGCAGCACTGTTTCGATCCTGACACTAGAAGGCCAATAATAATCATCATTATTATTGGATGACAGCCTCGCTTTTCTTTTCCTTTTCCTTACAGCCCGCACCTCTCTTCTTTTTTGACATTGACACACAAACAAAAGATCAACTCCAAAAATGTTCTTTTTTAGATTCTAATTATCTTTAGCAAGTAAAAACCAAAGTTTTGCATGCTAATGAACTCTAATTATCAATTACACTAAAAAAGCTCTAGACGATAGAAATCTCACTTAAGCTAACTTATCACTCAAATTGATAATAAAAAAGTTAAATGCTACTGAACTACTAAAATGCTTAAAAAATTATTTACAAATTGGTTTTTCTATAAAAATATAAAAATCTTACCTTTTATGTTCATAATTGAAAGAATCAACATTTAGTAAACAATATAGTTTTAAAATATCTCTAATCAGTAAATTGCAGAAAGTTTTTAGTTTAACTAAAAAAATTGGGGTCATTTATCAATTTTGCTGCTCACATTTAAAGACTGTGATCGATGTGGGCCTAACTGCTTTATCCTGCTACTTTCTGTGAATGAATGAAACTGAAGTCTCTTTGCATTGAGATCATCATGATCACCCCTACTATCACTATTTCCAGCTATCGACCATTGCCGGCAAAGCAAAATTCTCTAGCTCTTGGTCGATTCTACAAGTTGCCTGATTATGCATTAGCAAAGCAGTTAAGTGTTTGCTTTGCGTCTTTATTTAATTAATCTTGCAGTACTTTTTTGCTTTGCTTTACATCTTTATCTGTAAAAATATTCACACACGCTTGCCTCAAACAGAGAAAGAGCGCACCAGATAAAGAGCTAGCAAACTAGCAAATTGTCTTGTATAAATTATATTTACTTTGCTAAAATGCCTCAGATACTGGCAACACCTTAAAATGTGCACTGTAAATAATATAACGATGCTGATGAGAATGATAATGCTAGCCATCATAGCTTTCTGCTGTTGTTGCTGCTGCAGCCGCCTCACTGCAATGTAATGGCCAATGTAATGCACAATGCAAACGAAACTAACGCCAATTACTTTTAATTTGTGAGATAGCTCAGCGTAGACGACGGTCTCGGAAGTTGAAAATGAAGAAGAAGTAGAAGCTCGAGGATGAACCTTCAAAAGGTGGAGAGAAGATCAGAGGTTCAGCAGGCAGCGCTGGCAAGTGAAAAGCCGGTCATGCGACAAGCAAAGCGAATGAAAGATGGCTTAATGAATACTGATAAGATTGCCAGTGGTGTTTGCCATCGGTGACTTATGAAGACTAACAAGCCGCACTAAGGACGATTTTATGGGTAAGAAATGAGCCCATGTGCTCTCACTCTCTCGTGCTGCCATTGTAAATTGCAAATTGAGACTAATTCAGGCAGTAAGTGACACTGCTCCTCTTTGCCTCTGCAGCAACACTCAAGTCAGCTCAAGTGTGCGCCACCTTTGGAGTCAGTGTCAACCGGGTGAGTCACTGTCAGTGCTTCGATGTGGCCGCTTGTGGCTATGCGAGAGAAATCAGCAGGTCGAAGACTCTTTGCGTAACGGGCATTGATTTGAATAGAGCAAGTGAACAGACGCACTAACGAGCTGTCAGTGTGCCATGTTTAAACAACAAAAGGGCGTTTGTAATAATTTGCTCATGCATCTTTCATTATCTGCTGCTTATCGGTCGGCATACCTCAATTTGATCTTCATTTGATGTGCTTGTTAAGTCTTTAAATGCGATTAGAGTGCAATTTGTTAGAGCAACGCAGCAAAAGAAGACAAACTTGGTGGTGGCAGTGGTGGTGGT
>JAALOO010002306.1_pt1 | contig 10782 bp, 7 predicted proteins | sample 7257641 | NCBI WGS metagenome assembly JAALOO01 (sample SAMN14085613, study PRJNA598686) | mite metagenome | biome: ENVO:01001000; feature: ENVO:01001002; material: ENVO:01001226; isolation source: single female mite from University of Michigan culture on fish food culture... ... | reverse complement strand
AGAGAGAGAGAGAGAGAGAGAGAGAGAGAGAGAGAGAGAGAGAGAGAGAGAGCTGGGTGCCCCCAGTGCACTGAGTGCACTGTAAGCAAACGGCAACATGTGCAATCGATTAGCGGAATAGAGAAGAATGGGGTTCACTGAAGAAGTGCTGTGCTGTGCTGTATCTGCCATTTGCTGTGCTTCACTTGTCCGCCAACTGGGTGAAGAAGCAAGGCAGACTTAAGACATGCAGGCAGAAAAAATGCTCTAAGAAGGAGAAGAAGGCTCAAGCAAGCAAAAACAGCAGAAACAGCACCACCCCCACCCACCAGTGCTTCTGCTAGCCCGGACTATCGCATATCAGCTAATAATAGCGCCATTCACAGCGAGAAAGCCAGTCTAGAGAAGGGCGAAATGTGGTGGTGAATGAACGAGGCAGTGCAGACACCAAGACTAGTGTAAAAGCCTCTGACTGACTGAAAGACTGAGAGTGATAACCAAAGACACCGAAAAGCCAAAGCTTCTGCTTCTGCCGCGCCCGAGACAGTCATCATCGGCACTTGAGACACTTGCACACACATACACTAAGACTGACTGCACTTTTGGTTTCTAAAAAAAGGTGCGACATGGCTGACATTTTTCACTCTTCCTTCGCTGTCTCTTTCCTCCTCCTCTTGGCATTCGTCTCTTCAGGTCAGGTACGTGTTCATTGCTACTGCCTTGGTGCTGGTGGCCTTCAAATATTCTCTTCAATTTTCCGTTACCTAAAGCGCTTTCCTTTTGTACTTTTCCATCCTAGACGTACGACGTTGATGTGACCCACAAAGTGACGTTCACCGTGCAGATTGGCAATGACAGCGCCGCCACTGCCCAACTGGTGATTGGCCTTTTTGGAAAGATCGCTCCAAAAACTGTGGAAAATTTCGCCGTGCTCGCCTCTGAGACGGGCTTCCAGGGCAAGTCCTACAAGAACAGCACCTTCCACCGGGTGATTCCCTCCTTCATGATCCAGGGCGGCGACATCACCAGCGGCGATGGCCGGGGCACCTTCTCCATCTACGGAGAGAGCTTTGAGGATGAGAACTTTGTGCTGAACCACGGTCAGGCGGGCGTGCTGAGCATGGCCAACGCCGGCAAGGACACCAATGGCAGTCAGTTCTTCATCACCCTGGTGCCGACGCCCTGGCTGGACGGCCGGCACACCGTCTTCGGTGTCGTCCTCGACCGAGCCAGCCTCGATGTCGTCTTCCGAATTGGCAGCGTCCAGACGGACAAGGAAGACAAACCGGTGGAGGAGGTTCGCATCGTCCACACCAAAGTGGAGGAGGTGCAGGAGAAGGCGACACTGGAATAGAGGTGAACTGTAAAATACATTTTGTTTTTAATAATTTGTATAATGTTTACAATTTGTTGAATCCTAAAAGTGTGTAAATTTGTTACAAGGCCTAATTTTTTTATATATACCTGCGTTTTTAAGCGTAACGTAACAAGTACATATGGTAAAATAAATATTTGAAAATATTTTTGTTCGTAGAGTTGAGAAATAGGAAAATAGTGCTAGAGTTCGTTGAAGGGAGATAGTTGAGAGATTAGAGCTCGAGTTAAGATAGTGGGTTTGGCTGTGATGATCTGATCACCAAGTCGTCGGCAATTTTTAAACGTTTTGTGCTGCCGGCCAGCTGATACCGCGTTTCATCTACACTCTTTGCCGTCTTGTGTGCAATATCGTGCACTTCTTCGTTTATTTTATTGATGACCAATTCCATTGCTTGTCGTCCCTTGAAGTGGTCAAAGGTAAATATTAGAAAATAAAACAAATAATCACACAACTAAACTGACCTTGAGTGCGTTTTTTGCAATGTCCTTGTAGACAAACTCTTCAAAGTAGCTACTCAACGGAATGCCATGAACTTCAATCAGCGTTTCCTGAGTCATTACTGTTTTGCTTTCATCAGCAGGATGGGGCTTATAAGTGAGTTGTTCAATTATGGAAATTTCATTGCAGAATGACACCTGTGAACGTGATTGATAAGTACGAGCTTCAAAAAGTAAATACAAGCAGCACTTACGTTTTTGGACTTTAACGTGAAACTCTTGTTTTTAGGATCAAGTTGAGAATGCTCACTGGCGATCGATGTATCTCGCCCGAGTAGTTTTTCCGCCCAACCTGGGAGACCCCACTTGCAGCTGATGAGTCTGTGCGTGTGCAAAACAGAAGTTTCAGGACAGACTTTCCGGTCGACAATGTCAATGCCCACGACAGATGGATTCATTGGGTTGGGGTACTTCCGCCAAACGGCTTGGACAACAGTGTCCCATGGGTGTCTGCAGAGAAATATTGAAACATGAGTATTGCACTGGGCTTTAGGAGTTCAAGCAAAATACGCACTGAAATGTGTGATCGGTGGTCCAAATGCGCATTTTGTATCTGCAAAGTAGGTCAAGTGTGGTGGTCAGTCGCTGGCACAAGTGGCTGAAGCAGCAATTTTGCTGAATTACCAAAGATAAAGATGTGGAAATGAAGATGAAAATATCACAGTGTGCTTGACGGGCAAACAGGTGAGAAGGTGAGCACCAGGTAGATAGAGGGTGTAAGAGTGGTGCTGTTGCAGTTGCTGATGCCGTTGAGCGGAGAGAGAGGTGCTTGCCGAATGAGCAGCGGTGAGCAAGTGAAGTGAGTACTCGGAGCTGATGGACAACAGGGCTAGATGATAACCTACCGATGCGGCGACGGCGTGTGAGGTGCTCTGTACAGACGCTGCAGTTTGATACTGATCTGAAAGCAGTGGTGTGCACTGGTTGAGGCGAGTTACGGGCGTACGGACGAACCTGACCTACGAAGAAGAGAGAGTTGCGTCACGAGGCGTTGGTGGTAGTGGCTGCCAACAATTTCTGGTGTCTCTCTTTGCCGTCACTCCATCAGTGTGGGATGCTAAAGCGTGCGTGGTGTGGCATTGTGCAACTGTAACTGTGCTTTCGGCGCAAAGCCATTTCCACTCACCTCGCCAATGCACAACTGTAGCAGGCAAGTGGAAGTAGCGCACTAGCACAGCTGATTTATTGTTTTTTTGTTTTTGTCGTCATTGACGCAAAAAAGTACTTTTTGAGTGAAAATGTAATGACAACAGCGAATGACTGACAGTTTTTGGCCATCAAAAGTACCTGCGAACAATGATCATCAACACGTTTTTTTGCAAGTCAACGTTTTGGTAAGCACAATTAAATCAATTGCTCTTGATGATGATAATCTGAGGGTTGTTTGGGTTTTGCAGATGAACTTTGCTAGGCGGAAATGAGCGTTGATTTAGTCGCTCTCACAGCAGCGAGCGGTTTACCAATCGCCACACGAAGAGTGATTCTGCAAAAAGGGTCCGCTCTGCTGAATGGCGATGGACCCTTCAATTGCGGCGAAATTCCTCTCAACGCCATCACTACGCTCTACAGTTTGAACCTTTTTTCTCAGCTGAATGGGTGTAACCTTCAGCTGACCAAGACGGCGGATGATCGAACAAAGGTGCGCTGGAAGCAGTTCAATGACAGCATAGTGCTGATTGTGATAGCCAACGGGATTGGCCTTCATGAGGACACCGAACTGGACAGTCTTCTCGAGCTTTCTTTCGACGCTATGGTGATGATGTGCGGCCTAGCCGAGCTGGGCGACTCCAATGTAGAGAGACTGAAGAGCACCGTCAAGCAGGCCAATCCACTGGTTGATTACTTTCTCAGCTCTTTCGCCACCGGTCGCGGCTCTCCCCGCCTGGAGCTGATTACCCACTGTAGTCACTACGCCATTGCCAGTCGATCGTCCTACATCGCCTCCCTTGTCAACTCTGTTGCTCAGACCGCCAGCAGCAGTTTTTGTGCCCTCTATGTGCACAAGAAACTTCTGGCCGCCAGCAGCGACTGGTGGACACAGCTGAATCGACGAAAAGACTCCTTTCTGATCTCATCACTGCTCGACTCAATGCTCGACATTGGACTCATTCAAACGAGAGAAATGCTCATCCGCCTGCCCGGCATCAGTCCTAACAACCTGACGCGTCTGGTGATTAACCAAATCACCAAAGGAGTCGTCCTCTGTATCCTCTGTGCTGAAGAGCCTTCCCTTGAGTTTATTGAGAGTGAGATTTTAGTCCCATTGAATGATCTGAACCTGCAGGAAGAGAAACTGTCGGGGTATATTTACGAACTTCGCGGAAGCAAGTACCTGTCGCCGATGACGTTCAAGGACATTCTCGGCAAAGACACTGCCACGTTTGTTAACCAAATCACCGCATTTCTACTGGTCAACTACGAGCATAAAGTCTACTTATCATTCAATGAAGAGCTAATAGAAGAGTACTTTAATGAGCTGGTCATCTTTACCGATCTGGGGACCGACAAATCTCTCACCACTGACTGTGATGCCTATCATATTGGTAGCCAAGTGAACATGTATCGAGTGAGCCGACGACATGTTCTTCTTTGCACCTTTTTTCCCTCTACAACCACTGTGAAACAGATGATTCAGACAAACGACCTGCAAAAAGCTTTCTTTAAGGCCAAACATTTCTGGCCCTCATTCTAGGCGGAACACACGCTAGATGGCATTCTTTTTGCTGCTAGGACCGGCAGAGATGTCGGTCGGAAAATGACCTGCAAGACCATAAAATTGTCTGATCAGCCATCTGGCCAAATTGTTTTCTTTACGACATTTCACGACAAACTAAGGGTTGACAGAAAACTGATCAAATTCGCTGTTGCCATATAACTGTTTTTTCCATTGTGTACCGATGAGATTTCACACCAAATAACTATTAGTATCAAACAAGCAAGTTACACATCTACTCTGCCGTTAGATTTACTCTGCTGCTGCTGTCAGTGCATTGCTCTTCCTTGGGACAAAGCTGGTACACTGAAGAGATCAGCATTTGTCTACACTTTTTGTAAGACCACGTTTCTAGCACTGCCACTGTCAACTACAAAGAGCATATAAAATGAGAGCATGACTGTGCGGAAACGGAACCGAATGTGGCAGGCGTCGTTGCATCGGCGCACTGGCACTGGCACACGACCACGGTGAGTCTGTTGTCAGGACAGCAGTGCGACGATTGCAGCCAGTTAAGGTAATTGTCATCAGTGGCACTGTGCTAATGGCAATCTAATTCCTCTGAGCAGGTGCATGCACACTGCATTGTCAGTCTTTGCTTCTTGTGCTGGGCACCTTTCGCGGTCTTCAGTTTCATCCGCCTGTGTCTGCTGCTGCTGTTGACTTTTGCGGCGCCGGACAACGACTAGCAATTAGAGGCAAGGTGCACACCGAGGGAAGAGTGTGTTCTTCCACAGGAGCAGCAGCAGCAGTCGCCTGCTAACTCTGTCTGCCGAGTGTCGTCTGTCACTGAAGCCATTCATTATCGGTCCTAATGATGACCATTACGCCTGTCATTAGACTTCCTTTGTCTTTTCCTACTCTCTCACTGTGCCCCTTCTGCAAGGTGTATCTGTGTGACTGTCCTGTCCAGTCTCTCCACTTTGTAGCCTTTAGTGTCAGTCTTCCTTTCTTAGCTCAACTCATCTAATCTTGTCAGCACGTGCTATTCGCGTGTCTCTCTCGCTCCTTAGCTTTTTTATCGATCGACCAGTTGCACACACTGCGGTACACAGATGCTGCCAGGCTTTAGATGGGCCAATAATTCTGCTGACAGACGCCGCTACAGTTAGCTGTAGTGGTAGTGGTACCTTTTTGCCGACCAGTGGCCTGATTGGCGCACATTGCCTACTGCACACTGATCAGCACAGCATCATCAGCAATGACTGGGAAATCTAATTGGCCAGCATCGACTCATTCATTCACTCACTCTCACTCACTCTATCTTTCTCTTTCTCTCTCACCATATGCTTTCACCATATGCATGCCAAGAGGGCACTGAATGGTGAGCCCGGTGTGCATCCATTGGCCATATGTGATGTTAATTGCACCGATGACTGTGCCGGTAGTGCCAATAGTGGTGGTGGTGGTGGAGGTGGTGGTGGTCACTGGGCCGGCGTGTGCTGGGCGCGCGATCACGTCAGTCACGAGACCTGTTGGATATGTTGAATTAATCAACCGTTCAACCAGTTACTAATTACGGAGACGAGGCAGGTCGGCGGCTGCTGCTGTTTGGGCCCAACTTTTGGGCTGCCAATGCTGCTCGTCCACTGCTTCGCCTAGGCCTGCCTGGGTCGTGTCTGTCTGCGTCAGTGTCTATGGCGGCAGTATTGAGCAGTCAGTGCGCCACTTGGTTAGCAGTAGTCTTACTAGTCTTACTGTTTCATTATCTCTGCACATGTTCCACTGGCAATTGCGATGTTGCCACTAGTTGGACCGCTGGAAGAAGCACAAACAATTTGCCAGCTGCCGTCTTGACTGCGCACATTCCTAGTGCCTGGTGGATGGATGGATGGATGGATGGTGTCTTTGGCCACTCTTTTCACTCACTCACTCAGTCTCCTTCTTGACAGACAGAAGACAGACTAAAACCTGTTGCCACGAGGCAGCAATCGCCAATTTGCACTTCTATTTGGCCTTCCTAACTGTAAACTGAACTGTCCTAATGACTGGCCACTTCATTTGAAGCAATTGCCCAAAGCTGCTCCTTCTAGGTGACATTGCTCAAAATGCTCAAATCGTCCATTTATTCTTTTTTGTCGTCAATGTTCCGGCGGAAATCGAGGATTCAGCAAGTTATAATTGAGTTATATAATAAGCAAATACCATAATTTATATTTTGTTGACCAAGAAAAAAGGTAAAAGCCTAAATAAGTTGCATACTGGAGAAGGACAGCTTAGGATTAGTCTGCGGACGGCTGCAATTGCAATCGGAGGTGTGCTTGATTGCCTAGCAATTAGAGTGAGACCGACTGAGGCTAAGCTTAGGCAAACTCACCAAAAGAGAAAGACTGTCGCAGCAGAGTAATTCGAGCCGAAGAACTGTCAGACTGCAACGATTGCACAATGGCACTCTGCTGTGCTGTACTGTCTGTCTGTCTGTCTGCCCACTGTTCAGTGTTCCAGCAGTGAGTGCAAATACAAATCAGTTGATCAAACAGAAATAGAAAGTATATGGCGTATGAAAGAGCAGCCGCCTAAGGGGTCTCTTCTCCAAAGGTGCCTCAATTAGTGGAGGCAGTGTGGCAGTCGGCACTGTCGGACACACAATCGGTCAAGCAAACAAGCAACTGCTCTGATTCAGGCAGCCAAAACGCGTGCTACCCCAGCCCTGACGCGTGCAAGCTTGTGGCCACGAGGACACAGACTCCTCTGAGCTGGCCTCGAAGTAGCTTTTCGGCAGCAGCAGCAGTCTCTTTTTCTCTCTTTATTCTCTCCTTCGATCTTCAAAGGAAGCTTCGGTGGGTGCTCTCGGTGGCCACCAGTTAGCTGTTCGATAAACGCCATAAAGTGCATCGCCCCTCTGCTGCTGCTGCTGACACAAGCCCACCAACCTTCACTGCTGTTCTGCCGACAGCCGTTGCTTTTCTGAGCCATTTGGAACGGCGCACAGAGTACACAATCGACAGACGGACAGGCACCTTTTGGAGCGATCCTCCGAAGCTGGCAGACAGGCAGGTGCTAGCAGACTCGCAGGCACGCGACATCTTGCCACGCTTTTGCCTCACCCACACACACACACAACCTGCAGACATATTGAAGAGGGCTCTCTGTGCCGTACGGAGACAAACGCACAAATGAGCCGCTCTGGTGGTCACTAACTGAGAGAGTGAGGGGCGATGTTTAGTCTTGAGACTTGAGACACTCTGCTTCTTACAAAAGAGGCACCACCGAAAGCAGCAGCAGGTCTCGAGGAGTGGACAGTGTGCGCATAGTGCACCAGTGTCCACTGTCACTCACAGCAGGCTTTCGGTGATTAATTGAGAGTTCCACTATTGAGAAGCAATTATTTTCACGCTATCCGAGAATATATTGCTCCAGCTCAGTTCTGAATAAAGTGACCATACGACTGCTAGTCAGGCAGAGAGCCAGGCGTCCATTGGCGAGCAGATGATGAACAGTTCACTTTCGCCAATTAACACTGCGCCATATGCAAATGATCACCACAGACACACACTATCCCCTATTTACAAAAGGCTTGCTGGGCAGTTGCTTTACTTGCAGTGAACACTGGACACATTTGCTGGCTGTTGTTCGTTTGTCATCGAGACAAGTTGTAGTAGCTTGCTTACTCGTGGCCGTTGGCTCTTTGGCAGACCAGTGCACTTTTCTCCACTCGATGAATGACTGAATGAATGACTGAATGAACGGATGGATGGTGCAAATGCAGCAAATGGCAGCAGACTTGATGTGTATGCGAATGTGTTTGTGGCCATAGTGGCCTCAGACACTACTGCTGTCCCCTCTGCTTTGCTGAAGCCTCGCTAATCGAGATGCGCAATCGGCAACTGACACTGTCAGCAGGAGCAAAGTGTGAGTGTTCTCCTTCTCTGCCTCTTCCCCCCTCTCTCTCTCTCTTCTCTCGTGCTCGGTGGCCGTTTGACCCGTCAACTAATCTACTGGTCGAATGGGGCACAGGCTTTCTCCGCACACACACTGTTTGCAGCCATCGCTATGATGACTGCGGCACGCGTCTCGGGCCTTCGCCAACATCTGCCTCAGCACGTGCAATACTCCTCACACATTGTGACCCGAGGAAGAGGGGAACACTGCTTACACTGCTCCTCAACATCAGTCTGTCGAGACCAACAGGCACAACTTTAGTGGTAGACTGCTGCTGCTGAGTAGACTCGCATTCGATTACTTGTATCGATCGAAGTGCTTCTTTTGCCGTTGCTGTTGCTGTCAGTTAGCCTGACCACTTGCTCCAGATGCATCCGGTCTTAATCATGGCGCGGTGCAGAGCAACGGTACGCGAGTGCAGAACGCGTGCCGCGCACTTGGTCGCCTTACAATTACAAGCAGTCGTCAGGGCACAAACCTAGACTGCCCTTTCTCATTGTTGAACTGACCAAGCCTAACCACCGACCGAGACTTGGTAGACTCATTTGTCGGTGTGGCGGTAGGGCAGAGTGGTCAGTTGCTGTTAACTGGACTGCTGCTACAGTTGACTGATGCAATGGTGGTGATGGTGGTGATGAAAACCATGGGCACCAGTTCAGGAAAGGAAAGGAGAGAGGAGCGATCAGGTCATCAGACATGTTCCCACCAAATCACGTTCACGTCCACCGACTGCACCGACTGGAGCAGCACTAATCGTAGCCGTACTACCAGCACCAGCAGTATCGATGAAAGTAGTCGTTCCAAGTGGAACACGCTCTCTCACACATACACACACACTCCCAGCAGTGATCCCCATTTGTCAATAGAGGCTAAAGTGAGGAACCCTCGTCGAGAATATGCCTGTTCCCATGCGAAGGGGCACCACCACCAGCACTACAATGGAGACTGTCAATGTTCAACGGTCACAACGATCTAACGGTTATCCAGCGTGCACTATCCAACGCCGTTCTCGTGCTTCAGTACAGCAGTGTTCACTGAGTTCACCGCTCGAGTTCCCAGTCACTGAGCACACACACACAACCAGTGAATAGTGAGCCAGTGCAGCCACTAGTGTTAGACGATCCAACGGCGACAACGATAGTTTTCGGCTTCACTCGACTGGTCCAATTGTGAATCGGGCATATGTGAGCGCGTGCGAATCAGGGTGCCTGTTGAATCGAACACGTGCAGTGCCAGGTTCTCACCGTCAGCCTCACTGGGCTCTTTTGGTTCTCACAGAATTTGAATTTGCGTGCAGGCAATTAATTGCAGCAGTGGCGCAGCATATTTAGGTTTGGCTGGTGTGCAATTGCACCAGTGGTGCAGCACCGGCAGCACAAAAAGAAAACAAGTCCATGATTACCCAGATTAGTACTGACTGGTGCTTATTGGTGGTGGTGACTTGCTTTTGCTATTCTTGGTAGTATTTGCAGTTATTCAAATTCACTTTGGCCTTGAAAATAATTGAGAGTACAGAGACAGTGACCATACAGTGGCCATATTCTCACAGGGAGTGACGGGAGACCAAGTGCAACGGGTCTCACCGACTGTCTGTTCCAGAGGAATGGCCGCCAAACTCTGGTGACCGGGCAGGGCTGCGCCGAACTTCTGCTTCTGCGCACGCTACTCAAGCCCAAATTCGCCATAGATAATTAATTGCCCCACTTGACTGTGCTTAGTCGCACCAGCAGCAGCCTGGAAAATGTGCCAATTTATGCTTGGGCGCGTTAGGGCTGATGCCGCCAAATCAGCAGTATACACACTAATCACGACTATCCAATTAGGCAACTACTTGGGTTCAAATGCGCTATACGATGGTGAAGAGAATGATGATGATGGCAAAGGAGAGGGACAAGCGGTCCAGTGATGAGCATCATCTACCGAATAGACAGACAGTGAGTGTGAGGCCAGCAGAAGGGTCCTGGCACGAGTCAAGGCTGCCTCTAATGGAAATGGCAAAGCGTGCCATGTGCGAAAAGATGAAAGATGCGGTACCTTCTTCTACTTCAGCCACAACTACTACTTGCATAAATTAAGTGGAAAGATGGCCCGCTCGGCAGATTGCATGTGTGAGTGGCTGCTGCTGTTGCTGGTGGTGCTGGTGCTTCACCACTCATAAGGTCCATAGAACAGCCATTTGCACCTGGTGTTTGGTGTTGGCTTCAGCTAGGCTGCCTCTGATGCTGTTGCTGCTGCCGCACACGTTCATCTGTCTGATGGCGCGTGCTTGGACATTATGGAGAAGAAAGAGAGAGAGAGAGAGAGAGAGAGAGAGAGAGAGAGAGAGAGAGAGA
>JAALOO010002303.1_pt1 | contig 10794 bp, 10 predicted proteins | sample 7257641 | NCBI WGS metagenome assembly JAALOO01 (sample SAMN14085613, study PRJNA598686) | mite metagenome | biome: ENVO:01001000; feature: ENVO:01001002; material: ENVO:01001226; isolation source: single female mite from University of Michigan culture on fish food culture... ... | reverse complement strand
CTCTCTCTCTCTCTCTCTCTCTCTCTCTCTCTCTCTCTCTCTCTCTCTCAGCTTTTTCGTTCAGTGCCACCCCATTAAATGCACACACACACAGTCACTCTTCGGACAGACACGACGGACAGAGAACTGCCAGCTAACTGTGTCTAGGTGGTAGTGGTGCTGGTGATGTGAGCTTCAATTAGAGCTGCTTGCGCTAATGGTTCACTCTAAATGATCGAGACTGTGGGCGAGGCTGGTGACACTGCCGTGGTGTTCAGCCAGGTCAGGTCAACTCTACTAGCTAGGCTAACAAAGAGCTGAACAGAAACAAAATTAATAGAAACTAAAAACAGGAGAGAGAGAGAGAAAGATTCGCCCGGAAGCCAATGTAATGTGATAGTGTGCCTAATGAATGAGAATGGTGGCAGAGAGTGGTGAGAGAGTCAGTGTCGAGTGACAAGAACAGAAGAAGGGCAACAAAGACGGGACAGCGATGATTTGTTGTCCTTCTTTGCTTTCAGAAGCAGCAGCAGCAGCAGCAGCTGGCGACACTAACAATTAGCAATTCTAGTCGTCAGGAAGAAAGAAATAAAGAGAGGTCACAGAGACAGAGAGCAAAGGTTCTGCAAGGAAGGAAAGGGGAAAAGAGAGGGAGAGAGAGGTCATCACCATTATCATCATCACCAGAAGCACTCAAGAGGGCACTACTACTACTAATGCACATCAGCAGGCAATAATTTAGAAAACAAGTAAAATAAAACAAAACCATTCAGAGATAGCAACAGCAATATGCAACTAAAGTGCAGATAGGAAACAGCACCAGAGAACGACAATGAGGCAACAGTATGAGCATCAGATTTTACAACAAAGTAAAAATAAAAAAGGATTAAAAAGTAACTGCAGCACATACTCTATGAGAGCGCAAATAAAAGCGGTAGTAATTTTCGCAGTCAATTTAGCAGCGCGCACATAATGCTTACTTGCCGCCACTCCGATCAGAGTTAATTGGCTTTAGTTTAGTTTAGATTTAGGAGAGCGCAGCGGTGGCAGTTTGTTTGTTTGCAGAAGAACACAGAAGAGCTCACTAAACAAATAGTAGTCATCGGAAATACAAATACAAACACATAGCAAACAACGCATTGAACACAAACATAGAAAGAAGGAGAGGGTAAAGAGAGAGAATGAAAGCAACATTGAAAACATAGAATGAAAAGCAAAGACGGGAAATAGGGGAAAGGAAAGGGATAAAGAGCAGCCGCAACAGCTGGTTAGTAATTGCTCTTACCTGATCGAGACCTAGGCGAGGTACTGGGACGACTAAAGGAGGGCGACCCCGCCGTGGACACTGCCGCCGACTCCGAGGTACCGCGCTCATTGGGTGGCCCTGAAGGAGGAGGAAGAGGAGGAATTGGAAGAGGTGGAGATGGTTTTGGAGGAGAAGGTAGTAAAGATGAAGGTTGAGGAAATGGAGGTGAAGGAGGAAAGGAAGAAGGAAAGGGAAAGGAAGGAGGAGGAGGTCAACTGGACACATTTAGTAGGCACATTTGGACAGAGACAGATAAAGTTTGGTGATCAGGCAAACAAACAAACAAACAAACAAACAAACACAAACTGCGGTGGACAAGACAAAAAGCACTTCTACTACCACTACAATTAGCACAAATAGTGAGTCAATCAGAGCAGCGGAAGGAAAGCCGGAAGTTAAGATGCAAAGCTTCAACCACCAGCAGCAACAGCAGCAAATCCCATTGGGAAAAGCGATGCTAAAAGCCAAAGCCATTCGCAGTGTGAGCAGCAGCAGCAAAAAGTGTAAGCAGAAAAGCAAGCAAAGCCAAAGCCAAAGTCAAAGCAAACTTCATTCACTCATTTCCCTTCCATCATCTTTGTACAGCACACACCAGCAGCAGCAGCAGCAGTAAGCCTCATTTGCAAGCCTTTCTCACACACTCAATCTCAACACACGCACAGTGCACATTAACTGCACGAACAAACAGCCAAATCTCGGTGAGACACACAACCAGAGAGCACACATCCAAACAAGAAAGAGAGTTTACAAAGTAAGACAGTAAAAAAGGAAAGAATCTGTCTCGGCAGCAAATTATGCAAGAGGCAGCAGCGACAGCAGCAAAATGTAATTAAGAGAAGCAGTGCTGAAGCAGAGTTGGAGCAGAAAGAGGACACAGACTGCAGGGCCTAGAAATCAGCGACAGCAGCAGCAGAACCTTTGGCAACAAGGAACGAACAAAAAAACTGCCAAAGCAAACGAAGAGGAAAGAGCGAAAGGGCGAATTGGGCAAATTAAAGCGATGAAACAGCGGCAATTACATAAATGAGCACTGGGAGGAAAGCAGTGTATGCTTCCTAAACTGGGGGAGGAGGTGGTGGTGGTAGTGGTGGAATTCCTCTCTTCCTCCTCAAGGAAATTGGGCTCAAATTAAAGTTCAGCAGCAGCACTGCAGCAATCATCATCATCAGCCCTGGCTCTGTGTTCCCCTTCTTTGCATCTCTTCCTCTTTCTCCCTTCTGGATCTGCAAAACTGGCCGAGCGAAACACACACACACACACACAGAGTTGACAAAACATTCCAACAGCAGCAGTGGAAACCACACAGCACCGATAGCAATCGCAGCCGCAGCAGCATCAGCAAAAACGAGCAAGCGAGAACAAAGGCGCCCAATTGAGCGCGAAAATTGAAAAATTCTCTATCTCTCGCTACTTCATTCTCTCAGTGACTCGTGGTAGTGTGTGGTTCCAGGCTGCCATTTCACCCCATTCCCGCTTTCAAAAAAATTTTCCATAGTGTGCTGGCGGTGGTGGTTACAATTTAAAACACACACACACACAACCAGACAAGCCCAGACAATAGAGAGCTAACCAAGCATCGTCATCATCAACTCTGCCATACACTAAACGACTGCAGCAGCTCTCTCAATTAAAAAGAGAGGAAGAGAATGAGAGGAGAAAAGGGGGAAATGGCTCTATGGGATGTTATGCAGCGGCAAAAGATGATGTTCACCACCACTGCTTCACGGGGTCCTTAATTGAAGAAAGAAGACCAAAAAGAAGAAAAGGAAGAAAAAGCATATTTCCTCAAAAAGCCTCCCCTGGAACAATGCAAAGATGCTAGATGCCTAAAGAGCAAGTGCAGGGTGGAAAGCAAAAAAGAAGAAGAATAGAATAAAAGAATGGAGCAAGAAGGGGAAAGACAACTCTACCGGCGTGAATATGCAGAGTAGTGAATAAAGCTTAGCGCTCGGCAGTCTCGGCTGTTCATTTTCCCCTCATTCAGTCTTTTCTCTGTTTCATCCTCAGCTGAGTGTGTGTTAGTTGCTGCTGATGTTGTCTGACACCACCACCGCCACCGCCGCCGCACCGGTGTCAGACAAAGAAAAAAAGAAAGCTTCTAAAAATATAATAACACACACAAGCACAGAGAACAACACCCCAGGATAGTAAGAAAGAGAAGGAAAGAAACAACAACAACGCCGTCGCCGAGACTCTCCTCCTCCTCCTCCGCCTCTCCTGTTGTTGAAGATGAAGACATAATTAGAAGAAGAAGACTGCAGCCCGAAAAACTGGAGAGCAAAGAAGAAAAGAGAGAGAGAGAGTGCAAAAATGCAAGACAAAAAACTAGAACACGACAATGCAAGCTGCAAAGTGGTAGTGATGGTGGTAGAAGAAAAGGGGGTGAAGAAGGTGTCATCTCAACAGCAGCAGAACAAAACAGAGAGGTATTTGCACTGCGTGCAATGTGTCAGTCATTAGACAGGCGAAAAGAGGGAAGAGAGGCACTCATTAGTAAAAGCAGCAGCAAAAAAGAAGAAAAATTCACACTCAGGTAGTAAACAAAAAGTACTCCAGGTTACAAAATAAAGGTGAATATAAACGGTAAAACTAAACTAGTACAAACCTCAAGTGCATTAAAAGCAACAACAACAGTAGCTCAATTCAATTCAAGCAAAAAGTAGACACAGGCTCAAGAGGGCTGCGCTGTCACAACCACCACCACCACCACCACCACAAAACTAACAAAATTCAGGCTGAAAACAAAAAAAAACGAGAAAGTGGTGAACAAACCAGGATAGACAGGAGAGATAGTAAAAAGAGATGAAAACTAAAATCAGAGGAAAATCAACGTCAAACAATGGCATGCCAAAGGCAAAGGGCTGCTGCATCGAGGATGGAGCAGCCAATTAATCACCGGTGCATCAGGACCATTAGCAGCAGCGATAGATGAGCCCCGGGTAGTGAAAAGTGAGGCAACCAACCACCACTACTATCGCAAATTTGGCTACACTGATTCTCCTTCTTTTGCTATTTACAAAGTAAATGAGAAGAATAAAACTGATAAGTGCAAAGTTGGCAAACGGTAAGTACGAGTCCGAAAAGAAGAAGAAAGAAATTCTCATTCTCATTTTCATTTAGCCTGCTCCAGACTGGAAAAGAAGAAGAAAAGCGTAGAAAGAGGGCCGTTTTATTATTATTCATTTACATTTTTCTCTCTTTCATCATTCTCCACATCCACGCTGCTGCACACCAATCAAAGAACTGGGGGCAACAAAAACGAAAAGAAGAAAAAGAAAGAAAAACACTACTGCAGTAGAACTGAGAAAATGAAGGGAGAAAAAGATGAGGCAAAAGACAAAGTTTTCTCCCGCGCGCACTGTGCCGACTGTAAATATCTTTCTTCTTTTATTTTCGGTGTCTGATAGTTGCCCCCGTCAAGATGTGATGACTTCAGCAGGAGAGGGAGAGAAAGCGAAAGCGTCAAAGCTATCAGAACCGGAGCAGCCTCCGCTGAATGTTTCAGAGAGTGATGTGTTTTGCAGACTCGTGCTACTTTTTTCTCTCCTTTCTTCTTTGTACGCAAAAAAAGAGTGACAACGTCACATACTGTGCAGTTTACTGTCTTTTGTTGTCACCACTACTCTTTTTTTTCTTAGAGACAAACAAGGCAGACAGACAGGCGCCAATCGTTGCCGGCGGCACAATTAGCAGCAGCAGAATTGAAAAAGAAAGAGAAAATTCTGCTGATGACCGTTATGAGCAGTATCAGCGTGAAAGTGTGTCAACACACAGACACACACACTCGACTAGACAGAGTCGAGGGAGAACACAAACACCCAGAATGCTGATTCAATTAACTGAAGACTACTACTGTTGGGTCAGAAAAGGAACATTCAGTCAGACAGCAAACTGTTTAGGACACTTTGAGGACTAAATGCACGAGATCAAGAAGAAAGAGAGAGAGAGAGAGAGTAAACACTGTAGGCAAATTGCGACAACCGCATCGTTTTCAGGAGAAGCAAAAATGATCGGCCAAACCAGAAAAGTTTTAGCAGGCAGCAGCTAGGGGGTTATTCCCAACTTTTAAGCAGGCAAAACTAAATTTTGTTTTCTTCAACCCAACCCTGCAGACTGATAGTCAAAACCGAAGCAGCAGCAGAAGCTAGTTAATTTTCTCCCTTTTCTACACTTCCCTTCTCCAAGTGTTTTTTCAACGTGTGTGTCTGTGTGGAAAGTTTGCCTCTGCAGAGTCTGCACACTCACTACCCACTCACTACCACCACCAACTGCCTGGTTCGCTTATCTATTCAATTGACCGTCGCAGGAGAAGGCAAGCAAACAGGAGGAAGGGAAAGGGAATGAGAGAGCAGGCACTCGTTATCATTGCCTGCAGAACTGTACTTGTTTGAGTGAGTGAGTATGTGTGTACTTTGCCTAAAGAGTACCAGGGAAAAGCACTACTACTGAACTAAACTGAACTAAACAGAGAGGATGAAAAAACACTCCTCAGAGAAATCAGCAGCAGCAGCAGCAGCTGCAGGAGGAGAAGAGAATTACCACTCCAAACTTGATACACACACACTAAAGGGAAGAGAGAAGCTTGGAACTATTGCATTCTGGACAGTGTGTGTGCCCACCAGCCAACAAAAATCATCGTGTTCATCGCACTCAAAGCAGGCAGAATTAGATGGACCCCTTGATGGACAGTCAGTGACAATCAGTGTGTACATCACCGCTCACCCCCACAAAAAGGAGAACAGTGGAAACTACTAAAACAGTGGACAGTGGCCTGAAGATAAGGAAATGAGTGAGTGAGTGAGTGAGTGAGTGAGTAGTTAAAGAAATTAAGAGTAAAAATTATTATCAAGAGCAACTCCTCGAGCAGTAGCACACAGTGAATGATGATGAAGCAGTAGTGGAAGCATCAGCAGCAGCAGCAGCAGCAGCAATCAACCCAAGCAAAAGAGAAGCGCATAACCAGCAGAAAAGAGCAGAAAACGCGTTTCAAAAAGGCGCATCAGCAGCAGCAGTGCAGTCGCAGCAGCAGAATTGATAGCAAAATTGAAGAGAATGCACTATAATGTCACTTTTCGGCAGTCACTAAAAGATGAAGTATCCAAGAAAACTGAAAACAAAACGTAAGGCAAAGCATCAACGCGCAAACGCAACCAGAAAAACAACAACAACACCAACACTTTGCCTTCATCATCATAATCATCATCGTCAGCCTCAAAATCATCATCATCATCATCACCATCATCAACTCTTTCAAAAAGAGTTTTGAAAACGCAAAATAAAATGGGCAAACAAAAATAGCCACAAAAAAGGTGAAAATCAAAGTGCGACTTACGTGTCTTCTTGTAGAGCAGTATCTCAAATTGTTCAATGGCGTGGTTCTCCAGCGCCTGCTCCACCCGGGTGATGGTCGTCTTGTCGGTCATCTCGCCGTACATGAAGCTGCAGCGGGCGCTCTTCTGCATGACCTCCGCCCGATTGTACCCGGAGATGCGGCAGAAGGACTCCGAGCAGTAGACGATCGGGTAGTCGATGATCTGAGCATTGGCGAGCAGAAAGCTGCAGTCGGCTGTTGGGGAGGTTAGGAGGGGGAGAAAGGGAAAAAGACAAAAATTAGCATGTTTTGAAGTTTCGAGAGGGCTCACTTCCTAAAGCAAACAGTGGCTCATAAGTTTCAATAATAAAGGTGTGTGTGTTCGGGTAAGTTTTAGAGTACGAGTGTTTGTAGTTTGGTCGTCTTGGGAATTGAGTGGAACAAAAAACCGTCAACCAGTCAGTATTCAGTACATTGAACCAACAAAAAAAGTGAACCTATGCTAACATTCAAAGGTCGCCCCCGCCTCAAAGCAACCTCAGAGAACAGAAGAAAAGAAGAAAAAAGTTTGCTTAACGGTGTTCACACACACACACACAAATGGCCACCCCCTTTTTCTGGTAATGCAAGTACTTTCCTCCTCTACTTCTGCTGCGGCTGTAATCAACTTGTGTGTCTGTGTACCTACCAACTTCCCAGCAACAAGCAAACAAAGGCCGATCCTCGATTCAGCGGAAAAGAAAGAGGAAAGAGAAGGTCCCGGGGATCGTTCGCTTCTGCAAATCAGCCCCACTACCGCCACCACTACCACCACATTCATTTGCCGATATATCAAATGGCGACGGCAGTAATAATAAGAAATGTCAACAATATTAGCGGGCCACTTTAAAGGACATGGGAGAGAGCGAGAGAGAGAGAAGATCGAGTGCCGTCGCCGTCGCCACCGCTAATGATCTTATAAAAGTATTATTACTGTTACAAGTGAGAGAGATTGAGAGAGGGTGAGAGCGACAGTGTAAAGTCCAGTCAAGTCGGTGTCTCAAGTGTCTGCAGACAGACGGACGGGGCACTGGCCACACTAGGCAGCCAGTCACTCAGTCAGTCAAAGGAAGGAAATGAAACTGAAAATGAAATGAGCAGAGAGGGCCAGCCAAGAAAGAACAAAAAGAGGAAAAGGATGGGCAGAAGAGGCGCTCAGTTGAAGAAGCCCACTCGAGCGCGTGCAGCAGTAGTGTTCACTTTCCCTTTTTCCTCCTTAGCTGCTGATTCGTTGCTGATTTGTTGGCCTGGAGACAGGCGGCAGACAATTGGAAATAGCGTAGAGTCCCAACGCTAGATCGAAAAGACTCGTTGTCGTCTTTGAAAGTATAAATAATAGTGCCCACTGCTTTTCATCCCCGCTCACTCTGTTCTCTCTTTCTTTTGCTATTGGCAGCTTCCGTTTCGTCTTTTGCTGTTATTTTATTTCAGAAGTAGGGAAAAAGGCTGGAGAATTAGCAACCGTACAGCGGGGGAAAGACAAAACACTACTCTACAGCGTCTGTTTACCGAACAAATTACCGAGCAACGAGAAGAACAACAGAGAGTGAGAGGAAAGAATGCAACGAGTAGCAAAATACTTCATTTAAACTCTCCCAATCTGCTTTCCTTGTAGGCATTTTCCCTTTGTTGTTTTGGGGCAGTTTTGAAGTAGGAAGAAGGAGAAGGAGGGGTGGGCGCAAGGAGCGTGAGAGAGGGAAGGAGAGGGAGAGGTCGGCGTAAATTAAAGTGCCCTTTCCCTTCCTCTCTGGCCCGTTCTCCTTAAATGAGAACCATTAGCAGCAGCAGCATTAGCTGAACCTCGGCTATTAATTATGATTAATCAGAAGTAGTGTAAGCAGTGGAAATGAGAGGGAGAAAGAGAAAAATCAATTCTCATTTAAGCAATGTCCCTGCTGCAGTTGGTAGAGTAGTTGGTAGAGTAGTTGGTAGAGTAGTGCCAATTGCAAATCCCGAGCGGAAATCAGCACCACCAGAACTACACTTCTGCAGTACCATTCTGAAAATTACTGAAAGAGTGTTCTGGCAGTAGTAATAGTAAAAATGGGGCAGTGGAAGGTCATAATACGGAGAAAAGAGCCCATTATTATTATCATAAGTGAGTGAGTGAGTAGAAGTACAAGTGCCCCTTGTGCTACTAAATGAAACTGCTGCTGCCGTTGCTGCTGCTGGTGCTAATTAGTACCAAACAAGTGCACAAAATGGCAGCAATGCTGATTGAGTACAGCGAGGGCACACGTGTTCCTTGTTCACTACCAACGGGGCACAGGTGCGACACACACACACACCAGAGAATTTTTTCAATACTTGAGCAGTGTACATGAAAAAAATTAAATGCAAAAAACTTTTTTGCCTAAAAAGTTTAAAACTTGAAAAGAAGCAGCAGCAAAAGCACTCGTCCGTGGCAAATGTCTGCCATCGGACTTTGGCAGCGGCAGCCGAAGTAGCAGCGACAGCAACATTAGCGAGAGCGTGAGCGTCAATTGCACCAACCAAATCACTTCCTCTCCATTTAGTAGCCGATCAGCAGCAGCAGCAGTGGCACTGTAGTACTTTTGTGTAGCAAAATCGCTCACCACCACCACCACTCACTCCATTCCACTCTTTCCACCCTCTTCAAGCGAGCAATAAATAACATATTAAACGTATATAGACGGAGAAGGAAAGTGTGATTTTGGGATGGGATGGAGATGGAAGGGGCCACCACCACTAAACAAGAGCCCCCCCCCCCTGTACTCCACAGATACACAGTTTCAGCAGCTGAGAAGAGCGCGCGCATTCGATAGACTGATTTTACGATTCAATTAAATCGACATTTACACAGATTGAAAAAAGCAGAGAGAAAAAGGACATCGAAAAGAATAAAAAGAAGTGGTAGTAAACTGAGTGGGCCGCCTCTGCCGCTGCCGCGCACTGATTCGACCAGGCTAAACACCCCCGAGAGTGCTGCATCCTTTCCCTTCCCGGCACCCGAATCAGCTGCAACAACAGCAGCAGCAGCAGCCATTGTGAATGCCTAAATTTAAAATCAATTTTCACTTTACTTCCTCCTCAATGACACACAATGCGACTCCTGCTTCGAGACAAGGCAAAGGAGGAAAGGGAAGCGCCGCTGCCAGCACACACACACACTCACTCACTTACAATTCACCGAGCCTCCACACAACCGCCGCCACCAACATCATCATAATAAAATAAATACACCCAGAGAAAAAGAGAGAGAGAGAGAATTGCGAGCTAGCGAATTGAATGAAATTTCCATTTCACCAGCAGCAGCAGCAGCCGTGTACGACCACCGTCAGAATTCAAAAAGGGCAGTCAAATTCAGTGAAAAGGAGCAAGTACAGGGACAGACGCCAGTCTGTACACAAATTGCCGCCACCGATGATAATGGGCCAGTGTCGATATGAATGCTCAAGTGTGAAGTCGAATTGGGTTGTGTGTGTGCACTGCACAGTCACAGCACACTGACACACCGCCGAGACAATCACCATCATCATCATTTGCCGACAGTTAATATCGAATCATTGTGCGCACCAAGGCTGGCGACATGACTGAATTTACGTAGAACGTAGCTGCAGCCGTCACCGTCAAAGCTGCTGCAGCCGAAAATAGAAGAAAAATGCACCAATGCACTAGCGTCCAACACAACAGCGGCAATTGTCGTCGTCGGTGATAATCGAATTAAACACACACACACACACAAACAGACAGACAACAATTGACGGAAAAGAGGCAGCCAATTTTGAGGCAGGCGAGCTTGAGAGTTGCAAACAGAAGAAAGAGGAAGAAGTGAATTGAAGTGCCCACCAAATCATCAGAAGAATGGCGGTGAAAAGTGGCCTTCTTACTGGGGTAGCATCAGCTCTTGACATCGTTAAGCTGCCGAGAGAAGTGTTGAAAGAAAGAAAAGAAGAAAAATAAGGGCTACAAGAACTACTACTTTTTCAGCCTACCCTCCCCCACACCATTATCGTCGGCATCATCATCCGCTTCCTCTGCAGCCAGCAAACAAACGGCAGCAGCAGCAGCCCTAGTTGTACTCGTATGTAGATTGCCACCATCACCACCACCACCACTTTTCGCCAGCTGCCGAGAGTGTTCGTGTGTGTGTGTGTGTGTGTGTGTGTGTGTGTGTGTGTGTGTGTGTGTGTGTATC
>JAALOO010002302.1_pt1 | contig 10799 bp, 6 predicted proteins | sample 7257641 | NCBI WGS metagenome assembly JAALOO01 (sample SAMN14085613, study PRJNA598686) | mite metagenome | biome: ENVO:01001000; feature: ENVO:01001002; material: ENVO:01001226; isolation source: single female mite from University of Michigan culture on fish food culture... ... | reverse complement strand
GGATCGCTGAAGGCGCTGAAGGGAGTGCTCTTTCGAGGGTGGGCGTTGTCGAAGGCGGTAGTGCTGGTGAATGGAGTGCTGCTGCCGGTGGCCTGGATGGTGGCCTGCTTGGGGCTGACTGTGGCCATTGTGAAGGTGAAAAAGAGGATGGTGAAGTGAGGTTTAATTGAGTTTTAGGAATGCAAAAAATTGTTTAAATTTTGACCTTTTGTGAAATCGTCATTAAAATGGCTAAAACTAAAGAAATTTTTTATTTAGACTGATTTGGAAAACGGAAAAAGTAAATAAAATGTTGTAATAAAATAAATTATTTGAAAAAAGTGTACTTTTGTTTTAGTGCAAAAACTCAACGATTGCTGTTGTTGTTGGGTGTTGCATAACAACCGGAAAAAGCCTTCAATTGAAATCAAACGAAAGAATGCAACTTCTAACATGTAAATTAAATTGAAATAAAAAAAGAAAGGAACAATCTAAGTAAAACACAGGAAATAATGACACACACATTTTTGGACACTGACACTTGACTGCTGATTGTCAAGTACTGTGTGTTAAGTAAAGCAATATTTTCAATGAAATTGGTAATTGTGTAACTAAACCAGAATATGTAATCAGTTAATAACTTACAATAACTTTTTCAAACTTAAAAAATAAAATATTAATTGTGATCATTTGACTACTGAAAAGCTATGCTTGCCCAATTTTTCTAAAAAATATTTAAAAAAATCAATAAAACAAAATTAAAATTGAAATTTTAAAACAAATTAACAAATGCAGTTGTATTTAATAAAGTTGACCGTTTTTAGTGAAGCTTCAAAATGTCGGTATAAAAATTAATCTTCAAACTCGTTTGTCAAATTAATTTGCGACTGGCCAATTAGTCGTCCAGTGCCGTGGCACACTAAAAACATGTGTCCAAAATGTGAGTGTCCAAAATGTCTGTGTGTGTGTCTGGCAAAAACTGTCAGTTGCAATGCATAAGCATTTAGTGAAGGTGATAATCAATGTTAAACGACATAATTACATGGCTAATTTCAGTTTGAGTTTATGCTGATACTGTTCCCAGTAGACAACACTAGTAGTTTTAAAATTTAAACATTGTCACAATTTGAAAAGTAAGTTAAAAATAGAAATGCGAAACAGTTGTTATTAAAAATATTTTTAAAACCATTTTTAACGTTTTTTTTGATTGCTAAATCAAATTGCAGTAAAATACCTAAAAATGTAAAAATTTAATAAATTTTTTCACAAATTTTTGTCATGTTAAAAAATCAAAATTGTGTAGCAAAAATAATTCTAAAAAAATAAATTATAACAATTAGTTAACCTTTTTAATATAAACCCTTGCGATGCCTTGAAAAAAATTAAAAACAAAAGATTAAATCTGAAGTGCAAAACTGATAAATGAAAGTGCACCACGACAAAGACAAATGGAGATGGAGATGGAGATGGAGAGCGATGATTTCCCTCGGCTGACAACAGCACTAAACACTAAATAAAAAAGCGGAAAAAGCAGACAAAAACTAAGCAGCGCTAACCAGGAAAACAAGCCGCTAACAGGAGATAAGACAACAGAGATTGAACAGAGCAGAGAACTCGCTAAACATCACACGCTAAATAAAACTAAGCATTGACAGTGACACCCGGCCAACTAACAGATACTACCAACAGTCAACAAAATAATCAAAAAAGGAAACGAAACAAAAATTCACTTGGGATTGAGTGAACCAGTGACTGAGAAAAAAAGAACAATGGTGAGATAAAAGTAAAACAACGAAAAAGAAAAATCAAAACAAAAAAATCAGATTTAAACAGCAGATGACGTATGGAGAATGTCAATTGATTTGAACCAGTTAATGAAAATGGGATTTTTTTAAACAGCAATTTCTAGCAAAGTGAAAAAAGGGAAAATGAGTTTGTCCCCACAGGGGGGGGACAGCAAAAAATAATTTAGAAAGTAAATGAAAAGTAAATCAAGTTACGATCTAGTGTCGTTTTCATTTTTTGGGGGTTTTGACAGGCGATTAATTTAGTTGAGGTTGATTGTCACTTTTCATCATCAATTCCCATTGCTGATGATGCTGCATTACGTCAAAGGAGACCTTTCAGCTGGTCAAATTTCCGATCGCCTTTTCCTCAACTAATTAGCCGCCATTAGGGGTCACTTTAGAAGATTGAAGTAGAGCTAAGAAATGAGTAAATCAAAACGACCGGTAATGAAATTGAGTGTGAGTCTGAAAATGAGTTGGCAGGGTGAGTGGGACTGGTTGGGGGGCCGGTTGGTAATGAAATGGAAAAGGGCACGTAAGGAAAGTAATAGTCTAAATTGATTTGATTGAAAATGAAAGTGAAACTGAACAAGTAGTGATTTTAATTATAATTAATACAAACTATTTAAAAACCATTTTAAAAAAATCAAAATTATTCATTCAAATGCATAAAAGTGATTACACAAAAATGCAACACCAAAACTAAAATGCATAAATGTTACCTTTTATTTCAAGTCATTGTTATTTTAAAACATGCACTAAAATGGCACTAAAAAAATATTTAGTTAAACTAAAATAAAATGACAAAAAATTAATTTACACAAGAGAACTACAAAAAGTACATTTTTCTCACCCCTTTTCAGCAGAATAGAGCTGGCAAACAATTTCTATTTTTTAACGTTGCCCAATGAGAAAAACAGTGCAATGACTGTCGGCAAATGTCACAGGAAACACAAATGTAATTACATTAAAAAAATTAATGCAAATTAAAAATTAACCATTTTTTTAACGCATGCAAAATTTACTAAAATTTTTAAAAATAAAATTATTTTTTATTAAAACACCGTCGACATCTGTGAAGGAAAACTACAGATAACAGAAAAACGTAAATAAATTCAAAACAATAAAATAAAAAACGTGTTTTTACCAGTTTTAGGCTGGTACAAGTATTATGCCAAAAGAACCTCAAGATCAATATGCGCCAGAATGAGAAAGGCAAAGACAAAGAAGATAAAACCCAGAAGACAGAAGAGCATCAACAGCAAACTGAGGTGGTAGTAGGGGACTGAAGGGCGAGAGGTGTAAGTGTGCACTCGATGAGACTTGGAAAAGGATGAAAGCGAAGGCTTCGGAGAATCCTCGGTCAACGGTTTTGAAGACTTAGAGTTGGACGCATTCTCGGAGCTGGGCAAAATGACAGCCAGTGTTAGGTTGGTTGTGGAAATGTCGTTGCTGTGGTGATTGGCACGGTTTTGTGTAACTGCCGATGTGTGCTTGACGACGAAGGTTTTGGCGGCAGAAAGTCGTTTTCCAGCTTTAGCAGTATTGCTGCTGCGTACAATAATAACCTCACTGTTGTCAGCTTCTTTTTTGTTGTCTTCATTGTTTTGATCATCATTGTCGGAGGATGTTTGCTGTAAGCTGTGAAAAAGTGGAAAAAGGAGAAGAAGGAGAAAACTTGTTAGGCTGAAACGTTTTGCTGAAAAATGCATGGTTTGGTTTAATTTTTTTATTTTGGTAACCTGTTTAATAGGAAATATTGCTTGGAATACAAATAAGGTTAAGCGAAACAATAATTGAAAAAAGACTGCACTGGCAATGTTCTAGTCAATTTAGTGTTAGAAGTGGAAAAGAAATTGAGCTAGAAAGGAAATGTAGTGGAAAGTTTTTTTTGAAAGTATTAGCTCAAAAAGGTTGACTTTATAAGTAAGTTTTTAAAAGTAAAAATATTTAAAGTTTTAACCATTTAAAAGAGGATGAAATCTCGCTATCCATAATAAAAACAATCAAAAATTTCCCATAACAAAAATCGCAAGTAGTAGCTCCAGTTTAAGTTGTTTCAATCAAAATGCCAATATTATTTTTAAAACCGTTTTAATTTCAAACTGGTGCAAACATTAGATAGCAAAATTAACAGAAAAAGTAAAAAGTAATTGTGTAAAAGTTAAAACAGCAGCAGTAGTAGTAGTAATAATTCAAAATGATCCGCATTTTTTAGCCCCACATTCCTCCAAAGCCTCGACCCATGCCGCCCAGGCCTCTCATTCCGCCGAAGCCTCGTCCCCAGCCGAATCCACGACCGAATCCGCCCATTCCCATGCCGCCCATGCCCATGCCTCTGCCCATGCCGCCCATTCCAAAGCCAAATTGAGCATGTACAGCCGCTGGACCGGAAGTGAGGAAAATCAGCAGCAGCAGAAAACTAGTGGCAAAAATAAAATTGGCAGATTTCATGATTTACAGCAGCGTTTGAGGTAGGAATAAAGTTGAAATATTGAGCAAGTTTTGGTTCAAAACAAAAAATGAAACAGTTTAGTGGACAGCTAAAAAAAGTGGACAGTGGAACTCTGATAAAGAAAAAAATGGGAAAGTTTTTACCTTTTATATATCAACCGAAAATTAAGTACATTAACATTAAAATGTGCACCAAACCACAAAGGTCACGAGAATAAGCAAAAAAAGAGTGCAAATTGACAGCTCATTTGCGCGGGTGACTTTGCACTAAAAAAGAAAACAAAATAATAACCAGTTTTTACCGTTGCACTAAACAACAAAGTGGACACTGAATTTAATAGTGGCGGTCAGAAGGGGAAAAAATGCCAACTGCAACCAAGAGCGGTCAACCGAGGGCAACCGAAAGCGGGCCTGGTTAATTAGAGCGAAAAAGTGAAAAGAAAAAGAAAAAAGCAAAAGTTGTAAATAATTTAGTGTTTGAGCTACCTGTTTGAATTTTTATCAACTATTCATTTTAAAAAGTTTAAAACTAAACAAAAAAATTAAAAAAAAAATGCTACTTCTTTTCAGCATAAAACTGACGCACAATCGCCTCAATCTTCTCCACTGCCTTCTCCTTGCTCTTCTCCCTCTCGATTCGCTCCTTAGCCTTGACCAGGCGCTCAGCCATCTCCCGATCTGCCAAGATCTTCTCCACCGTCTCCAGAAAGACCTCTTCTTCCACTTCATAGGGATTGAGGCGGGCGCCAAAGGCCTTATCAGCAACTCGCTGGGCGTTGTCGGCCTGCTCGGCAAAGATGGGCAACACGAGCATCGGTTTTCCGGCGGCCACCGCCTCGGTAACGGTGTTATTTCCGCCGTGGGTGATCACCAGGTCGACGAGGGGAAGGAGGGCCGTCTGCGGAAGGTTCTCCCGTCCCCAGACCTGGTCGGCGGGGCCGGGAAGTTCGAACTCATCCGCTAGGGGGCCTTTGGAGACGATGGTTCGATGGGAGGTCTTGGCCAGCCAGCCGACCAGCTTGAGCACTAGTTGAACGTCGAGACAGGCCACGGTGCCCAGGGAGAAGTAGATTAGCTTTTGGCCTGGCTGAGGAGGATTTCGAAAACTTTCTGGAAGTTCGAATTGAGGTTTTTCACCCTCTTCCTCCTCCTTACTCTTGGGCTCCTCTCGGGAGAAGGCGTCAATGCGAATGAAGTTTGAGCATTTCAGGAGGTCCTCCTCCTCAGAAAGGTCGCCCAGGTAGTCGAGCTCCTTTGGGTAGCCGTAGATGACGCCGTATTTGGACTTTATACTGAGCGATCCTTCAGAAGGAAGATCTTCAGCCGAGTACGGGAACTCAAAGTGCTGGAAGAGCTTCTCCTGGTACTTTCGAAAGCGATTGTTGAATTCAGTCTTGTAGGCGGCAAACTCGGTCCACAACTTTCGCTCTGGAGAATCCGGTGCTGAATAAGGTGAATACCCGGATTCCCCGGGCGGAAGTTTCCCCGGAGGTAAAAGTCCACTGAAAAGTCCCAGCGGATTGGAGGAGCTCAGCTTGAACCAGGGAAGGCGGGCGGCTAAGAAGGCCGGCGCGATCATAAAGTGGTCGAGGATGAGGGCGTCCGGGCGGTACCGGCTGATGGCCGCCTCAATCTGCGGATTGAACTCCACGCAGGCGTTGAAGAGGTTCAGGCCGAAGGGGTCGGCCAGCTCGACGCTCTCCTTCATCTTCTCCAGCGTCGACTTGCCGCTGAGGACGCCGGAGGCGAGAATGGCCCGAGCCCGCTTCCTGGCCGCCGACTCGTTTGGGTCTTCGGGTTCGTTCTTTTTATCGCCATCAGCTCCTTCAGGTCTCAAGGGCTTCGGCTGGACCGTCTGCACCAGGTGGACCTCCTCGAAGCCGTAGCGCCCGTACTGGCCGGCGAACTTGGCGTTCAGCAGAAAGACCACCCGGTGGCGGCGGGCGGCCAGCGCCTGGGCGAAGCCGACGCAGGCGTTCAGGTGCCCGGTGGCGTCCAGGGCGTGCACCAGAAAGGTCAGCGGTGGTTTTTCGACGGAGGACATTTCGAAAATGTTTTCAAGAGTTGATTTTCTGCTAAAAAAGAGAAAGAAGAGGGTACGTACGGCTGGAAAAGTTGGCAAACGGCAGGGCTATTTATATTTACTTTGCAAGTGTTGCAAGAGTTGCTGCTGCTTCTGTTACATAACAGACAGACAAAAGAAAGAAGAGAAGGGAAAAGCAGCAACGGATTTTTGGTGCAAATAAAGATTTGTGGAAGAGGAGGAGGGGGAGGAGTTTGCGGTAGCAAGGAGTGATAGGCTGGTGTAGCACTGCCAGCGCCGCTTTGGTGACGCCCCGGGTAGCTTTTACTTGTGCTTGACAGTTTTTGCTTGTCTTATTTATCTACTGACTCACTCACTCACTCACTGCCAGACACTTGTTTGAGCAGCAGCTGCAGACGGTCGCACACAATGGATTTGCATTTATTCCCCATTTACTATTTATTAGTTTGTGTTAGTGGGAAAAGAGAGATATAATATAATAATGTGCGATAGGAGAGGAGGATTGCACGATTGCACCGAGTCAGCCAGACAGCTCTTGCAGCTCGGCAGAAAAGCGAAGTGGCGTTTTTCGGTGCAAAAGGCGCAGAGTGCAGAAATAGGACGATTGCTTGCTGGCTGACTGCTGCTGATTTTGTGTGCTTTAACACTGTTGTGTATCTGTGAGGGAGCTTGAGCTGAAAAAGAACTTTACGGTGTGGGTGTGTGTGTGTGTGTAAAGAAAGAAGGGGGTTAATAAAGGTGAGGGTACAGGGGCAGCTGCTGCATTGAGCAAGAGCAACTCTACTGTTGCTCGTGATGCTCGGCGAACAGCTCGGCAGCAGTGCGGTGCGGCTCCCCTTTGCCCAAGGTGATTTGCTGGAGCTGGAAGTGCGGATACAGCTTGGAGAGAAGCTCACGCAGACACTGCAGAGCGGTTGCAGAGTTTGTCGGCTGGGAGTGCTCGGTGTAGTAGTCACCACGCAGGATCTTCCAGAGTTCGACCCGACAGCGATCACAGGCAAAGTTTTGCAGGTGAATGGCCTGGCAGTTGGGCAGCGTCCAGGGCAGGCAGAGCCACTCGGCCTGGGAGGAGGCGTGGTCGTCGATGCTCAGGTCTAGGGTGAGTGCTCGCACCGAGGTCAGCTGAGGCAGAGAGCGAGGCGACGGCTGCGGCGAGCTTGGATCGAAGTTCTCCAGTTGGTCCACCAGGTCCAGCGTCAAGCCCAGGTGAAGCAGCTGCCGGCTGTGCTGAGAGAGGAAGGCAAGCAAGGGGCCGTAGCTGGTGGTGGAGAATGGCCCATCTTCAGGCAACAGCTTCAGTGTGAGCGAGCTGAGCGACGAAAAGCGAGGGAATAGCTCCGATCTAAAACCCTCAACGGTCAGGTCGAGTCTTACTAGGCGACGGAGGAGAGTCTCATTGCAGTGCTCAGCGGAGAGAGAGTAGCCAGTGCAGTTTTCCAGGTGAATCTGCAGGTCGACATTGTCTGAAGCCGCCTGTTTACCGATAGAGTCGAAGAGGAACTCCTCGTTGTTCGTCTCTCCGCCCTTCACCACCAGCACCTTCAGCTGAGCCAGCACGGTCAGGGCGGGCAGGTCGCCGCTATCGTCAAGCCAAAAGTCAACGTCCACGGCCAGCTGCTGCAGGGCGGAGAGAGCGTTCAGTGCGGTCATCAGCTCGGCGGTCCCGGAAGCTCTAGTCGCCGTCTTCATAGTGGAAAAATTCCCGTTCATTTGCAGCAGCAAGCTTTTCAGTTGAGTCGCCCAGTGGGGATGCTGCAGCAGCGAGACCAGGTACTGGCAGTTCTTGTCGTAGCAATCCTCTTTGTAATAGTCATTGATGAACACCAGACTGGTGGCCGCAGAGAAGAGAACGGTGGCAATCTCCTCAATGGTGGGCAGATCGTCCTGGAAATTCCTCCAGGACACGAGACTGTTCCACTGGGTGACACGGACGGCTTTGGGTTGAAAGTCGATTGCCTTACCGCGGTCGTCCGTCAACTGCTGCAAGTTGGGCTCTGCGGAAGAAGAAGTTGATGATCTGCTGAGTTTTAATAAGGCTCCGATCGGTGATGACCAGCGTCTTCACTGTGCGATTGGCGGCTCGCACCATCGGCCCGAATCGAGGGCTCATCTTGCTCGCCGTCAGCTGGTCCATCGGCTCGAGAAATTTCAGGGCGGTGATCACGCACAGATCCGGAAGTGGTCGTCGAGGTGGCATCCTTCAGGCAGTTTTGAGTTCGGGAGAAGATGGAAGTTGAAGAGAGTTGTTGTTGCTGCTTCGGCTGCTCAGATCACACTGTGGAGGAAATGATGAAATGCGAGCACGTTTTCTCGAGTGTGGTCAGTGCGCCCCCAACCAGAGCCCACCACCCAACAGCACCTCTCCGCAAACGACGTTACAGATCTTTCTCGAAACAAAAGAATTTTATTCTCAAGATTTTTAAAATGCTAAAAGCAGCAAAACAAGACACTTAAAAATGGGCAAGCATCTTAGGACTGTTTCAAATGAGCTCGAGGCAACATAAATTGAGAGAACGGAGTTATAAGAGGAGTTTGTGTATTTATTGCATTAGTGTGTGAAAGTAAAGTTGAAGATAAGGCTGCTGCTGCAGTTGGTTTCTCAGAGTTGTGGGGTAATCGGCAGGAGTTGGAGAGAGTAATCATAACTGGGGGGCTCTAAAAGGTGCAAATCTACAAGTAACAAAAATGATGTGTTAGTGTGTGAAAGCAAAGAAAGAGAAGGGAATTTGTCATACATTTTGAATTGAATTGAAAAGCACAAAAGAGCAACTCTACTGTTGCTCGTGATGCTCGGCGAACAGCTCGGCAGCAGTGCGGTACGGCTCATCATTGCCCAGGGTGATTTGCTGGAGCTGGAAATGCGGAAACAGCTTGGAGAGAAGCTCACGCAGACACTGCAGAGCGGTAGCAGAGCTTGGTTGCTCAGAGTCCTCGGTCCCGTCATAGCCACCACGCAGGACCTTCCAAAGATCGACCCCACAGCGATCACAGCCAAAGTATCGCAGGTGAACGACCTGACAGTTGGGCAGCGTCCAGGGCAGGCAGAACCACTCGGCGTGGGAGTGGTCGTCAATGAACAGGTGCAGTGTGAGTGCTCGCACCGAGGTCAGCTGCCGCAGAGAGAAGCGAAGCGGTGGTGTTGAACTTGGATCGAAGTTCTTTAGTTGATTAGCCAGATCCAGCATCAAGCCCAGGTGAAGCAGCTGTCGGTTGTGCTGAGAGAGGGCGGTGATCAGCGGGACGTATTTGGTGGAGAAGGTTTCACAGCTCGGCACCACCAGAGAGAGGGAGGTGAGCGACGGAAAGCGAGAGTATATCTTTGGTCCATTTGAGAATACACCTTCAACCAGGCCGAGTCTCACTACGCTGCTAAGGAGAGGCTTGCTCCAGTTGTCCGTATACTTAGAGACATCGTCGACATTACCGGCTTCCAGGTGAATCTGAAGGTGTGCATTCTCTGCCGCCTGTTTACCGATAGCGTCTAGAAAGAAAGCCGCTTTGTATTCTTCCAACGTCACCACCAGCACCTTCAGCTGAGCCAGTACGGTCAGGGCGGGCAGGGCGCCGCTATCATCCAACATAAAGTCACTATCCATGGCCAGCTGCTGCAGGGCGGTTAAAGTGTTCAGTGCGGCCAGGAGCTCGGAGGTCACTGAAACTCTAGTCTCCTTATTGGAAAATAGTCCGCGCAGCATCAGCAGCAAGCTTTCCAGTTGAGTCGCCCAGTGGGGATGCTGCAGCAGTGAGGCCAGGTACTGGCAGTTCTTGTCGTAGCAATCCTCTTTGTAATAACGATTGATAAACACCAGACTGGTGGCCGCAGAGAAGAGAACGGTGGCAATCTCCTCGATGGTGGGCAGATCCTCCTGGCAATTCCAAAACATCAAACAGTTCCACCGGTTGACAGGGACGGCTTTTGGTTGGAAGAGGTCAATCGCCTTACCGCGATCGTCAGTCAGCTGCTGCAAGCTGTGCTCTGAGGAGATGAAGAAAGAGTTGATAAACCTCTGAGTTTTCATAAAGTTCAGATTGGTGATAACCAGCGTCTTCACTGTGCGATTGGCGGCTCGCACCAGCGGCCCGAATCGAGGGCTCATCTTGCTCGCTGTCAGCTGGTCCATCGGTTCGAGAAACTTCAGGGCGGTGATCACGCACAGATCCGGAAGTGGTCGTCGAGGTGGCATCCTTCAGGCAGTTTTGGCTTCGGGAGAAGATGGAAGTTGAAGAGAGGCAGAGAGAGTTGTTGTTGCAGTTTCGGCTGCTCAGGTCACACTGTGGAGGAAATGATGAAATGCGAGCACGTTTTCTCGAGAGTGGTCACTGCGCCCCCAACCAGAGCCCACCCATCTGCGCCTTTCGGCAAATGACGTTACAAATCTTTCTCGAAACAAAAGAATTTTATTCTCAGGATTTTTGAAATGCTAAAAGCAGCTGAACAAGACACTGGAAAAAATGAGCAAACATCTTAGGACTGTTTCAACTGAGCTCGAGGCAACATAAATTGAGAGAACGGAGTTATAAGAGGAGTTTGTGTA
>JAALOO010002298.1_pt1 | contig 10829 bp, 11 predicted proteins | sample 7257641 | NCBI WGS metagenome assembly JAALOO01 (sample SAMN14085613, study PRJNA598686) | mite metagenome | biome: ENVO:01001000; feature: ENVO:01001002; material: ENVO:01001226; isolation source: single female mite from University of Michigan culture on fish food culture... ... | reverse complement strand
TATACGCAGAAAACTTGTCTGGATTTAAATATATTTAAACCTATTTTTTAGAGTGATGTTAGTTAGTATCACGCAGTATTTTCCGTTGCTAAAAATGTAAATTTTTGCTCATATGACTAGTTAAAATAGAAAAAAAATTTTCAACTAGAATGTTTCCTCCAAGCTAATGTCTTAGCTGCTTTGCGTAGATGAGCGAAAGGGCACACAATCTTACTCTGAAGATGAATTATGTTAATTTGCCCGTAGTGTCATTTTAATCTGTGGACTATTACTGCTACATGTTGTTGTTGTGTACTTGTCGATAAGAATTTAATTAAAAATAAAAAAGCAAATTTGTTTGAAACAAAATGTAGACAAAAAAGCAGACACATTTTTTGTGTTTTCATGCCATTATCACTATTTTTGTCTGCAAAACGGAGTTTTTTAGTCGTCAAAAAAAGTTGCCAATAGAATAAGAAAGAGGACAGACGAAGGAGTGAGAGGGGAAAAAGGGGGTCTCAGTTTTGAGATGTGCACTAGCAATGCACTTGTACGGCTTGACAGATACCATTTTTGTTCTTTTTTTGCAACAATTATAGTCGTTATTTGTAATGAAAAAAAGTGAAGGTGATGACAATAGTAGACGGAGTAGAAGTAGTTATAATAATAATACTACGAGATTCTGGAATGACGATAACGACCGCGAGCCCACGACCGAAAAGACGACATCATTTCCAGGGAAAACACTGTGAAAAGGGCATTCAATGCGATGAATGCTAAGGCCGATGCACGTTCCCGACTCGCGCACAAACACAAGCAGGCAGGCAGTTTTGACAGTTGCTGACAGTGAATGGGAGCAAGTGGCAGTGAAGTGCGTTCAAAGAGCTAAGAAATCGAGTCAACACCTAATCCGAATGCATTAGATTGCGCAGACATGTACACGGAGAGATTGAGGCAGTAAAGTGGGCACTGCTGTGTACCCACTGCCTTGACTGGTGATGGTGACGGCGAGTGCACCTCAAGTTGAGATGTCTTCCACCATGCATGTTCAAGTCATTCTCTCACTGAGAAGTACTGCTGCTTTATTACGGACATTCACATAATAGCCTGCCATTTTGCCAGTCTGAATGAGTGCGTTGTTAGAAGAATGCTGTGAGTTTCAGTGAATGCACTGAATACAATATTGATTTAACTCTTCTAGGCATCAAGGAGAGAGAAAGGCATCTTTAGCACAATGTCAGCGAGTGTTGCTTCTCGTTTTTTTCTGGGTATGCGGAAAGGTGATGTTGATGGCGGTACTCAGTGACGACAGGATGACGAAGACGACGACGACGACGACGACGACAGGCGCTAATGTTCACTACTGTGCCTAACAATGGGCAAACATGACACACACAGACAGGGAGAGCAAGTGGAAATCTGAACAAATATGATCCCTATTAGACTGCTGCCTGTTAATAATAACCTGACAGATTGACACTAATGCCTGATACGAGGAAGAAAGAAAGAGAAAGGGTTGCCTGGCACTGGAACACTGCTCGCTTTGTTTGCTCTCTATTCGTCCACTCGGTGATTGATTGCTGGTGGTGGATGTAGAACAATACCAGCGACAGTGGTACCCAGTGGCAGTGTTTCAGTGCCTGCAAACATACACCTTGCTACCAAAAATAGGCAAACACCGCCGGTGATGGCAAACAAAAGCTTAAGTGTAAACGACCCTCTTTCGTACATAATACGTACTTTGGCATTCTCCTTGTCTCTTTTTTTGCCTTCTAACCGCCCTTCTCTACTCAGCCCAATTACGTCACCCTAATCATGAACGTCGTAATCCCCAACTTAATAAAAATGCGATTATGGGGTAGGTTGACCTACGCTGAATGTTTTTCTGCTGAGTAGATATCTGACCGTACTTTAAAGTGGGTTTTTTAAAAACAAATGATATCATGTGCACCTCATTAATCAAAATACTATTTGTTTTCATTTTCTAGTTTGATTTTGTTTTTAAACATTTAATTGAACATTAAAAAAACGTTTTTTACAAAACTAGTTTACTTTAGAGTATTGCAAAAAAGTCAAAACGTATTTTACGTTTTTGTGTGCAAAACTGTATTCATTTTACCAAGTCACATGACAAGTGGTGTGTTTAACAAAACTCACTTTTTTTAAACCAAACAAAAAAAGTTAGATTGTTACCACTAACAAAAAACCCTATTCATTTGGTGAATGAGTTAAAGTGTACGGCAAATAATTTTTATGCGGAAGGTCAATTGGTTCAATTTGCATGCGCCTTACTGAAATATAAAAAGTCATTTTTATGTTTTTACCGGGGTAGTCAAATGCAAATGACCATAAAAACAGAAAAAGTACAGAAAAACTATTCACAAGAAAATGTAAATGTTTTTTTAGTTTTTTATTATTCTCAAAAATAAAAATTAAATTCCCTAAGCAAAGCAAATTATCATTTGACAGCAAACAAATTGGATAAATAATTAAACAGTCACTGCACAAAATGTGCTGGTTTTTTACTTTTTGAAAGTGAAACGATTTAATTTGCTGGAATTGGCAGAAATATCAACTTGGCAAACAAAAACGCATAAAAGCAGAAATGTTTGATATTTTTTGCACCCTTACATTGTAACAAAAACTGTTAGCCTTGAAAACTGTGTCAGATAGGAAAACTATTTTTCAATTGAGACCAGACACGCTGGCCTACAAACACTGACTTACGTTAGCGTGAAAAGGAGGGAACAGGAAGGCACCGTTTATAAACACAAAATTGAATGTGTTTGTGTGTGTAAAAGCAATAGGAAGGAGAGCGTGAGAGGCTACAAAATTTCAAAATTCTAAACACACAGTTAAGAGAAAATGGAAAAGAATTCATTTTAATTTGGCAAATCCGCATTAGGCTGCATCAGGGGTGACTGCCAATAATAAACCATTAGGTTGTCTGTTATCGAGGATGGCTATTTGAAGGCAAATGAAACTACTGTTGCTGCTGAAACATTGCCAGTGATGCTGATCACGACGCTGGCTGCTGTGACGCGTCCCACCACTGGGCCACTCAGTGTCCATCCGTGGGAGTGCACTGCACAAAGAGACACTTTGCCGTCGTCGTCTGCTTTTTTCTTTTTCCTCTTTTTCAGTTGATGATGGTCACCAAAACTTTTCACCGACGGCTAATGATCAAAAATTAAATTAAATTGAGTTGGTTTTCAGTTGGTGCCTGCTGTCCTCTTGACTGCCGTTTCTCCAGCAGTCAGCTCTCATTTGATGATTTGATTTGCCGACTCGCGATACTGCACTTGCTTGGCTATTTTTACCACTCAAATTGTAGTAGGGCTGTATTACTCATGCTTCTCAATTAGAATAAGGAGAAAATGCATCTAACACACTCCTTGCCTAGCACATACTGTCAGATCGATGTTGTGGCAGTTCATTGGGCTCAGTAGAAACGCAAATGTGATGCAGGAAAAACAACAGCGGCGACTGCATTGTCGGCAGAAATTGTTTAAATTGTCTCAATCAAAAGCAGCGGTGATTACAGCAGTGAACCATTACTATTTTCTATTTGCAGCATTTTCTGGCAATGCCAAACAGTTAGTTTTAGCATTGGCAAAGTATCATTTGCAACAATACTTTGAGAAGCAGTTTTCCCCGTCATTTTGCCAAAAAGTACTGGAAAAAACTTATATTGTTAGTCGATTGTTGACTTGATTGAAAGTCAAACTGGAAAGGTATTTTAAATGAAGACTATAGGGGTAGATGTAACGACTACTGGACTACTGGACAAGTGCAGTACAGTTTGGGTAAAAACAACACAGCAAAGTACCAAGGACTTTAATAATGAAAACAGCGAGAAAAAGTAGCCACATCTGTACGAGCTGTGTCCATCTATTGCCCACTTTGCCTGGCTCTCTTTTTGTTTCTCATGTTCTTCCGCACAATCATCAGGTACTGCATTAACCACGGCCCTGCAACCACTTTTTTCCCATCTAACAGTCACTCAAACTGCAGTGCACTTGGAAAATATTCTCGCTCTTTCCTTTTTCTGTGTTTCATTTCATTTCATTTCCTTAATCGACTTAATCGAGTGAAGACCAGACACAGAGTGTCCATGGACTGCATCAGTGCTCTATTGTTCACTGCACACAGAAACACACAAACACAGAAGAACAGCCAGGCAGACAGACATCGGTGCCTACTGTGTGTGGTTCAACGGCTCAGCGATGCTGCACTCCTGAAACTTGAGAACGATGACTCTGCCTACTACCAACTTTTCAATTCTCGCCCGCATTTGTTCATCTGCTCACTTTTATTTGTTTTCTAGCGCCACCACCATCGCCACCACTACCACCACAAGCAATAGATTTATATGGGTCTACTGAGCAGACTTTTATTAAGCTTTGTGGCACTGTGTGTCTGGTGTACGTGTGAAACGGCAGACTTTTTTGCCTTATTCCACAACACTTTTCACACATGCACATTAAACCTTGTATATTTTTTTCTGAATTTCTTCATTTTTTTGCACTTTTTCCTCTGTGAGCATCTTTTCTTCTTTTTCTTGATCTCACCCATACTCTATTACGGAGTATTATTCTGTGCTGTATTCCCTCTGCCTATCTTACTTCTTTGTCTCTTTTTTCACTTCCACCACCAATTGGTCGCAGTATTCACTTTTCACTTTGCCAGCTTTGCCAACTTGTGCCTACACCGATTCCTATTTGGGCCGTGTGTGAAATTGTTTGCCGCTGTGTTAAACAGCTTGTGCAAATCAAAGTTAGAGCCCAGAACGCAGTAATCGAAAGCACGCGTACTTTTTGCGGCCAAGACGATGAAAAAAAGCATTTCCTCGCCTTGTCGTTTTATGAGCACCTCGGTGCACTTTGTGACCATTGAAATTGGTGGTGAAGGCGCCTTTGCTTAATGTCTATGTGTGTGTGTGTGTGTGTGTGCGAGTGTGCAAAAGTGCTCGCTGCAGCAGTATGGCAATTTACAAAGAAGCAGCAGCGACTCAGTGCTTGAAAGGCAGTTTTCTCTAATTTTCCAATCAATTCTGATAAGGAAAAAATGCAGCGGTGAAGGAAAAGTGTTTGAGGAACAGGAAAAGCGAGCTCCATCGTAGCCTCGTGTGTAGGCTCCCGTCTCTGGCATCTTTCAATTCTGATTCGGCTAAAGCGTGACTCGGCTTCGGTGTCTCACTGCCGTTGACTAACGTTGAAAAGAAGAAGAGAATAAGAAAGTGAGAGAAACAGCGGAAAAAAGAACGATTGTGAGCATGTGAAGAACGGCGAGGGTAGACAAAGAAGAATACAAGGAAGAGAGAAAAGGAGAGAGAAAGTAGAGCCAGGAGAGAGAGAGAGAAACTGCTATTGCGTGTTCTGTCTCTTCGCCTGGTGGAATATATAAATTAGAGTCGGTCACTGGCAATTCTACAGTTGCCGTTTAGTGATGCTCGGCCAAGCAGTCGACGACAGTCGAATCGGTGGGCCGCACTAGTTGGGCTGCCTTCAGATTGGGTGCCGGCACTTCATTGCAACCACCACAACTATGACTCTCTGCCGATAACGTGTGCACGCGGCTGATAAGTGAAGTGTTTCTCTCCTTCTCTCTGTACTGACTTTGCCAGCTTTCACTTCTCTTCTTGTTCTATTTTTTGCCTGCCACTGAATTCAGTGTGCTTCCGCTGAGTAGAGTGAAGTGGACGCCGGCAGCACGATCCATCGTTCGATTTTCTTCTTCTTTTTCATCTTTTCATAATTCTATCTTCTTTCTTCCTCCACACCAAACAGATTTCTATCGCCTTCATCCAATCATAGTTTTTTTGTGACAAATAGTACACACTCCACATCAGGCGACAGAAAACATATATCGGAGATACATCATTCATAAAGGAATAACAAAAACAGCAACAACAACAACAGCAACAGCAACAGCAACAGCAACAATAACAAAGCAACCTCAGCTGATTGCATTTTTTGCTGTTTACTAATTCAAGCTGATAAAAGTCACTGCTGCACTTTTTCGACTTTATCACTACTGCTGATGGCAAGCATTTTCAAGTACTTCGACAAAAACATTATGTTAATTTTAGTAATTACTAAATCAACTGGCCAAACTCTCTCCATTTGTTGATCGCAATCCAACACGAGTAGCTGTGGCAACACAATTAATTCAACCTCATCAATTTATCAGAAGGAACAACAACAACAACAGCAAATACTCTCAACAACAAGGTTAGTAGATGATGCAATGATAATACGGCGAATGATGATGATGATGTTATCACCCTATTGACCAGTTAGCGGCAGTTTCCAGTGACGTAGTTTGTCGCCCACAGCCCCGGCGATTAGAATCAAAGTGCAATTGCGGTTTTGACAGCTGGGCGAGCCTGCCTTTGCTCTGCCTTCTTCTGATCTTCTGCGGTCATTAGTGTTCATCCTCTGCCACCCCCACCTAACCATCCCCACCATTTTCAGGCAGATTTGTTTTTTGCCTGGCCACTGCACTGGCTGCAGCAGCAGCATCAGCAGCAGCAGTGTCAGCAACAGTCGCCTGGCTGTGGCCATCAAGTGCACTGGCCGGCACTGCCTATCTCTCAATTTGCCTAGCCATAACTCAATTACATTATCAGTTCAATATTGCATACTGCCACCACTGTAGTGTCAAAGACTGCCTGTCTGTCGATCTGTCTGTCTGATTCTTTCTGCATGTATGGGCCAAGTGGACTCTGCTGGTGCTCAAGAGTCAGAAGGAGGGAGAGACAGTTGGTGAAAGAGAAGGGGGAAGTCAGTGTCTGAAGACGCCATCTTCACTTGCGGCGATTCATCACTTCTCGGTCATGTGCCTGCAACGGCTGGCTCGTCCTCCTGTTTCCGCTGCCGAACTGTGCTGAGGAGCATATTTGTGCAACCAGATCGGTGTGTGTGTGTTTGCAGTGGTTTTCTCCAGTGCCCTGATGCGGCAACCATACTTTTTTGCAAATCATAAAGTGCACAGAGCACTGAGTACGGCCCCACTGAGGCTGCTAGATTGACAAAGAGAACAAAAATATATAAAAAGGCACCAAAAGAAAAGCAGCAACAGCAACGGCAGCAGTCAGCCAATTTACATTCCGTCTCGCTATCACTCCTTTGATTGATTTCACTGCCCCGTCTGATCGAGCCATTCACTGACTTGTTGTCTCGCACAGCACTTTCACTGCTGTTTTGTCTGATGACTACCGCTGTTGTCTGTGCTGTTTGTGATCTGTGTGGTCGACTTTTATTCCTGTAACTGCAAAACTCATTCGCATTTTTATTGTCTAAAGCAAAAGACGATTTTTTTGCTGTCTATGCACAACTAATATGCCTTTCTTCTATTTCCTCTTTTTCCTGATGATATTTGGTGTGTGTGCGCAATTTAATGAGTGCTTCTTTGATAACTGAGAAGATGTAAATTTGCAAAAGAGGGCAACGAGGCGACAAAAACCACAGTCAGTCCAGAAAACCGCTGCCGGACGGAGCGGATAAACTGTGCAAAATAATTGCATGAAAAACAGTTTTTGTTTTTATTAACCCATTTGCGTGTTAATTTAAATTTCAGTTTCATCAAAACAGGGCACACGTTTATGACTGTTTGTCCGGTCTGGATGACTTTTTGTCTTGTTCACTTGCCAGTTCATTTGCGAGAAGTTGACTAGTTGTCTGCTGGGAAATGGAAAAAGTGAAAAAAAAACTTTAGCAAAATGCATTACACAGCACAGCAAATGAAGTTGATTGAAAGACAGAAAACTGCAGAGACTGGACTGGCAGTGGGTGTTCATGACGCGTGCATAAAGCAGCATGCTGCTGTGATGATGTGGGAGCATTTGTGTGTACTATGTTTGCAAATGAGCAAACGGAAAGCTGACCGAGAGTAAAGCGAAGTGAATGGAGTGAAGTAAGCAGCTAATGATGGCGACTAGTGCCACCGACCGGTGATGATTGCCATTATCACTGCCACCCTCCATTGCCTACTTTGCTCGTGTACACACACTGTGTGCACACAGACACGTCGTTTAGCATCCCAAAAAGAGGCCCAATTAAACTGGGCGCGCAAAAACAATTCAGACTGACCATAGATTGCCATAAGTAGAGCAGCAGCAGCAGTCATTGCAGTAGCAGCAGCACTTTCCGACGATCGTTTTATGGCACAGCACTTTGCAACACACTAGCAACTAACATCAACTAGAGCAGCACAAGTTGAGCATTTATACGACTTGAACAAGGAAAAGACGCTCATCGTTACGATTACATCCGCTTCTGCAACCAAGACTCTTCCGCTTTGCGCAGTCTATCTCCTTCACTCTTTAACTTTCTCTCCCTTAAAATGTCCCCTCATCGTTGCCGCAGTTCACTATCAATTGTCAATTAGTTTCATAATTAATAGTCCGCTTGCCCTCTTGCACATGGCTAATGACACTGTGTTTTTCTGGCTGCTCTCAATATCTCCCTAACACTTTTTTTCTGTGTTTTCCACCCTTCTTTTTCATTAACTCGTTGTTCGTAGCTCAAAAATATCACAGGCAGGCAGGCCCGAAGTGGCTGCTTTAGAGGCAACTCTGCTAGAGACGTTGAGAAATTGGGGCCGCTGATCGCCGCCGCCCTTTCCAGTGTTACAGCTAATGTTTTTCCAATTGAAGCTGTCAATTTTTTGCTCCATTTGTGCGCACAGTGTGCACTTTTCACATGTGATGCAATCGATCAACGAGGCGAGCCTTTTCTCCCTGCCTCGTCTCGGTATTCAAATTGCGCTGTTCACTTATTGGCGTCTCCTGCACAGTACAAGTAACACATCAACTCGACACAAGTTGACTTGTGAGAGCAAACACAATAGCGTGAGCAATCGTTCGACAGTAGCAATCACCAGTGTGCGGCACACTGTAAGGGAGAGAGAGTGCACTAATTCATCTCTTCTGCCTCACATCTATCGCATCCATTTGCATCTTCAGCGGCAGCAACAGCAGCAGCAGCACACTTTTGGAACCAAGAATCAAGACACGTCGAGTCAATCGTTGAGAGGAGGGAGGGAGGGTTAGGGAGAAAGCGTTGGAGCCATCACTTTCTCCTTTTTCTTTTTCCTCCTCTTCGGTTTCTTGCCAGCTACTTCACAATGACGTTGAAATTAAACCAAATGCTGTGCAGACAAGCGCCACTTCAGAAGCGAGTGAAAGAGCTCGCAAAGCTCGCTGCCAACACTGCCTGTCCACACGTAATCGTCTCTTGCCACTTTTGCCTTATTGAGTGTTATTAAAATTAAATTACCCAACGCCTCATACACTTTTCTTTTGGGAAAACTGTGTCAGCCAAAAACATTAGATCTACCGGCCAGAGATCTTGGTGAGAGTGGCAAACGAACGTTCGACAAGCACGCACATATCACTGTTGCCAGCTTTTGTAGTTGTTTTTGTCTAATTGACTCAAATGCAAATGCAAACAAAACAACTTATTTTCCGTCTATAAATCAATTTTTCAGTCATATGCGAAAATGGCAAGCAATAACAATTTATCAATTTGCTGCCCTTTTTAGCCCAAAAAACACTTCAACTTGCTAAAAACTGCTTCAGAGTCTAGTAGCTACTGTTTCTAATTTAGACAAACTTAATGATTTAAAATCTATATTTAAATCAATTGCCTCTTTGGCCACAAGTTAAGCCAAACTGATCCTTTCAGTTATAGTGGTGGCTTTTTTTTCACGGTGGTTTAGAATCAATTTGACTTTGCATCGGCCCATCAATGAAGACGCAGAAATCAATAATAAATAAGACAATAGAAGAAGAATCGTTTCGATTAAACGGCTCTTGATGAAAACATCTCGTCAGAGGGCATTTTTGTTTTATGTTTCTTGAGTTTGGCGGTAGAAACTCTAGTCTATTGCTGGCTAGAAAACATCAACGAAAATGGTTTTTCATCCTTTGCCCCACGTCTCTCTCTTTTGCCTCTGCCGATGATCACTTGCCCAGTGCACTTCACCAGTCGAATGTCGATCGAATTGAAACAATACTGAAGATATATTGTAGAAAAATGGCAATTATGGAAAAATAATAATGTATAAATCAGAAAATCAAAAAAAGGAGAAAAGTGAAGCACACAATGATGTGAAGCCGTTGCCGCTCTTTGCCAGTGGCACTTCAGCGGCTGCATCGCTTTACAGTTCGACATTTGACGACTGCTTGTTATTGTAGACAATGCGATATTAATAATAAAACGTATTAATAATGCGAACAGTGGCTATTGCTTAGAAACAAAAATGAAAGGCAAAAGAAAAGGAAAAGGAAAAACATAGCGAAGAGAGAAAACAGACAAACTTTGAATGCATCCAGTCCTTCATTGCCTCTCACTCACTCACTCACTCACTCACTCACTCAGAGCATCTCCATCCTCTGACTGACCCTTCAACGATTATCGAGTGGCTCTGCAATCTAATAAAAGCCCAATCACAAATAATAATAATTGCCGCCTTGATTCAGAGCTTGCCGAGCGAGTCGTAATCATCTTTGCGCTAAATAATCAACTCAGGCCGGCTGAAACATTATTATAAAAACCACTGCTTTGCTAAATCTGCCTTCGATATATTTGTAGAACAAGACTGGACGCTACGCTACTTGTTCACTAAGTAGAGCACCTAATCTTATCTAACGAGAGCCTGGGCTCTTTTCTCGGGAGCGCAGGTAAAGGCGCAAGGTGGTCGAGTGGGATTGCTTTGGGATTGCATCATGCTAAACAGGGGACATGGGGACAAACACAGTAACACACACATAGGGCATGATAATAACATAGTTTAATCAAGCAGTACAAACACAATACAAAGTACAATACAAGGTACAATTCAAA
>JAALOO010002297.1_pt1 | contig 10831 bp, 5 predicted proteins | sample 7257641 | NCBI WGS metagenome assembly JAALOO01 (sample SAMN14085613, study PRJNA598686) | mite metagenome | biome: ENVO:01001000; feature: ENVO:01001002; material: ENVO:01001226; isolation source: single female mite from University of Michigan culture on fish food culture... ... | reverse complement strand
AAAACCAAAAATTTTTTTAATACAAAAGAGAGATTTGATTTCAATTATTATATGTCACGGCGTGTTGTTTTAAAAAAATTTCTTGTGCTGAAAACGAAACAAAGTGTGCATGAAAAAGCCTCTCAAACTGAGACTATTGGCTATTTCAGCTCGATTACTATACGTCAGGTTTTCGAAAAAAGTTCGATTTTCAAACTCCAATTTTAAAAAGTTTTAAAAATTTTTTTTGAAAAAATTATTTAACTGTTTCTTCTAAACAACATCTTAAAATAAAGCCTAAAACCGTAGCTAATTTATGCATTTTATTTGGAACAAATCCAAAAAAAAAATTGCAAAATTTCGGGAGTTTTTGGGAGTTTAGTTCGAAAATCGACATTTTTGTCTTTGTTTTACGGTTTTTTGAGATTAACAAGCTTGCATTTTTTAAATTCTATTAATTATTTGGCAATACAATCTACAATTATACAAAATATCAAGTATTTTTAAAAACCGGAAGTTAAACTTCCAAATTTGAAAACTACTTCCGGTTTATAAAAATTTATGTACTTTATAGATTTTAACTCTCCTCTTTATTAAAACACTTTTACTTTTTGTTTGAGTGAAATCTGATTAGTATTTTGAAAGATATAAGGATTTTTAAATTTAAAAATTTAAAATTTTTAATTAATTTTAAAACTTTAATTTTTTGTGTAGAATCAATATTTAAAAAAGCCCAAACTTTAGAATAACCTTAACCTAACATAAAAACACAACGCTAAAAATAGCCGAGCTCAAAAGACCTTATTATTAATTACCCTACCCTCACCAAACAAATAAACTCCCGCAAAATAACCTTATTTTGATATAACAGCATAGCCACCAAAGGCAACCGAGCTCAGTAGAACTTCTTTTTAATAACTCTAAGCAAACACACCAACAAATCTTTCAAAAACAGGCTTTACCTTAAATAACAGAGACGCTATTAAAAATTACCTAGAAAAAGAGTGTTTTGTCACATTAATCCTAATCATTCTTGAAAACCAGACAAAAGAAACTGAGCACACGAGTAAACTCCACTTACTGAAGTTTCTAAAAACTTAAAAATTGCAAAATGGTCGTAAATTAAACAATAAATAATAACATTTCAGTTCATAAAAATTATGTTTTTTAAAAAAAGTAATTTTTAAAAAACTTCACTGTTTTTGAAAGTTTTGTTGCTATGTTAGCTTAGAGTTAGTAAAAAGAAGTTCTGCTGAGCTTGGTTGCCTTCGGTGGCTATGCTGTTATATCAAAATAAGGTTATTTTGCGGGAGTTTATTTGTTTGGTGAGGGTAGGGTAATTAATAATAAGGTCTTTTGAGCTCGGCTATTTTTAGCGTTGTGTTTTTATGTTAGGTTAAGGTTATTCTAAAGTTTGGGCTTTTTTAAATATTGATTCTACACAAAAAATTAAAGTTTTAAAATTAATTAAAAATTTTAAATTTTTAAATTTAAAAATCCTTATATCTTTCAAAATACTAATCAGATTTCACTCAAACAAAAAGTAAAAGTGTTTTAATAAAGAGGAGAGTTAAAATCTATAAAGTACATAAATTTTTATAAACCGGAAGTAGTTTTCAAATTTGGAAGTTTAACTTCCGGTTTTTAAAAATACTTGATATTTTGTATAATTGTAGATTGTATTGCCAAATAATTAATAGAATTTAAAAAATGCAAGCTTGTTAATCTCAAAAAACCGTAAAACAAAGACAAAAATGTCGATTTTCGAACTAAACTCCCAAAAACTCCCGAAATTTTGCAATTTTTTTTTTGGATTTGTTCCAAATAAAATGCATAAATTAGCTACGGTTTTAGGCTTTATTTTAAGATGTTGTTTAGAAGAAACAGTTAAATAATTTTTTCAAAAAAAATTTTTAAAACTTTTTAAAATTGGAGTTTGAAAATCGAACTTTTTTCGAAAACCTGACGTATAGTAATCGAGCTGAAATAGCCAATAGTCTCAGTTTGAGAGGCTTTTTCATGCACACTTTGTTTCGTTTTCAGCACAAGAAATTTTTTTAAAACAACACGCCGTGATGTTTTAAAACCAAATTATTTTAACTCAAACAGATTTTTCCTCACAAAATTTTAAATATCTGGGACGATTTAGTCCCAGCAGGCCTGAAAGGGTTAAACAGTTGTTTTCTTTTATATTCATAATGGGTTTTAATACAAAAGAAAGAGAAGGCAAAATAAAGAAAAGTAGGGTTAAAAAGTGGTCAGTTTGAATAGTGACAAAGCTTGCAATGCCTGCTTCGTTCCTCGTAATTATATGAACTGTGCGTAGCATTGAATTTATTAGTTGGAGGTAACTTTTGAGAATGCACCTTACCACTGTGGCCTTTGTCTGTGGCACATTGCTTTACAGGTTCACAAGGTCGAGGTCGTTAGAAAGGTCGTAATGTGAACAATTTTGCGTTCAAACGACGTAGAGGAACAGACAGGAAAGAATGCACTACTCTCGCTGACTCTGTTTCTGTTTGCTCTCTTTACTGTTTGCCGAGACAGGGTCGCCTGCCCCACTGTCGCCTCTAAAGTGGCGGCAGAAAGTCTCAGTCTCAGTTGGTGCGTCTGTTCATCAGTGGGCTGATTTGCTAGATTTTAGTGACGGCTACTGTGAAGGAGTAGTGTCAGCTTACTCAAATAAATGGTCTTCATTTGGAATATTACACTTTTTCTATGATTCTAAAATTGCCACTTTTAGTCAAAAATAAAATGAAACAAAATAATTTATAGAAAAGCAAGTCGACCAAGCAATGTGGTGTCTGTCTTTGCACTTGTCAGTGTTTGCCGACAGTCAATCTATTAGGGAGCATCTTTCCATTTTTTACTGACAGTCACACTTGAAGTTTATTTGACCCCTAAAGTGTTCAACTCTGTATGACTCACAATTGGTAGCAAAGAGGATCAATTAGTATAGAGATTACTTGCTGGTGTTTTGTAACAAATAGTGAGTGCACTATGCCTGAAAATGCGTAATTATACAAACACTTGCAGTTTCCCTGTGCCCAGCAAGTTTATCACTTGTTAATGAGAGCTGAATAAACTTATAATCCTTTCAGAAAGATTTGTTGCATCACTTTTGAGCAAAGCAATGCATCCGAGTCTTTTTACAAAGAAACTTTCCAACGTAGTAGGCTCGTCTTCTTACTTTGCAAATCATAGCAAGCAATCTCGCCACTTTGTTTGCCCCTTCTTGGGAAACTCAGGTTCCCGCAATGGTCACTCACTCACTCACTCACTGTCTTGCTCGCTGTCCACTTGAAGGCGAGTGAATGTGCAAGCTTGTCGATAGTGCGGCACCGTCTGGCCAAAGACACACTGCAAGCGACACCTGAATTTAGCCTTCCAGCGATCAAATCCTAGTCCAGTGGCGGCAAGAGCAAAGAAGGTGCTCACTGGCACTTCATCGAGGCTTCAAGAAGAGGTATGTCTCTTTACACTGTTCTCTTCGTGACTGCAGTCTCAACACAGAATTGCACACTACTGTCAGGAATACAAAGGCTTTCAACAAGCGGTAAGTGATACATGAAATGCACTGCCAGCTCTCATCAACAAACAATGATTTTCTGTGGTGAATGTAAATTGCTGTGGCTCAACTCAATGATACCTCAGCGGTTTTCAAACAAATACTAGTACATCCTGGTTCAACCATTTGAGCATCACCATTGAGAAGTGATGTAAAGAGAAAATTAAAACTAGACAATGACAATCTAATCTCAATCATCGATTCGTGAGCGGCAAAATCAAAGATATGGTTAAAATAGAGGTTAAAATGAAATACAACTTTGGATTTATCAGTTTTGCTAATCTTATACTTTTAAAAACACTATTTTTTTAAAAAAAAAGTTGAATGTTTGAATCTAAAATAATTTTATATATAAAAAAGCAATTAAATTAATGAAATGGTTAACCAGTTGCTAGATGACATCAAACTACCTATCAGCAGCAGAAACAGAAGCAGCAATGCTCTAATCGTTGCTAGTTGTCAGCATCAAAAGAACAAGGAGATAAATCACTGAGAGGCTACTATGATGCGTAATTAGCAGATAATTAGCTGCATGAACACTAATTATAGCTTCTTTACCTAATTACGCTTGTGTTTGCACTAACCCCAAACAAAAGGCTAGGTTTTAAGTAAGGTCACATCGTGATTATCAATGACTGTTTTTCCAGGTTAAAAAACATTTTTTGGTTTTAATAAGATGAGGTTGTCTATGCCAACAAAAAATAAAGATAAATAAAAATATCAGAATCTTATAAAAACAAAATTCTAAAGTGAAAATGGAAAATTGCCAAAGTACTTTTGCCCGACAGTGAGGAAAAAGAGAAAAAGAATACTTTTTGTGGGAAGTGTTGTTGGAAGCCTGTGGAGGCCGGTTCGTCTGCAAGCAGCCTTTGCGAGTGTGCGCTGCCACTTGCCACTTGGCCAGACAGTCGCTTGAACGGCGGATCGCCAAAGTGCCTTCAGTTCTGCTCCTGCTCTCGTCCTTTTCACATCGCCTACATTCGTTCACCTCTCTCGTTTTTTCAGTTCATTCAACAGCAGCAGCCTGTTTGTAATTTTGTTTTTATTTTGTTTTTCCTGCTGTTGTGACCGAACAGTGCCAAAGGACAACGTACATTTTGTACATTGGCGTGGAAAATCAGAAGTATAAAACCACATTTGCTAAAACTGCCTATTTAGTTAAAAACACATCTTCTGTGTCGTCATTTTCTTACCTGCAAATTGACCATCATTACCAAAGTTTTTTGGTAAAACAGCTTTTGTCGTCGTTTACGCTGCATCGTAGCATTGTTGCTAAACGGAACATCTGTTTTTGTGAGCATTTGGCGCAAACTGTCTTGCAGTGCATCACAACAGTTACCACTACAAACCAACCATTTTCTGTTCATCTGTGTTTGCTTCGAATTGTCATCAGTGAAATCGAACACACGCCGCCGTAACGATCAAGTGATTTACTGGTAAATGAGCGAATGAGTTTCACTGTTGTGAGCACATTAGTTTGCTAATGGATGAGCCATTTATATCTTTTTACAAAAAACCGTTCATCATTGAATTCATCTGAAAACATATTTACATTTGTACTTTCATTTGAATTGCCTGTACTATTATTATTTTCCACTGCAAGTGCGTTTTCTAACGAGTACATTACTGAGACTCTTTTTGGTTCCTCCCCTAATCATCATCTCGGTGTTTCATCCACACGCAGATCATTTACATCTGCTCGAATAATCCCTTTTTGTTCGCCAGTTGATTCAAAATCTCTATTTTTGAGTCATTAGCATTTGCTAGTGTTCAAATTTGCCACACAAATGACAGCAAATGACAGCCCTTACTGAACGCTGCTCGGTAATTGGACTTTCCTTTTTTGAATTTTCAAGGAAATCCAGCATCTCAAGGCGCTTTACTAACCTAGTAAAAGCACTTTCAGGATTTATAAATCTATCTTTTTGCCAGATCAACCAAAGATTTGCTTTTCGTTCCGGTTTGCATGTCTAGCTAGTTTGTTTAGATTTCCTGTCTCACTTGAGTTTTCTTCTACATTTTTAACTATTGTATATCTCCCATATAATCATATTTGTATGAAAGAGTTATTCACATTGCTATTGCAATGTATAATTTTTGTATCATTTTATTTTCATACACAAGGCAAAACAAAAAGTTCTTTAATGAGATAACATCTTTTCATTTTCACAATGTCTAACGTATTGAGCGAGTGAGCAAACACAAAAAGAAGCGTAAATAGTCTGCTTTTGTAGTCCTTTGTAGGCAGTGAATCTTGAAGAATACTACCCTCTTCAATTCTCTCAATCTCGAGTGACACTTTCCTGTACTCTTATTAAAATAATTTATGATCTACTGCGTTTGTGGTAAACTTCTCTTCAGTGTAGTCGTCACTTTGTTATTTTTGCATTCCTTTTTTATGTTCACATTGTTTCTCCAATCAAATTTTTTTGAAAGAATAATAGCGTAATCAAGGTGCTGAACAATACCTCTGTCTTTTTTGTGCCGTGATTTGTGCACTCTTCTGGACTTTGGACGGCATTATGTATGACGCCCAGCCATTATTATTTAGAAATGGCCCCGTTCAGCCATTAATCTACTCGATACTGTCTTATTATTGATTTATTGATTGATTAGACGATTTTTGCTAGTGAAGCAACTCTTCAAAAAAGCTGATGAGTCATCAGTTTCAAAATCATTTTGTAAATTTGTAAATCATTACTTTTAACTTCAAATTAACTAACTATTTAATAAAAAATCATTTTTAAAAGTGTCAAAAATGTCTTGTTTTAATTATATTGCCGTAAGAGTAACAAAAAATAACCTAAAAAGGAAAAGCAAAAACACTTTTTTAATTAGCAAGGAAAGGTGAACATGCGAAAACTAATGAGCCTCAAAATAGTGATTTATCTCTGTCTTAATGCATTGATAATGTTTAATGCACTTTTACTGTTTTAACGTACAGTTTGCTTTACCTTGATTAAACCTAATTGCTTTTCTACTAACTAATTATTGATTAAGGAGTTCTCTTCACTAGTGTTTCAGTAAAAGTTAGTGGTTTCATAGTTTCACAAAATAAGTCTATTTTAAATAAACGTCTAGTTTTGAATTTATTTTATCAATTGACATTCTTTAAAATTGACATTGTATGGGTGTTCTTTTGGGCCAATTTTCTACTAATCATATAAGGTAAACCTTAGAAAAATAAACAGTTATAGGTTTCTAGAAAAACCGTCTTGTTGAAAATGTATTCTAATGCTCTACTTTTTGCTTTATTGACCTCTGTCCTTTTCTCTTTTTTCTGACCTTTTCTAGTGATAATGTTTGACTGTGCTCAACTACAGGAGCTTCTTATTTTTGTTGCAACTTAAGCTAGTGATTACCAGTGTATTTATGGGTTACCTATGGCCTCTGTGTAAGTGTGAGGTAATTATGGGTGCGATTGTTGTGTTTGCCACAGTCCTGATTTAAAAAATGACTACTTGAGAGCGAAAATGCAATGTGTTGCCAAAAAAATGATTGATGAGAGCAAGGCCAAATTGAAGCATTTCTCAAAAGGACCAGGTAGGAAAGATGCATTTGGCGCAAAGATAGGTCGCTGTTATTGCAATTCGGTTTTATTAAATCAGAAAATAAGTTATACGACAATTTTAGTTTTAAACATTTACCTCTTGTTAGTGCACAAATTCTTTTCTAAAATAATCCATCTTTTGACTACAATATACTACAACTGTAGTGTAAAACAATGTTTGACTATCTTTTGCCACCAATGATACGCTCTACTTTGAGTTCATTGGCGTTCTTCACAACCACAAGTCTTGTTATTACCTGCTATGACTTGAATTGCTGTTCTATCTCTCTAGCACTAATCCTCATTTTGTTGTTTTACTACTTTCCTTTGCCTACTTACTCCATTCATTGTGCATCATCATTCATTGTGAGCACATCAACAGTAGCTATAGGCCATGCTGTTTATGCATTCAATTGATTTGATTTCTATTGCTTTTTCAAGCAGTCTATGCTTCTTCTTTATCATTTTCATCTAGCAACTTGTCCTTTCTATCTATAGATTTGCCTTTCGATTTTAATCGAGTGCTCAGTCATCAAGACCCAAAGTGAATTTGGTTTGACGAGTTTTCAAAAACTAAAGTGCAGCACTGATTGAGCAAAGAACTGCTCACTGCTATTCATGTTCTCCTGAAAAGAAAGACTCAATAGAAAGCGCAAATGACTGACCAATTGGTTTGTCAATAAGCAAAAAAGTCGATGCCTAATCATCAGTGCTTGTGGCCACTTGATCAGAACAGCAGAGAAATCGATTGCGCCCTTTGCTCTTCTCATTGTTATGTTTGCAAAGAAAAGGAAAACTTCCAGCAACTCTACTTGATCTTTTTTTCCAGTTTGCATGTCAATCACACATTTGTTTTTCTCATGCGCTTCAACTACTTTTTTATTCACTTGTTGCTTTATTTTGAGTTTAAAATGTTAATTTTAGAAAGTTTTACTATTAACACCTTTTAAGTAAAAACTAAGCATTTTAACTTGCTGATTTATATCCTAAAATATACTGTCAAACAAAGCAAAATGAAAACATTTTTTAGACACACGTTGAAAATGACAATCAATTTGCGTGTTTTAGTTTTAGAGAATGGCATTCTAATTTTAGCCAAAACACCCGTATTATTTTTACTTTTTTGCTCATTTTTAATTTTTTATATCTTCTGACAACCAACCGCAAACAACTATTTCCGTTTTGTTTTATTTTTATCAAATAATTTGGTTTTTCTTTTCCTGAAAGTCCATTTTTCCGATCCACTTTATGACAAACACTGCAGCCACTTTTTGTACATGCTTTTTTTCTTTTAGTAGCAATTTTAGATGCTTTCAATTGCTTGCATTCAAAGTGCTACTGTCATTGTTTTCATTCAATAGCACCTACTACTGCTGCATAGAACTCAATGTTTAACAGCATGACCATTATTGCTTTACCAACACTATTTTTATCAAAACTTTTTAACTTCCGGTCAAAATAGTTGAACTTGCCAAAATTTTAAAGCTTTTTTCGACTGACCGGATTTTAAGTGAGCACACAGAAATTTAATATTTTTAAAAAGGTGATGATATTAAAAATATTACTTTACTTTATCAACAAAAATAATTAAAACTTTTTCATTTTGTCATCTTAAAATGCTTTTTTAGCATTAATAAAAAACTTGTGCAGTTGATTGATGCCATTTGTACACTAGTTTGTTATTTGACTGTTGACTATTGGCAGTGCTTTGTAGTAGCAAACTTAAGTTTTGTCTCTTCTCGCTTGTTGGTTTTTATTAGTGTCAATTTCAATGTCAATTTTTGCTTGTCGCATTTTTTTTCATTTAGAAAACTCCTTTTTTCTTAGTGGACAATTCTAGTTTTTTTGTTGATCTAACACATCTAGAAAAGAAAAAGAATTTTATGATTATGATAGATGAGAAAAATACAGCTTATTGCACTGACGCCCACTTTAACTATCATCACTGTTTCAAATCTTTTTTGTTACTTGACTATTCTCTAATTAATAATTTTTAGATTAAATTAAAAAAATTTGTTTTTTATTTCTGCTAACGGACATTTATTTTCAACTTTATTTTGTGTTTGCTTGCAGTTTTGACAGATTTCTAAGTAAAAAATAAAAGATCTAATAAAGAAAAAAGTCAAGTTTTATCAAATATAACTAGAAATCCTCTTTACGTTTCTTATGTCAACTCCTTCAATAGTGTCCTTTGAAAGAATGTTTGCTGTTTATCAAACTTTCATAATGGTCATTTCCGCTAGTTTAGTTGGTTCATTTTTTTATTTAATGTAATACTTTTTGGGCTACAGTTCGGAGTTCAGTTCATCTTGACCTACAGTTTCTGCATAATTAGTTTTCCATTTAGTGACCCTTGGACAATATTGAGCAATATCGACATTTAATAGAATTACTATTCAGGCTTGTTACGAGTTGACTTTGTGTGTTTAAACTGTCGGCATCATTAAATATTTATCTAGTCAACCTGCTTACTTGATTGGGCTTACTGCGGCACCATCCATTGCCTTTCTTCTACCCCTCCCAGCCAAACAATACTGCAATTTGACTCAATCAGTTAATTGTTTCCCTGTCCCATACTTTTTGAACAGTCTCATTTTCCTATCACACGCTGTCTCTTCTGATCATTATCTTGTCTTTTTGTTGTTCTTTCTGTCATGGTAGATGTACTTTGATTCAACCTACCAAGATGTATCTATCTTCTTGAAAGGAAATTCGATTAGCCATTATGTACATGACAAACTTTGTCATTTTGCCTAACTACAACAAAACGCTGACCTCTATAGTTGGGCGTTTTTTGAAGGAGGATATGCACATTGTTTGCTGGCAAACATCGAAATCACCTTGATTTTGACGCACAAAAACACAGTTTACCAGTAAGGTGCACGTCAATCTGTCGACAGTTGGAAAGGAAACGTCTTTTTTAAATGATATAAACTTAAATTTGCAGAATAATCAGTTAAATGCATTTACTAATATGAACACACTCTTTTTGTTATTCTAGGTGCTGTTCGTGTCGTATAATTTTAGCATGTCAGCTTTTAACTTGCTTTCACCGTCTGGCCGCTTTCTTCTTTTGGTAAGTTGCACGTCGTTTGCAAAACTGTCAATCATTTTGCCTGTTTTTAGCCAGTTTCTTCCGTTCTGTTCAGTATTTTTATCTTGAGTATTCTCACTGCCCAGTGCCAATTAAGTCATCTTTGCACAGTGCAACTCTATTGTTTTTGTTTTTTAGAAGTAAAATCTAAATCTATCTGCACTTTACATTACCTTAGTTTTGTTATATTTAGACAATCCCTTTGTTGTAAACACATCTTTGGTCATCATACATTTTTAACAAAGTGTTTTGTCTATCAAGCATTTTTGATGCACACGAATTTTAATATTCAGGTCAAAATTTTGTTTCTTTTACCTCAGACAAGTTTTGCAATGTTTGTTTATCTTTCTATATCAGTGTTGTTCAACCTCAAATAGATTTTACAGCAATCAATAGACAGCTTTTGTTGAGCATCATCTTTTGTTACTTACTTTAATTAAAAAGTATGTTTGTGCAAAAAAATCAGTTCAAAAACAAGATTTGAAGAAATTTTCCAAGTGTTCAATTTGTGTTTTGGTGTTATTGCATGTAATCAGAAATCTATTATTTATTGTGGCCTGTCTCTTAGTCGGTTACTCTAAATAGTAAACGTCTCGGCTTGTTACACTCTGCTAGTTTCCGAAAGATTTCTTCCGAAAAT
>JAALOO010002296.1_pt1 | contig 10832 bp, 13 predicted proteins | sample 7257641 | NCBI WGS metagenome assembly JAALOO01 (sample SAMN14085613, study PRJNA598686) | mite metagenome | biome: ENVO:01001000; feature: ENVO:01001002; material: ENVO:01001226; isolation source: single female mite from University of Michigan culture on fish food culture... ... | reverse complement strand
GCAAAGCTCAATAAGAGATCGCAGTGGTTTTTATTATAATAAAGCTTTTGTTTGATCGTCTCATGACGATCTTTTTCTTTCTTTCTTTCCTTTTTTCTTTGTGTTCCCTCTTGTTTTCCTTCTTCACTGCTCTTTTTCTTTGATAGAAATCGATTTCACATTACCCCACCGCTGCCACCACCTTACCACAGCAGCAGCAGCAGTTGTCACCGTTGTTTTCACCGTTGTTGTTTTCCCTTCGATCTTCTTTTTCTCATTCTCTCTTTCGTCTTTTCTTCTGCTTCTTCTGCTTCTTCTTTGTCCTCACGGTGCACTCAAATTAGAATCAAGACTAGAGAGAAGAAAGGAAGATCGTTAGGTGATCATGTCGAGCAACGTTCATTGAATATGGCTCACACTGCTGCTGCTGCTGTGTCAATGAATTGGACGACAAATTGTCTCTTCTTCTCTTTTCTGTTCCATTCATTCATTCATTCTTTCTTTCTTTCAATTTCTGGTTTATTGGTCGCAAAATGGGTGGTACAAAAAGGGAGGGAGAGAGAAAGAAAGAAAACGTGTAATGTTTAAATAAATACAGTGAAGGGGAGGAGGTGGCAAAAGTGTAACAAAAAAGAGCAGGTCGTAAATGGGGGAGGGGTGAGCGGGTGGTAAATAAAATGGTAGTTGTAAAAGTAGTTGTAGTAAAAGGGGGGAAGGACAATAAATAAATAAATGGTTGGGATTAAGAAAAGAGGGATTGAAAATGGAGGGGGTAATAAATCAAATCAAATCAATTGGCAGTGTTGGGGGAAGAAAGGAAAAGGGGGGGGGATTGATGATGAGCAAACAAACGGGGTGGTGTTTTCTTAGAGGAATGAGAGCGTACTGAGCAGTGCAATGGGCGGCAGCAGCATGACCATGAGATTGTAGAGGACGGTGCGCAGTGCCGAGAAGAAGCTCACCTGGGGGCCGACCGGGGCGATGGAGCTGATGAGGCGGCGGATCTGACGGCGCATCCACGTGCCGCCCAGGCCGTCCAGCAGCTCGTCCTCGGCGTCGGTGCCGATGGAGGGCGACGGGCGGATGACCGGCATGGGAGGGGAGTAGATGGCGTTGACGTAGCCCCCGGAGGGGGAGGCCACCGGGTAGGAGGGCGGGCGAGGGTGGCTCGAGGCGGCGGTGATTAGCACTGGACGACGAGTGGTCGAAGTTGAGGGCTTTGAGGTGGTCGTCGTCGTGGTAGTCGTCGAGGTTATCACTGTGGGCACCTTGGTGATGATGGTCGTGTGGTTCAGTGGACGATGGTGGTGCTGAGAGTGAGGATGGGGTCGGTGGTGAGCCTCGTGCAGGTGGTCAAAGGAGGTCGGTCCGGGCTTTGAGGAGGAGGAGGTGATGGTGATGTCCTTGATGACCGTTGTTGTCGTCGTTTGCTTTCTCGTCGGCTTTGCCGTCGTCGTTGGAGGGGGCGGCGTGCCGGTGTGCAGCTTAAAGTCGTCCACGGTGACCAGGCCGACGAGGACGTCCGGTGCGCTGGTGGTGATCACCGGCAGAGCGTAGGGAGTGGTCGAGGAGGGCGGTGGGAATTTGATGATGCTGTTGTGGTGGCCGCCACCGACGCCTGAGATGGGCGCATGTACGGGAAAGAGAGTGGTCGGGTAGGTGGGGTACTTGGGCCGAGGACGGCCCTCCTTCATGGGGACCAGTAGTTTGTTGTGCAGTATGGTGGTGTTGGCGGGGAGGGCCATGGCGCTGTTGGGCACGTAGGGCGTGTCCTCCACTGTCAGGCTTGCTGACTGAACCGTTTCGGGAGTTTTGAGGCGGTGGGCGGCGATGTTGGCCACGGTAATTGCCTGCAGGGTCGGGTAGGGGTAGAATGGTTGGGTGTGCGAGGATGGGGGACGGGGTTTGTGGTGGTGGTGGTGGTGAATGGAGTGCGGATGGGAGTAGGCGGGGTAGGAGGAGGTGGTCGTGGGGTAGCCGATAAAGTCGGTCACGTAGGGCGGCTTGGCGGTCATTAGGTACTTGCTGCTCGAGGTGGGGATGGTCGTGGTGGTGGGGTAGGGTTTATGGTGGGGAGGGTGATTTGCACCGGGTTTCAGTCCGGGTCGAGGTCGAGGGCGGCCGTGGTTGTTCTTGAAGATGACCACCCCATCGTCGGAAGGCTGAGGGGATGAGGGACGTAGTGAGGAGGAGTATGAGGATGAGGATGCTGATGCGGCGTAGAAGTTGTTTGTCACCCCCAGTGGAGGGAGGGAGGTATTGCCGGGGGAGCTGTTGCTGCTCATGCTCGACTCTTGGTACTGCTTTAGCAGCTCGATGGAGTTGTCATCGGGATTGTTGCCTTCCTCCTCCTCCTCGGTAGTTGGTTTGGGAGTTGTGGAGGTCGTTGGGAGGCTGCTTGATGAGGCGAAGAAGCTAACTCCTGAAGGTGGGGAGGAGTCGCTTGCCCAGATGGTCGTTTGAAGGTCAGCGGCTGCGGAAGGAGTTTTTCTCGTGACGGGCAGGTCGAATTCAGTGGTGATGGCTGCTGTTGTCTGCGGTCGCCCTGCTGTGTAGGGGTAGTTTTCGGTCACTGGAGGTGTCCAGAAGTCCTCCTGGTCGAGGACGAGGGTTGACTGCTGCTGCTGCTGCTCTTGATACTCAAATGTTTCAGTGCCTCGAGGAGTGGTCGAGGACAGTTTGGCTGATGAAGATGATGACATCTGGTTTGGGGTGGTGGTAGTGCTTGTCGTAGTAGTTGTTGGGGGTGAAGTGATGATTAAGGTTGTGGGGATCGGGGTTGATGGAGTTGTAGTAGTGGTTGTGGTCGTCGTTGTCGTCGTCGTCGTCGTCGTCGGCTTTGTCCTGATGATAATGGGCGTCGTCGAAGTTTTCCTTCTCGGTGGCCAGGACTGACTGCTGCTGCTGCTGCTCGAAGGCCAATATGAAGTGGATGAAGAGTGTCCACTGCCATCACCACCGGTGATGGTCAGCTCTTTGGCGACGGTGGTCGAGCGAAGCGTCGAAGTGGCGAGAGGAGATGGGCCTGGTGGTGGCGAACTGGTGGTCAAAGTTGTGGAAGTGGTAGTTGTTGTTGAGGTCGTGGTCGTGCTCTGCTTTCCTGCCGTCACCTTTTCGCGGTTCTTCAGCCGCCACTGCGCCAGGCTCATGAACACCGAGGGCCGGTGATTGTTTTTGATGGGCACAAACTCTTCTTCAGGGGCTCTGCTGACTGCGCTCGATTTAGGAGTTGAAGTTGTGGTCATTGGAGTTGAAGTGACCGGAGAACTACTACTACCGCCTCCTTGCTTTGTTTTTATCTCCGATGAGACGACCACCGGCGCCGGAGTGGGAAGGTGAAGGCGAAGTGAACTGCCGCTGTCGCCGCCGCCGCCTCCTCTTCCACTGCCGCTTCCACCGTTTTCATTCCTCACCACCAGAATGCTGTGCTTTATTTTAGTTAGATCGGGCTCCAGGTCGATGACGTTAAGTGTGGGGGAGAGGGCGCCGCCCCGCTCGCTGGCCGCGATCTCATCTTCAGCCTTTGAGCTGGAGTTTAGTCCTTCTTCAAGAGAAGAAGTTTTATCGCCACCGAGTTGATCTTTGAGCTCGGCGTCAATTCGATTGAGCCAGTTGGTGTTGGCTGAGCTGGCTGAAGAGGCTGAAGAAGCGTCCTCGTCGTCTGATCGACGGCCAATTTGTTGGTCAGTTGAGCTGTTGGTGGGGATTTTGTTGTCCTCCAGAGCTAAGGTCGTGGAGCTTTCAGTGGTGGTGGTCACATTGTTTTGCACCTTGTCTGCACTTTCTGCTGATGAAGAAGAGCCTACATTTTTCCTTTCAGTCCGTCCTCGAAGACCACCTCGCAGGGTGCTGAGGGCGCCCAGCGCTCGATTACGTAGAAAGGAGGCAAATCGATTGTGGTGGTGGAGGAGGGGGTGATAGAGGTTTCGAGGGGACTGTTGTGCTGGGGGTGATGACTGTCGCCACGCTGATAGTCCACCACCGTTTCGCCGTTGAAGCTGCTGTCGAAGGGTGGCTAATGGTGACACGTTTCGCTGCCAGAAACCACCACCACCGCCACCACTGCTCAGCCGACGTACTTGATGATGAGCTTTGGCTGAGGGTGATATCGTCCACTGAGCAGCTGATGATAATGGCAATGAAGGGAGAGCTGATGGTGATGGTAATGATGATGGCGAGGATGATGATGATGATGATGATTGTAAAAGTAATGATGTGGTGTTGGTGGTGGTGGTGATGGTGGTGGTCGGTGTTGTGGCTGTCACCAGGTTGCTACAGCTTAGTAAAAGAAGAAGAAGAAGGACCACCAGCTGAGGAAGGTGCTGCTGCTGCTGCTGCTGCTGCCAAGTTAACAAGTGGGTCGAATGGTCGGTGGTTCTGTTTGGGTTCAGTCAGTGTTGAGGTCAACATTGGAGGAAAGGGAGAATGGGAGAGAAGAGAAGAAAGTTGGGTTAGTAAGTGAATTGAACTGAAGAAAGAGGTGATCGCTGAGTGCTTCTTTTCTGTGGAGGAGCAACTCCTTGGCAACCTTCTGCCAGTGTGTGCGACTCTCTTTCTCCACTTCACGGCAAAGTGGCCAATTAGGGCGCCAGAGGAAGGTAGAATGGTGGAAAAGTTGTGCACTTTTCTCTTGTTCATTCTTTTATCTCTCTTACTCTGTGACTGTGTCTTTCTTCATTGTTCAGCGCACCTTTTACACTCGCACTCACTATTTTATCTGCTGTTTTATCTCTACTAAAAGCAGTAATTATTATTTTCACCCCTCCGTTACCTTTTAATTGAATTAAACGACGGGTGAAAAAGAAGAAGAAGAAGAAGACTTTGTGTGTAGTTCATGTCAACGTCTATCTTTCTGTGTGTTTTGGAGTTAATTGCTCGCTGGCCTTAATGGAAATGCTCAAGCTGGGCGATCCTGGTTTTGACTCAATCGGTTATATTGTTTCAGTTCAACTGAAGGCAGACACTGTAACCACCTGTTGATGTTTTTGTTCTCTCAGTCTGAAGAAACTGTTTTCGGCTTGTCTGTTTTACTCTAAATCCTTTGTCTGCCACATTCTTCTCTGTTTTTGCTCTACTTTTTTTGCCACTCGTTTATTAATAATGACCTCGCCTGACGAATCTTCTATTTCTCCGTCTTGAGCTGCTAACTAGTCTCTATGAGAGAGTGTGTTTGCTGAGCAGATTAACGAAAAAACTGCTACTGCTCGGTTTAGGATTTTACTGTTTTTGAAGCCAGTGACGGTAAGACCCTAATCAGTCTTACAGTCCGAGATGTTTTCGACATTATCAGCAGCAGCAACACACAGCTACAGAAAGTGCAAAGCGTAACTAAAGTAGCCTTCTCAACTGAGTTTTTAGAGCAGGCAGTTTGCACAGTCTGCAGATTTGCGCCTATCTATCATCAGAGAAAGAGCGAGCAGGAGCGACGAGTACCTGTCGACACCAAGAACTCAAAGTGAACTGACGACAGAAGTCACTGGCTGTCTTTCCTCTCCTTCTCTTTAAAAAGGGTGAGCTCGGAGGTGATCGATGTCTGCTGGTGGTGGTGGTGGTGGTGCTGGCTTTTGGCCAGTGCTAACTAGTGAGCAGAGCTTGCTCCAAATCGATTTGCCTACTCCGGTGGAGAGGGACATCATCTTGAAAACGGTCTGGCTGACTGACTACCTCTCAACACTGCCCATCACCACCACCACCACCACCTCAACACGACCACCACCGTCAGTCATTAGAGCGCGACCTCAACTCTGGAGAGCTCCTTTTGAGCAGAGAGCGACGAGAGCGGTCATCAGCGGCGTCGGCAGCAATCGTGACTTTCCAGCTCAATTCAAACATCTCTCTTTCTTTCTTTCTTTCTTTCTTTCCTGGTCAATCTTTCGCCGCTAAACAGTAGGGCAGTTTTGGCCGTTTTCTTCTCCTTCTCCTCGTCGTCATTGGATTTTTCAATTCTCAGGCGCCCTGCTCTCTCTCGACATTTATCGGACAGTTTACAGTCGCTTCGCTCTCCGCTTATTCTTCTGCCTCTTTTCTAGGACGGCTAATCTCCGGACTAGAGTTAAGCTCCTCAGACTGCTGCAGCAGTTTCTATTGTGGCACAGAGAACACAATCACCCATCAGTCTCTCTCCTTTTCTCGAGCATCCTAACTGATGATCCTCTCTGATGATGATGCTGATGCATTTGTCGTGCCTCAGCTAACCCTGCTGCTGTTGCTGAGTTTCCTTTTGCCGCAGTTTTTCTTTCTCTATTTCTCGGGCGTTGTTTGTTTGTCCATCTGTCTGTTTGTCTGTCGGTTTGTTTGCACTGGCTCGTTAGCACTGGCCGTTGTTGTTGTTGATGGAGGTGATCACCCCTCTCTCTCCTTCTCTCTTTGAAAGATTATTATTTTATACTATCCACCGGGGACTCTCATCCCCTCTTAATCTTTTCCTGCCATGCTCCACTGCTCTAGTCCACTTGCCCTCACCTCACCTCTCCTCACCTCCTCCTCCTCTATATAATCTTTGAACCTAGTAATTAAATGGTGTTGGCACCCTAAGACAGTGCCGAGTGAGCGAGTGATGCCTAAAGTGTTTGAGGAGGAACATCCATTTGCTCCCCTTTCTCTTTCTCAAATCGTATACATGCGATGGTGGTGGTACTAATAATGATGACAAATTAACAGCCTTGTCAAGTGACGACTGTCAGCGACTTTTTGTATGTGTTCAGTTCATAGTGTTGACAACTCAATAGAAAAGTCGAATGCTGAAGGAACACTGAACTGGCTGACTGAAGTGTCTCTCTTTACTCACGATTGCTGCTGCTGCTAAACTTGGGCAATTAGAAGTGAAAGACATAAAAGATCAAGTGAGCCCAGTCAATACGAGAGAAGAGTGCTGTGGTAATCCGCTCGCACTTTGAGTTTGTCAGCACAATTGTGCAGTGTTGAAGATTAGGAAGCAGAATTTTCAACAATGAACTTTTGCTTTTGGGTCTCTCTGTGCGAGTGCTAAATAGCTGCTTCGGATGTTTTGGATGTTCTGCTAATGAGCACTCACTTGCTCAATGAGTAGTAGTAGAGTAGTAGTATTAATTAAATTACCGACTATAGCCGTTGACCAATTAGCGCTTACGTGCGCTGCATGGCTGAGGAATGGTGATCAAAAGCAATAGCTGCTGCTGCTGCTTGAGAGAGCGCATCCTCTGGTAAATGGACTATGACTGGATTCGATTTGTTGCCTCTCTCTCTCTTTGTTCTCCGTCATCACGTCTCACTCTTCAGTATTTGTTTGTTTAGACAGCTTCTTTCAGCTAGTGTTGAAGACAGAAGTGTTGCCGCCGCATGCTAATGCGAGAACGAAGAGAGCGCCAGAGAGCAGAAGGCAATCAATCGGCAATTTGACGGCGCAATTGTATAAGTCTCACTGTTCTTTCTCTCTCTTTCTCCCTTCTCATTTGCATTGAAGTGTCTTCAATATCCACCTCCTTCTCGATCACCCCATCACCCCCAGCAACAGCAGAAAAGAGGAGGACAATTCAATTAGGATGCTGCAGCAGCAGCAACAACTTGTGCTACAGGGGCTAATCAAATTACTGAGACTGACTGATTGCTTCTGATCGGTACTGTCCTCTTTCTTTTCAAGGGAAGTGTACTAGTTGGTCAGGGTGATTGAAACGATTGCAGTGTGTACTGACACTGCCAACTGATCACCGGCGATTTGATTGGCCCCGCCATTTTGGTTCTACCGGTCACCTTTTTGATTTTTATTGGTTTTGCCATTGCTACTGACCGCTTCTCCCCTCAACTTCCAATTAACACACATGTGATGGCATAGCTTGATGGCCTGCAAAACAAAGCAGGAAGAAAAGGAAAGAAAAAGCAGGGCATGCATCACCACCTGAAGCTTTGTGTTCCTCAATAATAATTTAGCTGCTCAGCTCTTTACGAGCTTGGGGTGACCCTGCTCAGTTCTTTTCCGCTTTTGCCTTTTGAGTTTGTGAGCAGCAGCTGTCTGTGCCAGTCGCTGCTCATTGACTATTAAAAATGGTCAAATGCAGAAAGAGTGCTGCGTCTGCTTCTGCTTTTGATAAATCAATTGTCGGTGAAGCAGAAAGGGCTCAAAAACACTGCCATCTCAAAAATATTGCCTTCCCTTCTGTTAATTACAATTTGTCATTTTAAAACTCAGTCACTTTTTCTGCCTAGCAATTAGTTGCCACTTTAAAATTGTTCAATATGTGTAAAATGAGTGCAATTAGGCAGTGCTACAGTGCAGAAAGATAATGAGCAAGAAAATTCTGTTTTTCCTACTTTTTCGATTTTTAAATTCTGTAAACGAGAGTCGAGAGAAAAATCAGTCAACATTTGCTTAATTACTGCTCTCTTCTCCTGGTTTGACACTTGACACTGTTGATTGCTCATTTTGAGCAATATTTGAATACTGCTGCTGCTGCTGCTGAAAACTGAAAATTGAAGCGTATAGAATTACCACTGTGCAAAAAATGCTAGCTGTAAAGAAGCAGGTGGTGTAGTGTAACACAGTGACACAGAAAACAACAAGAACAGTGTGCACTTGCTGGTGTTGATTATCATTCTCCTCCTCCACAATAACAACAACAACACCATGAGTGTGGTGTAATCGTTGTCAAATTACCTGGTGGTGCTAGAAGTGGTGCTAGTGTCCGGAATTCGTCGCTGCCGCTGATTGCCACCTTCCAGCGACACTTTTGACAGGCACTGGACACTGCTGCTGCTGCTGCTGCTGCTGCTGCTGCTGCCGATGTTAGTTGGTAACGAAGTTTGACAGCTGCTGCTGCTGCTCGAATTTGTGATGTGACAATTGTAGGCCGAAGAAGAGGACTCAATCGACAGTGCGGAGTCGATGGCGGCCACTTCGACATTTTTCTCATTTTCAATGTCAGCAACTCTGGTGACGAGCAGACGCTCTGCTGGTGATCTTTCTGGTGGCAGGGACGCTGACTTTGACTGCTGCTTTTGCAGGCTGCTGCTGCTGCTGCAGTCGGAGAATTTGGCAGTGCTCCAACCTGAGTGACTACTTGGTGACATGTTTGCTTGTCTGTGTTTCTGTCTGTCTGTGTTTTCGCTTTGGAGCCGAGGCAGCCGACTGGAACAAAGTGGAGCAGACTGAAGAAGAGACTGAAGAAGAGGTGAAATGGTGATGAGATGATAATGGATGAAGACGATATATTTTAGTCAAAAGTCACACTGCTGACAGCTTTGCTGTTTAAGTTGTTCCAAAACGCAAGATAAGGAAGAGAGCAGATTGAAGAGAGTGCACAGGTGAACAGTTGCTGCTGTCAGTTCGAGCAGAATAAATCTAAAAACAGTTGTTGTTTCTGCTGATGGTCAGATTTCCACTGGTCCGTCATCTTCTCACCTCTTCTTCAGGTGGACCTTCTTCTCATTATTGAGTCTATTTATACATTCCGTCTACAAAAAAAAGAGTGACACCAGAAGACGGCAGAGAAGAAGACGAGTGGTGGTAATATCGCCTACCCGGGAGGTGATTTCGGCATATTGACCTGCTGCTGCTGCTGATGGTGGTGGTGAGGAGGTGATGGAGGTGATGTGATGTGATGTGAACTACCTGACAGTAATCATTACCGTCAGAGTCAAGTTGATGAGCAGCTGGAAAGGTGATGATAACACTCACTGAGTTGAAGGTGATGCTGTGGTCATTTCAAACGATAACCAGTAAACTAACATACACACACAATCTCATCACCAACACCGATGCAGTTTGATGATGAGATGCTAAAAAAGAGGGAAAAAGTTTGAGTCGATTGAAAAAAGGTGCTGCCTGCTTGAAGGGCTAATTTCCGCAATTTTTATGTTGATAGAGAGTCTATTGTCTTGTGTTTCTGCTGCTGCTTTGTTTAAATTGACCACAAAAAAAGTTGGTAAAAAAGAAAAGCAAAGAAAAAGCAGTCGATTGAATTGAATTGTCGAGAGTCTTACACAAGCAGAAACAACAACGAACAAGGAGCAAATTGAAAGGGGAAAAAAGTGGCAGGCAAATTCAGTGAGGCGGACAGGGAGAACGGGTGGAACTTGTGAGGAAGTCTCGGGAGGAGACTGTCACACTTGTCTCATCGACTACTGCTGCTGTAAATTTGCTCACGACAACGAGGGTAGGATTGTGGTGGTGGTGGTGGTGGTGGTGATGATGATGATAATGTTGTCGATGTTGAAGAGTAAAGCGGTAATTCAGTTGCAGGCAAAGTTTACCGAAGAAGAAGAGGAAGAGGGGTTGAAGAGCTTTGACTAAAGGTTCGAACGACTTTGGGACAAAATTGCCGCCAAGAATTTTGTCGTTGACTATGACACCGTTGTCGTCTTCTTCGTCGTTCTATGCATGACCGGCGATCGGTGAACAAATTGTGCCGTTGCTGCTTCTTCAGGCGCCACAGCCGAAGCCGCCGACTTGGGCGCCATTGTTTGCTGCTGCTGCTGCTGCTGCTGCTGCTGCAGTGGTCGTTTGTTTCACCGAGGCAAAAAGAAGTTGGGAAGAAGAAGAGGTTTTATTCACCGGACTGAGTTGTGGTGGTATTAGTCGTGTCCACTGAGTTGAATCGAGTCGACTGAGCCACTGACTGACTGACTGAGTAAATGAAGACCAATGTTCGATGATCGGTGATTACTTCTGCTGCTGCTGCTGGTCAAAGACAAACTAAAGAAGTTCTGACTTGAGGTAAACCTGTGAGTTGAACAAGACAAAGATGAGTGGACACTGAACTGAACTGAGCCGAGAGGTACCTGTTCTACAGTTGGCCATGGCGGTGTTCACGTGTGACAGTGCCATTTACTTCGAAGGAGCGAGAGAGAGAGAGAGAGAGAGAGAGAGAGAGAGAGAGAGA
>JAALOO010002295.1_pt1 | contig 10838 bp, 5 predicted proteins | sample 7257641 | NCBI WGS metagenome assembly JAALOO01 (sample SAMN14085613, study PRJNA598686) | mite metagenome | biome: ENVO:01001000; feature: ENVO:01001002; material: ENVO:01001226; isolation source: single female mite from University of Michigan culture on fish food culture... ... | reverse complement strand
TCGTAGGCCTGTTGCCATTCCCCTTGGTATAAATGCACCTTTGCTTTTAATGCCTGTGCTGCACCTTTAGTGGCCCGTCCAAGATCTTTTGCAGCATAGGCTGATTTCTCTGGTAAGTTATCTATTGCAAACTGTAGATCAGCTTCTATGTAATCGTACACCTCGGCCTGCGGCACACGTATGGTTAGATCTATTTCTTGCAAGGGAATATCTCCCCATCCGCGAACTAGGTAGAAGTAGTTCAATGCTCTAAGAAACCGTGCTTCGGCAATTAGCCTATCTTTTAATGTTTGGTCAGTAAGTCCATATTCTTCGGTATAGGTGATTGCCTGGGTTGCTCTACCAATAGATTTGTACCAGTGTTCCCATAGGGAACTAAATGATCCCGCCGTCGAGGTATAGGTTAAATTATCTAAAACATCTTTATCTCCTCCGGTATCAGTTGCGGAGGAACCTTTATCGGCATTGTCCGATATTATTTCTGTGATACCTAGATAGGAAAAAGCATAATTCCAATCCGTAAACATCCCATAGATACCATTTACAAAAGTCTCGGGCGTGTAATTCGTTCCACTATCGTCAGCCTCAACAACCTCTTGTGAGGGAACATCTAAAAAATCTTCTGCACAACTGGAAAGTATCAATCCGGCGGCAGTTAAAAGTGCTATATTTAATATCCTTATTTTCATGATTACGAGCATTAAAAGATTAGAACTGAACATTAATACCAAACAAGAAGTTTCTTGTTGTCGGGTAGGCAGAAAGCTCAATACCAGAAGTTAGTTGCGGATCACCGTCACTTGGTATTTCTGGTGAGAATCCGGAATACTTGGTGAACATGAACGGGTTCTGTGCTGTGAAGTATACCCTTAAATTTGATGTCTCATTATATAGTCGTTTGAAGGTGTAGCCTAACGTGATATTATTGATTCGGAAATAATCTCCCGATTCTAAATAATAACTCGATGCGTAGGCATCTCGGTCGGCACCGGGATCGGTATTCGAACTACCTTCACCGGTCCATCGATTATTATACGTGTCCTGTGTAATATTTTCTCCACCATCTATTCGGGTTCCTTTTAAACCGTTGTATATTTTATTTCCCGCTACACCGAAACCAGCAAGCGAAAAGTCTACTGCCTTGTAAGTGATGCCTAGGTTAATACCGTACGTAGAACTCGGCATGAAAGAGCCTAAAAATACCTTATCACGATCGTCAATTACACCGTCATCGTTTTGATCTTTGTAACGTAAGTGACCAGGGCGTGGCGAGCCGTAAGTTGCATTTTCTGCAATTTCAGCAGTATTTTGCCATACGCCATCGGTTTCCCACATCCACCAACCATACAAAGGTTGTCCTGATTCGACGCGTTTTGTAATTTGACCGTTGCTCAGGCTACCCCCTGTGGAACCGTCATAGGTCGATTTTACTTCTGTTAGCTCATTATGATTGTAAGCATAATTCACACCGATGTTATAGTTAAAATCTTCAGAAATAGAGTTTTTCCAGTTTAGTGCTACTTCAAAACCATTGTTTCTTACTTTACCGCCGTGGTCGAAGAAATCATTAGCGAAAGGGGAGTTTAACAGTGGTTGAACCTTCATGATAACGTTAGAATTTAGCTTATTATAATAGTCAAAGGATCCCGATAATCTTCGGTCTAACATTTCAAAATCAAGCCCAATACCTGTCTCATAGGTTTTTTCCCAAAATACATTGAGTGCAGGACTCCCAAATGCGGCACCTAGGGCAAGATTCTGTCCGGGGCCAAATACATAGTTGTAGTTATCACTTCCTTCCGAAGATAAAACCTGCGATACGTTTAATGGTATACCCTGATTACCTAGAATACCCCAGTTTGCACGAAGTTTTAAGAAATCGAAAACATTGTTGTTTTTCATAAACTCTTCGTTCGAAATGGTCCAGCCTAAGCCTACTGACGGGAAATTATCGAAATATTTCCCCGTACTTTTAAAGACGCTCGACCCATCTCGTCTGAAGGTAGCTGTTGCATAATATTTGCTATTGTAATTATACTGCACCCGGCCAAAGTATGATGCCAACGCGATAGGCGTATAATACGTTTGTCCAAGGACTTTATCGTAGTCTAGTGACGCGTTGTTTATGTTCCAGTATTGCTCTTGCGGTAAGACGTCATATCCCAGGCCGCTCATCATGTTTTTAATGCCAAATTTTTCTCTAGAGAAACCGGCGATTGCACCAATTTGATGACCGTTAAAGTTTTTATCAAAAGACAAAAATGTCTCCCATAACCACCGGAAATCTTCTCTTTTTTCATATGATAACGAGTTGTTTACATACGAGAGGGAAGCGGGGTTTTCAGCTTTCAGGTTCTCAAATTCAGCAGCTGTTCGTAGCGGATTACTTTGTAACCACGCGTCTTTCACGTCAGAATATGTTCGGTCATTTTCAAACACTTTGGTTGCGCCAATTCTCGAATTAATCTTTAAAAAATCGAGTATTTGGTATTCACCTTCAATCCCCCCTTGAATGCGCGTACTGTTTTGCAATTGATTTTGACGTTTTATTGCATATACGGGGTTTCCGACAGAATTCAAGTTACCAGTGGATTCGCCGTCGGCAGTCTCGTATCCCGCTACACCAGTGGTGCTGTTGTATATGGATGTACCATAGCGTCCATTATCAAAAAGTACGGGTGCGAGTGGTGTTTGGCGATACGCATCATTAAATGCGCTGTATGGTTTGGGAGTTGATTTGTTGAAACTTAAGTTCAAATTTTGTGTGAATTTGAGTTTATTGTCTAAAAATTTAAAGACATTGTTGTTTCGTACGGTATTACGCACATGTTTAGAGCCATCAATAATACCGTTTTCGGTAAAATTATTGGCACTCAAGAAATAGTCAACAATTTCAGAGCCTCCAGATATGTTAACCGAATTGTTGTATACTACTCCAGTTTCAAGAATCTCATCAAACCAATTGGTGTTGTATCGCTGACCGATAGCGAGCGAATCACCTTCACCAATTCCACCGATATTTTCATTGTAATAGTTAACATACTGCGAGGCATCGGCCATTTTTACCCGGTTTAGCATGTTCTTGACACCAACATAGCTTTCGTAACCAATCTTTACGCTTCCTGATTTTCCTTTCTTTGTGGTTACCATGATGACACCGTTTGATGCGCGAATCCCATATATTGAAGCAGAAGAGGCGTCTTTGAGTACGTCGATTGACTCGATATCTGCAGGATTAATGCTATTGATATTGTCCATCGGAAATCCATCAACAATATATAAAGGATCACGTCCTCCCAAAGCCGTACCTAATCCACGGATGACGACCTGTGGTGTTGAGCCCGGCGCTTCTGAAGCGGTGATATTCACCCCTGATACCTTACCTTGTATTGATTGCATGGCAGACATGGCGGGTTGCTTGACAATCTCGTCCGATTTGACGCTACCGATAGCTCCCGTTAGGTCTACTTTTTTCTGGACCCCGTAACCAACAACGACAACCTCTTCTAAAGCGGTATTTTGGTCTTCAAGAAAAATTGTTAATTCGGTTTGATCTCCCACTAGGATAGTCTGGGAATTATAACCTATAAATGTAAATGTTAAGCTGTCGCTAGGTGCGACCTCTAGACTGAAACGGCCTGATCCGTCCGTCTGTGTTCCTGCTGTTTGTCCACTTATGGACACGGAGACTCCAGGAATAGCCATCATGTTTTGGCTATCTTTAACAGTACCCGTTACGTTTTTACTTTGACCATAAAGCCATGTCAGACTTATCAGGTAAGTAAAGGTCAGCGTTAGTAACTTCCTCATATAATATTGGTTTTGCGGTGTTAATGAATCTATAGTTCTCCCTTACAGTAAGTGAGTAACTACTATAACAAAGATGTGATGTAATGGTTAGACAGCGAAATTTACTAGGTATACATTACTACTACAGGGTTTATGTACTTGCTCAAACTTACTAGATTGTGTGTGTAACTGTTTTATTTGTAACTGTTTGTATTTGTTTTTAATGTGATATTTTTCTTTGGTTAGTGTGTTTTGTACACATGTGCTTATTGTGTTGGGTGTAGTAGTAATGTAGTAGTAAAATGCAATTAATGGATGTCAACTGACGTCTTTTTAGCAGAAATTCAAACTACTTTTCAAAGGAATGCATAGGAATTACATGATGGGATGTCATTTTTTGATACACTAAAAAAGGGATAGCGAGCGGGGTTAGAATTCGAGTAAGAATTCCGATAAGTTTTTGCTGGTTTGAAGATTTAATTTTTTTCGCAGACGATAACGACGAATCTCCACACCACGAGTACTAATATTTAGCAGCGATGCAATTTCTTTGCTGGACATATTTAGCCGTAAGTACGCGCACAATTTTAGATCATTTGGAACAAGGCCGGGGTATTCAGATTTTAATTTTTTAAAGAAATTTTCGTGCGCTTCGTTAAAACTTTTTTCAAATATATCCCAATCACGATCATCATTATGCGCCTCTTCGATGAGTTTATTTACCTTACGTAATTGATCCGAACTTAGTTTGTTTCCCGATGAATCATTGAGATTGGTAAGCTCTTGATGGAGCGTGTTCAGCATTTCATTTTTATAGACGATATTCAGTGCGGAGTTGGCTAATTCCCTGTTTTTGTTAATAAGTTCCTGTTCGAGTTGGATATTTTTTAGGGATATCAATTTCTTTTCGTTAGCGGCTGTTTCTTTCGCTAAACGATCTTCTTGTTCGGCAAGAAGCTTTGCTTTTAGTTTATGCTGCTGGCTATGAAGCCTGCGTTCATAATGCTTGTTGGCAAAATACAAAAGCAGTAAGGTTACCAGAATATATAGGGCTATCATGGGCCATTTTAGGTACCATGGTGCTTGAATATGAAACGAAATCTTTGTTATTTCCGATTGTGTTCCGTCGGGGCTCATCGCTCTTACATTAAAGGTATAACTACCATAAGAAAGATTTGTAAATTCCTTAAAAGCTGTTTCTTCCCATACAGACCAACCTTGATTCGCCCCTTCTAGTAAGTATTGGTAACGCAGAGGCGTGGAGGAGTACCATGGTGTGGAAAAGGCGATTCGTATATTATTTTGTTTATTAGGGAAATCAAAATCCTTATAGACCGGTAAAACTTCAGTAGTAGTGTTCCAGATGTTTGTAATAATAGGTTTGGGCAACGTTTTTTTTCTCTTATTTTCTTGAGAGTAGAGGGCAAATCCGTTATCCAGGGCTATTATTGATAGTCTCTCGTTAACGTTGAGGATGTGTTCGTAATCATTCATAAGCTTGCCTTTTAATGTATTCCATGAGGAAGAATCAATTTTCACGTGCCCATTATTGGAGAATTGAATTTTGGCGATATGTGATTTTTTGATGAACCAATAGCTATGTTTCCTTATCGGAACAATCTTGTTGGCACTAGCGAAGCTTGCGAGTTGATGATTTAATTCTTCGTAAGGCTTGAACGACCGTAATATGTTGTCAAATAGAAAAAGTCCAGAGTCAGAAGCGAATACAATATTATCTTCAAGGTTGTAGATTCCATGCAATTTAGTGTCCTCTGGCAAGCCGGTATTAATAGGAGTAAATTCAGAGCCGGTTTGATGGAGGGTGTCGAGCTTAAAGGTAAATACATTTTGACGGTTACTAAGCCAAAATTCCTGGCTACCTCGCTGATTGATATAACGAATAGGGGTTTTGTATTCACCAAATTGTTTACTGAGTATGATCGAGGGATCGCTGCGCATGAGTCCCACACCTGTATAATTCGCTTGAAGCCAATAGCTGCTTCCCTTAATTGGCCAGAAAGCCCATGCACCAGTAACACTATATATTAACGTTAACTTATCATTTTCTAGCAAAAAAGTTCCATTATTATGGCCACAAATGAGTTGTCCGTTAATATTTTCCAGCGTCCAAACCTGACCTTCCGAGTTAGGTACTAAATTAAATTTTAGCGCGTTATATTTGTTTGTTCCGTGCCAATCACTTACGTATAGTCCTTGATTGGTACCCAAATAAATTTTACTATTATAAATTAACGAGGTATATACTGTCCCTAAGCTTCCCGTAATATCGGTATAGTAATACAGTGAACTGTTTATATCGATTCTGTCAATACCATTATCTAAACCTGTCCACAGATTGTGTTGCTTATCCACGGTTAGACTTAAGACGGTGTTGTTTTGTAAACCGTTATTTTTGTTTATATGTTGAACGATTTCTCCCTGCTGATTAAGGATGATCACGCCATTCTGTATTGTTCCAAAGGCGTACTGATCTCCATAGAGTTTTACGCCATTATTTAGTTGATATCGTTTTAAAAAATCATCTGCTTGGGTGTGCCATTGGTTGATTGTTCCGTCTGGCTGCATCCGAAAAAGACCATTTTTAGCTGTACCAATAAGAATATCGTTATTTAGCCAGGGAATCATACACAAGATATTCATTCCATGTAATTTGCTAGCCTCTTTAACACGTATTAATTTTCCATTCCTGAGTTCGTGGAGTCCTGAGGGAATTTGTTCAAAGTACAGTTTATCTTTAACTTTAAAGCTAAATAAAAAAGGTTCGCCGTCGGCCGTTATGGTTGTTATTTTGTTGTCTTGGTAAAGGTAGCTTTTAGAAAAAGTATGGAAGTAAACCTTATCGCCATCGATCACAATACGCCAAATTTCGTCGTTCTTTAAGTTTTGCTGATCTTTAACCAAAGGGGCAAGACTCGTGTAGACCATCTTCCCGTAGGCCCCGGGTGTCCAATAACCAAATTCACCCGAACCACCAACGAGTATTCTGCCCGTATTATCAATATTAACACTTCGCAGTGTTCCATTGTTTTTCACTGGATAGAGTCTCCAGCGTTGTCCATCAAAAACTAGAAGGCCCTCGGTGTTTGCTGCATAAATTTTCCCGTCATCGCCAACAGCCAATCCCCAGTTTTGGTTTCCGGCAAGATAGCTCAGTTTGTTGTATTGCTGTACGAATGGGGTTCCTACTCGAGGGATGTTTTGGCCCTGGGTGCCTATAAAGCTGGTCAGCGCCAAGCTAAAAACTATGAGCGAACGGACTAAATTTAACATATTTGGAACCCCAAATATACAAAAGGTTCCCTTGTTTTCTGTATCGTTGAGGAGTAGAGTAGTTTTGAATGGTTAAAGTGGTCTACATTTTCACGCTGCAGATCTTACCGTTAGTTTCTTAAACTTATTTAAGAGAATTTTTTAAGAGTTCTATTTCTTGATCAATAACGTGCGGGTAATCGATTAATGATTCTTTAATATGACGTATGCCGTATTCAAGGGACATCAGTTTAGCAATAGTTACTGCATGCGATCGGACATGTTTTAAAAAAGGTGCTTTCGGTTTGCCTTTTTTACTGAATGAATTTGTTTTCATAATACAAAGGTATAAAAGTATCGACCGTTAACACTGTATAATTTTATATTTGGTGTGTTTTGAGTAATGTATGGTCGTGGAGAACGCAAACTCGCCGAAATGTGCCTGCGATGGGTCGCACGATTCCTCAAACAATTAAAGGGTTTCTTACAACTGCCTATGGCTAGACGTCTGGAGATACATGCTATCCACTGCGTTCATAATTGTAAGATTACTGCACGATTAACAGCCACTTGGTGACCAACGATATCCCTGGTGCAGTTTTATTCTTTGCCTAGATGTGAAACAAGTGTTCTCCAATCTTCTCTTTCGGGGATATTTGGTTTCCTTTTTCCAAAGAACTGCACGATTAAGTTTCCTTCGGTGTCAAAAGCTTCGATACTGTGAACCAATCCAAGATCTGTCGGTTTTTTAACGATCCAAAGTGAGTTTATTTGTGCATCGTTTAGATGGAGGTTAAAGGCCTCATCGAGTACATTAATCCACGGGCCGGTACGTACAATTTTTTCCGCTTTACCCGTATGAATCTGTATTAAATTGGCGTTTCCAACGAATATCATAATGTCGATTCCTGATGAAGAAGCCATCTTTAATAATTCTTCTGCCCGTGTGGTTGGAATTTGCTGGACGAATCCTGAGGGAGCTAAGCGTAGAGATTGTAACCGTGTTAGATGATATTTTTTAAGTACTCCCGAGAAGTCGTGTGTGTCTTTCAGCCCGCGCCATTCTCGTTGAAATTCTGTGATCTCTATCTCGCTGTCCGGCAGTTCAACTGGTTTTGGCCGGGGCCCTTGAGTGAGCGCACGTAACACGTCAGTGGGGGCACGAAATTCCTCAACGAGTTTTTGATAAGCATAGTGATCGCTTTCATCAATCAGGTATATTTTGAGTGCAGCGACGCCATATATATCGAAAAACTGAATGCTTTTACGATTATTCTCCTGCACAGCAAATGAGAACCCCCAATCTTTCAAGAATAGTCGTAAGTCAATATCCTGATTTACCACTAGCCCGACTTGTCCATGGAACCCCACTTTAGAGAACGTACCCTTCCGCTCATGCACCGCATACTGATTTCGGGTTAGGGCCATGATCCGTCCTAGTGTGGGCAATCTTTTTAATATCTCTCGAAAATCGGATGTCAAGGGTTCATTATCTTCTGAGGTAGCTACGAGTTCTAATTCGGAGACCCCGAGTGCGTCGGCCGCATCCCGAATTCTAACTTTGGGGTTTTCCAATTTAAAGTTTTGGTATTTCTCCCTTAGAGAAGTATTGTTAAGTAGTTCCATCTTTTGATATATTATGAATTTGGTGCAATAAAAGGGTGTTCGATCTGTTGATCTACTATTTCCCCAGCTTTTGTGTGATAAGCATAAAGATAAGGTCTTCGTTTTGAATCTCACAAGGCAAGAAGAATTCGGTCGTTTTCCTCTATTTTAAAACGAGGATATGGGCCGCATATTGCACTAGAAGATCGCTACCTTAAAGAATACTCATTGTGATGTTTATGCGCTGATAGCGGCGATGATTTTGGTGAGTTTTTCGCAAAAACAAGAAATTTATTTAGTATATTTATTTGTTTAAACCTAAAACAGTCATGCATTTACAAAATCAACCACCTGAACAGGATAGTTTCAGGTTTCCCGGTCGTGGAATTAGTGGAATATCTATGGTATTAGCGCCAGTTTTACTCTTGCTTGCTGAACTTCTGCGTATTCAATTTGATTTTTTTTATCCAGCGCAATTACAAGCATTTGTTGATCATCCAACACGAATAGCGGTCTCTTATAATCTTTTTTTGGCTGGAAACATCCTGCTTTGGCCGGCAATTATTGCCTTATCTAATCTCATTGGGAAGAAGAAGCCCAGTTTAGCGCTTTGGGGTGGAACTTTCGTCATATTTGGACTATTTGCTCGAACCTTTCATTACGGGATTAATCACCTAGCCTTTCAATTAACTGCTGTTCAAAATTTAGAGCTTGCAACCAAAGCTGTGGGCGAATCATATGGCGCATTCCATATTATATCCACACTATCAGCAGCGATCATGTTTGGCTGGATAATTCTTGCCATAGGAGCGTACCGCTCTGGCGTATTAAAGATAGTAGGGGCAATCGGGTTAGGTTTAATGTCGACGTTGATGTTGGGTGTGTTAAAAGGTGGGACAGAGGTATCTCTTATTGCCACCTGTGGACTTTGCATAGCATTAATACCGCTTGGTGTACAAGTTTTAAAGTCCGGGCCAATTCCAGAACCAAAATTTATTTTTCGATGGTCTTTGATCATTATTGCAGTTGTTATAGGGATGTATTTTTTCGGGCAGGCGGGCTGATTTGTTAATTAGAATGTAGATTAATAACATTCTTAGATACAACTTTTGGCGAAAGAGATTCTGTGATTTCGGGAAATTCGGACAAGTTATCGGGAACTGACGATATTTCCCCATAAGTGGCTGGCTGTTAATTTTGTTGGTGTAAATTTTAAACATAACGATTATGAGCACAAACAAAAAAATCACAGGTATTTCAGCATATTCTCTATTTTTCATGGCTGGGATTGCCTCGTTGGGTTCCTGTAATGATGAGGAGATGATGTTACAGCCGCAGTCTCGCACCATTTCCATTGAAAATGTATTGGAAGGGAAACCGCTAGTACAGTCTGGAACCTTTGCAGGTACAGGCACCCCACCGGTAATCCTTCCGGGAGAGTCCTTTAGTATAGACTTCAACGCGGGCGCCGGGCAGGCTTTGTCTTTTGCAACGATGTATGGATGGAGTAACGATTTATTTTTTGCGCCAGAAAATCCAGGAATTAAGCTTTATGATGCAGATGGCATTCCGATTACGGGCGACGTGTCAGCGCAGATCAAGCTATGGGACAACGGTACGCGTGTCAATCAGGCTCCAGGGATGGATGTAATACATCCTGGCACAGCAGAAACCGTTCAGACGAAGATAATAGAGGTGGATGGGTTGGATGCAGGAGGTAACACATATCTACCCGCTTCTCAACTAATGAAAGCTACCCTAGCTTATAACGGTAATTCCCAATTTACGCTAACAATCGAAAATAAGAGTAGCGGCACGCCCAATGAAACACCTTTTAGTCCAGGTGTGTGGACAGTATCGTATGCGCCCGGCGGGGACATCCTAGATAAAACACCAATTTATGCTGAAGGACAACATGCTGAAAATGGGCTGACTAATCTCGCAGAGATGGGGGATAATTCTATATTAGATACGTATCTGCAAGAAATGACAGGTGTTTTTACACCGCTCTCACCGGTACTTGTTGTTGTTTATTCGGGTAAGGAGAACCCGTTATATACCGAGGGTGAAAAAGATCGTGGAGAAGGGTTAAGTGCGCTGGCGCAGACCGGCAATGCGGATGTTTTGGCGGAGGCGCTTGAAATGAAGCCTGAAGTAAAGGAGGTATATGTATT
>JAALOO010000272.1_pt1 | contig 10847 bp, 9 predicted proteins | sample 7257641 | NCBI WGS metagenome assembly JAALOO01 (sample SAMN14085613, study PRJNA598686) | mite metagenome | biome: ENVO:01001000; feature: ENVO:01001002; material: ENVO:01001226; isolation source: single female mite from University of Michigan culture on fish food culture... ... | reverse complement strand
TGGTGGTGGTGGTGTTGGTGACGAAGTCAACAGTCGAGATCGAGCGGGTTGTGTGTGTGTTGTCTTCAGCAGCAGCAGAACTTCACTTCACTGGCGGTGGTGACGGGAATTGTGTGCAGCGGCAGCAGTGCTGAGGCAGCGGCGGCTCAAACTTCAAACGAGAGAAAGAGAGCAGGTTTGATGGCTGGTGGCTTCGCTGCCGCAGCCGCCGCCGTTGTGTTTCGTTGTTGTCTCCCTCCACTGCAGGTCGCAACGATCGGTTGGTGAGGCTGTTGAGGCCAGCACACAAAAGTGGTCACCAGCAGCGGCAGCGGCAGCAGACCAGCAGCTTTCTATTCTATTGTTGTTTTGTTCTTCGCCATCGACGCACCCAAAATCACCAGCATTAAAACCACCCAAGGGACCAGAGAGTGGCTGCTAATTTGCTGGGTAAACAATGATGGACAAACAGGCAATGAGTCACAGTTTAACTTCGGAAAGTGGCGATCATCACTGCCAATGATGATGATTACCAGCGAATGACAGGCCAAATACCAATGATATATTCTGCATTGTGCACAGTCACTTACTTGGCGAAAGATAAAAAGAAGTTCTATTATGTAAATTATTTGTCACAAAAAACAGAATCACAATGTAAACAGTAGAGAATATTCATACAGAATAAGGGAGTGAATAAGGGAGGAGAGGAAAGATGAGTGTTGAGAAGGTGAAAAAGGTTAAGTTATGGAGGTGCAAAACATGGACACAGTTGCTTTTGTACAAAAAAGGATAAAGAAATTATAAAAACAAAAAGTTCGTTTGACTGACTACTTCCTTTAGATCAGTAAGTTTTTTTTCGTTCATCAGTGGAAGAGTCGCGTCTTCACGTCGTCAAATCTGAATGTGTGGTCAGCGGCTCGCGTGGGACTGCTCATGACTTCGCTGGTGTAGCTGTCGTCGTCGTCAGAGTACAGGTCCAGGTAGTTGGACACGTAGGAGCGGTTAAAGTTTGGCGATGAGCGACTCCACTTGGGCGGGGACCGACTGCGCTCGCGAGAGGTGTTCTTCAGCTGATGACCGTGCTGGTTGGAGGTGGAGATGGCCGACTTGGTCTTGGTGAAGACTCGGTTCAGGTACTGCGACACCTTTGCCCACCAGCTGATGAGGGTGTTTTTGAAGTCGAAAATGACGAAGAAATACGTTTTCATTAGCAAATCAAATTGTCTCTTTTTTTCGTACCGAACAACAATGGGATGGTTTAGGAGCTCCTGTGCTGATGGGCGTTGCTGATATTCAGGGTGAATCATGAGCAGAATTATGTTCTTCAGATCAGGACTTATTTCTGCAAATAAAGTGTAATGTGAAGTTCACAAATTAAATAGTTGCAAGCTGAGACTTACTTTGAAATACTGAATCGGGAATTTGTCCTGGTGATCTCAACACGTGCCAACTGGGGCCTCTGCTGGGAAGGTCCAGGTCTGAGGCAAGTTCCAGAATGGTCATTCCCAGCGAGAAGATGTCAGCTGCTTTGGAGTAGATTCCCTGTATCACTTCACTTGCCAGGTATTTGGGGTCTCCTTCAGTCGCTTCTATCGATTCATCGTTCTACACAGCAAACAAAAAGAAGAGGTATGATGCAATGCATTGGCAGCCAAACAAACCGACAGGATTGTCACTTACATTTCTAACGTCGTAAACTAGGCCGAGATCGCCCAATTTGCACTTGCTGTCCTGAGAGATGAAAATGTTATCCGGCTTGATGTCCAGGTGAATGAGGTCATTTGAGTGAAGGTGGTCGATCGCTTTGAGTAGGTCCACCAGGTAGCCCCATATAGTTTCCTCGGGTATTTCGTGATTGTTGTCCGCCAGAGTGCTCAGCGAGGTGGTGCACAGCTCGGTCTGGATAAAGAGCCGTTGCTTCTCCTCCCAGGCACAGAAAAGCTCCACAAGATGCTCATGCTTGGGCAGCTGCTCATGCTTTCGAACCTCATTCAGTCGTTCTTCACGATCGGCACGACCCTTGAACTTTTCCTTTGACACCTTCACGGCGTAGTAGTTGCCGTCCTCTCGACTTTTCACCTTAAAGACATCACCGAAGGATCCACTGCCGATCTTCTCCTCGATGATGAAGCACTGCTCAAAGTATGAGGCATTACTCGACTCGTCGTAGAGTTTGCTGAGCCGGACGGGACTGTTTGATTTGAAGGTGATCACCTGAGCCTTCTTTGAGGAGTATTGATGGTGAAATGAGTTGTTGAATGAAAGCCTGCTGACTTTACTTGACGATTTGAAGGGTGCGGGCGGCGGAATGTTGCGAACTTTGGGAGTAACGCTGTACTTTTCCTGAAAAGCAGAAACAAAAACTTGTTGATCATATTGAGAGAAGACAGTGATGACGCAACGACAAACCTTTTTCGTCGTCAAGTTGTTGAAGTTGTTGAATATCTGTGGCAGCGGCTTCGGCGAGACGTAATCGCTGGTGTTGGCCATCGCTGCAGATGGCGGTGAGATGTGAAGGGCGGTGGTGGGTGGTGAAGACATCGGCCAAAACAATCACACAGAGTGGCCACTCAGGCCTCAATCACAAAGAGAAGGCTGACAGGAGCGGTGGCGGTGGCGGCGGCGGTGGTTGGTGAGCCACTCAAAACGGTGATGACAGCTGAGGTGGTAGTGCTGAAAAGCACTGTTTGTTGGAGTTCTTCTTCACAATTGGAGTTCCTCTTCGGTGCCGGTGAACGGTGTCCTCATTGACGCGGTCCTGAGGTTCCTCGCTGGGAGTAATCAGAAGGGGATTATTGTCTGCTGCTGTGGACGGCATGCCTGCCTGTGCACGCGCGGGGAGACAAAAACACGTGGGCGGAGCTTGTCTCCATCTCGCTCGCCGATTCACTCGCCGAGTGAGTCATGAGTTCTCGAATTCAGTTCAGTTTACCTTCCCTCTCGCCAGGTGGAGCCGCCCTCGCTAGAATTTAAACATTTTTTTCTGCTGAACGCACAATCGATGCATCCGAACAGTTTCGATTGTTTTGAAAGTGCTGTGAAAAAACGTGTGAAACCCGCCGGTGTTTTGGTTTCTGAAGCGCCAAAAGTGACCGAGTTGTTGGGATGCCCCGAGAGCCGCCGCGCTCGCCCCCGCTGATCCGCTTCCTCAAGAGGGGCGCCATCATGGCCGTCTTTCTCGGCGGAATGTACCTTCACTGGAATCGCTACACTCCCGAGAGGGCCCTGGCCAACATTGAGAAGCAGCGGCCCAGGCAGTCGGAGATGAGCCGAAGAAGAATCGAGATGCTCCAAGCGCAGTCCCAGTACAGAAAGGAGGAGGCGGATGAAGCCCTTGCTCAGAAAGTCAACCCCACCACCACCACCACCACCTCAAAATAGCTCAATTAGTAGTGTCACTAGTCGAAGATATCTGATACAGTGGAAGCCATAATAAACCAGCCCCTTTGCTAATTGCATTCCTCGACAGTGCCGAACATTGGAGGACTGTGGTGGTTGTGATAATAAATCACCTAATTGACAGGACCACTAATTCGTAATAATCACCTCGATGCCCTTTCCACTACCAAACTGGCTGGACAGGGCTCTCTCACACAACTCGTTGGCCAACAAACCTGACCAGTCGATTCGAGTTCGCTTCCTTCTAATTGGCTGTGACGAATGGCGTAAAATGTCCTCGCCGTCGATGCTGGCCACCTAGGGCGCTCCATGTTTGCCGTTCAGCTCTTTGCGTTCACAAAGAACTGGCCATCCCAAGCAACCAACTAACAGCAGTCTTGCAGTAGTCTTTCCTGCAAACAGACACTTTTCGCTGAGGATTGAGATTAGCTTCGCTCTTTGGTGGTGTGTTTGCACAGTGCCCAGGAGTCTTCAGCAACAGCTGAAGTGAGTGTGTGGGCAGCGCAACCACAGAAGCAGAAATTAATTGACCAGCAATCGTCTCCCTCCGACAGTGTTTGTTTGTTTTTGTTTGCTCACACTCTTAGCACCATCCATTCATTCAGCGGCGAGAGATGTTCTGTGAGCACTGCAATGGGCTGCGATGGGCGTCGCCACCCATTCATCAATAGGTTCGATGTTCAATGCTGTGCAATGCCGAGGCAAAGGTTACACCTGAAGAGGACAACGACGACGACAACACCGACCATTCATCATCGTCAGCTTCATCAGAAGAAAGAGCAGCAGCAGCATTGCACTTCCTCGCCACAACAACAACTACTGCTGGTGCCATTGTTCAATGCGCTAATTAATCGAAGATCGATTCTGTGCTGCTACCTCAAAAACAACAGCAGCAGTCATCATCATCATTTGACCATTTGCTGGGACCGCTGCGACTTTCAGACCTGACAAATATCAACCAGCTGACAGCTCCTAATTTATGTCTTTCTCAAACACACAAGCTAAGACGACGAGCTTATGTCACCACCGTTGCTCAGACCAGGCGCTCGCTCACTCGCTCGTGCGCTCATTATATGCGACCACTTTTATGGCCCGCAACTGTCTCCCGCATGTAACCTAATTATTTGACCATGGGCCTGATCATTAGAAGCAGCAGCAGCAGTTGCAGGACTCATTCGCACATTTAGGTCATTACTCGCTTCTCTGGCTGCTGTTGCTGTTTACCTCGACTGTCGGTTAAAAATAGACACCACAATATGGTGACAGATGACACACTGCTGCTGCTGCCGAAGAAGAAGAAGTCTTGGGACCTAGTTGATCTGATTCAAAGGTGACACAGTGCACCTCCAACACACACACCAGCTCACCTCGTCTAGGCAGTAACAAATGCAATGTGCTGACAACTGCTGTGCTCGATAATTACACCAGTTGACACAGAAAACCATTGCACTGTTGTTGTTGTTGTTTTGTAGGTGATTAGCTGAGGGAGGACAAGGACGGTGGTGACTCGTGCTCGCCATTGATGCAATAAAACCATCTCTCACTGGCTGAGACTAGACTCCTAGGGTTCAGGAGAGAAGAGAAGGTGGCCCCTGTTGTGGCCGCTCTGGCCATGACCGCAGGGCACAGTTTCGGCAGTAAAAAAGGCTGCATCTCCCTTCTTCGGTTCCCAGTAAGGTACACCAACGGTGAGCCTGGCAACAAACAAGATTTATGGTAGTGACAGGACAGGACAAGACAGCAGCGAGCACAGTGTCACTGGGCATTGTTTTTTGGGGCGATCGGGCTACCGCTAATGAAGAAGAAGAAAGAGGCATCTGCTCGCTTTTCTCGCTCTCTCTTTTGCCCACAAAAGGTGTAATAAAAATGCCAATAAGGCACTGGAAGAATCGAACTCTCTCTCTCTTCTTTCAGTCAAACTAGTTCTCACTACTTTGCCTGCCTGCCTGCCCTGGCAACTTTATTACCTGGCCCGTCAAGCGAAAGCTAATCAATGCTCATTATCACCGATACTAAATTTTTGCCTAATAAAAAACCGAGCGAGCGAGAGAAGAGGAGAAGAATGAAGAGGAAAAGGACAGCCCTAGCTACTGAACATTCTTCTTCAGCGCGGCTTCTTCAAAACTCCTCTTCTCTCCTCGTTTTTACGAGTTGGCAGTTGGTTTCTTTCCAATCTTTCCTCTCTGTTGATGGACAGTGCAGAAAGGATAGTGCAGCTTTCAGATTCGCATGCTGTTCACTTGCGCGAACACTTTCAACTTACAGTGAGTGCATTGGTAATGAACAGAGCCCAGTTCAAAGGGTTAAAAGGCCACAACTTTTGCTGCTGAACTGTTGTTGCAGCTGCAGCTGCAGAAGTTTATAGTTGGGCCATAAAATATGAATTATCTTGCACGGAAGCGGCGACGGAATTGAGGGGCTCGTAAAGTAGCGCAGTACTGATTGAACACTAAATAAAACCAAGCAGTTATAAACATCTTCATTAGAGGGTGAGCAGGGAAGGAAGGAAAGTCTGCTACTGTCTGTCTGTCTGCCAAAGGTGCCAAAGCGTACTGATGAATCGATTATGATTATTATTGACTGGGAGATGAGGCCTTCAAAACTTTCCCAGGAATTCAAATGTAAAGACTCAACATTCCAGATTGAGTAGACAGAGAAAATGGAAAACGAAGTTGCAGTTTCTCACTGATGCTATTCTTACCCGACTGCCGGACAAAGAAGACTTCAGACCAAGTGACCAAATTAAATTTCGACTCACTGGAGGAAAAAGAAGGAGGTCAAACAAAGTAACTCAGAAACAGCAGCATCAGCAGCGGCCAACTCAAATAAATGATTATTACGTGGACAATGTGAGCAGATCAGATTGCAGATTGCGAACCATCAGATCACAATTGGCCAAAAAAAGTGACAATGGGCGTCGTGGACCGAACAAATTGTAGCGAACAAATTGGATGATGGAAGAGAGTGGAGCGACAAGCGTGTCGCGTCTCGTTAGGACCACCACCATTTCCATTTCCATTTCGGTGGCCATTTGCAAGACAATCAGGGGACGCATTTGCAAGAGAACAGAAGCAGAGTCACGGTCTAGTTTCTAATTACACGGCACTGCCACCCAGTGCAATTGATGCCATTTTTCATTCTCAGTCTCACACTACCTTTGAGCGTCGCAGAGTACGGTAACTGGAGAAGCTGAAGCTGAAGCCTGAAGCCTGCAGCACATCAACTCCACATTAGCTGGCGCAGTTCGGTAGCCAAGTTTGGTGGTAGCAGCAGCAGCAGCAATCGGCAACAGCAGTAGCTTCAGCACTGGCTTCAGCTGCTGCTGCTGCTTATAGACAAGGTGATGTCCATGCCCAAAGGCGTCGCTCAACTGTGCGCTCCACTGACACTGTGTGTGTGAGGAAAGGTGGAGGGAACGGTTTCTCTCTCTCTCTCATTGCACAATGTTCCCGGGTAGCAGTATCTTCTGCCCGAGCAGAGTGGTCGTAGTATCAGTGGCCGTGGTCACGCGCGACTGAGACAGAGACAGAGGGGACTGCGAAGTGAACAACACTGGGCACTCGGCAAGTGAGCCAAATCAGTTCGTTCCTGGTGGTGCTTCTGCTTAGCACACACAGTCAGTCAGTTAGTCAGTCGATATCCGTCGCTAATAGTGCCATCACCATCATCATCGCCGACTTGTGTGCATGCTTTGATTTGTTTGTTTGCTCCACTGTCTCCACTGCTGCAGCTGCTGTTGCTGGCCCCATCGAGTGCTAGTGCTGCTGTTGCTGCTGGTACCCATCGAAGTTAAATTGATTACACGGAACCGCAAGACAAACATTGGTACCTTTTTCAGCTCGAGTGTGTCTCGGTCGAGAATATTTTCCCCTTCCCTGGTCTTCGCACCTGTCGCTGTTTTTTCTGCTTGGCCCCCTCTGCTTCACCGGAACTGTCACGCACAGGTTCTCAAGAGACACACACAATTTGCCAGCACCCATTCTTCATTTTTCAAGCCTTTTTTTCTGCTGTGAAAATTTCTTTCGCTGGTGGTGTTCACCTCACCTCATCATCGCCTTTTTCTGATCACCCATTCTTCACTCTCTTTCTGAGCATGGCCATGTCCATTCGTCCCATCTTCACGGGTTATCCCTTTCAGGGTAAGTCACCATTTTCAGGTAGCTAGCAGTTTCTCTTTGAAGTGCACCCGACACAGTGGTCTAACTGTAATAGCTCCCCATTATTTTATAGTCATGAGAAAGTGTAGTCTCTTTCTCGCTGTGGGCACTAATTGGATGCTTATGTGTGCTTGCGTGTGTGTGTTTGCGCCTGAGGGCGAGGGAGAAATTACGAGAGAAAATGTTTACGAGGCACTAAATCAGATTCGCTCTAGACAATGGCCGATTAAATGGCCGCACTTTGCACCCACAAATTAGGCTCATTGTGGGTGGCTGCAGAGAGGAATCCCATTCCCTCTACACCTTTAGCCACCTTCACACAATCGATGACTAGTCAACTGATCAATAGTGCAGTACTTGCTACTGCTGCTGCCGCCATTCCCACAGACTGGAATGCAGGAATAGAAACTGAAATAGAGGAGAAAAGGAATAAATCAGACAGAAAGTAGTTAAAACGAAAACAGCAGCTCTCCAGTGGCAGTCATCAAAGTTTTCAATCGTGCAAAAGTGCTCCATTCGAGGAAGAAACGTTAAAAGAAGGTGCTTTGCAGCACTTTCGAAGGTCACCAAGCACAGCAGCCACCACCGTTTTATTCCTCTGGGAACACTCTGTTCCTTTTCTCTCCCAAATTTTGCAATGGCAACCCTCTCAGATGGCAAACTGAAAGTGCCAGTGTGGAGACCACCAGTCAGTGTCTGGCCAATGGTGAATGGACCACTGAGAAGAATATCGTGCACCATATTGTGCCACCAGATGTAGAACTGTGGCAGCAACAGCAGCAGCAGAAGGACAAGGACACAGAGACATAGTGAGACTACTAATTGGTCACAGATTGAGTTTGTTAGGCTGTTGCAGAATCATATTGTGTGTGTGTTTGCTTAAACAGGCATATGCCCAGTATGGTATCATTTCCTCCTCTTACTTACTGCAAAGGGGAAATTAGAGCCCGCTAATTAGAACCAATTGCCCACTTGGCCAACTGGCGTAATCGGCAGCAGTGGTAGAAAAACAAGATATTTAAGGAAGCGCAGTGCCTGAGAATGTCTTCATTTGCTCAGAGACCGTCTTGTGAATCAGTTATTGTAGTGATCTTGTGTGAATGTGTGTGCAATCTTGAAAAAAGAAAAATTTTGAAAAATGTCCACCCTTTCCTTTAGCGAATGGGATAAGCAAAACGTGGAAATCAGCGAACTCCTTCGTGGTTAGCTTCCTTTTGTGACCACTGTTCTTAGTGACTAACTTCTCAACTTTTTCTTCTTTTTCTACTCAACTTCAGGCCAAGGTCGTGTGAACCAGCTAGGTGGCGTCTTCATCAACGGCCGACCACTGCCTAATCACATTCGCTACAAGATCGTAGAAATGGCCGCCGCCGGCATCCGTCCTTGCATCATCAGCCGCCAGCTGCGCGTATCGCATGGCTGCGTCTCGAAGATCCTCAACCGGTACCAGGAGACGGGCAGCATTCGACCGGGCGTCATCGGAGGGAGCAAGCCACGGGTGGCCACGCCCGAAGTTGAGAAGAAGATCGAGGAGTACAAGAATGGCAATCCAAACATCTTCAGCTGGGAGATTCGCGACCGACTGATCAAGGTGAGTGATTTGAATGAGTTTGGGTTGATAAGAAGAATGAATGGACAGATGGATGGATGGGATATTACTGTTGAGTGGCCTGTAATCAACTGGTACTACTAGTTGCCTTCTTCTTCTTCACAGGAGGGCATCTGCGACAAGAACAGCGCACCTAGCGTCAGCTCCATCAGTCGCGTTCTGCGCACTAATCCACGCGGCTCCTCGGCGATGAGCGGCGAGATGAGCGACCACGAGGACAGCCTCACCAAGGACCACAGCATCGAGGGCATTCTCGGAGGTAAGTGCTCTTCCTTCTTCTTTCTCTTCTTCTTCTTCGCATTCAGGTGATAATTGCCGGTGCTAGTGTGATTAGTTTCGCGAGCTGGCGCGAGCCACCGATTCTTTCTCCCACTTTTCTTGATTACCACTCTATTGGCTATGCTTGTTAGAGCTGCATCACACTGCTGCAAATAATGAGCAAGTGAGGTGTGAGGTGATAATGGTAATCAATGTGTGCTACTACCTGTGTCCAATTGCCGCTGACACGCACTGATTAGACTGCAGCAGCAGCTTAGTTACCAATCTAATTAGTTGATAACCGTGTGTGTATTTGGTTGTCTGTGCGTTCCACGACTATAGGTCACACTACTAGGCACTACAGGCTCGTGCTGGGAGATCTTTCTTTCTGTTGCTCTCTTTTTGGATCAATCACAATTACTGCTACTACATCAGGCGAGGACGTGCGAACAGATGTGATCCGGGCGGCGCGGCAGTGCCTGCCTGCCTGCTCTGCTCTGACCCTGCTCGCCATTGTTTCTCTCTCAGTTTGCACCAGTGTGACGAATGGGAAGTGCCGTTGCTTGCGACCTATAGTTTGGATGCACAGCCAGCACCGGGCCAAACCAGAGAGAGATTGTCCTGCCATTGGCCATTTACAGTTGCGCAGAGGACTTCCTTTCATTAGCGGACTCCATTGCCGCTAATTCACCACCACCACCACCGACGGCTTTCATTTCGATTTCTTTTTCTATTTATCGTCAGTCACTTTCTCACTCTCTGTCATCTCTTCCCCTGGCACTGTGTTGTTGTTTTTCGTGTCTTTGGCGACGATTGATTAGGTTTGCAATTTGGTACGCTCAGGCTCGTTTGCCATTGAGGAAAATACGAGCAGTAATACAATTACTGGCTGCCAAATGCAAGAAAGAGAGAACTTTGGCAGAGCAGAAACCTCCGTTCATTGAGAGTGATATCCTCTCTGCAGGCCCGTTTCACTATCAGTAGCACGGATTCACTCTATCGCCGAATGGACCCTTCATTTGTGTTGCTTTGCTGTGTCGGTTGGGTCCGGCCATTCGGGTCTCGTCGAAGAGCTTGAGACGACCTTATCGAATCAGGCTTCATCTCCTTTGTGTCCGAGGACGGTGAGTGTGTGTGTGTGTGTTCTGCCCGTGAACGTGAACGTGTGTCAGTGAACGTGGTTCGACTTTTCTCAACTCCTCTTTCTGCTGCTGCTGTTGTTGGAGCACAAATCACAGTTGCCAGCAGCATTGGCAGCATGGACACGCCAATTACTGGTCGCCTGTTCAGGGCTAACATCTCTTTCCTTTCTGGCTACACAGATCGGCAGTGCAGATACCGCCACTGGCGGTACGTGGCAGTGCACGTTGTTGCAACCCTGCTCCTGCTGCCTGACTGACTGCTGCCACTTTTGCTGCCAATTCTTCCAACCCAGCTCTCCCTTC
>JAALOO010000336.1_pt3 | contig 10851 bp, 6 predicted proteins | sample 7257641 | NCBI WGS metagenome assembly JAALOO01 (sample SAMN14085613, study PRJNA598686) | mite metagenome | biome: ENVO:01001000; feature: ENVO:01001002; material: ENVO:01001226; isolation source: single female mite from University of Michigan culture on fish food culture... ... | reverse complement strand
AGAGAGAGTAGTTTAGTAATAGTTGCACTGCCAAACCTCGCTGAAGTTCTATTTTACGCTACAAATACTTCTTCTATTACCCCGTATTCTAATGCACACCTCTGCACGCGCGCACCTCTGAGAGTTCAGTATTGGTAACAGAGAGGAGGAGGTGCGCGCAGGAGGAGGAGATTTACAAGCTTTACAATATTTTTATATACACTACACGCCTCCCTCTTATAATGATTATTTTAATCTTAATGACTTACTTACAAGAGAGTACAACTTCTTTTGCGCGCATTTAAGAAAGACCTTACTATATATTCTGTATTCAATGTGCCAACGTTCTTTACCCCCAATTATTATTATACCCTTTTTATGTACATTCTTTCTCAAGCAACCCCTAAGCTCTATTAAAATCAGAATATACCAAATAAACCGGGTTTTTTGCTTTGGAACGAAGAGATCGAGGAGATCTTGTGTGTGTTTTAAATCACATCGAATCTTCTGAATACGACGAAGTAGTGTGTTTTGATTAGCAAAAGGCCACTGCTGCCTGTGGCCAAGAGTTGCCACTCCATTGTGTCACAAGAGCAGTGTGAGAGAGAGAGAGAGACAGAGTCGCCTGTACTTTGGTTTGTTTGTTGATGTGGTGAAACCATGCGATACTTTATGGAACGGTAGTCCACTTCAAGAAGAAAAAATCAAGTACAAATGAAGACCTACTGCTGAGGATGATGATGATGATGATGGGAATGAGAACCGATGCAACTGGCCAGAATAATCACCTCAACTCCAAGTTCATAGCACCTAATCGTAAGTGTTTGCTGCATTTAACCTTCAATCCACTAATCCCCACTTTGAAATTCAGAATTCCTAGCCGCCAACTACTCATTAGTGCCATCATCCTCAGCACCTCACCACCATACCTCGAAGCAGCAGCTACTGCAGTGTCAGCGATGTGACAAACACTTTAGCAGCCCCATCGAGCTCAACCGCCACCAGAGTTATCCCTGCGGAGTGCCCTTCCAGTGCGGCCAGTGCTCACAGACCTTCAAGTTGAAGCACCACCTGCAGGAGCACCAACAGCGCATTCACGCCAACTCCAAGTTCACCTGTGAAGAGTGCGACAAAACCTTCCACCGGAAGAGCGCCTTTCTCGAGCACCTGAGCGCCCATGCTCACGCTATGGAGTACCGGTGCTCGATCTGCTCGAAAGCCTTCACCAAAAAGTCCTCCCTCAACTCGCACCTGAAGACGCACAGTGGGCTGAAGCGCTTCCAGTGTCGCGTCTGTCTGAAGTGCTTTCCCAAGAAGGCCGATCTCACCGAGCACCTGCCCGGCCACCTGACGGCCAAGGGCTACCAGTGTTCGCTGTGCGACACCGCCTACATCCGCTACAGTAATCTGGTGAAGCATTCGGACAAGGTACACCAGATGGACGCTACTGACGGCCACTATCAACAAGGGGACGAGGAGGAGAACCGGAGAAATGGCGGTGGAGGAGGCATTGAGATCATCCAGAACAACGGCGGCAGTGTCGTGCTAAAGCTAAAGGGAGGGGCTAACCCGGGTTTGCACATTGTGCAGAATGGTAAGTCCATCTTTGCCATTGTGATGTTCATTTATCTGCAACGTTCACCCTCACAGAACCTACTCCATCGACATCCTCTGCCAACCTTCACCTGAACGTCCACCAGTGTGCAGAGAACGTGTACCAGCACCTGCGGCTACTTCAGCAGCATTCATCCTCATCTTCAGTGGCCACCAGTGCCCCGCAGAAGCACCACCACCACAACAGCCCAGTGGTCAAACAGCAGAACAATATGGCTTTTCCCTCTGCACTACCCTTATCCAATCTGTCCTCATTGCCCTTATACCAGCCGATTGGAACGGTAGGAACAAATACTATGTTGGCGGCACTGCCTGCACAGTACCACCACCATCAACAGCAGCAACAAATGCAGCAGCAACAGCATCACCTTCCGTCCACATCAGCCGCCATCGTCGCCTTACCATCCCCTGCATCAGATAACAGCAGCAACCATCACCACAACAACAGCAGCAACAACAAGAAGCAGCACCAGTGCACGGTGTGTCTGAAGAACTTCACCCGAAAGGACAGCCTCCACCGGCACAGTTTGCTGCACAACGGCGCCAAGGAGTACCAGTGTTCGCACTGTCCGAAGGCCTTCATCACCCGCAGCCACCTGACGGACCACTGTCAGCGGACGCACAACGCCTTCAAGCAGCACCACTGCACGCACTGTCCGATGACCTTTCTGCGGAAGAGCGAACTGACGGAGCACCTGCAGACGCACGGCTCCGCGCGGCCCTACCAATGTGCACTGTGCGAGAAAACCTTCAAGCAGATGAAGGTACTCAAAGGTCACCTGCGGAAAGTCCACTCGACTATGGGCCACCGCCACCTCGAGGTACAGGTCATGGAAAACTGAGAAACACTAGCTTTTCAGTTTTCTGCCCACACCACCACAAACAATTGCTCATCACTGCCGCCATCACTTCAGTACAAATATGCGATTTTCCGATCATTTCATCAGTACTCTCTACCATATATAGTTTAGAAATATTTTACACAACTTGTATACTCTTTTTTGCCTATCTAACCCAATGTCTTGTAAACTTTCATTATTTTAAGCTTTTTAAGCGAATAAGGTACTTCAACAACTTACTGCTTCAATAAAGGACTTCCACTCTCTTCGGTATTTTTGACTTGAAAATATATTTTTTCTATTCTCTCGTTTAAACATTTGGCAATAGGGTAACATTAACAAAAATTGTTAACAACAAAAAAGGTATAACAGATAGTTTCGGTATTTTGCTTATAATTAATAAAATCTAAGGAGTTACCTGATCTTCACTTACAGGTCAGTCTTGGGCGTTGTGCTTCTTTCTGCAATGGCCTTCGCCTTGCTGTACCAGGAAACTCGTTGGCTGGTCGGTGGAGTAGAGAGAGTGCTTGCATGAAACCACGAGCCGGACTTTTTGACAATCTAAAAAGCGTAACAGATTTAGAGCTTGAATGAAAAAATTCATCCTACCTCTCTGCTTTCCGAGCAAATCTTGCAGTACCAAACTGTCTCATTCTTTGTGGTGTGGGTGTCAACGCCGCACTTGCTGCACACCAGCTAAAAACAATGGGGAAAGATGATTAGGTGCTGTGAACTATTATCAACAGTTTGCACGAACCTTCTTGCAGCCCCTGCAGAGATGAGACTTGAGGCCAAAGAGACCAAAGGACTCATTGCAGAGGATGCAGGTGCCCTCACCGTTGCCACGGGCACTTCGCTTCATGTTTGACAGACGTTCGGCCATTTTGCTGCAAAAAACCAACCAAGGAAAGTTTTAAGGTCAACAGATCAAGAAATATCTCAAAAATCCAAAACTACCTAATGCGTCGCTCCTCCATTTCATTGGACTTCTGCGCCCGTGAGAGCACCTCAATGATCATCTTCTTCTCCTGTTCGCTGACCTTCTCTTGCTTCCAGTTGAGCGTCTGAAACTGGTTGCTTTTCACCGACCATCCCGTTTCCAGTCTGTAGTGAAAATGACATTGAACATGCAAAAATCGCCATTTTAGCAAGTAAAACTCACCTGGCCCTCAGAGTCAACTCTCGATCATTCGGACAGACCCAGCTGTCCTCGTGCTTCAGTGCCACAAAGCTGCCTCGGTGTTGCTGTTGCTGAACAGGCTTCATCCTGGAGACCATTGCCTTGCTCTTGCACCTCAATCAATCAGCACACATCTGATCCACTTCAGTTCAGTTTGGCAGATCGACGAAAGTAAATAAAGGTGCTCGAAAATACTCTTTCCTCTGTTTTTGCTGTCATGTGTGTTGCCTCTCTCTTCTGCTGTCAATGGAATACTGCCGAGGCAAAATACTGCGTGGCCATGCTACCACTGCTAAACTGTCCATCTGCAGCTAATCAGCAGCCTACCCAACAAAATGGGCTTACGAGCTATATAGATTGGAGAGAGGGAGAAAGTGTCAGACACTCTCTCCCTCTCTCCCGGAAACCTGGTTGGCACTTCTTCTTTACAACAGCAGCAAATGTGTTGAATGTTGCTGGCTGCTAGCCTTCTCTGTTGATAGATGATAGCCACAGATGAGCGCCTCTGCTCTGGTCACATCTGGTCACTCTCACTGGATTTCATCAGTACACAGAATAACAATCTCATTAAGGAGAGAGAATTCGACTAAAAGAGGTGATGGTGGTATATTCCACTGAGAATATTTTCCTTCTTAGTGAATTGAGAAATGAAATATTCTAATGGGTTGTAAAATAAAACAATGAAAACCAATTTGTTTGCCTACATTGCTGACAGCAGCATCAGCAACTTCAGTTTGATTTTAGATTGCCGCCGAGTTCCTTTTTGCTTCTTTTTGGTGGTCGTGCTCGCGCACCTGCGCAGAGCACAGCACCGGCGTTGGCCAACGAGTGTCTTCTCTTTTCTTCTCTTGTGCTGCTGCAGGCCGGATCAAAGCATGTGGCAAAAACATTCCGCACTCACTCACACACAACTCCATCTACTCATAATATTGTCACCCTCATTCAGTGTCCCCTCCAGTCATAATTCTCTTCTGTCAGCATTACCTTAGCACGCCCATCACCACCTTCATCACCATGTTTAAAAAGTATATTTTCCCGGTAGTTTTGTTGGAGTTCAGTTTTTTATACTTGATTTTCTACTTTCAGATTCGAAGACTCCAGCGTCTCCGGCGTCATGCAGCTAAAGTCCAGCGTCCAGAAGGGCATCAAGAACAAGTTGGTGGAGTCCTTTCCCAACCTGGAGGCGTACATCGACGAGATCATCCCTAAGAAGGACACTCTTCGAGTTGTTAAGTGGTAGGTGGTGCTTGAGACAAAAACTCACGGTTTATATCACCCGGATAAATTCTTTTTTAGCCACGACCACGTAGAGGTGATCATCAACTCCAGCAGTGACTATCTTTTCTTCAGACAACGAGACGGACCATACATGCCTTCACTTAGGCTAGTGCACAAATGTAAATAAACACTCATCATCCGCAACACCGTTTCAATCTTCTCACTCTCATGTCTTTTTTGTTTTCCAGACCCGTTCATCTGTCCACTGATGCAGGTAGACAAAGGAGCCATTACATTTGTCCTTTCAGGCGCCAACATCATGTGCCCTGGGCTTACCTCAAAGGGAGCCATCATGACGCCCAACCTGCCGGCTAACTCGGTTGTGACGGTAGTGGCCGAAGGCAAACAGAACGCACTTTCAGTTGGCTTGCTCAAGATGTCAGTCGATGAAATGTAAGGAATGGAAAAAGCGCCTTTTACCTTTAAACTAACCCTACTTTCCACCTAACTTTTCCTAGTGCTAAAGTCAACAGAGGAATTGCCATTGAGAACGTCCACTTTCTCAATGACGGCCTCTGGCGCTTGAAGCCCGTCAAGTGAGCTGCCGTCCTCAACAGAAGCCAAGCAAACTCTTTCTCGCATTGTAAATCTCTTTCTCTTTCTATTCCCGTTCACCTCACAGTGAATAGGGCTTCGTACGTATGAATAAAAACAGCCAGCAGCTGCAGGCGTGTCATCTCTTCAGCAAAAAAGGGGTACGTCCATGTGATTTTTACTGATGGACTGAGGCAGTTGGACAAGCTTATTGCACTATACATGGCATGAAAACACTATACAGTAGAAGTAGAAATAACTCAGAAAATAGTGTAAAGTGGTCAAAGTAGAAAGGAAAAGGAGGAGGTTGACAATGGGAGGCAAAATTTAAGGATAAATAGAGAATCATCAGAAAGTGGTGGTGGTCTGGAGAGAAGAGGAAAAGAGCAGTGATCAGTTTTGTAAGAAGAAGAAGAAGGTAACGAGGAGAGTAACGAGTATCACAAAACGCTTCAAAATGCAGAAGTGTAGAAAACGGCTTTGTTGCAAAAAGCTTCAACACAACAGACAGACAAACTGTTGTTGTCTGGTGATGAGGGTGATTTGGCTGTTGAAGAGGTGTGTGTGTTTAGAAAGACAGTAGAAAGAAGAAGGTAAAGGAGAGAAGGAGAATGCACAAGCAGTATTTCTAAATGCCATGAAAAGGAAACGAGCGAAGAAGAAAGTCAAGACGGGCGAAAAAAGAGAAAAGGATAAAGAGGGAGTACAAACGTATGGTTCAAATTGGTGGTAGAGAAGATGAAGGTGTTTACCAACGAAACTCTGAAGGGGCTGATAAATGATCACCAAGAGTGAGAGGGAAAATCAATCTGAGAATCAATTGGAGAGAAAGAGACAACAACAAACAAAGAAGGATAAAAGAGGTAAGAAAGAGGATATTCAAAAGGACTTCAAAGAGGAGAAAGAGAAGAAGAAAAAGATAGATCAAGCTTGTTGTGCTCACAAACACAAAAAATTCAAATAAAGCTATAGCTGGTAGAAGTTGAGGTGGTGTTTGATTTGACCCGAGGAAGAAGGTGGATGTGGTGGAGTTTGGTCACATGTTTGCCTGTTGCTGTTGAACACACTAGAATTGTCAGTTTGCTGCTGCTTTGGGTGGATCACTTTTTGAGGTTTTGATATTCACGCGAGACTACGACAAAGTAGTCCGTTGACCAGTTGGGAAAGTTGGGAATGAGCTGTTCGAACTTCCAGCCGTCGGAAAGCGTGGAGATGGCCAGTGAGAGCTCACTCTCGCTGCAGTGTAGCAGGCGGTACACGTTCTTGTGGTCGGTGTTGTTCTGGTTCAGCCGGTCGCCGGTTCGTTGCTTTAGCAACTTGATCAGCGCCGAGATGTTGTAGAACTCTGCCTCTTCAAGGACGCCGCCCTCGTTGAGGCCCTTGTTGAGGATCAGCTTGCCGTGGCGGAGAAAGTTGAGAATGGGTGCAAAGTAAGAGGGATCGCGGTCGATTAGGTAGGCGCCATTTTCGTCCTGAAGGCGAAGACGTTTTAGAAACTTGTTAAGACACTAATTAAGCAAACAAAGCTACTCACCTTATCCGACTTGAGAAAGTTGTCCTCCTGGCAGAGTCGGTAGAAGAAGGAGTTGTGGTCGCTGCAGAGCGTCGTTCGGGTGGTCTGAAAGCAGGTGCCGCCGACGTTCAGCTTGATCCACTCGCTCGGTTTCTTCTTGGTCGGTGGACTTTCGGGCGTCTCATCGCCGGTCAGCAGCAGCTTGTCATCATCATCGTCGCCGCCATCATCGCTGCTCACCGCCTCTTTGGCGTCCTCGAAGACGGAGGCAGCCGCAGCGGCTGCTGCTGCCACCGCCGCCGCCTGTGCCGAAACTGGACATCGACGACGATCACAGTGGAGGTGGACACTGCAGTGGACACACCGGTGCAGACACTCTCCCGGTGGTAGCGGCACCTGACCACCACCTCCGACGGTAATAATTTGCTTGCCGTTGATTCCCCCCACCTCGCTCTTCATCGAAACGTCATTGTCCTCCTCGGAGCGACTTTGCTCGGGCGTGAAGAGGCTACCGCGACTGCTGCCGCTGCTGCTGCTCTTTGGCGTGGACTCCTCCAGCTCAGACATGAATGGATTTGGTGGTGATGGTGGTGATGGTGAAGATAGAATTTCTGGAGGTAGTTAGTGGTCTTTGGTCTCTCTTTCTTCCTGGTTTGTTTTGGACAGTTGAGGCAGTTGAGGCTGCTGCTGCTCTTGGCTCTTGTGTCTGTCACAACAAAACACACACACACACCAAAAGGTGTCGTGCAGGAGAGTAGCTGGGAATAGGAAACTGAATGAAGGATTGTCGCTACTGCTGCTGCTGCTGCACTGACTGAGCGGACAACGGTGCTGCTGCTGCTGCTGCAGTGTCTGACCGATCCAATTGGCCCACAATTTCCTGCTCGGCCCCGCTGAATCGTCTTCTTCTTCGGTTCTGGACCTTTTTCTCTGCCACACGGGGGGAATTGGGTCACAAACTGAACTCGAACGGCTTCTTCTGCTGCTGCTGAAACACCGCCGTGAAACTCTGTAGCAAACAGAGCAGCAGCAGCAGCACCAGCTCCCTTTCTTCTCTTTTTCCTTTCCACTTACTCCGACACTGTTTCTCCGTACTCTCCAGAGCTGAGTGTGTGTTGTACAATGTGTTGTACGGCACTTCATTCCGCCGTTGTACGGCAGGCTCTCTCCACGCATGTGTCTGCGGCCAGTCTCTGTAGGCTTCGCTATACTGATATAAGGTGCAGTGGCTGCTGCTGCTGCTGCTGCTGCTACTGATTCGGGTTCTGGTGCTGCAATGTGAACTCGCTGGTTGTAGGCCAAGAGACCGCTGCCAGACTGTCTCTGACTTATAGACGGGAAAAGTCTGGTGGAATACCCCTCTATCTCTCTCTCTTCTCCCCCGTCTGTGACACCATTCACTGAGCTGATGAGGTCAGCGGCTCATGTGCACTCACTCACTCACTCACTCATTTCATCACTGTTCGCTGTTTGAACTGAACTGGGCCCACGCACAGATCATTAAATGTGAACGCTGATGGGCAAGAAAAAGAAAGAGCTAACGGAAGGCAAATAACAATCAAATTAATTGAAATCTCTCTTTTTATTTACAGACAAAAAAGTTCATTTTGCTTTCGATTTCATGGGAATGCCCTCCCTAATCAAACAGACTAAAATAGAACTGCACCACACAGATGCGGAAATGCACACACACTGGCCAATTGATTCCTTCACTTGGCCACGCAGACGTAGGTGATTTCCTCGGTGGTGCACTGCTGGCACTTCACCTCACAGCAGAACTGGAACTTGCAGTTGCAGCTGCTCTTCACCACCCGGCGCTTCCGCCGCACTGCGTAGCCGCACTTCTTGCACAGCCGCCGACAGGAGTTCCGTTCCTCACTGCTCACCTCCTTTCCCTTGGCCATTGAACAGGTCCGCCCTAGGGTGCCCCCTCCGTCGGTGACGCCCATCATCAGTGCCGCCTGCTGGTGAGTGCTGTTGCTGCTGCTGCCGCCGGAAACTGAACTAGCAGTGTTCACGGGGCGACAGTACTCGGGTGACTCCTGCAGGTAGATCAGCTTCCACTTGGGCACACCGGCAATGGTGCGGCCGCTGCTCTGCAGCTCATTCTCCGCCCCCTCCACCTTGGTCGCCCTTCGGTAGGCCTTCTTCAGGTAGTTGCCTACCTCTTTGAAGTCGTTGATGCGCAGCCAGCAGGTCTGCGTGCTGCAGGCGCCACTGATGCCGTGGCACTTGCACATGCGGACCATCGTCTCTTTGATTGCCTGAATTTAAGAAGAGATTAGCTGAACTGATTCTTAGGAAAAACACTATGCTAGCTTACATTGCGTCCTGCCTCGTTGTTGTGCCGCCAAACCTGCGCCTTCAGGTCGTGTCCGTTTTCTTGTGCCTCGAGGTAGAGCCGGGCCGTTCTTGAGGCAGTCTCCACGTCATCGCTGCAACCGCCCCAGCGAAACCCGCCCCGCATCGCCGCCTCGCTGTTGCCACTTACACTGGAACACTTGCAGCCATCTGTGCTCAAGCCATCTGAAGTGGCTGCTAGAGCTGAGCCTGAACCGGAACCTGAAGAGCTGCTTCCTCCGCCTGAGCTGCAGCTCCGCGTGACAGTGTGCACAATGCCGGCGCTGATGATTGCCTGAACGAAGGCTATTTCACGGTTCACTGTGAATGAAGTAGGAAGTACAAATTAGACAAATTAGAAGAGTCGAGAGACTCACACAGTAGTCGACTCACATGGCAGGGTATTGCGGAAGATGTTCTTGCTGAAAATGGACTCGGGACAGGGCCACCGCTCGTAGGTGAACTGACGGGCACACTCATCTGGTGGAAAAAGACACAAAGTGGTTAGCTGTGTGTGCTAATGAAAAACAGAGATCTTCTTCTTTCACTCATTCACTTACTGAGTCCCTTCTGTGCGCCAATGGTCACATGGTCTGCATTCTGAATGGAGGCCTGATTGCCGAGGAGAATGTAGTTGCTGACAGACCTAGGGAAAAGGAGGGGACAGGAAAAAACAAAAACACAGGGAATCGATTAGTGAGACACATCTGTCTACGTTGAGTGAGCCTAACTGGGTACTAAGTAAGTCTTGCTAATGACTGGTGGCGGCAACAGTTGTCTCCGCAGGTTGTGCAGAGCAGTGGCGCCAATTGTCTGCGATAGCACAGACAAGACTAAGTCCTTGTTATCTCCGGCCATTGTCTTAGGCGTCAGTCGTGCTCAGGTTACTCTCATGTAAATGGCCTAGCCTAAAGGACACTGACTTTTTTAATACGCTAGTACAGCGATTGTTTGTCTACTATTTTGCTTGATTGCTGTGGCTGTGAGCAACTCTTTAAATCAAACAATGACACATGGTCAGTCAAAGGGCAAGGAAAGAAGGTGCTGACCAGATACTGTTTGGAGAGAAAATCCCCAGCACAATACGAACTGGTGGCCGTGGTTGGCAACAGAGAGCCAGCTAAACACTGCCGTTCTGGTTTACGCACACATCCGTTTCACAACTTCTTATTATGGCTAAAGAGTCGGTGCAATCTAATCGATTGATGGCATCTCTGTTTCTCACATGCTGGTTGACCCAGCTGCTCAAAGACAAACAAACTGCATCACTACAAAACTTGCGACAGTGTAGAAAAGAAAAGAGGAGATTTCCTAAACTGCAGTTGGCCTTATTCGCCAGATTAGAAAGTACGCAGACACAGAGCTGATAACGAAGGACGCAACCAGAAACAGAAAAAGAAAAATAAAGAAGAAAGAACGAAGAAGAAAGCTTTAAATGCTTACCACGAATAAACAGTGCTCATTTGCGCTGTAAACAGAGTCAGATTGATAAGCAGTAGGGTAGATAAACAACCAGGGCCAAAGATGCGACGACGAGAAGGGAAGATCTGGTGGTGGTGGTGGCGGTGGTGATG
>JAALOO010002292.1_pt1 | contig 10853 bp, 6 predicted proteins | sample 7257641 | NCBI WGS metagenome assembly JAALOO01 (sample SAMN14085613, study PRJNA598686) | mite metagenome | biome: ENVO:01001000; feature: ENVO:01001002; material: ENVO:01001226; isolation source: single female mite from University of Michigan culture on fish food culture... ... | reverse complement strand
TCTCTCTCTCTCTCTCTCTCTCTCTCTCTCTCTCTCTCTCTCTCTCTCTGAGCAGCATTTCCCAGTGAAAACCTACTGAGGTCCATTTACGGTCACTCTAGGAAAAGTGAAACATATCGCAAGTGAGCCCATTTTTCTCTCCGAGAAAATGTAACGCAATTCTGCCAGCACGTACAGATGGCAAGGATTACTTGATCGAATTACAGCAAAAACTGAGCAGGTGAATTAAGTATGTCGTAGGATTTCGGATAGTCGCTTGTGTTATGCAGAGCAATGGCACAAGATGAGTTGGCGTTCATTTATAGAAAAAAGTGTATCAATCGACATCATCGACCTTAGACAGAAGCAGCAGTAGCAGCAGCAGAGTGGACAAACTGGCCACTTCGGCAATTGGCACAATGATTGATGCCATCAACTGCACGACAAGCCATATAAAGAAATACTGCATGCTGGCCAGTCGTACAATGAGCTCGTGATAGATCAATTATAAAGCTGTTCAGACTAATTAGTCCTTATTACGATGAAAATTCAGTGAAATATCCAAATTAAGAAAAACAAATATTGATTGTTTAAACTCTTTTGACGATTAAATAAAAGAGAAAATATGACAAACGACAAATTATGCGGTATCTGGGCTATCAGGAAAAGAAGATAAAAGGGTCAGTGTAATACTTCAATCAATAAATAGATAAGTCACAAAAGATATCTCTGTGAGATAAGAAATACTGAAATGATTACTACTGGTAAATGGACAAGAGTGCTATTCAAAAACAATGCACACCGTTGAGTTAGCTGAAATGAAAATAGCCTGGCCGATGAGCTCTCAATCAGGCAAGTTTTGCCTGGACAGAACAATCGTGCTTTTTTAAAGTCAGCAAGACAAACAGCAAAAAAGATGAAACAATCCTTCTTTCCTGTTACAAGGCGTCAATGATAGATGCAGGTACAAAGAAGCAACACAAACGCGTAATTAGTGCCGGCTAATTAATGAGTCAGTGTTCGACAGGCAGTGACTGCACACAGTGGACACACTCGCAAACGGTTGGCATGCTAATTGATATCGTTCCGGAGCTGCTGCTGGCAGCACAAGTCACTTACAAGCAGTGCCCGTCGGAAAGGGTGATTACATGGGGAGGCGAGTGTCTGTGCGCTCTCGCAATTACGCACTCATCTATTCACCAAATTCGAGTAATTAACATCGAGCTCTGTTTCTAATCGCTATTTATAGTTTGCGCAAGAGCAACACCATCACCATTTCCAATTTGAGAAGAAGAAGCTGGGACGGCCACTGACACTGGCCAGCCGACGGACACAATCAGGTGTGAGATCGGTGTTGAGTGGGGCTGCACGGAGCACCTAGCATGCGCATCATCATCTTCACTACCAATCTAATCTAAATGAAATCTCGCTAGCCAGTAAAGCAGAGTGAAACTTCTGGATTCGCCTTTCGGGCCGATCACAAGTGTCATAACAGCTGAATGATCTGACTTGGCGCGAGCGCTCACTAATCTCCTATGCAAGACGTCCTATTCGAGATATGATTGATCTCTTCTCGATAGCTGCACTGAGCCGCTGAGCCAGAGAGACTGGAGAAACCGTTAAGAGAAAGTGTACCGCAGGTGTCCAAGCAGAAGTCAACATTTTCTTTCAGGCCAAGTGCTGCTAGAGCAATAGGTGAGAAATCAATCAAAGCACAGTGAAGAACCACAAAACACAGCAGGCTTATCTATAAATAACTAGCGGCAGTGATGCTTCTCTCTTAGCTTGATAACAAAACTGCTGCATTAATTCAGGTATTAAAGAGTACCTAGCCACTGTCAACTAAAGCACAGCTGATCTTTGAGAATAAGTCTGCCACCATCAATAAAAGTTACCTTTGCGACCATTGAAGGGCTAGGCTGAGTGATAGTCAATGGTCGAGTACGATCATTTCGGGGCAATGTCATGGTTTGGCAATTGCGATTAACTAAACAATTTGGCTGAGGGTGAGGATTTGGCACAGATTGCAAAGCTTGTCGAAGGTTGAACAGTGATTTAGATGACTTGAGATTGAGGGTGCTAGAAGAAACGTGAACCGCTGGCTTCCGGCTGACAGCACTGAAGTTTTTGCCAAGCCAGGTCAGATCGAGGGTGGACTTTGATTGGCTGTACTCGTACTGTCTGGTGTTGTTGAAGCCATGGCCCCGAGTATTCAACGTCCAGCTAGACCCATGATATCGAGAACCGGAGCTATTAGAGCTAGAGCTATTGCTGTTGAACTTGACCGACGGCGAACAGTAGAGTAGTGACTGGTACTTGATGCTGCCACCATCACCAGTGACCAGCGATTTGTGCCCTCCATTACTGCTCAGATCGAGAGAAGAGGGCGACTTGTACAGGTGACTGGCGGTGCGTGCCGTTAGATAAACCATCTTGGCGGTGTGGCAGAACGGCGGATAAAAGATAAGCTGAGGTGATCAGATGGCTAATGAAGAAGAAGGAAAACAAAGCACCGATACCAGATGGGAGTTATTGACAACAATGAAAGCTGATATGACAAAGCACCAGTTGCGACTATTGCCACATGTCGGTCATACGGCGTATGATGCTGCGAATGATGTCGATGATGCTGATGATCGAGACAATAATAATCGGGCGCGTGGATGCGGCAGTGAGCTTCGACTGACTGGAGAATGCGGCCGAACACGGCAGCAGTTGCCACAATAATGAAAACAGTGGCCAATTAGCGGCGTTGCTGGTGACCGGTGTGCGTCTGCTGTTGGACATAATCGACAACAATTAGCGGTGGATGGCAATGGCAAAGGTGCATCGAACAGACGAACAGCAGCAACAACAGCGACGACTACAGCAGAAGACGATGGATGCTCAAAGAGAAGCAGCAGCAGAAGACAAAAGAATGGCACTTTGCGATGGATGTTGGCCTCGCGGCCAGTCAAGTGATGGCAACGGCGGTGATGGTGGTCGTCGTCTTCGCCGCACTCTCCGAAAGCAGTCTCCTGGAGCCTGACGTGCGCCTCGTTTCTCGCTCGACTGCAGCAGTTCAGCATTCAGCCGAACCACGCTCAAGTCAGGGCGCCTACGATTTTCTCATCTCTACGAGCTTTTCTCACACGACCAAGACTTGAAATGCCCAAGCACAGGTAACAGCAAAACTCCTGCCTGCATCCAAACACAGTGTGAAGGCAGCCAAGCAAACATTGGGCAGGCATAAATCAAGAACATCAATCGCCAGAAGCTGCTGCTGCCAAAGTATTAGAGCAAATGTGTTGACCACTGTCCATAAACGGGGTGAAAGTTATGAAAGGTGATGCTATTTGGAGCACGGAGAATGACACAGCGACAGTCAAATATAGCCAGCCAATCAATAATGATTCAATATCGGTAACATTTCACTCGGTGACCCTCAGCAGAGGAGGAAGCAGTTGTCAAGTGCACACACACACATCAAAGGTCAACACGCAGGACGACAAAAGTGGGAAATGTCTAAAAAAGTCTCAACAAACAGAGGGCAAATGCCAATAAAAGCACAACAAACTGCCGACATTGGATGTGTGCATCGACAGCACAAAAAGACGTGGTCGTAATTGTATGAATTGTACAATGGCCGGTGGTGTCAAGGAGGGCTTGCTGCTGCCGCTGCCATCACTGTCAGGCGCACAATACTGGTCAATGGTGATGAGGCCAAACGGTGATGTGAACATCCAATGGGGGAGGGAATGTGATGGCAGTGGCAGTCAATTGCGAGTCGCTGCTGAGGAGACACTGTCGTACTAGCACAGAGGAAACACATGTGAGCAGTAGTTGGCGAGTAGAGAAAGAGTCGTGTGCCAGCAGCCACCAAATAGAGTTAGATGATACACAGTCGATAGAACGCGACAATTGGACACGATGTCCAGGTGGTACGACGCATCACCAGTCGAACTACAGTGAAAGTTCACTCCAAACTCAAATGGAGCTGATTTGTCTGAAAGTTTTACGACTTGCAAACGTGACTCGAAAGAAAGAGCACCAGGCACTAGGCATTGCGTGTCATTGAGTTCATTGCCGTTGACCGAATCACCGAGGTCTTTGGTACGGAGATCACTAAACAGTGATTGACCACCGCTTTGACTAGGACACACTGTAGAAATCAATAGTGGACACTGGCACGATACTTCGTCGCCGGCGAGTGAGGCGTCTCAGCGGCGCAAGAGTCTATAGTGTTATTAATTACTGACAGGCACAAAGGGGAAATGTGTTGGGCTGAAACGGCTGCTGGAACAATCACGCCAAACACTGCGTGTCAGCTTTGGTGGACAGTCACGATCGACGTCAAAAGAAGGGGCGAACACACAGATTCACTTTTGTCAAAAATACACATTTTGGATCGACAAGTCACAAGTTTTCGCTAATGCACATGCAAAGAATAAAATATCTTGCGAGCAAATCTAAGAAAACTGAACACATTTTGCTGTGCTGCATTAGGCGAATATGCTCTTCACTGGAGCATTGATATAGTCGAACCGTTGTCTCATCATGGTGACAAATGGTGCTGTAAGCCTTGGAAGCAGACGCAGACAAACACAGTGACGAATGAGTTGGCTTGGCTGTGGTGAGGACAAACATTGCCAGTGGCACCTAATGGCAATTGACAAGCAGGCAGATAGAAAGGTAGGAAGACAGAGAAAGCCACATAGTGTGATCGGCTTTGGCGGAGTGCGTGAAGGCTCAATTCAAAGAGCAGAACACGGAGAAATTAACGTTGTCATTAACGTATACACACACACCAGCAAATGACCAGTGCACAGCTCAGGAGAGCGACTGTGTGACATGACGAGGCAAATTGCAGCGCTGATCGTCTCGGGAGCGAAGGGTTCCCAAGTCGTGACTGGATGCAAATGCTTCCAATCTGTGCCTTGCAAAGGTAAGTGGCTGAAACACACACACACAGAACACTCCACAGACATTGCCGGAAACTGGTCAGTTTGGCGGGCAAATATGTCTTGGGTTGTCCGATCGGTCGATCAAGCAAGTGAGGAAGATGAAATGAAGGGCAAGGAAAGGAACCGTCCAAAGATGAAAAAAGACAGCAAAAGGAAACCAGTTACAGTGCCGGCGGTCAGCTGGCTGAGGAAACACCACTAGTCTACTTGCCCTCTTCACTGCTTTTTGCCGTGGCTCGTGGCCTCGTCCGCCGAATAACTCAATTTGCCGGCACCTCTTTGTTGTCGTTTATATTGCCGTAATGAACGAGTCACCGACTACTGCAGTCGACCACTGTTCCCTGTTCAGATCAATTGAACAACGAGAGCATCCCTGCATCAGCATCACCATCAGCATAAGAAACACACGCATACATTGCCGGGTTTCTTCGATGAATGCACTGGAAGCGGTAGTGGTTCGGAAAATCTGCAAACGGCAAAGCAGCAGTGACCAGTGCCAACAGTGCTGCAGTCGTCGCTGTGAGACTTTCTGCTGCACCAAAGAGCACTTTGACCGGTCGTCAGTGAACAGTGGTGGAGGATTAGTATTATGCTGCTTCTTGCACTTGTACCTGTTCGATATATACGATGGCGCAATTGTATGGAAATGGACAACGAGAAACCGATGAAAGAGTTTGTGAGAGCTTGTTGCTTAGCCGCATCAGAAGACGACTGCTAAAGGAACTGGAAAGATGCTCACTGATGTCAGTAGTCGCTGTTCTGATGAGAAAGGGGCTCTTTGGTGGCACAAGTAGTGGGTTACGCAGTCTTATTGTCCTGCGCTGAACTAAAACAACAAGTCAAACTAGAGTAGAGCAGTTGAGAGAGAAACTAGTGTCTCTAAGTTGCCACAGATATGCTCAATTAGGGATTGCCTGGTAAATAGTCTCTTCACAAAAACAAACGTAGATTCCAAACAGACAATAAACTATAAAAGATTAAATACTGCGATAAAAAAAATCTTGGCAAATCTGAAATCTCATTGGTAAACCGAATAAAGCACTTTGGAATGCTTGATGCACTACAAGTTAAAAATAATTCTATTAAGCTTTTGAGCTTAATTAAAGTTAGCTTTGAAATAAAAGACCGTCAAACAAGCCTCCTTTGAAAAGACATCAAATACAGATGCAAAGTCAAAGTCAAATAGTTTTCTACTCTGAAAATAAACCTCGAACTGAACATCATTTGTGTGCAATTACACCAATGACACTATGATTGCTAGTCAGTAGACAAATAAAAAACTTGACACTGACACCTGACAAAAGGAGAAGAGGATATCCAAGCAAACGGGTCTACTACTCGAGGTTTGAAACACGAGATTGAGGTTGACGAATTGACGGTGCAAGTAACCGTCACCAGCTGACAGCACTCACATCAGCGAGTACCAATTCCATATCAATTGCCTGGAAGGCTTTGTACAGGAGACAGAAATGAACTTCTCGGCGGAGAAGATGGCCAATACAGGGAAAGAGATCGATGAGTCATTGGGCTGCTGCAGCTACTGCCGCTCGCTGGTCACCCCAAAATAGCTTTGGCCAGAGTGGAGGCATCCTTTCAGCAGTCCAGCAAGCGATTAAGGCCGGGCAATTTGTCGCCGGGCAGACTTCTTTTATTTCTGGACATCCTTTTCTACTTCAGCGGTGAGTTCATTTGCAAAGCAAATGTGTACTGGCCACAACACACACACATCGCAACACAAATTATTGTTAATTAATTATGGTAATAATGCGCGAGGAGACCACTGTGAGAAATGTTGCTCAAAATAAAAAAAAAGTTGAAAGTGAATGAGCGATACGGTGAGAAGTAGGGAAAACAGAAAAAGGTATAGTACAGTTTATTAGTGAATCAATTATAATTAGCGTGGGGTGAAAAGGGGAAAAACGACAAGAGGAACAGGGACTGGAAAAAAGAGAAAAAGGTTGCAACCGCAGAGGATGGCCAGTGCGACAAGTTGAGGAGGTGCAAAACGGTGAACGAGGTTGGGGGAAGCCAATCGGTGCGTCGTGGTCGTGACCACTGCCCATGAGCCGACTTGATGAGCCTTCACTTTCCAAATGGCCATCGTCCACAGCCTCAGCGGCAGTAAGTCACCATCAAGTGCAATCAATCAGGCGGGCGCGCAAATGCGCACTCCTGGTAACCGCAGACAATCGGGTTATCATCGACAGTCACTCAACTTCAATTGAGTTATTGGCTGCGTAAAGTCTGCAGAATGTCCTAGCAGCACAGTGCTGCTTAACATAAAGGTCGGTGGCAAATGGTATTAAAGCTGATTTAGGTTGAAAGAGCATCCATCCAAGAGCAGGGTGTCAAAATGACTAGTGACTTAATTAGAAACAACAATCGGTGATCGATCAACAGGTGCAATTGTCAAGTGAGCAAACGCTACCAGGCAGATAGCACACAGACAGTAGCGCTCTGGTGGCGCCCAATGGGCACTGAAGCGTGCTTCAGAAGGGCGCCAAAGAGTGAGTTCACTGAATGGCTAATTAAAAGTTCAATTGCATCCATCACTTGTGTGCGGTAAGCCATCTGCACCATCACCACAAAGTCCGACAATGCTTAAAGCTTCGCCACGGTCATGTTGTGAGTGGCAATGCACCCGGGACAGAAGCAGGCACTGTGAGGAGAAGCCGTTTGTGTTGGCATGATTGAGGCAGAGCAGGTCGGTCCACTGGAGTGATGCGACACTTTGGGAGCTGTGAACTGAGAGGCTGCAAAGTGACGATGTCCTTTAGAGGCGGTGTTCTGCCGAGAAGGTGCCACCGCGCTGCCGCGGCCCAGACAGCAGGTGCACTGCTGCAAATACTTTGAGGTACGAGAAGAGGCAGAGGAGGAACACTCAGAGGATGACGAGGTGGGCAGGGAAGAGCGTCCGGATTTGCGCAGCCCTTTACTAGCGTACAGTGAAGAGCCATTGAGGAGGCCTGCCGGCCCCGCACTACTGCTGACACACTGTGCCGCTCCACCATAGTGCTGCTCGGCTCGGGTAACCGAGACTTGCTGCGAGTGACATTGAAAGGATTCCTCCACTATCATAGAGTCAAACTTTTTGCACATCATCTTACGACGACGGGTGCTCATGTTACGGCCACTTGCAGCTGATTGGCCGCCAGCCGTCGTCCGTCGGGCAGTTGATGACAGTTGGGAAGAGAGAAGCGGGTAAAACTCGGAACATTTGTACGCGGGCTCCTCATGGTGCGAACCTCGGTTAGAACTCGTCTGGCAATCGCAACAAGTGCATGCGGAAGAAGGTGCTCTCGGTCGACTTTTTAGTTGCGTTATTATGCAGTCAATGCAGTCGGTGGCAGTGGGCGCTTGCACCAGTCGGGACTGGCGTGCTGCTGTTGATGATGGTGGTGGTGGTGGTCCAGAACGCTTTGAAGCTCGATCATTGGTTGTATGGTTATTGTTGAGACGACCATAACCTAGGCTAGACACTTTAGAGTGAGCGCGAAGAACCGGTGGCTGACCGCCATTGACGAGTCCACGAGGCCGAAGAGGCGGAGGAGGCTGTCGAGCGTACACACTTTCACCGCAACAGTTGTGCACTGATGAGGGCGGAACGGGCGGCGGAGGAGGCTGAAAATGACGATTCTGTCGTTGTCTTGACTTGGCCCTAGTTGCAGAGGAGGCGTGCTGAGGCGAAGACGGCTCTTCATCTTCAGGCACATCGGCCAAAATAGGCCGAATGAGGCTGTACCGGTAGCCACTCATTCGGTTGCGAATGACGCCCTGGTAGAGAAGTTGATTCAAGAACTGGTAATTCGGCCGGTAGTCTTTGCATCGACTATTTAGCTGTTCGAACATTTTGCTCACACCGAATCGCTGTCTACCGAGCATTGACATGATCAGTCGATGCTGTCGGGCAAATCTCTCGACGGCACTGGACTGCCGTCTCAGGCGGCGACTACTTCTTCTGGATGGCGGTCTTCTCAGCTGTGCCTCACGACGGCACTCTTCGCAGTCATCCACTAGTAATGGCTTTGTCTGGATGCCACTGCCGTACCGCTGGTTCGGAAGGCGAACAAAGGTGACATTCTGATCAAATCGACAGTGGCCACTTAGCTTTATCGGCTTTCGGCTACTGATTGAGCATCGCGAATACACGCTTCCACTGCGACGCACTTTTCCGCCTGCAGTCTGCCACTTGTTACCTTCAGCAGTCTCCGGATTTCCTCGCCGCTTCTTTCCTCGATCTTTCTTACGTCTTCGGCGAAAGATAGAAAACAACTTTTTGAGCAGTAAGTAAAAAATGAACTGATTCGATTCTGCCTCCTCTTTCTTCTCCTCATTTGGCTGCTCTTCATTAGTTGAGTTTACATGCTGCTGGTCGTTATTAAAGTGCCCAGGCTCAGTGACGATGGACCGGCAGGAGCAGCACTCTTGATCAAACGCAGAAGTCACTGGCTGAACTTGCCGGGCACTGATGGCAGACGGAGGTAAGCGTTGGCGAGTTCTCGACTTATCCATTTCCTTTGCAGAGCTTTGAACTGAACCGCTCTGGGCTTTGGTACCGCTCTCCGCCAGGGTAGGCACTAGCATCTTTTGCGCTGTGCCCTGCAAATCATTTAGGTGCTCTGCCGTCTGAAGCCGAGGGTGTGGCGGAAGTGGCGGCGGCGGTGGCGGCGGCGGTGGTGGTGGTGGTTGTGGCAACGGCGTCACCGACTGGTAGTGGTCAATGGTGCAGCTGTTTGGTGGTGCAGCAGTGGCGGCGGCGGCGGGAGCCGATATCTGTCCATTAGTTGAGACTGCCGATTGTCGAATGTTCGTCACTGGCACCAAGGTGCACACCGTCGGTGTCGATACCGAGGAGACCGAAGTGGTTGAGGAGAGTCGTCGCAGTGAGCAGTTGCTGGTGGAGAAGTTGCTGTTGTCTTGCTGCTGCTGGTGACAAGTGACACCGGCGGCTGTAGCAGGTGAACTGTCGCTTTGCGACCTGCCCGCTGCACTCGTTGTCTTCATCGCTGCCCAGAAACGACAGACAATCAAAGGCGATTGAATCGAGAGACAAATCGAGTGTGGTGCGAGCGGACGAGCGACAAGAATCGAAGACAGTAGAGATCAGAGCGTTCAGGTGAAGTTATATATTTATAAATAGCTTCAAATTGGCGATAACACAATTGTGACAGAGATATGACGGACGCTTTAATTAGAAAGCGAGCGAGAATGCCCACACAACGGGGAAACAATTGAATTCTCTTGGCAAAAACAAAACCGTAGTTGGAGGAAATCACTGCACCGATTCGCATTTCTCACCAAATAGAATTTAATCCTCACTGGTGACACTAATTAAAAGGTGACCAAAACTTTAGTTTATAAATAGCCAGAGTCAAACGGCGGTAAAATGCTGCCGACGGAGAAGTGTTTGAGAAGACAGCGGTTTCTTTCTGTCGATCAAGCGCCGAAATGAAAGAGTCAAAGTAAACACTTGGCAATCCACTTTGGTGGAGATCTATCGATCAAGGCGCCAATCGAGCTACTAAATTCGGCAACTGCAGATGAGACGAGCGCGCGTGCGGTAGACTCGAGGTAGCCAAAGTAAACAGAAAAAGACAAAACAAGACAGAGTGGCCAAATATATGCAGGTAGGTTTGAGGATGGGCACACTAACCGCAAATCCTCAACAGCTAAACAAGCCAGGATGGTGCTCCTCGGCGTGGAGAGTGTGTCGAAGAAGTGAATGTGTTGCGGTGCACGGTGTTGTGTAAATTGGCCAAATGCAGGTAGAATATGAGTGCCCGGGAAGAAGGCTTACCACACAGTGCTGCTGTTTGTTTGTGACCAATGGCAAGAGAAAGAAAGAAAGAACGAAGTAGACGAGAGGATTACAAACAACAGAAGAGAGAGAGAGAGAGAGAGAGAGAGAGAGAGAGAGAGAGAGAGAGAGAG
>JAALOO010002291.1_pt1 | contig 10856 bp, 2 predicted proteins | sample 7257641 | NCBI WGS metagenome assembly JAALOO01 (sample SAMN14085613, study PRJNA598686) | mite metagenome | biome: ENVO:01001000; feature: ENVO:01001002; material: ENVO:01001226; isolation source: single female mite from University of Michigan culture on fish food culture... ... | reverse complement strand
GAAACGCAGAGGCCTGAGTCCATCTCACCGTTGCCACCAGAAGCGCTGAGTGAGATTGAGCACAAGCATACGTAGTCCAGACTGACTTTTAATGGCAAAGAGTAGCTGCTTATATACAAACAGGCGACTGACTTCGAACTTCTCAAAGCCACGTCGCTAGCGGCCTATGGGCCGCTACTTAAACAAATAAATAAAAATTCAAACTGAAAAAGGATATATAAAATCCTGCAAAATCTAACAATCACAAAAGAAAAAAAGCTGTTTGAAAACAGAATTTGAAATTGTCACTAGTTTTGTCTGCCAAGTTCTAAATTATCTACAAACCGAATAAATAACAGCAATCCACGTCACTGCTTAGTCATTCATTCAAGTTGAAAAAGTGATCACTGCTTGTTTTACCATCAGTTCTCCAGTTGACTTGTCAGTTTGTGCAACTCTTTCCCACTCTCACCCACTCACCCTCTCACTCTTTTTGGTCACTCCTGCGTTGGTGAAAACACCGTCAGCACAAGCAAACTCCTTCCCTACAACAGCTTCCATTGAAAAAGAAGATGTCTGAGACTGACAAGCCTGCTGATGGAGACTCGCCCTCGGCCAGTCCTAGCTCTCCTGACGCCGATAGTCCCGGAGAAGGTGGTGGCGGTGGTGGTGGCCCTTCACCAGCCGGTGGCAGCTCAACTGGAACGCAGATGAAGAGTGGCGTCGAGGCAAAAAGCGGCGTTGAAGCACCGCCGAAGAGCGGCGTCGAAGGAAAGAGCACCCGACCAGGCAAAGCAGACGGTGGCGCCCCTCCTCCTCCAAACCTTGGAGCGAGTGGCAGTGGCGCCTTTGGACCGCCTGACCTGACTGCCATTCCTTCAAAAGAGGGCGGCGGTGGTGGCGGTGGCGGCCCGCCGACTTTGGTGCAATCGCAGACAGGTGGCGGTGGTGTAAAGTCCCTCCGACAAGCACCTCCTGGTGGTCCTGATGGTGGTGAAGATGGAGGAGGTGGTGGTGGCGGAGGAGGAGTCGGAGGCGGCGCCAGCGTGGGCGGAAGTGCCAGCGGCACCGGTCCACCAGGCCCGCCCGGCACCAGCACTGAAATGCCCAAGAAGGCGCCCTCGCGCACTGCAGCCGCCGGAGCGGGCGCCGGCGCCAAGCGCAAAAAGGGCGAGAAGGCGAACATGAGCAACTGTCGCATCGGCTTTTTGGGCGCCGGAAAGATTGCCGAGGCGATCGTGAAGGGCCTGCTGAAGCACAGCAAGGTGGCGCCCAACCGCATCTGCGTCTCCTCCAAGTCGGGCCGCACGCTGGACCACTTCAAGCAGGACGGCTGCATCATCACCAAGCGCTCCTACGACCTCTTTGCCAAACTCGACTGCGACGTCTTCTTTGTCGCCGTGCACGGCCACGTCGTGCGCGCAATGTTCAAGACCGGTGGCGCCCGTCCAATGGCCCTCACCACCAACTACATTCCCAACCAGCGCCACCCCATCTACCTGCTCTCGCTGGTCGGTGGCGTCGCCCTGGGCGACATCAAACAGGTGCTCCTCAATCCGGACCACCCGGAGAAGTACAAGCTGGAGATGCACCGCATCATGCTCAACACCTCAGTCGCCTACGGCCTGGGGCTGGGCGCCATCGACGCCGAGCCGGACTCGAAGAAGTGCGCCCCCATCGTGCGCGACCTGCTCACCTCCTTCGCTAAGATCGAGTTCATCCCCGAGGCGACCATGGACGCGGCCTGCGCCCTGGGCGGCAACGGCCTGGCCTTTGTGCACTACTTCATCAGCGCCCTCTCCGACGGTGGCTTCAAGATGGGCCTGCCGAAGAACATGGCGGTGAAGCTGGCGACGAAGACGCTGCAGTCGGCCGCCGCCTGCCTCCTCGAGTCGGGCAAACACGCCACCGAGCTGCGCGACCAGTGCACCTCGCCCAGCGGCCCGGCCATCTACGGCATCTACATGCTCGACAAGAAGGACACCGGCTCGGGGCTGGCCACCGCCGTGGAGGGCGCCTTCCGTCGCATTCGCGAGCTGGTCGACGTGGCGCGCAATTAATTAATTAATTATTGCCCTTATTTTTACTGTTATTATTATTTGTTTGTATTATTATTCTCCGCCAGCACCAGTACCAGCACCAGGAGTGGTTTATATTTCGGTCGGCTCTGGGCAGCCTCCACCACTGTGTGTCATTCTTCATCTTTCGATTGCCTTTTATAAATCTATTACAACTTTGGCGGTGCTCTTTTTTATGGCAAAAAACAGATCAGTGTGCTCAAAAAGTGTTTTCTGTTTCCGCAGAAAAGTGTTTCGATTGAAAAGTGATAGACGCGTTTTATGAAAATTTCAAGAGAAACTGAAGCTTCGGCAGTGTAAATGCAATTTAGAATCTGCCCAAATATGGTGCATCAGGAAACTCCTTTTTCATCAAGCAAATCTTTTCTCTGCATAATAACATAAAAGTCGATAATAAACTTGAATGAATGATTTGAATGCCGTCGCTTGACAGCAAGGCTGACGGAGCGGTACTACCACTACCCGAGTAGTGTTTATCAACATGGCAAACGAAGCTTCAATAGCGCCACTATTCAGTTCAATGTCAGTGATAGCCGCCGGTAGCTGTACTGCATCCGCTTGGTGTCACATCCGCCAGTGTAGCGTAGTGGCGTTGGTTCTGAGGAAGGCAAAAAAGAGAGACGCATTAACAAAAAGTTAGAGACAACAAATGACTACAAACTGCAAACAAAAACGGAGAGAAAGAGACACAAAAGAAGAAAAAGTCAACACACATATATCGATGTAGAGCATGAAAGCCAATTAGCCAACACTGCACAGCTAACTACTGTCATAGAAATGCAAATGACAGTGGTGACACTCGAGCAAGGGGACCAGGCTTTCTCTCTCTCTTTCTCTTTCTGGCTCACCTTCTTTCCTTTTGTTGTGCACTTGTTTCCATTGCAAATAAGCGTGCTCGATTGAGGACACACAAACTGGGAAGAGGGATAGAGAAAAAAAGGAGTTTTAATTATGCAGTCTTCAAATGATGTGAATTTACCTGTTTTGGGTGACAGTTACAATTGGCAATGCCTGCCTGCTGCCTGCTTGCCTGTTCTCAATGACTGTCATGTCACTGGCGTAGTCAGCTTCTCGTTCGCCTTTTTCTTTCCTCTCTTTATCAACAGTAGTCACGTTGGTTCGTTGCCAAGTTGGTGTTGGTGTTGCTGTTGTTGGCATTCCTCAGCACCAACACCAGCACCTCAATGACTCATTCACTTTTTGTGTGGTAGATGAAACGGCATGATTTTGTGGCGGCAGGATGACAGAAGGATCTACTGGGAAATACTGTTGTTGTTGCAGTGTTGGTGGTGGTGGTGACTGGTTTTCCACTCTCCAATGACATCATATCAGCTGCTGGAACAGGTCAATCAAGGATGAGGATGAACATCAAATCATCATGATAATGATGATGAAGAGGAGGCCATCATTGGAAAAAGAGGAAAAGGGGAAAAAGAGGACTGTTGTTGCCTGCCTACAATCCGCTGTTAAATCATGACCATAAAGCGTTCTCTGAACTGTTGATCAATCATGCGCACGATAAATTTTTGGTAGCACTTGGTATTATTTATAGTCGATCAAATGTAGAACAAGGATAAAGTAATAAATATATGCAATTTGTCTGTCTGTGAGGGGAGTGAGGGGCGTGGGTGTGAGTGAGTGTTCTGGGAGAGGGGCAGCAGTGAAATCAGCAGCCCCCTCGATTCACACTACTCAACAAGACCCGGCCGGCCACACAGAGAGGCTTCCAATCAAATGGGTAAGGTGATCTCCTCATGAAGAAGCGCAAAGAATAAGAATAATAACATCGGTATATGAGAGAATCGAAGAACATATTTGATCACAGATGTATTATAAACAAGGTGTGTGTGATTGTGTAGTGTCGGAGTGGTCGCTGTAAAAGGATAAATAACAGAAAGAAAAAAAAGAGAAGAAAAGAGAAGCTGACTGATGGTGCTGTCCTTCTTATCACCACGTGTACGGTTCAGTGTAGTGTAAGGAAGGGTGGCAAAGAAAGTGGGCAATAACAAATGAGGATTGCATTTTGCAGAAGGAGGATGATTAACTTAGGAGAATTAAGTTAAGCAAAAGTTCATATGCTATTTTCATAATGAAAGTGAAAAGTAAAAGAAAGCATTTACACAGCTGGTGTGAGTTATGTTGTGTTTGTGAGTTAATTAGTTAATTTAAAAAGTTTAAGTTAAGACCTAATGAGGAGGAAGAGAGGAAGTGCACGTAGCCTTTGACTCATCATCCCTTGCTGACTAACTTCTGACTGCTGAAGGTGGTGGTTAGTGATAACATGCTCAGATGGCAGACTCTACCTCCGTTTGGTACCGCTCGGTGATGAAGTCGGCGGCGCTGGTGAAGTGCTCGAGGATGGTGTACAGCGAGTGCAGGTGGTGAATGAACTGTACGGTGAGTTGTTTCGAGTTTTGGCCAATCAGCTGGTCGCTGGTGAGGGGCACCAGGGTGGTGGGCGAGTGCGGTCCGTTGGTCGGTGTCACTGCCGCCGCCGCCGCCGTGGTCGTGCCATTGCTGCTGCAGGTGCTGCTGTTGCTGCTGCTGTCGCCGTTGGCAATGGCCAGCGGTGAGACAGTGGAGCCGTTATCAGCGCTGTTGCCATTGCTGAACGAGTTACCGTTGCTGTTACTGAGGAGGGCGTTCAAGTTGGAGGCTGACACATTGCGACTGTGGCCATTGGACTGCTTGGGCTGCTCACGGCGGGAGATTTTCCTCTTTGGCACGGAAAAGTACATCGACGAGGACTTGGACTCGTGGTTGTGCGGCTCAAAGAGATCATTCTTCACGACGTTGATCATTTGGTAGTAGGAGTAGAGGTCGTCGTTGAGGACGACGTACTTGCTGGGCGAGACGGTGGTCACTGCCGTGGTGGTGGTCGTCGCCGCCGCAGCCGCCGTCGAGTCGAGATCTTTGAGTTTCGAGGGAATGAGCACCACGTCGTTCATCTCCCGCACTGACTCCACGAAGTTCTCGATGATGTGGTGATTGTAGAGGTGTTGCTCCTCTTCGCTCAGCGACCGGTGACCGACCGAGTTGAGGTGGGCGAAGTTGTTGAAGGTAAAGGCAGAGCTGCCGATTGAGCCTCCGTTGAAGCGCGTCTCGCTGATGGTCGGAAACATCGTGCTGTCCGGGCGTGAACGGGTCTTTGATGACAGGGCGTCAGACGATTGGGCCACAGGGGACATGCGGAGAATGGGGACTGAGGAGGAAAAGGAGGCGACCTATAGAGACAGGGACCAGAAAGTGGGAATCTGGTGAATGATGATGCTGCTGCTGGTGTGTTGGTTTGCACCGTTCTTGGACCGGGCACAGGACGACACCGAAAAGTGAGAGTGCAAGAGTGAAAGAGAAGAAGGAAGAGAGAGAAAAGGAAGGCAGCAGTAGCAGCAGAGTGACGGCAGGCAACGGCACTGATCACTGTGTGGCCTGGCAAGTATATGGCGCCCAAATATATATATGTGATCTAGCGGCAGCAGTGAGCGGGCCAATGCTACGGTGCTTGTGTTCTGTTCTGCTGTGCTTGCTGTTCACCACCACCACCATCTGCAGCCAGCCAGACAGACAGACACACTACTTTTTTGCCGTCTGCAGCAGCAGCAGCAGCCAGTCAATTGTCTGCCTCTTGCTCTTGCTGTGTCTGTGAGTCGGTGCCAATGTCTCTGCTGCTGTTGGTTGCTAAACATCATACGATCTTTGGGCGGCTACACCACGGTGCTAGCGGCCACCGTGGGCAGCAGCAGCAGACAAGACCACTCCACCACCACCACCTACACTCTCTGCCTGCCTGCTACACTGACTGCCGCCGCCGGTCGGCGCACAGTGCTTCCCAATCGCTGCTCTCATTCCCCACTCTTTCCCTCTTTGCATTCTGCAGTATTCTCCGATTCTCGCTATCCTTGGATTGCGGTAGTGCTGCTGATTGCGGTAATGCTCCGATGACGGCTTCAATGGCACGACCAATGTATGCCACCACCACCAGTGCCGGCAACGAGTAGGGCGCCAGCGTTGGTGTGCAATGCTCGCTGACTGTGCTCAGTCAGTGAGTGTGTTACAGTTTTTTTAATCATCACCTCCCAACTGATTACTACTACTACTACTACTACTACTAATACAAACTAATGCTGACCGATGGAGCGTTGCGTCAATCTCTGAGCGACAATCAATCCCTGCTGGTGAACTGCTGCCACCACTGAAGAAGGGCTTATCGAGTGCTGCTGGTGCGGCTGCTGATCAATGCAAAGGATGTACCTAGAGACGTACTGTACACTGCCCACGGTGCCTTCAACTGGTGCCCTCCCCACTCCGGGGGGTAGTGCAGCTAGGGTGGTGGTGAAAATAGAGTGAAAATAAACAAATGAACTAATCACACCAGTTGGCGGTAACCCCTACAGTGTGATCAATGGAAATAGTAATTGGCGATAGGAGTTACTCTGCTGGTGGTGCCACCCGAAATCAGGCGAGTCTGTCGGCGACATGACTGCGGAGGGTGATGAGGGAGAGAGATGTGTCTTTGTGTGTGATGCTGTCTTCCCTCCTCTCTTAATTGACTATTCAGTTGACATGTGCTCCAGTCGTGGCCACTAATCATTCGATGAGTCGCCTGTCTGTGCATGTGTGTGTGGCTGAACTGAACTGCCCACCCCCAGCTGGGCATTGTTGTGGCTCTGGGAGGTAGTGCTGCTCAGCTCAATCGGATGCAAATGTGCTGACCAAGGATGCAAGGATGAATGATGTTGATCATTTCCTCCCTGTCTGAAGCAAACTGATACTGCACATTGTGTTGTTCACACTAACTCATCTATGCTTGAAACAAACAAAAAGTAACAGTATCGATTATGGTAATGCAGTGCCACTGACACTGCTTGTCGATTATCTCCATTGCTTTTTTCTAACTTTTCCCACCCTTCATCATCTTGTGAGACAAACAACAAATAAAAATAATAATAGTGAGCAGTGATTAAACTTCAATCGATTTAACACTGCTCATTGCAAGATAAACTTGTGTCTTGCTACTTTGCTGGAAAAAGCAAGGTCAGATCACAATAGTGGTCAGAGAGTGATGTGTCTGTCTGTCTGCCTGTTTGAATGACGTAAAAGGGGCGACTAAATGAGGCGCCAATTGCCTATCACCTTCATTAGCTGGGGCGTCCTTGGGTCTTTTTGGTGCAGAGGTAGTTGAAATGCACAGAAGTGCAGTGGCAACAATCGCTGAACAGCTGCTGAACGCATGCCAGGCAAGCGAGCTAAAAAGTAGACCAAAGTAATGTCAATTCAGGAAGTAGGTAGTTGCCAAGTGACTACTGCCTTCTCTGGACGCGTGTTCACCCCTACCCACTCTTTTCAAATCATACGATTTATATATAGCTCACTTACACTCTCTCTTACTTTTGGTGGGGTAGATTGTCAAAAATATGATCGAACCATCCAGAGAACGAGAGAGAGAGTTGGAAAGCGAAGAAAGCGGCAAATGACGGTAAAGCGAGACAGACTTACCAAAAACCCACTAGCACCATTACCAGCAGCAACAGCAGCAATGGCACTCACACCTACTATGGCACCAGGCACTTCGACCGTGGAGGCTCAATCGATAATGTGCCACTTGATCACGACTTGATCACCCGAAGACAATCACTGCATCATCATCACTTGAACATGCCGTCGACAGCTGCTGCTGCTGTCTACCCACTGTGACAACGGCAGCTGTCTAATACTTTCAGTATTTTGTCAGCAAATTAGTGCACAAACAGAATCATGTGCTAGCATTCAGTTCCAAAGAATTGACACACAAACAGATAAAGAGGCAAAGAACTCTATTTTGTAATGGAGCATTGGCGTGTGACCACTGCTTGGGTGATCACATCCAGGCAAGTGAATGGATTGGCTTGGAGAGACCCAGGACTGTCAACACATTCAATCGCACGCGTGACCAACGCGTGGTATGCCTCGCTGCCCACCACTACCAACTATCATCCATCAGCAAAAATATTGCTCAAGTATTAGACAACAGCGGCAACAAATCTTCAGGCGATCGAACACTTCTCAGTACTGTTGATGCCGATGCCGATGATTTGTGATGGATTTGAGTTGTTTGGCAGTGGCGACTAGTAAAGCTGCTAAGGCCAGTTGCAGCCACTATCATTGGTAGTGGAGAGCCACGCTTCGATGGAGTGTTTGTCGATGTGTCTGCTCTCTGTTCACACCTCGTTAACCGAAAGTGGCTTGCATCAATGTCAGAGTGCTGCGGCCCACTGCTGCTGATGATGATGGACACACTTACCAAAAGCAGCAACAAGAAGTTAGTTGCCGATGATGATGACAACAACAAAAACATTCGCTAACATTCGACAAGAGGAAAACTTCCCAACCGGTGTTCTTGTGTCAATACGAACGCACACACTTTTTACTTAAAATTTGTGATTCTGTCCTAACTGCAAAAGTGCAAAAGGAGTTGTTACCTGTTTGCACTAATTTGGTGCACTGTTCGGTCAACGAGTGTTGCCTTTTTAGCAGTTACTGTTTTTGAAAAGTTACTGCTTTGCAAATAAGTAAAACTCTGGTGAAAACACCACCACCAGCTTCGTCATAACAGAGTGGTGTTTTTTCAAGCATGTTGATCATGAAGATATCAGCAGCAGAAGAAAGAGCACTAGCAACTGTTGCCAGACCTTTGAAGCATCGATCAAAGTGCAACCACAACATAAATCAGTCTCTTTTTCTGCAGCCACCGACTGACTGCTTATGATGATTCCGCAGCACCAGACTCAGCAGTCAGCCAGTCAGCTCCAGTGATTATCACGCATGACGGTGACACGTGAAGTAGGCAAATGGATAAGTCAGCAGGAAAGCAGTAGAGTAGAGTAGCGCAAAAAAAGGCACAGCAAAGTGTCAAAGTGGCTTCTTTAGTACTATCAGCCGCTCTCTGAGAAGATCAGAACAATGTGTATATCATTGTGTGACACACTCAACAACTGTGATCAGCTGTAGCATCGATCACCACTGCTAGGTGCTTCTGGACCCAGTCAGTGTTGTTGCTGGGTACGCAAGAAGTGCATTATTTTCAACAACAAACAAGAGATATCAATGCAAATAAAGAAAAATTAGTGAATTGGATTGGATGCCTTGATCGCTTCCTCATGGTTTTTTCAACTCTTTCCTTCCCTCTCTCTCTCTTTCCCTCCAGTTTTTTCCATCTGTCCTAGAAAGTGTCACTCTTTTTTAGTGTCATTGTTGTTATTGTTATTGTTGTCTTGCTGGCAGTACAGTACAGTACCAGCTGCAGTAGCAAGTGAGTGTGATTGCAATGCTAATTGTCACAATGACAGAAAAAGACGGCAAAATTATGTTGAGTCAAGGCAAGCGAGTGAGTGAGTGGAAGCGGCAGTGGAGTGCACAAGAGTGCGCTAATTGGCTAAAGCAATGTTGACACAATGCGACACACCAGGCTGATAGCTGATGGCTACCTGTGCAAGCATTGTGTTTGAGCATGTTCGGTACTGCTTTTTCTCTTCTTTCAAGAGACAAAAGCTGCACCGTCACCTATTGGTCTCCGTGAGGCCGTTTCCGTATCTATTTCGGCAGTTGACACAGAAAGAGTGCTGGCTGCACTAGAGAAAAGGAGTCCTGCAAAAAAGAAGGCTCCACTCTGGCCACGACCAAGTGGCAGGCAATAGAACGACGACGGTAACAAGTGCCTGCCAACAACAAGTATGTGGCCAGTGCCAGTGCAATGCGGGGGCTTCAGTGTGGTGAGGAGACGCTGTTGTTGTGTTGCAGTGCTCAAGTGTAACCAGAAAGAAACGTTACCACCACCAACACTAGCACCAGCATCTCCCGAGTCATCAGTCAGCTATTCAGCTGATGCACCACCAAAAAACAATGCCGAGCTGACTTTTATTGCCTGATCACACCTGGCGGGGTACCAGGAAAAAAAGTGTGTTCGATGGTCAGCCAACACCTTTTCCTTAGAAGTAGATATGCCATTGGCTAAACCCCTTTGAGTGAGTTATGTGCATTTCAATGCTTGCAACAAAAAAGCTTTCCAAGCATTGTTTGCAAAAACCACTGTTGTCTTTGTGGCGGGGAAGAATATTATCGGATTGTGTTGTTGTTTTTCATTTTGCACCAAAAAAGTGGTGTAATCGTGGTTTGGGCGTTAAGCCGTTCAAATGATAGTGACAGCTGGTGTCGATTTCCCTTGGAAGCTATAGATACACTTCCACCAAAAGCCCCTTTCATTTGAAGTCTAATTGGGACTTTTTTGTTTTCAAACCGACACTTTGCAGCAACATTGATTTGCCCAAAAGGCAGGATAATGAGATAATGGGTGTTTACATAACACTGCACTTACATATCACCCGATTAGTGTCTGTTTGACTTTTCAAAGTCACAACTAATAAGCTCTAATGAATGGCACTAGTGAAGGTCAAAATAGAAGAAATTACCTGCTGCTGATAGAATGCCAAATGCCAAATATGGATAAAAACTATCATTTATCACGAGTCAATCAGTCAATTCTAGCAATTGCAACATCATGTGATTTGACGAGCTTGCTTACTTTTCCCCGACCTAAAGCTCGTCCAGTTTGTGTGCACCATGCTGCTGTGATCGCTGCTAATAAAACTAGACATGTAAAAATGGAATTGCCAACTGCACACACAGAAATATGCGTCAAATATATTTGAAAACTTTTAAAAAAGTCAAATATGTTTGACTTTGTTCAAATATATTTGACTTTTTTGCAGCAAAATTAAAATGTCAAACATGTTTGACAATTTGGTCAAATATATTTGATCAAAA
>JAALOO010002290.1_pt1 | contig 10862 bp, 7 predicted proteins | sample 7257641 | NCBI WGS metagenome assembly JAALOO01 (sample SAMN14085613, study PRJNA598686) | mite metagenome | biome: ENVO:01001000; feature: ENVO:01001002; material: ENVO:01001226; isolation source: single female mite from University of Michigan culture on fish food culture... ... | reverse complement strand
TCACACTTCTTTTCGTCTTCTGTCAAAAAGTTTTCCACTCACGCGGCGAAAAAAAATAATTTTGAGCGAGTCTCGAAGCGCTCACTGAAGGCTCGAGTGGCACTACTTCCATTAAGTTCTGTGTGTTCTGAGCAGATAGAGGGAGGACACAAGGTAAGTTCCACTTTTTTCTTCTTCCTCATTAGCACTTACAAATTGTCAAATCTGGCATCGACTTGATAAGCAGCAGCAGCAGATTCTAGGGCATTTCCTAATTCGAGCAACAAGCTCTTCTAACTTGCCCCTTCAACTCTGCAACTACAAAAAAAACTACAGTCTGCCGTAAGCAGCTCTGAAGTGGCAGTGGCAGCAAACGGTGGCGCCTTATCAGCAGCAGCAGCGACGCCGTCGCTTTTGCTTCCTCGGCCTGCGCAGCTCTTCTCTCTCTCTCTCCCTCACACTCTGGCGTCGATGATGAGGAGAAGAGGTGGCGGCCACGCGTGGTGGTGGTGGTAGTCTCCTACCACCACCACCACCACCACCGGCGTTATCAGTCGGCGAACATATTCTGTCGGCGACGGTGGCGGCGGTGGCGCGCTCTTCTCTTTCCAACCAAACACACTCACTCACTCACACTCATTTTCTATTTCTCTATTTCTCTCTTTCACCTACCACATATCAATAGCACCACCACCACCACCACGACAGACACGCCGCCGCCGCCAAATCAGACCTGGTCGGCCTGGTCAGAGTCATCATCGTTTCACTTCATCAGCAGCAGCAGCAGCAGTATCGCAGTTTCTAAATTGCCACCTTCGGGCTTGTGTTTACAAGTTTATCAAGAAGAAGGAGATTTGTCTATCGTCGTCGTCATCATTATCGGTGGTTTCAGTAGTGCCCCAGTAGTTGTTCTCTGATTGATAAACCCTCACACCATCATCAGGGCGCTTTTGTGTCTGCCATCTTTATCAGCCCGCCATCTTCATCAGCGTCTGCATAATCCGCTTCGGCTTCGGCTTCATCTCATTGAATTGTTGTTGGTAAGTGTAATCTCTCTTTTCGAAGTATTTCTGTTTGTGTTTGTCTGTTTATCTTTATCATCGCCGCGCTCCATCTTTGACCTTCTACTCACTCCGGTGAGGCTTTTCTGCTGCTCAGAGATAGCTCTTCCTCTCTTCTCAAGAGTTTATCAAGGCTCTTGATAATAATTTCTAAACTTTTTGCCTTCTTTTTCTCTCTCTGGGTCAAATGATTTTGATTCCAGCAGCCGTAAAAGCAGCAGCAGCAGCTTTTCTCCACACACCAACACAGCCGTGTTCTACTTTGATTAGATTCTCGGCTTTTGCGACTGATTGTGTCTCGGTGTCTAATCACGTGTGTGCTGCTTATTTAGATTTAGATTACCGCATTTGTTTTATTTGTTTGCTGCCACATTTATTATCCTACACGAGACTAGTAGTGCTAATTAGTGGCAGTTATGATAGTTATTTTACCGAGCTTTGCTTCTTCTTTTTCTTCTTGATTTGTCGGATATTACTTTTGGTTGTGAACTTGTGTTGTGCTCTTGCACTCATTCTTAGAATTCGCTGCAGAGCAATAACAACAACAGCAGCAGCAGTTTTTTTGCCGCCGACAGAGACCAAAAGTTGACACAGGATGGTGGTGATCACCGCACACTTTGCCAGGAAATCACTTGCCGTCATCTTTCCCTTTGTAAATTACTACTGCTGCTGCTGCCTTATCACTCTTGGCCACCACCACCACCACCACCACTGACAAACCACTGAGGATAGGGTTAGGCTTCACGGCTATTTTTTGGTGTTGTTGTTGTGGTTGTCCTTGTTTGTTAAAAAATTTAAATTTTAAAACGGTTTGGGCATCTCTCTCATTTCAAAAGCCACTCCAATGGTTACACACAGGCACACTCGAGCCTCTCTGGTGCTATCAGTACTTTTAGCACTTTTGCTCTTTTTTACTGCGCACTTGTTGCTGCGCCATTGATTTTCAATGGCAGTCAGTGATCAGTCAGTGGTCAGTGGGGCGTTTTCTATTACGTTTGTTTGGTACAAACGTATAGAGCGGCGGCGGTATTTTCTTTGTTGTCACAAAGGCTGCGTAGGTTATTGTACAACAGTGTACAACAACAGCATCAGCACCGGCTAGGCCTAGTGCAATAGACAGCCCAGGTGCAACAGGTATTGGCACAACATCGCAGTTGTTGCCGCCGCCACGTTTGCCCTTTCGAAGTACTGACGTTGACCCGGGGCAGAATTGCTAATTTAGCCATACGACTGATAACTGATAGATGTGCTAATTGCACCGGTTTTTTGCTGTTTGGTGCTTAGTGGTGATCAGGATTTAAAATGTCATTATAGTGTCGTATTTTTGTGGTGTATGATCTGTTGGATCGACTTTGTGTTTACCATTTTAGAGAGTGAGAGAGGTCGTCTTTACCTGCCTCTCTAATTGGGAGCTTCTCAGCTTTTTTTGCGTCGCCGTTGATAAGCAGCATCTCTTAGGCTAAGGTCGCTTTGGGTCCCAAATGCTTTTAGCGTTTTAAGTTTTAAGTTTTTTTGAAGTGGTGTTTTATCTGCAGAGAAGAGCACTCGAGTTTACTCCTTACTATTTAGTCGTGTACATGTACGGCACTTTTCATGTATCATACTTTTCTTTTCTTTTGTCATACATGGATCCTCTGCTTTTGATGTATCATTTTCTTTTAGATTCTTTGTGACTTGAAGCTCCGATGCTCCCACACAGCAGTCTTTTGCACCTTGTCTTTTGGGTCGTCCGAGTGCTCTGCTCTGCTCTCTTATCAGCATCAGGCACCTTTGGCATGCGCCCAAGTTTTGTTGGTTGTAGAGTGTCCCCACACTCACACTATTGTGTAAAGCAGCTAATTTGTTTCTTCTTTTTTCTTTCTTTCTTTGCTGCTGCTGATTAGATTGTGTGACGTGCCAAAGCGAGTGCGAGCTCTCTCACTCACTCTCCGAGGTTTAGGAGGTGATTTGAATCTAAAGAGAGAGGGGTCGATATTTATTAGCACTTCTTTTTATGTTTTTTGTTCTCTTATAGTGTCGTCTCTCATTAGACCCTCAGTGAGAGATGACTGTGAAATGAGGAAGAGCAAGAGGACAGTATCTCGAGTATTTTCGGTACAGCGAAAGGAAATGAACAGCAGCAGCAGCAGCAACTTTGTTCAATAATCATTTTCTGATTTTTCCCTTCACTTCTGTTACTTTGTTGATGATGATTTGTGGCTTGTCTAGAGTTGATATACTTTGATAGTTGTTTTATTGCCAAATGGGGGCAAATCGATTTCTTTTGGAGACGACAGTTTGTCTTTCCCTCTTTCTCTTTTCCCCTTTCTCTCCCTTTGCAGTTGTTTTACCACTTGCATACCTCACTTTCACTTTTCCCTCCATTTTTGTGATCATCGACAGCAGCGGCAGCAGCAGCACAAATCACCATCAATCGAAGAAGAAGAGCAGAGGAGATCAATTAGAGGTTTACTTTGGCTGCTGCGATGCGAGGTGGGGTGATAAGGGCGACGTTTGGAGTGTGTTTGTGTGCGCCGAGATGATAACAGAGTAGAAGTTGGTGGTGGTGGTAGTCGTCGATGAAAGGCAGACAATTGATCCATTTCTTCTTTTATTTATTGTGCAGTACTCTGTTTGCTATCAGTACCAGAGCTGCTGAGCATAATAATTGTGCTGATTAGGCGGTGGTGGTGGTGGTGATCATTGGTGATCATTTTCGCTGTAAAAGTTTGCTGATGGTGATCATCATCATCAGCATCATCATCAGCTTTCCTTTTCCTTTCTTTCTTTCTTTCCTTTCTTTTCTTTCCTTTCCTTTTTGTCGCGATGATCTTGATTTTCTTTTCCTTTTTCCTTTGGTGTCGCATCCGATGTTTGTTTGAATTGTTTACTCGCTCTTGATTTGATTTAGGTAGTCTCAGATTTATTTTTTTGCTAATCGGTTATCGTTTTCCGTCTAGCGTTCGTCTGCCTCCGATTAATTTGTGGTGGTGTCGTGGTGCCATCAATCTCAATGGTCGATCTTGATTGAATTGATCATCATCAGCCCAGGAGGAGTAAATCTGGTAATTGAGGCGCGCGCGACAAATCTTACCCAAAAGGGGAGCAGTGTTGATAGCAGTGCCGATGATGATGATCGGGTTTATGTTTTTTGGTAATTTTGTAACTCGGAGTTGTATCTATATCTGGTGCGAGCATTAGGGGGATTGCACGCGACCAAATGATGTGTGGGTGATTACTAAATTGTGCTTATAAATAGGGGCGGATTCTCCTCACTTTGAGTTGCCTAACTCACTCACTGATTTCCGACTTTGATTTCTTGCGATTTTAAATACTTTTTTTCATAGATTTTGCCTTCAGAATTACCGTAATTTTTGTGACCTGTTGGTGCAAAAGCTGACGTTCTATTCATACTATTCTCCTTTGCTCTGTCCTGTCTGTCAACAGCCACAGCATTGATAGTTTTCGCTGTGATCTACTGAAGAGATCTCCCTTGTTTTCCTTCTCTCTCTCTCTCTTTCTCTTTGCGTCAAAGTCTTATCTGGGCACATTTCACCATCACCGCTGAAAGCTCTGCACCGAAACGGTTAGCTTAGCTAGAAAAGTAGGCTGCTGCAGCTGTTGCTTCTTTTTCTTCTTCTTTTCCTGCTTTGGTGTAAAGAAAACGTCTTACACACTGCTGTTTCCTTTGACACACTGTTTGTGTCGACTGTTTGAGAAGTCGACAAGTTAGATCTGGTTATCGACCAAGTGATAAGTGGTGTGAATAGTGGAGCGAAGTGAACGTATGGAGTGAAGAAGAAGAAACAGTGGGCGGAACCAGCTGCTGTCTCCAAGTGAAAAAAGTCGACATCACCATATCATCATCGACATTGACATTGGATGAATGAAGGAGGAGGAGGAATGATTAGGGTTGTCAAAATTAGCCGGAAAAGAAGTAGGTTTCTGGATCAGTGCCGGATTTTTTATGAAATCTTTTGCAAGTTTTTTTCTTATCGGTTTTAACCGGTCACTTCAGCTTACTCTTGTTCTTTATTTCTATTTGTTCAAACTCAGTGATTTTGTTTGTTATCAATGAGAAGTCATCATCAGAAAGAGGCAGCAGCAGCAGCAGCAGCTTCTCTCGCCCCTTTTCCCTCCATTTTCCTCCTCATTCTCTCTCACACACTCAATAGCAGAAACTGTAACATCCGTATTATCGTCGAAGGGAGCAGCGAGTTGATAAGCTCTCTCCTAGACTAGTAGTGGTTGGCTGCTAAGGTGCTGTGGTAGTTGTGATGGTAGTAGTACCAATAGTGAGCGACACTAATTTTTATCCTCTCTCCTCTCTTTTCTCTCTTCCCATTACCAGACCTTCCACATTCCCCCATCCAGCCAGCCCATTGATGATCGCCCAATCGGCGATGCACCACGAGAGCAACAGCAGCAGCATCAGCAGCGACACTAGCAACGTCGTCGTCGTTAGCAGTAGCAGTAGCTGTGGAGGATCCTCACAGCCGCCATCAACAGCTGCTTCATCAGCACCTCCATCAGCAGCAGCAGCAGCGGCATCGGCAGCGCCAAAATCACCGCCAAAATCATCATCATCGCTGATCATCATCAAGCAGGCAGAAAAAGTAAAGGAAGAAGAGGAGGAAATAGAGCAGAAAGTAGCAGTTGTCGAAGGATCGTCGTCGTCGGCCATGTCCTCGGTCATATTGGACGCGGGCAGTAGCGGCGGTAGTGGTAGTGGAACTGCCGTCACCTCTGCCCCCACCGTCTCGACCATCACCAATGGACAGCAGCAGCAGCAGTCCTCATCTTCACACTCATCGCACTCATCACCTCAGCATCATCAGCTTACGGATAATAATATCATCGTCGTGGAAGGAGGAAGTGCTTCAGGAGGTAGTGGTGAAGCAAATGCCGCCGCTTCAGGCACCTCGGTCACCGTCCGCGGCTCCAATGGACAGCAGTTTGTGCTGACTGCAGGCGGCGGCGGCGGTGGAGTTTCTAGTCCTGGCGGTGGCGGTGGTCCTGGATCGAGCAGTTCAGGCGGGTCGCCGAGCAGTAATGCTAAAGGTAGGTGGATTTGGGATTTTTTAAGGTTTTGGGAATTTTGGGTTTTTGGCATGAAATAATTTTTTGGGTAGGGTTCATTTTATTGGCATGAATTCTTTTGCATGGCATGTTTATTTAGTTGAATCTGGTGATCAGAGTTTTTAGTCTAACACTCAGTTTTGGGGAACATTTTTTCACACTTTAGAGACTAAAAATCTGAAACCAAATTATCAGCAGCCACTGAGCCCGATTCCGGGCGCGCCCGGCCTCGGCGGCTACATCTCCGAGGACTACGTCTTCCTGGAGATGGAGCCTTCAAATACGAAGCAGGATCATCTCCCAAAGAAGAGGAGCCCTCTTAGAAGGAGTGCTCCGCGTTCTCACGCTGCCTCCAAAACCGCCGCCACCACACCGGTCTCTAAGCTGGCCATGAACAATACGAGCTGGTGCGGCGAGGTGGCAACTCCTGCTGCTCCGCCACAGCCACAGCCACAGCCAAAACCAGTTCGGAGGAAGCGAAGACTGAAGGAGATTACCAACAGTCTCTTTGATTTTGTCACCGGTGGTGGTGGTGGTGGTAAAAAGGAGGAGGAGGTGGTGGTGAATCCATCCGGATCATCATCATCATCACCACCGGCAGGCACCAGCACTAGCAGCACTCCAAAGCGAGCAAAAGTTGCCCAATCTAAAGTCCTAGCTCCACCGACACCCTCATCTTCTTTGCCACCTTCAGCTCTTTTCTCGCCAAAGATTGAGCCCGCCTTTGAGGTGCTCTCTGACTTGGACATTATCAACGCAGCCTGGAAAATGGCCATGGGAGAGGAGGGGGAGGAGGAGGGGAAGGGTGATAGTACCAGTGGAATACCTTCAAGTGTAGAAGGAACTTCTAAAAAGGGATTAGATGGGATAGAGGAGAAGAAGCAGGAGTTTAAGGACAAAAAGGAGGAGGATTTGGGGGGACTGAATCAGCAGCAGCAGCAGTCACTAACTTTTGTATCTTCCACAACGTTACCTTCGACTTTTCACTCCTCATCGCCGGTGCTGATCAACAATTCCAATCCCAATCCCATCAACAACAACAACAACAACACCAACTACATCGCCAACCTGGCGGACATTCCCTCCAATCTGCTCCTATCGCCGACCCTCTCTTCAACGCTTGGCTTTGATACTAAACCTCTCATTACAACTTGTGGTGATGATGGGAACATCACCATGGACGACTGGTTCAAATGGCCGCCCTCACCTCCGCTGCCATTGTCCACTTCCATTGCCTTCTCCTCTTATGCCTCTTCCTCGTCCTGCTCGGTGGCCTCTTCATTTTCTAATTCAACTACGACCTTTTCTGTTTCTTCGACCACTACTTCCACACCCATAACCACATTTGGCTCTGCAGACTACTCTGCAAAGGGCGGCAACCGAGGAGGCGGTGATCAACACCATGATCAAGGCGGCGGCGAAGCTCCGCTGAAGATGATCAAGTCGGAGGAGGATGATCACCACCAGGACGATAACGGGGAGGATAGTGGTGGGCCGTTGTCGAACAGTGTGGTACAGCAGCAACAAATGCCCTCGTCGGCCGTCGCCTACGGGTCCTGGATGGATCAGGTATGTGCACTTTTTTGTTAAAGTTTATGAGATTATTTCTAAATGTTTTTCTCTCGTTCATTTTAGCACTCACCGAGCATAATCTCCACCTCGCAGAACTCACCGATGGTCCTCTCTTATGGGGGAGGTCCTAATGATCAGCAGCACTACTGGCCACAGCACCATCAAACGGTGGCCACCACTTTTGCGGGCGGCCACCATCAGCAGCAGCAGCAACTTCAGCATCACGGACAGTCGCTTCACAATCATCACCATCAGCAGCAGCAGCAGCAGTTTCAGCACCAGCAGTCGATGATGTCCAGCGGCCACGGGACGAACGGGTCGAACTCGGCGGCCAGCTCGATGCCCAACTCGCCGGGCACTCCAGGCGCTGGAGGCATTCATCAGCCGTCCTCTTCGGCAGTCAACGTGGGCGGCCTGTCGGTGGACCAGGCGGTACAGCTCTTTGTGAAGCAAGGTAAGCGCTGATATTATGTTTTATTTATCAATGCTTTAACTTTTTTTCCCTGTTTTTTTCAGATCCTCAGCAGTACCTTCATCAGACAATGTCCCAGCACCAACAGCAGCAGCAACAACAGATGGAAGACCACCTGGCGCAGTTCTCCTCCGCCTTTGCCACCAATCCTCGAAATCCTTTTGCCACCAGTAGTGCTCAGGGCGGCCGTTTTGTGTCCTCCAACGGCGGATCACCGGTTCCCAATGGTGGTGGTGGAACAGTCTCTTCTGGTCAGCAGCAGCAGCAGATGGCCCACCAGCAGATGGCTGGCTTTGCTCACCCCGCCTTTGCCACCAACTTTGGAGTGGGAGTGGGTGAAAATGGACTTCAGGGAGGTGGTGGTCAGCTAGTGATGGCCAATCAGCTGGCTGGCCACCTGGCGGCCCAACAGCAGGCCGGCCTGGGAGGGCCGGGGAACGCCGCTGCCGCCGCCGCCCTCTTTGCCGTCGGTGACGCCCGGGAGTGTGTCAACTGTGGTAAGTACCTCTTTTGTGTCCTTCTTCCTTCCTTCACCCGAGGAAGAAGATGTGTCCTCCTAACTTATCCCCCGCCTAATTGATTGGTCCTCACCGACACCTCTTTTTACTTTTTTACTCTTTTCCCATGTCCTCTTTTCCCCACTTCAAAATCTACTTCTTCAAAACCCACTCAACTCCACCTCCTCTTCCACCCCTGCTGCTCTCCCAATTCCCGCAGGGGCGGTGTCGACGCCGCTGTGGCGCCGCGACGGCACCGGCCACTACCTGTGCAACGCCTGCGGCCTCTACCACAAGTCAAACGGAAACAACCGTCCGCTGGTGAAGACGCAACGTCGCCTGTCGGTAAGGGACGGCACTGTGCCGGGCGTCAACAGTACTGCTACCACTACCACTACTACTACTTCCCCTTCTACGGCCACTGCTCAGAACCAAGGAGGAGGACATTCGCTAGTGCGTTTACCTCATGTACACCCCTTTTCCCCTTTTGATCTGCACAGCAATTGAGATTAGTTTGTGTAGAGTAGATGAGGCTTACTAATTCCTGGTTCTTTTCCTTTCCATTTCCATTCCCCCAGCAGACGACCAGTCGCCGGGCAGGGCTGAAGTGCACCAACTGCCTCACCACCAACACCAGCCTCTGGCGGCGGAACAACAACGGCGATCCGGTTTGTAACGCCTGCGGCCTCTACTACAAGCTGCACAATGTCAATCGGCCGCTGGCGATGAAGAAGGAGACGATTCAGACGAGGAAGAGGAAGCCAAAGGCCAACTCGGGCGGTGGTGGGAATAGCAGTTCAGGAAACACTGCTCCAAATGGCAGTTCGGCGATGATGCTCAGTGGTGGAAGTAGTAGTGGTGGACTGCACGGCGCTCATCAGCAGCCGCACAACTTGGCGGTGATGCAGGCGGCGGCTGCGGCCGCTGCCGCTGCTGGTCTGCCCACCATGCGACCGGTGCCCCCCTCACCGACGACCGCCACCAATCAGATGGTGATGGGCGGACAGCAGCAGCAGCAGCAGCAGTCACACCCAGCTCACCAGCAGCAGCAGCACCATCAGTCATCAGCCTCACCGAACCATTCGAACCACCACCACCACCACTCCCTTCATCAGCAAGCACAGCAAACTCTTCAGCAGCAGCAGCAGAACTCCTCGCCCTACGGAACTGCCGCCCAGCAGCAGCAGCAGCACTCGATGCTGACGCAGCTGAACGCCGCCACTGCTTCCGGCGGCCTGCCCAATTACTTTCTTCAGGCGGCAGGACGAGCTGCGGCCGCTGCCGCTGCCCAACATCAACTTCAGCAGCAACAACAACAGAATCAACAGCAGCATCCCCATCATCAGGCTGCGGCCGCTGCTGCAGCGGCCGCGGCTGCCGCCGCCGCCTCTCACCACCACCATCACCACCAGAATCCGTTTGTCTCGCAGTACGCCGCCTATGAATTCTCTTCTGGTGGAAACAGCGGTGGTGGTGGTGGATCTTCAAGCACTGCGGCTCAGCTGGTGGTCACGCCGAAGAGTGCTCTTTCCTAGCCAACCCTTCCCCGTTTACTTCAACTTCAACCTTAGGATACCCTAATTTCAATATGTTTTGTTTGTTTCTCTGGTGGTCGATATTCTCTCTCTCTCTCTCTCCCTTTCTTCTCTAGCCTCTACACACACTTTCTGCACAATTTCTATCTTATAATCTTCTTGTCCTTATAATATTCTCTATCTTTCCCTCCTTTTCCCAAACACACACACACACAAACTTCTTTTGAGCTCCTCTTCCCCCTCCTATCCTACTTGTTCTTTCTGAGCCCTCCCCATCACCGAACGAAGAAACTTGTTACACACAACTCTTTACTGTTGATTGAAGCTTGTCTGATTTTGAGCCAATGTTTTGCTGTTTTCTTGTCTGCTGAAGTTCTTGATCCAACTGCAGCAACAGCAGCAACAGTTCCGGCACAAAACTAGTGTTGCAAACTTCTTCTGTACATTATATAAAAATGAATTATAGTAATAAAGCATAACAATCAGTTCAGTCTGTGTCAATTCTTCTTGATAATCTTGGCTGTGGTGATGATGAAGATGACATACTTTGGTGCAAGCCAGTCGAGTTCTTTTGCCAGCTTTATTTGAAAGCCACCAGATGGCAACAGGGGTTCCACAAAGTTTATTTTTCTAGTTTTCTGAACACGAGAAAACAGTGTGAGAGTTCAGTGGTAAACTGAAGAAGAAG
>JAALOO010001496.1_pt1 | contig 10865 bp, 11 predicted proteins | sample 7257641 | NCBI WGS metagenome assembly JAALOO01 (sample SAMN14085613, study PRJNA598686) | mite metagenome | biome: ENVO:01001000; feature: ENVO:01001002; material: ENVO:01001226; isolation source: single female mite from University of Michigan culture on fish food culture... ... | reverse complement strand
TACTCCAACTCGTACCAGCCCGTGTACCTTCCCCCTCAGGTGTACTACCAAAACTACCCAGTGGTGAAGCACCGGCCGTACTACCAGAACAAGCCGATAGTCATCCCAGTGCCTCAACCCGAATTGAGACCCGTTCCAGTGATTGTTCCAGTGTACAAGCCCTGCAAGAGCCCGAGCACCGCCCCGCCGGTCCTGGTGCACTACTACAAGGACAACAAGGACAAGGTGAACAAGATGCTGCTCACTGCAATGAACTATGGTAATGCCAACCAGCACCAGCAGCTGGAGGGAATGGCCAGCAAAAACACGCTTGCCAAGAACAACAATATGGCTCACCATCTTGAGCAAATGTAATCTAACATGTAATCACTTTGTGCAAAATATTTGCAATATTACAATATAGTTTTTGAATAAATAATAAATAAATGATTTTTTAAATTTAAATTGCACTTTTAGCACTAAAAAAGTTTCGAAATGACTAGTAAAAGAACATCAAGACAGTTGACATTTCCACTGTCACGATAAACTCATGGAGGCACAAATCAATTGACATGCATGAACCAGCCATTGACGTTTTGTGGTAAGCCCGTCGCGTATATAAAACGGCGCAGAATGGCTCAATAATAATGTTACCCATCAGCAAACGAAAATGAAAAGCTTCGTTCTTCTCGCCATCATCTCACTGTTTTGCCTGTGTCTGGCCCTGCCAGCCGAGAAGCGCAGTTATGGAGGCTACTCGGGAGGCAGTTATGGAGGCGGCTATGGAGGCAACCATTACCGACCAGTGTACCAGAGCAAACCCATCTACATTCCAAAGCCGGTCGTATACGAGCAGCCCATCTACATTGACAAGCCGTACCCCGTCTACAAGCCGCACCCTCAGGTAATTTCGAGTTTGTTTCAAGTTAAAACTTGAAAACACTTTTTAAACCCTTTTATTTAGATTATTCCTGTGCCCGTGGCGGTCACCGTGACGATTCCGTGCAATCATTCTGAGACAAAATAGATTTCACAGAATTGCCAACCATGTAATGCTAAGGGTTTTTTAATAATAATAAAAAATGTCAACAACAAGACCAATATTTGTGGGCTAATTGGCCTGAGAGGTGATGCGAAACATGTCGAGCAAATCAGTGTTGTACGCCTTGAGAATGGTCACCACGGCCTTGGCAAGGTCTTTGATCTGCAAAGAAAATTAAGAAACAACTTTAGGTAAAGCACCACCACCACCACAAACTCACCACTTTGAGACAAGCAGTGTACTGCTCCCGAGTGAGGAGCAGCTCGTCTTGAGCGGTGTAGGCGGCCTGCTGAAAGTACCCCTGGGCGTCGAAGAAGGTCTTGAAGTGAGCCATGGCGGCGTTAATCTGGTTCACCTCTCGAAAGAGCTCCACAAAGACGGCGTCACGAGAGTCGGCGTTGAGGAAGCGGTCCAGGCTGTACTTGGCGGCGTAGTCCACGCTGACGCGACCACAAATGTCGTCAATGGTGGGCGCCGTGCCGCCGGTGCCGCCGTCCGGCGCCTTTACATTGGAGTCGTTGGGATTGGCCGTCACCGGCGCCAGGGCCTTCTTCGCCGCTCGGCGGCTCTGCATGTTGGCCAGACTGCGAATGATGGAGCCGTAGGAGTGGCGCAGCGTGCTGATGGACGTGTTCAGGTCGGTCAGCTCGTCATTCAGGTCCTCCATCTCGTCGTTGGTGAAGACTGCCGGCGGAGGCGCCTCCACGCGCTTGCTGCTGATAATGTTGGTCGTCTCGGTGACCGTGTTCAGCGTGCAGGACGGCCCGGTTTGTGCGTGAGCTGTTGTGAAAAAAACGGTCAGTTACTAGAACCATCTTTTAAAGCCATCTTTAGCCTCTTACCTTTTGGTGAGACTTGTGGCACTGGAACTGTGCTAACCGGCGGTCGAGAGGCGACAGTCTTGGCCTTGGGCTCCTTGACCACCTCAGTGAGCACCTTGCACACATTTCGAGACACGGCATTTCCCCCCTTAAACTTGCCCTTGGTGCCCTTGTAGAAGGTGCTCTGGTACGCCTTGGGGCGCACCTTGGGCTCTGGCAGTGCTGAGCGAGTGTTGACCGGTTTGGGGGTAGTGTTGGCAGCCTTGTGACTTTGCAGGTTACTTTCAAAAATGTACTGCTTGGGCGGTTCCAGTGGCTGAGTTTCAGGCTGAGGCTTTGGCTTGCGCACCGACTTGGCCTCTGTGCGAGTGCCTCCAAGGGCCTGAGCACCGCCACCACCGCCACCAGTCTGCTTTGACTTGACCACCTTGCCGTGCTTGAGCGAGTTGCTCTTTTCAGTAGCCTGCTTCGACTTTTTGCTCTTTTTGCTGTTTTTCTTGCTGCCCTTTTTGCTCTTGTGACTGTCTTCTTTGGTGTCACCAGTGGCAGCCGCCGCTGCACCTCGGTTGCCACCTCCTCGAACCGACTTAATTTTGGCCTGATGTGGGGTGGCAGTGGCCTTGCCAGCCTTGGCTGCAGCCGCAGCTGCCGCCGCCGCCTTTGCCGCTCTGGCCGTACTGTGCAGCTTAATCTTGGTGGTGTACTTTTCAAACTGCTTGGGCACCTTGAGCGCGCCGGACATTGGCAGTGGTGGGTTCTTTTCCTGGTCCTGATCTTGAAAAAACTCATCAGACAGTTGACGTCGTTTCGGCTGGTGCTGCTGCTGCTTGGTAGTGCGACCTCTGCCCGTTTTATGTTTGACAATGGCCACAGAGAGTTTAGGCTCTTGAACAATCGACTCAGAGGGGTCAACGTTCGGAGAGGAGGAAGTGGAGGAAGAGGAAGCAGAAGATGCCACTTGAAGCGTCGCCCCCTTGTCGCTGACCACCTTTTGAACGGCGGTAGAGCTGGTGCTGCTTGCAGTGGCAACGGAAACAACCTTGACCTCCTCCACCGTTTCCTCTTTATCCAAAGTGCCCTCCTCTTCTCCCTCCTCCTCGGTGACCTCATCCTCGCTCGGCGGTGGGCGATCGTCCACCAGAGTCATTGATGTGGAAGTGTTTTAGAGCAAGCGTACGTGTAACAAAACTAGGGTAGGTTTGAGAAAGAAAACAGCTCAAATGCTCACTTATTAACATACCATTTGGAATTTTGGCACACAGAAACCAAGTTCGATAACTGCAACTAATAAAAAAATGTACATCTCATATATGAAGGCGCCACAAGCATCAATGTTTGATTTCACTGCGTCATTTGATGACGCAGCCAAATAAATTCGCCTTTTGCACTTTTGCACCTCATATTTCAACTTGAGCTTCGATCATGAACATTGGATCTCTACCCGACGATTGCTTGTTGGCCATCTTGAACAAGCTGCCACTACGCGATGCACTGTCAAGCCGAGAGGTCAATGGCCACTGGAACAGACTCGTGCTCACCATGTGTCGTGGCCGGAAGAATCTACTCTTATTTGGCTCATTTCGCAGTCTAGTCGACTATGCCAAGCACTTAAATCGCTTTGAATTTGCCAACTCTGGATGCAATTTTAGAGCTAGTGAAATGTGCCAGTTTTCGCTAATCATCAGCGGAGATCGTTTTGCCGAGCATGTGGTCAGGCAGCTGATGGACCTCTTTCCAAACGTTACAAATCTCGTATTTTTCTACTACAACTGGCCCAATTGCCTAACGCTGTTACCGCTGTTTGCTCATTACAAACAAAATCTTGTCAGTTTGACATTGCACGGCATGCCACCTACAGACTACCAGCAGCAGCGTGCTTGGCAAATCCTTAATGAAATGCCCAAGCTCTCTCAATTTCACATGTTTGCAACGAGCCAACTTTTTTTCCCGACCATGCCATTTGTTGCTCGTTTGGAGCAATTGACAATCGTCAACTATTTTACCAATGTCGCCGAATTGATTAAACAAACAGGACCGAAGCTCAAAACGCTAATTCTGCAAAACGTCCAACTGGGCAAGGAGATACTTGAATTGGCCATTCAACAAGCACCTCATTTGACGACCTCACTAGAAAGTCTTTTTGTTGGCAACTTGGCGTGGCCAACAACAAATTTGGTTGTGCAGCCAATAGCAGTTGCCGGCATGGGTCGAATCGTCGAATTTCGAGAGATTCGCCAACTGGCTCGGGCTCAACGACGGGTCGCAAAAGCTGAAAACATCCAAGTTCTCGAGTGCATTTGCGACCACCTAAAGCACTTGAAACGCGTCGACGTTGCCTTTATGCCGTGGTCTAGCTCCTTAAAGGTGAGTGTTGACCTTTGCATCACTTGTTGTAAGGCGTGTTTTCGTTCTAGCCAAGCTTTGCTAAGATTATCGAGCAGTTGTCCAAGCTAGAGCACCTGGAAAGCGTCCACCTGGCCATGACTGTGAATGATTCAACGCTGGTCAGCCAGGAAAAGCTGATCCCGTTACCGTCTGTGAAGCACCTCAAGCTGGATCTTTTTCCTTTGACTGCTGAGCATCTCAAACACGCCTTGCCACACCTCTTTTTTCCCACTACTGAGGTTGAAATTGAGTGCATTGATACATGCACTTTGAAGAGTTTTGACGAGTTTTTCTCGAGCATCAAGTGGCGCAGGCCCAAGTTGAGCCAAGGATGCGATTTGCGCACATTTTTCTCTAATATGGGTTTTGGTGATGAGTACAACGAGTATCTGCAAGAAAACTTTGGCCCGCTGGTGCACATGTTTTAAATGCTCAACAAGTTGACCGGTTTACGATTGTCGCATTTCATTGTATCTTAATTGCATGTATTTAATTTTTCATTTTCCATGACTTTCCATTTTATGATTTGATTGAACTAATGCTTTGAACGGTTTTTACAACATAATACTGGTGCGCTTCAGTTCTCAACGATAAAAAGTACATTTTCTATCTTATCACATTGTGCCTGCAGTTGTTGAACTCTGCATCTTTTTTCGCCAGCGATGCAGCGCAACTTGGTAATCAGGTCATTTCCTAAACATCTTTGCTGGCTGGCAGTTTAGTGACGACGACAAAGTCTTGGGCTTGTGCAAAGCTCACAACAGCTTGAATGCTATAAAAACAACTCAGTTTTTTACCAAGTTCCATCTGTGCCCGTGTTGTACATTGCCATCACCCCTTTTTATACAAACAAAATGGAATTGCCAATTCCTGGTGCCACCAAGTCGCTGAAAATTTTCGTCTCTTCAATGGAAGGGGCAGGGCACAGTAACAGGTAACTTCATTATTAATTTAATTGTTAATTTGTCAACATTTGTAAAAATGCATCACTCTCTAGTTGCATAGGCTTGGGACAAGCGCTTTTACGTCGTGGACACAAGGTCATTTTCCTGACCAGCTCCGCCATGTCTGGCCAATTTGCCAAACTAGGCTTTGGCGAGATTCTCCTGACAAGCTCAGCGCAAGTGGATACTTCCAAGCCCAAAGCACATCCTGTGGCGGAGTTCGCGCAAATGATCCTCAACACTGGTCTCCTCTCCTCAAAGCCGCCCATTGAGAAGCTCAAATGTCACTTTATAGGAGCAAACAACTTTCTGGAACAAATTTGTAGCTACTTGACCGAGTTTAATGGTCAGATTGAAGAGGCAATCAAACGCGAGGCTCCCGACACCTTTATACTGGCGCAGTTTCTGACACCACCTGCCATTTTGAGCAGATCAGCAACTCTTCCCTGGATTTACCACGTTCCTTTTAATCCGCTTGGCCTGTACACCTCACCAAACGTGCCCCCATTTTTCTCAGGTTTCCCCTCCAACAGTGATCCAGCAAGTTGGGCGGAATTTCGAGCCGTACAAGAGGGCGAATATTTGGACGGCTTTCGACAGTACCAGAAAAAGCTAAATGACGCCTGTGGGTACAAAGGATCAGCAGAAGAGAGTTCAAACAAGAGCTTTTTTCTCAAATCTCCGTACCTCAACACGTACTGCATCACAGCTGAACTGGACTACACCGATCTGGCGCCGGCGCCTGAAAAATCAGTCCGAATGGATGACTCCTGTCGAGAAGAGGAAATCCACGTTCCACTGGCGCTGCCAGAATCATTTGCCACGCCAAAGGATGGCTCAAGCTTGATTTACTTTTCACTAGGTTGGGCATTGTTTTTCAAATCGTATTTTATACTCAACTTGCACTTTTCAGGTTCAATGGGCTCCATTGACGTGCCACTGGTGAAGCGCATTCTCTCGGTGCTGGCCACCACCCCGCACCGGTACATTGTCTCAAAGGGACCTCGAGCCGAGGAGTACGACCTGCCGGAGAACTGCTGGGGCGAGGCGTACCTCCCTCAGACACGTGTCCTGCCACTCGTTGACCTGGTCATTACCCATGGAGGCCACAACTCGGTCAGCGAGACGATGACCTTTGGCAAGCCGATGATCGTCTTCCCACTGTGAGTGTCCAAGAAAGTAAAGAGATACACCAGCTAACTTGTGGACATCTCTAGGTTCTCTGATCAGTACGACAATGCTCAGCGTTTGGATGAAAAGAAGTTTGGCATTCGACTGGACCCTCACGCCTTTACGGCCGACCAACTGGTGACGGCCATTGAGCAGCTGCTTGCTGATCAGCAGCTGAAGGAGCGTCTGCTTGCAGTCGCTGAGCGCATCAAACGAGAGCGCAGTAAGGATCGCGCTTGTCTGGCGATTGAAACCATGGTGGCAGAATTTAAAGAAACTCAGCAAGTCAAGGCTTAAAAAGATTATGTTTTTAGTAGATTGTAGTTTACAGTGGGATTGAGAGGTTTGGTTTTATAAATTATACAGAAATATGAGTTTGTGTTTGCTAGAGTGTGCTAGAGTGGAAACTGGCGGGAGGTGAAGATTGGTTTGTGCAGTGAGATGGGCAGAAATGGAGGTTCAGTGGAGGGGTAGTGTTTGCAAGTGTAAAAATTTTTGAGTGCACATTCTTTTATGCAGCTCGACTTTTGTATGTATTTCGGGTGCGACCAAGTTGACCCCGATACCCACTGGAAGCAGCAGATTTTGGCTTGCTAGCCACAAAGAACGTTCCACCGGTGGCGGCAGCGACCGTCGGCTCGTCAGTGAGCGGCACTGGCACATTGATTTCCCCATTGTCCAGCTCATCCTCAATCAGTGCATCAGTGCTGCTGATTCGGCCCAGTGGTCGTGCGTTGGCAGTGGCTGCTGAGGAGGAGATTGATCGACGACGACCACCACCTGAAGAGGATTGATCGGCTCCGGAAAAGAGCAGTTGGGCACTGCGTGCACTGCTGCCGTAGCCTGAACGACTGGAGGAGCCACCCGACTGCTGCTGCTGCTGCTTCATCGCATCACTGCCCATTGTGAATGTCATCATCTTGTAGGCAACTCCATTGCCCACTCGGTCCACGCTGATGCTGCCCGTCGACTGCTGGTCATCGCTAAACGAGGAGACGCTTCCATAGCCACCTGAACGAGTCTGAGACGAGGCGCCCAAAGTGGCAGTGGGCCTACTCTGCTTGCCACTCACTTGGGCCGATCGGGAGCTTCCGTAGCCAGACCGAGAAGAGGACGATGCTCCGTTGAAACCATTGCTGCTGCTGCTGCTTCCCCCTGCAGCTGGACCATAGTTGAATGACATTGTCAGCATTGCCTGTCCGTTGCTGCCCACTGGAGTGCTGTACTGACCGTTGCCGTTGCCATTCTTTTTTGGCTTTGCTGACGGCGACGCAAACTGACTGGCCCCATAGCCGGCAAAGCCATTGCTCGTTTTGGGCGCACTGGGACTGTTGAAGGTGTTGATGCTCTGTGCTGAGGCCGCTGGTGGGCGTCCGTAGCCTCCTGAAGAGGAGGAACGCTGATTGCCAGTGGCCTTGGCTTTGCCGCCACCAGCAGCAGCAGCCGCTGCTGACTGCTTGGCTTTTGGTTCGCCACGGGCGACAATTGTCTGGACATTTTCCTGCAAAAAAATGGTGGATTAAATTTTAAATTATGATGCATCTACACAAACTTACCTGAACTGGCTGAATTTCAGTAACAACCGTCCTAGTGGGAACTACAATTTCTCTCACTTCCTAAAAAGCAAATCAATAGTCAGCAAAAAAATATTTTTGTTACAATAGACAACTTACTTGAACAATGGGCCTTGTCACAGTATGCTTTAGGTAATGTGGCTCGTCTTCAGAACTGGTCTCTGAATAAGAACCAGGCGATGGCTCGTGAACGCTTTCAATGTTCAATTTGCTGGAGGCAGAGTTGAAACGAAACTGAATTTCATTCTGGTTGGGCGCCACTTCAATGGTGACAGGCTCGGCAGGGGCAGAAGATGAGGCAACATCACGAAACTTTAGCTCATGAGTGCTCTGAATGGCCGCGTTGATTGGCCCACTTGGTCGAGTTTTCTGTTGTCGTCGTTGCTGTTGCTGCTGCTTGGAGCTGCCCAGAAAAGATGACCCACCATAGGATTGCCCAGCGCCTCCAGTGCGCTTCTTTGAGCGAGCACTAGTTTGCCCCGCATACTGATTTCCACTCACCTCGGGCAGCTCAGCAGAGTCCACCGTTTGCTCTGGTTCGTCGTCGCTGTCATCGTCGTCGTTGTCGTCGCCGAAATCGCGCTCAGCACTGCTGCCGAACAGCTGCGGCACACTGCCCCCGTAGACGACTGCATTTCGCTGCCGTTGACTTGTTTGCGGGCCTTGTTGAACGCCAAACTGGGTGCTGCCAGCTGGGCCGCTGTAGGTTGGTCGACCGTAGTTGATGGCAGTAGATCGAGCCTGTTGCTTGAACGTCGACACTTGCTCAAACTCATCAACTGGTGCCCCCTCCTCCAGGGGCAAAACTTCCTCCTCTTGGCTGACTCGGCGTGGTCTAGCGGTGGTGAAGGACTGTCGGCCAAAGGCGTTGGATGGACGCTGAGCAGGTGCGTAGGTGCGAGGGCCGTTAAAGGCATTGGAAGCTGACAGCTGACTGGAGGCAGACGCGGCCGACTCTACAGCTGATGATGGTCCCCGAAAGGTCCCATAGCCTGCTCGAATGGGCGCAGGACCAGAGACCTGGGGCGGTGGCTGCTCCACCTCTTCCAGCTCCTCATCCCCCTCCTCCAGCTGGTCAATCACATCGGCGGTGCCTGAGGGGTTGTCGTAGATGGCGCCGTAGCTTCCGCCGTATCCGCCTGTGGTGCTGGGCTTGGAGGTGGGCTTGCGCAGGCTGGCGGGAGACTTGTAGCCAGAGGAGGAGGATGTAGGCGCACTGCGGCCGTACTGTGCCAATGTCGACTGCGTCGCCAGACAGAGCAGCAAAAGGGAGGCCACTAGGAAGCGGGGTGGCATTCTCAATGATGGTGGTAGTGATCACTGATTACAAATGTTCAATGTATTCGGCAACTGTCTGAGGAGATGAGCAACGATAAATGCCAGCAAATTGACAATCGATTGCCTTTTATACAAGTGGGTCAGTGGGAAGAGGCAAGAAAGGCAGCAGACAAAGAAGATGAAGAAGATGATGAAGAAGAAGAAAAGTGCTGCTGCAGCTTCCCAGCTAACAAGACACAGCATCGGCAGAAGCTGTCGTCACCTGCTCCTCTCCAGTGCTCCTCACTTCACTGCTCTTTTCTCTATACGCTTTACTCATGGTCGCCTGTTGTTGGCGCATCGACTTTCATGTACTTTTTTCTCTCACACTTTTCGACGTAATTGCGCGTACATCAACAAATCCTGGTGCGACTGAATTGCCGACTAAACTTGACGACACGAGTTTGGTTTTCCAAAATGATTTTTGACTTGACTCGTCGTGCAAAAATCAATTTCAGTCGAGTTTGGCTTTTTACCCCAAAAAAGATTGGCGGCCGTGAAAACAATTGCCTGCAATCATCATATAATAAACATGACTAGATCTAATCTACTAGCTAAATAATGTCCACTACGCTAATTACATCAATATTGCAATCACTCGACACCTTCACAGGCAGCCGGTAAGTACCTGCTTGCACTTGCTACTGCCATTTACTTTTAGTTGCTTTTTCAGCAGTTTTGTCTCAGTTCCGTTTCAGGTGGCAATCGTTGTTTAATCATGAAAAAGTATCGATTTTTGATAACACGCCAAGACAGGCAACATCACTGCCTGGCAAGGTCATGAGCACAGAGAACACTTGCCATCGATCGTTTTGTCCACTAATTAATAGGTACGGACGACAGCTAAAAAATGCATCGACAACCCCGGTAACTAAATTGACGGCCAATCACGAGGCGATCAGAGATGCTAATTCGAGAGGCACAAAAATTTTAAACGAGATGCAACACAGCATATGGCATTTTTTGCCACTTGTTTAATTTCTCTGCTACTTGAAGTTTCTGGGCCATTTAGGCGCCCAGTTGCCAAACTGACTGCTCATCTGTTTTTCCGTTTTACTGGGCACATGCCTTACCACCTTGAACTTGCCCTCCTCAGTCAGTGCCTAATAGCAACAGCAAGGTGATGACAACAATTTTGCCCGCTTTTAATGGAGATTGACTGACTGACAGATGAACAATGATTCAACTTGCTCGATCAATTGAGCAATCAGCCCTAGAGTGAACACTTGTCAGCAGAGTAGTGCACCAAAAAAAGTGGTTCAATCAGAATGGCAAATAAAGTCGTAAATTGCAAGTGGATCAGTTTCACAGGTAGGCTCTAAAGATTTCACTTTCAACTTTTGTTCATCGTCATCAATAAAAAGTGAGCCAATCTGAAATCAAGTATCAATCTTTTGTAATAATTAAGGCAAGTGCAAAGTGACTGCGCGCACAATGGCCACTAATGGCACACGGCGTATTTTCCTCAATTTACAGGCACAAAGTATAAAACTCACTCGTAATGGCAGTGAACAATTAAAACTGCTGATTTACAATTGTTAACAGGACAAAAACCAGTAGCACTTTTATCGAGCACAAAGTGAACACTTTTATTTTTAACGTGTCTTTTTGCAAAAACATTGATGGACATTTA
>JAALOO010000786.1_pt6 | contig 10868 bp, 4 predicted proteins | sample 7257641 | NCBI WGS metagenome assembly JAALOO01 (sample SAMN14085613, study PRJNA598686) | mite metagenome | biome: ENVO:01001000; feature: ENVO:01001002; material: ENVO:01001226; isolation source: single female mite from University of Michigan culture on fish food culture... ... | reverse complement strand
GCAGCAGGCGGTTGTAGCTGCCGCTGTTTACTCCTGCTGAAGCATTTTGGTGGTGGTGGTGTATCCTCAGCTCGGGCAGTGTCACCATCGGTGGCTGGTGGTGATGATGATGGCTACCATTCTTTGAGTTTCGACCTTTGCTCGTCGACTTTCGGCTTCGGTGGTTTGATCTGCTGTTGTGGACGGCTGCGGTCGCTGTGTTTGAGGACGAAGAAGAGGAGTTGTTGCCCTGCTGGTATCGGCCTGATCGGTAGCTGTTTGGCTGCGGCTGGTGGTAGACAGACGCTTCAATTGGTGGCGGCGGTGAAAGTAGTTCTCGACCTAGCGAGCTACTGTTTCGCAGGTAGGCGTTGTCGAAGCTGTAAGGACCGCCGCCTCCTCCGTTTGCCGTCACCGTTGTTCCATAGCTGACGGCAGCAGGGTTGGCCGGGTAGAAGGCGGTGGTGTTCAGTGGGTCGTGATTGAGGACCCAGGATGATCCGCCGGCGCCACCAGCGTTTCGAACCTTGGCAGAGTTGGGCAGCGTCGAGCCAAAGTAGGTGCTTCGAATTGGGTGGCCACCGCCATTTTGGTTTTGGTGAGCGGAGATGTGCGAGCGAATGGTGCCGGTGATGACCGGCGGCGGCACTGGTGGCGGCGGCGGGGGCATCCGCAGATGAGGGGGCATCGAGGCGCTGGCAATGCGGGCCCGAGGAATGGCCGAGCGAGTGCTGTACACGGAGACGGCGTCCTCCCAATCACCGTTACCACCATTTCCATGACCTCCCAAGGAGCTCGACTTGGTCATCGGAGAGAGCGACTTACTGGTCACCGAAAGCGGGCAGTGGGCGGCGTTGGTGGCCGCCAGGACGGCTCGAAGCGATGGCTGACGGCGAACGTGGTCTTTGGAGACGGACCGGTAGAAGCAGCAGCTGAAGATGAGGACGGCGAGGACGATGAAGAGGCAGACGGCGGCGGAGACGGCGATCACCAGCTTGTCGAGGTCGTTCAGTCGTTTCAAAGATGGGTACAGTGAGGAGAAGGAGGTTGTTGAGGTCGTTGAAGAGGTTGATCCAGTTGTCAGAGAAGGTCGAACTCCTGAGCTGCCCTTTTTGATTATAGGAGGAGGAGAAGGCGGTTGATCTTTGGTGTTGATCTCCCTGCACTGGGCAATGGGAATTGAGTGGTCATTCGAGTTCGAATTCGAATTGCTGCTTTCCAGCTGATTCGCCGAATGTACCTCATCAAGGCTGACCACGCAGATGACAATCAGCTCATTGGGGGCGATGAACTCGGGCAGAGTGTAGCTGGTGGCACTGCCGGGGATCACCCCTTCACTTCGGTGGTACTCCTTGCTGCCGAAGTACCGGTAGAGGACCTGGTAGCCACCGCCGAGGTTCGAGCTGTCCCTTCGAGGACCTCCAGGGTGCTCCCAGCGAAGGCTGATGCTGTTGTTGCGGTAGGTCGCCTCGAGGAGACGAAGTTGGGAGGTTGTTGTGGTGGTGGTGGGGGTGATAGTACTGCTTTGTTGTTGTTGGGTGATGATGTTTGAGGATGATGATGACTGGGGTACTCGATGACGACCTTTGTTGTTTGTTTTGATCATCGTCTGCTCGGCACTTGTTTCAGCCTTTGAAGAGGAGGAGGAGATCTTTTGATTCACCACTTTGGAAGCTTTGCTAGAGGACGCTAAAGTTGAAGTGGAGGTGATTGTTGTGGTAGTGGTGGTAGTTGAAGAAGAAGTGTCAGCTTTGTTCTTTGCCTGCTCTGATGACTCTTGTTCTGATTCATCCGCTTCATCAACAGTCACCACCTGAACGTAGCTTGTGGCCGGTGGTGATGGTGATGGAGAAGGTGGTGATGATGACGGTCGATACACCACTGTTGGTTTAGTGGAAGAGGTGATAATGGAAGGCTGCTTTGTGGTGGTGGTGGTGCTTTGGACCACTACTTCAGCCGAAGGCTCGTAGTGCACTTCAGGAAGTAAATTGTGGTGGTGACTGTGAGATTTGGGACTTTTAGTTGTTGTGGTAGACGTTGAGGTTGCTGGAATCGAGGAGGGAACTAGAGCAGAAGCTTCCGACGTCCCCGGCGGACAGACAAAGTCATTGAGGTCGACGTGGGTGAAGGGCTGCTTCGCCCTGAGGTGGGCGGGCTTGGCGCAGAACTGCGGATTCCGCTCGCGGCTGGTGATCTGCAGACTGTACGCCTGCGCCCACTCCGCCAGCCAGCGGACCTTGCAGTCGCACTCGAAGGCTTTCCCTGTAAACGATTGAACAAAGTTTGTGATTAGTTTTCAAGAGTTTCCACTTAAAATCCTTTATCTAAATGAGCTTACCGCCCACACTGAGCCCTCGTAGCGTCTGATTGAGGTGGGCAAAGGTGGCGAGAGGCAGCGTTCGAAGGGGATTCCCGTCGAGGGCGAGCAGTGTGAGGAGGGTGTTGGAGCGGAAGGCATTTGGGGGGAGGTGGCGGATGGCGTTGAAGCCGAGGTCCAGGACCTAGGATTGAAGAAAAGATCATATCAAAATTAATAACTTTGATTCTAAGTTTTCAAAAAGGTTTACCCTCAGTCCGGTCAGTTTCTCCAGCGCCCTCACCGGGGCCTCCACCAAGGCATTGTTGAGTAGCGACAGCGAGCTGAGGGAGTCATTCAGGCCGACGAAGGTGTCACCGGGCAGCCGCTGCAGGCGGTTCCGCTCCAGCGACAGCGCCGTCAGTGAGTGCAGGTGCGCAAAGTAGAACCGCTTTGGCGGCACCTCTTCAATGTCATTCTGGGCCAGGTCGAGGAAGGCCAGCTCGGTGAGGTTGCGGATGGCCTCGGGAACCGTTTTTGCGCCGATGGCTTTCAGGTTGAGGTTCTTCAAGGAGCGCTCCAGGCCGGCGAAGGCGTCCACATCGAGCTGAAGGTCGGCGTTGAAGGCGAGGCGGAGGGTGGCCAGCTGGCCCAGTTCGGCAAAAGTATGAGCTCGGATCCGCTTCAGCCGATTTCCGGAAAGGTCCAGCGTTCTCAATGATCGCAGGGTTTTAAATTCGGTTGCAGGAAGCTCTCGAAGACCGGTTCCTTGCAGCGTTAGACTGAGCAGTTTCTCCTCGAGGCCGGCAAAGGCGCCTCGTTCCACCGCCTCGAGCCTGCTGTTTGCCAGGTGGATTTGCTGAATATCTAGGCCCCGGAAGGCGTTTTTTGGGAGGAAAAGGGCCGATTTTGCCCCTCCGGGGCCGCCTCGGTCAGTGGCATTGTTGATGTAGAGCAGGTCAATGGGGAGGCGACGAACTGAGGTGGAGTGGAGGACCGCGAGGAGGAGGCTGAAGTTGGCCACCGGGCTGCACTGGACGGAGAGGCGGCGGACGTTGCTGTAGCCGCAGACGCAGTCAGAGTGCAGGGAGGCGTGCTGAGGGTTCCGGGGCCAGGGACACTGGCCTGCTGCTGGCTGAAGAAAAAGAAGGCTGATTGAAGAGAGGAGGAGAAAGAGGCTTGAGAAGGGGATCATCCTTGGGAGGTGTGGTGGTGGTAGGGGTGATGATGATGATGATGAGGATGAGGAAGAAGTTTTAAATTGGGGGTGATGGAGGTAGTGGTTGGGGTGGTGGTGGTGGTCGTGGTGGTGGTGATGCTGGTTCCGCCTCCTTTTCCTCGCATTGTCCTCCTCCTCCTCTGTAGTCGACCAGCTGTTGTTGTTGTCGTCGTTTTCGCTGGCGTTCATTTGCATTTTCCCCCGTCCGTCTGTCCGTTGTCTTTGGAAACTCCTTTTTCTGCGTTTTAGTGTTTCAGTGTTTGATCACTGTTGTGAGCTGCAGGACTGCTGTTTCTGCTTCTCCTTGAAAGTAGAGCAAACAATTCAATTTGCACTACTACCGCTGCTGAGGTAGTCTCAAAGATTACCATCGCCACCTTCTTCAGCACCGGTGGTGGTGGCAGTGGCAGTGGCGGCAATCATTGTCTTTGTCTTTCGGCCCCGTCTAAATCAGGTGGAAAAGGAGAAGAGGAAAGAAGAGAAATGAAGATTAGCTTTGAGACTGTCAGTGCACAGGTGGTGGTGGTGGTTTTTTAGTGGCCGCTTGTGGTACTCAATTGAGCCTTTGTGTTGCTTTGTGGTGGTAAATAGGATTGAAAAAAAAGGTAAAAGAGCATCAAGAGTGGTAGCATCTGAGCACTAGCAGCAGCAGAGATTCAATCTCCTGTTTGATCCTCTCTTTTTCTCTCTCTCTTTCAGTCTTTCACTCGCCGGTAACGGTAACGATCACCGTGCACCGGAGTGTTCATCCAAGCGAATATCCCCTTCTCTCTGACTTGCTGCTGCCGTTGTGTACTCTGTCAATTGCTGAATCAATCAGCTGACCAGTGAGCCGTGGGCCCTCTTTTTCCCTCTCTTCCCAATTTCGTCCCAAATCAGATGATTGACCTTTGTACTCCACTACCTGGTAAAACTCGGTGTTATTGCACAGTGCACTGTGCTTTGGTATTGGTAAATCACAAGCTCTGGTAACACACTCACGTCCTCACTCACTTGCTGTCTGTCTGATTTCAGCACACAGTTTCAGTTTATTTTATTTCATTATTATTCAATCTAGTGCAACAGTGCAGCTGCGGGCACCTGTCTGTCTGCCAGTGCTCTCATCAGGTGCTCTACTCTGCATGAAATGGTGTGAGTGTGAGTTTGAGTTTGAATTTTTGCGGTGAAAAACGGGGCCGATGAAGGGGAAGAAAGGATTTTGCTTAGTGTGTCTCATTAGCAGGCAGCAGACAGCTGGTGTTAACCCACTTTGCAAAATTTACAAAGAAGAGCACAAGCGACATTGGAGCAAGCAGCAGCAGCACTCTCGCCGACTGATTAGCCATTCAACAGAGTGCTGCTCTTTTGTAAAATTGTGCAAGTGTGCTCTGTAAATTGTGTGCCGTGTCCGCACACATAGGCACATAAGCAAAAGCACAGAATCCGGCGCTATTTATGGAGCAACATTAGTGAGAGGACAGTACCACCACCATCACCGCCATTAAATATAAAGTAAGGTAAGGTAAGGTTGGTGGTGACTACACCTTAGCCTATTACCTATTACCTCTCTGTTCTCTCCTTGAAGAGTAGCACTGGAAGTAGAAGTAGGAATATCACTCACTGACTAACTCACTCTCCAATCTCTTCTAATTACCATAATAAGCAGCTTCGCTCGTGCATCTCCTTTGCCTGTGCTCTTCTTCTTCTTTTAGGTGTTTTGTTTTAGGATCTGCTGCTGCTGCTTTGTTTTGCCCTCCACTTCAGACAGACGGGGACTTCCTTGCCCTTTTCTCTTCATCTTCTTCTCTGCACTTCAGTGCACTTTAGGATTAGTGCTGCTGCTGCTGCTGCTTCTTCTGCTCTTGATGTCGCACATGCTCTCTTTGTTTTGCCTTCTTTTTTTCTGAGTTGTCCATTGTCTGCAAGTGACACTGTTTGCTGTCTGTCTCCTTCTTCTTTTTCTTAATGCAGGGTTTCCACAACAACGCAGGATGACCAAAGACTGTCGAAACTGGTCTTTGTCAGCAGTGGTGAAAGGAGAGAGTCCACTCTCCTTGTGTCGGTGCTAATAGCTCTGCTCATTTGCACATTGACGCTCAGTTTTAGAGGTGATCTGATGCTGCTGCTGTTGCTGCTGCAGTGGCCTTAATGACGGTCATTGAAGACGGTGATGAAGGTGCAGGCAGAGAAAAAGATAGCGCCTACGACTTGATAAATTGACGACAATTTTTGAGCGCTATTATTTTTGTTATAAAATAAAAACCTTTGCTGGATGACCTTTAGTCGATAAATTCTTTACCATTTTTTCTAATGTCCATCAATGGTTTCTGTGTTTGCTCTTCTTCTTCTCGAGAAGTCGTTTGTTGTCCTTTCTTCCTCTGACACTCCTCGCTAATCGACAGCTGACAAGTGCGTGTGAGTTTGCACAGTCAGAGGGAGAGAGTTTGTAGTTTGAACTTTCATTCAGACGATTAGCAAGCTGGCGGCAAAGTTTGTTGTTGGCGTTGGGAAAACCGCAACTGCAACCGCAGCAGCAGCAGCAAATCGGTAACGAGTGTCTCCGGAGAGCAATTGTTTGCAATTGTGATGTGAACTTTTATTTTACTTCTTTTTGCTCCACCATTACGATGTTCTTCACAATGTTCTCTCCTCAGTCACCCTCCACACAGAGGGTCTTCTCTTATCAATTGAATTAGTGGTGGGCAGGTAGGTAGAAGGAAGTACTTTGGTGGTGGCAATCGGCTTCTCATGCGAATGTGATTTTATTTTTTTTTTCAGCACCACAACAAACTTTGTCACCTTCACAGCCTTGCCAAATCACATTTCACTTTGTTGATGATCTGACTTTATCGTTCATTTTTGCCTCCATTGACACTGGTGTGTGAGATCACTCTCGATCATTAGAGAAAAGAGTTTTGGTCATCTTTCTCATCTTCTCCTTCGTCTTTCTTATTTTTTCTCATAAGGTGAGTGACTCTTTCCTTTTTCTTCATCTTTCCGTGAACCCCTTTTGCACGTTTTTGCATCCTCTCGATGTTTATCTTGACGTTTGCAATTAGGCCACCATCAACTTCATCCACTTCAGTGCATCTTTTTCCCACCCACATGTTGACATTTACTCGGTCTGTTATTGTTTTAACTACTTCTTCTGTTTTTCCTATTTGCATACTGTGCAACGTTTTCTCTCTCCCACATTTCTCATCACATTCTCTTCCGCTAGTTTTCTTCATTCATTCATTCATTCAACCATCTATCTCTCTTTTTCTCTTTCTCCTCGTTGTTCTGTTTGTCTGTCTAATTACTCGGAGCTAATTTCTATTTATCAGCTGCTGCTGCTACTGTTGCACTACTAAATTGACCGACAAACACTGGACACGGGCACGTCTTCAGACGGATGGAGATAAAACGAGAACAAGAAAGAAAGATGTTTTTTCTCACCACCACCACCAGCAGCAGCAACCCGTTTGCCACCCAATTGTCACCCACGGCTTCTGTTGCTTCTGTTTCTGTTGAGAATGCCAAAAACAGAAAAGTTCAATTTCAGTTCAGACAGTAGTAGTAGTAGTTAAACACCGAGTACTTGACTTGACTCGTCGAGTCTGTCTTCTCTCAAGACTAATTGATTGCTAATTGCTGACTGCTCTCTTTGAGTGCTTTTTATTTCCTAGTAACTTTTTATTACTTTTGTGCTAGAGGTGCAATGCAGGTGGCAAAGTCAGTTGCGCCGCACAGTCAATTGATTCGAAGTAATTAATTTTTTCTCTTTGAACACAAATGTTTTTTAAACATTTGTTGAATTGATTTAGTGAAAAAGAGGAAGAGATGGAAACAAAATTGATTATTGATTACAGATTATATTTCAACTCTGGCGATATCTACCGCCGGTATTCAATTTAGAATCAATGTTGATGATTCTTTCTAATGATTCCTTTACCCTCTATCCTCTACTGACTGCTTAAACTGAGGGTGGCAAGTTCAAAGTCAAACTGCAATCATCATCAGCATTATCATCATCATAATTTGCCATCTTCTTCCTTCTCCTCTCTTTCTTCTCCTCCTTATCATCCTCATTTCATCTGTCGACACATTTTACAATCTGATTGACTGTTTGATTAGAGAGATCAGATAAGCCGTTTAAGCAGCGGCAGCAGCCGCCATTAAATTAGCTTTGCTTGTTGATCATCATTCCCTACTTCTCATTAGCCTAATGGTGGCCACTGGGGAAAAAAGAAAAGAGGTGATCATTAGCCTCTTAATTATCAGCTGACTTCATTCATACAAAGCAGCAGCAACAGCAACACCGGCACCACCACCACTACAACAACTTGAACAACCTGGCAATTATCCAATTTGTTTATTTGGCGCCATTAGAGGATAGATGTAGGCCCAATTGCTCGCTATTGAAAAAGGAAGTGTGGCTCGGCCGCTGCCGCCGCCGACGTTGAACTTGTTTTCCCCTTATTTGCTGGTGATATGATTCCGCAATCAACATCATCTGCACTAGCTGCTGCTGTTGTTGAATTTGAATCGCATTAGATCAAATCGGTGGATCACCACCACCACCATCCACTCAACGTCATCATCATCATCATCATCCTTAGCATCCTTAGCCTGACAATCGACATTGTTTAGTTGTTGCTGTTGATGTTGTTCCTTTTCTTGTTTTGAAATTTGTTATCTTCAGTTGTTGATTACATGCACTGATAGCACTGACCGCTGTTGTAAACGGAAAACCGAGACATGATGAACCGTTGTAAAATGCATCCGCAATCCGGAATGAAATGGTCAAGTCAGTTTTTTTTTCAAAACTTTGTAGCATCTTTTTTTCTCTTCCTAAAGACCCTTCTTCTTCTTTCCTTCATCTTTGCAAAACATTTTTTGTGCAAATTTTTTCTCCGTTTGTCAGGTGTCTCTCGCAGGTACTCACAGCTACTAAAACTAGCATTCGCAGCCGATAAATCAAAACAACAGCCACAAGTGTTTTTGTTCTCCCTTTAGCGCCAATCTTTTTTCGGGCATTTGAAGAAGTGTGTGTGCATCGACGGAAAATAAGATATGTATGAGAAGGGGAAAACAAGAGCAAAAAGATTGCAATTTTTTTGGTTATTTATCGGTGCTCGTTACCGCGACGTTCTCGACCCGATCAAAATGATGATGATGATGTCTATCTCCATAATTAGGTGGCGGAATTGAGGCAAAAAAAGAAACGTGTGTTCAAAAAGAGGTGATAATCTCCACCTTGAACTTGAGTTTTGACAGTAAAGTGTGTGTGTGCGCTTAGCAGACACCAGTGGTGTCTGACACCACCGATTTTCTCCACAAAATTAATGTTGTCATCATCATTTTCACCTTCCTCCCCTTCTTCTTTCCCTTCTTCTTTTCTCCACATTCTTTTAACAGTGGTAATTTAGGCACTGCTCTTTGATCGGCAGTGCCACCGGCGATGAAGCTTTAAACTTCTCGACGTGAATTCGCCAACCAACGAGACAAGCCATAATCAAAAGCTAAAAGCTCGCGTCACAGAAATACCAACGCCGCCACACATAAATCGCGCCAGAGCGCCTTTTTTGTTTGTTTGATTTGCCGGCAACAACGGCAGCAGCAGCAGCAGCAGCAGCAGCATGCAAATTGTCAGGGGCAATTGGCCATTGCTGCTGCTGCTGCTTCTGCTCAATGGACAAACAAGTTTAGCTGTTGTTGTTTCGATCAGAGGTCAGTTGAGCAGCAGCAGCAGCTTCTCTGGTCGCCAAGGTCAATGGTCGCTTCTTTCTTTCTTTCAGTTCCTTTTCCTATTCTTGCCTGCCTGTCTGCCTGCCTGTGCTTCGATCACTAATTCTGATTTGTGTCAAAGTTGTCAATGCTGCTGCTGCTGCTGTGGGCCCATTTAGAAGAAAAAGAGGGAAAATGGAGGCGGTAAATTGTCGGATCACAGTATGCTTTTTGCTTCTTGAAAATTTCGAATTTAGTTTTGCAGCTGCTGTTGGTGATCATCAGTTCTGTGAACTGTGTGTTCTTTGCTCTCAAGTAATCAGCCAGCAACACTGATTAGCTTTTTCCTTCTTTTTTCTCTAATAATCATCTTACTCACTGTCGTGTGTCGTGTGTTAAAGTGGTCAGCAGCAGCAGAGGCAGCAACAGTGAAAGAAGAGCTTTTCTCCTCTGTCTTATCTTTATTCTGTCGCCGTTGAGCTCTCAATTTCAGTCATCTTACCCAAAAGTCACGGTATTTTGTCATTGAAAGTGAACTGAGCTGCTAGTGACTGGCACCAGTATGATAAGCCTCCCCGAGACAATTTTCAGCTGTTTTTGTTAGGTAAAGTTGGGTTTTTTTCTGTAGTGATCACCTATCCTTTCCTGTTCTCATTTCTTCTGTGGTCAATCAGCCATTGTGCCCAATGAGAATGATTCTTTCACCTATTGCTACAACAGCCTCTTCTTTGGGTCAATATTGGCTTAACTCTTTATCCTCTTCTTTTTCTCAAATCAACAGAACTCGCCTGACTTTATGAGGAAGAAATCACTGACTGATGATGAGAAGCTGTGTTTGAAGTTGCAGTCTTTCCTCCCAAGCAAGTTATCACCACTGAATGGTGTATGATTTTGTCTTTTCTTGAGTTGTGGGCAGCAGTGTGTGTGTGTGTGTGTGTTTGCTCTTGTATTCCATCCGTAGCCCTATTGACCTGAGTAGTTTTGCAGCTGCTGCAAGTTTTGCAGTTTCCAGTTCTTCAAGTCTCCATTTTTGTTTTGCTCAGTGGAAGTGCTCTTTCTCCTTTTGCTCACTCTCCCACTACAAAACACTGAAGACTGAAGTGTTAATTGAGTGGAAGTGGAGGTGGTGGTACTTTTAAATACTTACTGAATTTATTGTGGAATTTATTCAGTCCACCCATTCATTTTTTTTCTTCAGCTATAATTTTTGCTATAATTTTCCCAATTTTAATTACCTGCTGTAGTGTGGTTCATCTGAATGTTCTGAGCATTTAGACGCCTGTATCATTTCCTCAATTGACTGTTTCTGGAGATATTAAGTTGTCGGAACTGTTTTTGTTGTTGTTGACCGGCAACGGTGAAGTTGAAAGTGACGGTTTTAATCGTCAGTGTCTGTGTTTTCTTTCTTTTTTAGCTGACAACTTAATTGTTTACTAGTAGTTGTCTTCTTCTTTACTGCTATTTAAAACTGCAGCTCAAAAACAGCAAAAACACATGCTCATCGTCATCAGCAAAATTGCAAGACTATGAGCTGAAAAACAGCTTTTTGCGAAAAGTTGTAGAGAGGACTTGTGAAGAGAAAAACAATGAAACAGGAAAAAATTGTCTCAAGTTGTTAGTAAATTAAAATTGCTGTGTGAACTTTTCTTTGACCACCAACATCGTAATTGCTCATGATGAGATGTA
>JAALOO010002288.1_pt1 | contig 10873 bp, 13 predicted proteins | sample 7257641 | NCBI WGS metagenome assembly JAALOO01 (sample SAMN14085613, study PRJNA598686) | mite metagenome | biome: ENVO:01001000; feature: ENVO:01001002; material: ENVO:01001226; isolation source: single female mite from University of Michigan culture on fish food culture... ... | reverse complement strand
AGCGGATGGGTAAGTAGAGGGACAGGGGAGGCCATGGGTTGCTGCCTTTTCTTTTTTTCCTTTCTTTCCTTTCTTTTTGTATTTTAAAAATAATCAATAAAACAATTTCCAAACTCTATTTCAAACATGTCTTTATTCATTCTCAATCATCTAAACAATACAAAGGTTTACAAATAGAAACAAAGTCCTCGGCTGTCCAAGCCAAAGACTGCTGATGATGATGATGATGATGACGACGATGATGCTTCGGCGGTGCCATCCTCGACTTGTTCTGTCGTCCATCTTCAGGGCCTTCCTCGAAGTCCTCCGCTGCTGCTGGTGATGATGATGATGGAGATTCGGTGGTGATGCCATCCTCGACTTGACTTGCCCTCGTCCATTCTCGGGGTCGTCCTCGTCAAAGTCCGTCAAAGTCCTCCGCCACCACCAGCAGGTGCCTCTAGTCGGCCGGCAGAGACGATGATGATGATGGCGGTAGTGGTGATGATGATGAGCACTCTGGGCAGAGAGTGCTCCAGAGCGAAAGAGAGAAGTCTGCGAAGGAAAACAAAAGCAAAGGTTACACAAAGTATCGTGATCTGAAAACACAACAACAGAAATACTTATCTGAAGAGGAAGAAGTCGCCGAAGGGAGCTTCGGGGGAGGAGGACGAGAACGAGGAGGATGATGATCGAGGAGACGGGTGAAGTGGATGCTATCCACCGAAGAGTTGATCTTGAAGGCGGGCCAGGCCAGGGTGCCACAGTGGACCGGGAGACAGCGAGCAGAGCAGCAGCAAACAGCAGACAACAACAGAGACGTCTGCTCTGCTCGGTGTCTCCCAGTCGACTGAGGCTGTCTGGGCACTGCTGTACACTCACTCTCTCCTGTACACATCACCCTATTTTTCACCGGTCATCAGAGAGCATCAGCGCCCTCACCCCAATCAGTCACCACTACCACTCATCAATGTCATCATCCAGCGATGTGTGTGTGTGTGTGTGTGGTCTCATTTGACGCAGGACGCTAACATTAAAGTATATCTCTGCGCAAACAGAACCTCGATAGCTGAAGTACTTCTCGAGATATCCGAACCACTCCTCCTTAGGGTACTTGCGATTTTGATTTGAAAAAAATGTAAGCAATCTTTGGCATTACTCTTTGATGCTTTCAAAACTCATTTTTACAAATGTTATTACACCCATCAGCATCAAATCATATGAAATAAAATCAAAAGACAATTAATAAAATCTCTCAATGAATGGTCACACTTTAATGTTGCATAGTATTTCGAAATCTTTCAAACTACAGTAACAGTTTGATGGAGAATGGGAACATGATAATGGTGTTGTTTACATGTGGGAGTAGTAGTAGTAGGTGTAGTAGTATGTGAGATGTGTCATCACCGATTAAAGAGTGAAAAGAAAAAAAGTGTGAGAAAGGGTTCAAACGGGAAGGGGTAATTTAGAATTTGGATGGGGTGAGACAACTGGTGGGAGAGATAGGGTAGTAGAAAAAAGAGAGAACTAGGTTAGGGGGATAACTTGGTACGTTGGTTAAGGGGTGGGAGATATGATAGATTGGTGAAAAATAATTGATGACGAAAAGAACTCGGGGCTCAGAACTGGGGCCACACTAAATGAGCCCACTGGCGCCCATGGCCACCAGCAGGGAGAAGGTGACGGTGGCGAGAACGCTGCCCACCGTAGCATGGTGGCCACTGGCGGCCGGAGTGGAGCCGTTGGTGAAGAACTCCTCCAGAGACTTGCTGCGCAGTTCGAGGGAGGCGTTGACGGCGGTCGGCAGCTGATGCTTAAAGGTGAGGAGCACCTCGTCCTTGTCGCCAAAGAGGTAAAAGTTGCGCTGGTCGGTGAAGCCGGTGAAGTTTCCCAGCTTCGCCAGAGCAGAGGCAAAATCGGCCGAGTGAGTGCAGGGTGAGTTGGCGAGTGAAATGGTGAAGGTGAAGAGAGATGAACTACTGGAAGATGATGACTCGGAATCGGAATCGGTATCGGTGAGGTTGCCAGTGTTGCCGGTGGCGCAGAAGTGGAAAGTGGCGTTGGTGGTGATTTCGATCTGATTGTCCTTTGGATCGACGCTGACCCTGAACTTGGTCAGCGTGGTAGTGTTGAAAGCGCCGCGTGTAATCGAGTAGAAGACGTTCGCCTCATTGCTGGAGATCCAAGTCTTCCTGGTAGCCTTGACAAAGTCGTTGAACGTTGAACCATAGCCGAATGAAAGTCCAGGGCCGACTTGAGGATTTGGAGCGTTGAAGAGTGCGGCCACAGTAGAGGGCTTCCCATTTTGAGTCACCTCCATGACGAGCGTCTCATTGGTCCAGTTGCTCTGCTGGCCTGAAACACGGCCTTCAAAGACGAAGGTGCCGAGAACAGTGTGATTCGGCACGACACCGAGGATAAAGTTCGGGAAGATCGACTTGTAGATATGCCAGGACGATAGGCGCAAACGGGGCGCAGTACGGTAGTTGAGGTAGATGTGCTCGCCATCATCGGAAAGCTTCGAGCCGTCCAGAAAGAAGGTGTAGTTGTCGGCGTCGACGATCAGCAGATGCTGGGAGAGGTGGCTGACCGACTGCAGCGGGAACTTCAGCTCGTGCTGTGAGGGGGGGGGAATAAAAGAAGAAAAAAGAGCTTAGAAAGGAAACACAAAAGAAGAAGAAGAAGCAAAACAAACGTTTGGATCGAAGGGGATGGGAGCAGGAGCAGGAGCGTCCGTGGCGTTCTCAAGAGCTCCAACCGCCGCCACCACCACCGTCATCATCAGGGTCGCGAAAACCAGGAAGCGATTCATCCTCCTTGTCGGGCTGTCAGTTGTCGGGACTCGGAACGGGAACGGGAGAGGGTGCAAAATGCGAGGATGCAAAGGACGAAAAGGCCAAAATCTAATCTTGCTGCGAGAAGAAGTTGGCGATGCTTTCGAGACAAGCTCTGAAGCGCAAGTGATCGACTGAAAGAGCTGACGCAAGCGAGCCAAAGGCGACAGCAGCAGCGGCGGCAGCAGCAGCGGCGGCAGCAGCACTATCGGCAATGCCGTTTTTGCGACCCGGTCGCAAAAGACGTACCGCTGCTGCTGCTGCTGCTGACTCATTGCGCTGATCTTTCTGGAAGGAGGTCAAGAAGGAGTTTTTTGTAGAACAAGTTCCAAGTTCGAATTTTATCTCCCAAAATGGGGGGGGGGGGGGGTTTAAAAAGGTTGGCCCTCACGTTCCAAATGTGAAAAGAAATAAGCATCACTCAAACGATGAAAGGCGTTCTCCTTTTGATGATGATAATGATGATAGTGGTTCTTCAGTTTCAGTTGCACAGTTGCACTTGGACCACTGAATCGGAAAGTCGGCAGTCTTCTAGGAAACATGATGACAAGAATATGGATGATGACGATCCTAACTACTACGTCGTTACTTACTTTGGGGAGGAGACGGACACTACAGCTTGGGCCGCGGAGATCACCTCGGATCATGATGTGATCACCACAGCTGAGGAAGTGACCACCAGCAAAGCCACCATTATCACTCATCCGGTTCAAAAGACGACGACTGCCAAATCGAAATTCTCAACATCGTTATCACCTGAAACACCACCACCACCTACCACCAAGGAGCCAACTTTGCCTACAACAACTCCTTCATCGTCGCCGCCGGAAGCCAAGCCAAACGGCAGCACTACTTCCTACCATCACATCGTCACCTTCACCTCGCTCACCGTCCTCTACCAGCCCGCCTGGAGCAATCCCTGGCGGCAGCAGATTCGCCTCGCCATCGACAAGGTCGTCCAGCGAAGCGTCAGCCGCCGGGCGTTGGAGAGCATCTGGCGACAGACGATGACGACGAGCAGGGCTGCAGCAGTAGTATCATCACCAACACCATCTAAAGATAGTGGTGGTAACTCCTCTTCCTCTTCGAAATCATCACCATCATCCACATCATCCCCGGCCTCGAAGTTGCCCGCCGGCGTCACCTCTCACCTGGCCTTCTCCCCGCGGACGCTCTTTCCCTTTGACCGCTTCTGGCTGGTGGTCGTCCAGTGGGTGGCCCCGTTGGCCACCGTTGCCCTCTTAATTCTTTGCCTCATCCTCGAGCCGGTCTCTGGTATTGAGCTCTTGAAAGCTGTTGCTCATCTGATCTCTAACCAAACTTCTATTTCGAACTCAGGCAAACTTTGTGAGCTGTGCTTCATCAGGAGGGTGCAAAAGAAGAGGCAGCAGAAGCATCAACAGCAGCAGGGAAAGCTTTCCTCCAAAGCCAACAACGATCCTGCCTTTGACACGCTCTACCGAGGACTGTCCGCCATTCCGCCAGAGAAGTCGAGCCGCAGCAGCAGCAATGGCAGAGCTGATATTCAAAGCTGTCTCTTCCCCTCGAAGACCAAGATCAAGAGCAGTGCTGAAGCACTGTCGTACTCAAAAGGACCTCCGCCCAATGGTCGAGTGAAGAAGTCACTGGACGTCGTCAGCTGGCGTTCGCTGGACTCGTGGAGGGCGGAAGAGTTGTTGATGGCGAAGCAGAAGAAGAAGGGGAAGAAGGCTAAAGACGTCTTTACCTTCAACAGCTCCGCCGTCTTTGGCAGCTCAGGTGGCAAAGTTGCTGATGATCCGCTGCGGGTTAAGTTTTGACTTCTGGTCCTCTACATTTTTCAGTGCTGATATTTTCTTATAGTCTGAAAAAGAACCATCCAAAGAAGTAACGGTCATTAGTTAGTCTTTAATGATAATGAGAATGTTTGTACAACGAGAAGAAGAGAGAGATCCTTTGGTGGGTGTGTGTGGACGTTTTTGATGATGTTCTACCAGCGGTTTTGAACATGATGGTGATAACAACGCAGGAACCAGAAAATTTTTCTCAAATGATAGTTCTGAAGGCAAGTGCAATTGCAGTCAGAACTTCAAATGAGAGCCACCAGAGGCCGCCACCACTACCGCCGAACCGAATCGAATCGGCGCCACAGTTTCTCTGTCCCTCACCACTGTTCGTCTTCTTCCGCCTCTTCTTCGTCTGGTACTGCTCAGTGAGGTACTTGGCCAGCTGGTAGTCCTCGCTCTCGTCCAGGTCTGCCTCCTCCTCTTCATCCACTCCAAAGTCACCATTGCCACCACTTTTGACGCCTTTTCCATTCTGCTGCTGCTGTTGATTCTCTCGCAGACTTCGGCTGCCAAAGTTGGATGAGTGGGGACCGTACTGCTGTCCAGCATCTAAATGATAAAAATGGTAAAAATGAAAATCAATTTTTTATCTTTGAAAACTAGAGAGAAAATGTGCTCATCATCTTTTTCCTACCACATCCGTTTTGATATTTTTCCCTCTCTTTCTTTTCCATTTCCTATCAATATCCATTAACTTGACTTTCATTTTCTCTCTCCCGGTATTATAGACAGAAAAAAAATATCTTCACCACCGCCATCTTCGACTGTGGTACGTGCTCAACAGAGGTCACGTACTCTATCTCTTTCTCTTCGAAAATGAAATGCATCTTCCTATTAGTTGTGTTGTGTTTACACCTCATTCGTTTCCTTTTCACCTCTTCCCCTTTCCCCTTTCCGCAAGTCCGATTGAATCAGAGTCACTGAATTTGAAGATGAAGATGAGGAAGAAGATAATATTGTACCCAATATTCACACTCTGCTCCATATTTTATCGATATCCGCCCGCACATCTTATCTATCTATTATCCATTCTAATTAGATGGAGTTTGTGTGTGTTTGTGTCGAATGACTACTATTTTGCCTCAATCAATAGCAGAGAATGTGAAACGTGTGAAGCACGATGTCTCTTCTGCATTTTCAATTTGCCACCACCACCACCACCACTGCCACTTTGTCCAATTTGGCCTGTCAGCGAGCGAAAGAGGCAAAGAAAGTCTACTGTCTGCCTAATCCCAAGTCCTGAAGAGATGTGTGTTTTCTTTTTTCACCAAACTGTAGAGAGCATTTCTCTGCTTCAAAAATGCAAAGAGGCACATACTTGAGCACATACTCTCTCTCTCTCTCTCTCTCTCTCTCATGCTGAGTTTGAGACATGCAAACACACATTTGCTGAAAATGGCGTATCTGATTACCACACTTCGATTGACACTCCGAGGGGCAAAGAGAGGAAAGTGGAGCAGCAGCAACAACAACTTTTTCAACTGTTCAAACATCGCTAGTTGAAACCAGAGAGGAGGAGGAGAAAAAAACAACGGTCACTTTTTGCAGTTTTACAAATGGTGGTAAATTAAAGAACGGATTTTCGTCTAAGGATAAAAAAAAGATTGCACTTGTTATCACTCAAATCCTAAAGATTTGCTGGCAAAGCAAGCAAAAAGTCTACCTCTTCAAAGAGGCAGTCTATCTTCTCCAGACTTTTGCCACTAAAGTCTACAGTGGAAAATGAATGAATGAATGAATGAATAACTGACTGACTGACTTTCTGACTGAGCGAATGAAATGAATTCCTGCTTTTTTTCAATTTATGCAGCAGCATTCCTCCTCAATCGGCGAAGTAGATGGAAGGCAGTAGCCAAGAGAAAAATCAAATGATCTTGGATGATAGATGATAGACTAACCAGTCTGAGCGAGGTTGCTGAGATTGCTGCCGAGATCGGCAAATCTGGGCAAATCGACGAGCAAATTGAATGCACCGAAAAAAAGTTGGGGGCCACTTCTTCAAACTAAAAACTGAATATTCTGGCGTGTCAGCATTTAAGTGGACTGAAACAAAAGATATTTGCACTGACTGTCTTGTACAGTACAGTACTTAAACGAAAAAACAGGTTTGACCTTTTGACATTAGACTAACCAGTTGAACTTGGTTTTTCATTCTTGAATCTAGAATCATCAGAACTGCAAACAAAGAACAACAACCAGAAAAAAGGCCTTAACTTCTCCTCTTTCTCTGCTTCTCTTTCTAATTAATTGATTATCTCAAGCACACACTGAACATTTTAAAGCAGAAGGAGGAGGAAGAAAATAAAAAGAAAAGGGCAATATGCCGTACAGAGCAGGAAAAGGAAGAGACGATGATCGCCACAACAGCAAAATGTAAAATCGATTTCGCGCGCCTGAAGTTATTGGCAATATTAGTGGTGGCGGTGGTGGTGGTGGTACGGCCATCATCATCATTTTAAGGAGAAAAAAGAGAGAGAGAACACTCTCAAGAGCAGCATCCACGGCCACAGAAGCTCTTTAAAAGAGGCCGCAGCAGCCGCAGCAGCACCCACTCGACATAAACCAGAGAAAAAAATTTTTAATTTTAATCGATATTCAATCAAAAAGCTATGCTATGCTCTGCCCGCCATGAATATTGCCAACCGAAACGAGGCAGCAGCAGCAGCTTCCTCAATTTCAGCTTTTTTCCCACTTTTTTTCTTCTCTCAAAAAGCAGCTGTTATTCTAAGACCAGCTTTACCACTACACAGCTAAATTCCTGCGGTTGCGATAATCAATTTATGGATTCTACGATCTCCCAGTTCTTACGATAGCATCAGGAAACTGCTGCTGCTGCTGCTGCTCAAGTGACTCTTTTCTCAGTGGTCTTTTTGGTGGTAATTCAATAGTGGGTCAACGGCAGCAGCCCTTTATTGCCGCGCCAGTCAATTAACTCTGGCGCGCCTCTTGTACATACACACAGGAAGTGTGATGTCCAAGAATCTCGACGACCAAGATTTTTTATTGGGGCAATATCGCCGTCGACTGTTGTCATTAGCTCTCCCTGACCGATCGAAGTCTCTCTCTCTCGCACTTTTTATTTTATTTTCTTTTCTTCCTCTATCAACCTAATTGATCAGAGAAGTGGTTTGACATCAGCAGCAGCAACCACAACATTGAGCAGCATTCAAATTGCTGGTCAGAAAGAAAATAAAGACTGAAGTACGACCATCATATACTTTCTCTCTCTCTCTCTCACACACACAGTTTAAAGTATTAAAAATAATTGAAAAAATCAGAGAAGGAAGGAAGAAGAAAGGGCAAGCAGAGAGAGTATGGGCGCCCAGAGATTGTTTGCCCAGAAACGGTGGCAGTGGCAGTGGTGGCAAGGGAATTTTCAACTTCAATTTTGAAATTGAGATGATTAATGATTGCTGTGGTGGTTGACTGTGGCTGGCTGGCTTTCGCTTTTGGTAGAATAAATGAATGCAGTTCTCAAACTCGGTGAAGAAAGTGAGAGAGAGGAAGAAACTTTGATGCCCACTGTTGCAAATCAATTGGATGGGCCGAGATTTCCTCCTCTTTTCCCTGAGCAAAACTGCAAGCCAATTCTCCAAACTGCTCAAAAGTGAAATGAAAAAAGAGGAGGCAGACATTCAAAATAGAAGACACTCTCTTTGGAAAATGAATACATCTCTCTCTTTCTCTAGCGCTGAGTTTCTCCATTCGCTACGTGCTCACACTTTTCCTCACACTTCTCATAAATCAATCTTCCCATCTTCCCTGATTTAGCGAAACAAAACTGCCGCCACTACTGTTGCTACCCAAAATACCCATCCCATTCCCTCGGTTAAAATGGAAAAAAATGCTGATGATATTCTCTACTTTTCCCGACACCTCCTTCATCACCTTCATCACCATCACCACCAAAAATCCACTTACCCTGAGCATCGCCCGAGGTCATCCAGGGCGTCTTGTCCTTGGACCCACTGCTGACACTCTTTTGCGTCCTCGGGGGCGGCGGCGGCGGTGGCGCCGTGCTCGTCGTTGAAGTCGTCGTAGTCGGCGGCAAGGTGGGCACCGGTATTTCTGGTAATTAAAATCATTCAAAAAACAGCGTTAAATTTTAAATACACCTCTTTTTCCCCTCCAGCTCACTTACCATAGAGCCGCACCAGGCCCTCCTTCTCGCCGAGGCCATTCTTGGCGACGCACTTGTAGCTGCCAAAGTCGACGCTCTCCAGCCGACGCAGCGTCAGCCGCATCACCGTCCGGTAGCCGTCATTCTCCTCGTCAAATTGGTACTTCTTCCGCTTTGAAAGGGGAAGAAGGAGGTTGCTGCTACTTCCTGTCTGCCTGTTGTTGGCAGACACTCCTTGGTGACCAGTACTTTTATCGGTGTTTGACAGCTGTTGGGCTTGTTCAAAGTTTGAGCTGTTTCCGCCGCCCACAGCCGTAGTTTCCGCCGTCTCCAGCAGCTCCTCCAGCCGTTGGCCGGTGCCGGTCAGCCAGACCGTTTCCGGGCGGGGGGAGGCCTCCACGCGGCACTCCAGCTCCACATCACTGCCCAGGTAGGCGCTCACCAGCTGGCTGTGCACGCGGATCTTCGGGCGAACTGAATTAGAAGGAAAGTGTTAGAAAAGTTAGGTTGCTTTGTGGTCAATCATGAAAATTCTATTTTTTACTTACAGTTCACTTGGAGGACGATTCGCTTGCTGACGCTAGGCGGGACGCCGTTGGAGGCGATGCACAGGTAGGGGCCCATGTCCTCTGTGGATTAAAAAGGAGAGTGAGTTTATGAATGAAAATTAAACCACAATGAGCTCTTTTATTCTCATATTCTATTGCTCTGCTAGACTGAAAAAGCTCACCTCGGGTCACCTGGGAGATGTTCAGGTACTCGCCGTCCAGGGTTTTTGCTGCGGAAAGTTGAAGATAAAATTTTTTTTTATAATCATTAACAGATTTTTTTCTTCTCTTTTTCCGCACTCCCTTACCAGCATGCTTCTTGCCGCCGTACAGTCCTAGATTGAGCGCCTTGCCGCTCTCCCTTCGCCAGCTGACGGAAGGGGCCGGGTAGCCCGAGGTGGCACACCGCAGCGACACCTTCTGCAGCTCGTCCACGGTCGTGTCCGAGCTGGTAAGCTCCTCGTTGATCACAGGTGGCTCTGCAAAAAAGAGAAACGATTAGATCTTTTTTAAAAGGTAACAATATCTCCTCCTCCTTCTCCTCCCCTTTACCGTAGACATCAAGGTACCCCGTCTGCGAGGTCATCGTCTTCGCGTTGATCTGACACATGTACCGCCCTCGGTCGGCCACCGTCACCCTGCTGATGTGCAGCAGCCACTGCCGCTCGTTGTGCGTCACCCGGTACTTGCCCTCGTCCTCCGTCACCAGCGGATGCAGGCCCAACGTCAACAGCGTCAGCTCATTTCGCTCGTCCATCTTCAGCCAGGCCACCTAGGAAAGAAAAAAGAGGGTTGGGTGTAAATAGTGTGCTAAGAGTGACCTACATCTTTTAGAACACCAAAAAAAAATTAGAAAGACTGCTTGCCTTGTACTGGCCCGGCCGGCTGATGACGCACTTGAGGACGGCGTTCCGCCCCACCGAGGCGGTCTCATTTTCAATGGGCAGAATGGTCAGCGGAGGTAGGGCGGCCATCATCGGATGACCATTGCCGTACATTGGTGGTGGCAGCATCGGTGGTAATGGTCCTGGTGGCTGCTGCTGCTGCTGATAGGTAGATTCAGGTGGCGGCTGGTAATGAGCACTGAATTGAGGCCCATCGTGGTTGTTCGAGTTGAGCAAGTAGTACTTGGTGGATGGTGCTGCCGATGACCCTTGGTGCAATAAATTTCGTTTATGTCGCTGCTGCTGCTGTTGGTTTTGTGGTTCAGTTCTGGTTCTGGTGCCTGTTTCTCGGTAATGACTGCCGCCGCCACGCTGATGAGATGCTGAAACAGCAGCTAGTGCTGGTGCTAAAGAGAGGAGGTGGGCGTCACTGGGCAAACTGCTGCTGTTCCTAACGAGGTCTGTAAAGAGGGGAAAGAGAGGGTGAATTAGTGGTGAAAGTATTGAAGGAGGCCCACAATCAGCGTGAATGAATGAAAGTGATTGCTGCTGCTGCTGGAAAGGCTGTGCATGGATACCAGCAGCTATTAATTCATTGCATCTCTCTTTTTTTGGTGGGCAATTGAGACGACAGAGAGAGAGAGAGAGAGAGAGAGAGAGAGAGAGAGAGAGAGAGAGAGAG